>WNFA01007317.1_pt1 | contig 14567 bp, 16 predicted proteins | sample 5400481 | NCBI WGS metagenome assembly WNFA01 (sample SAMN13153340, study PRJNA577476) | soil metagenome | isolation source: 120 cm saprolite under Douglas fir tree site 2 hole 1 replicate 2 | place: USA:California | collected 2015-04-18 | reverse complement strand
TGGCGCGCTCGGAGAGATTCGAACTCCCGACCCTCGGATTCGAAGTCCGATGCTCTATCCAGCTGAGCTACGAGCGCGTGCGTGGGGTCGATTACCAGACTTGGCCGGACAGGGCCAGCAGCCTGCTGCGGGGCCGCCCAGGGCGTCGGGCTGGCTCTGGCGCGGCCTTCGCAAAAAACCTCTTCCTCACCATCAGATGCCCCCAGGCACGTCAACGCCCGCTTCCATCAAGTCACGAAGGAATTTCCGCACCAGCAGGATGTTGGTTTTTTGGAGCTCGTGATTGTTGCCGAATTTGAATTGATTAGCCTCGGTCACGATCAATCCCTGGTCGGTCTCGCGGAGAACGCCCTCTTTCTTCAATCGATCGGCCCGTCGCCGGACGGTTTCGATGGGCAGGGCCAAAAAGCGCGAGAGAGCGGCCCGGGAAACGCCCTGCTTGATCTCGTCCGGCTCGACGGTATGCAGACTGCCAAACCGGCGATCGAGTTTGGGGTCTTTCATGACGTTGAGCACGTTCGCGTTCAGGACGGCATGAATGATGAGCAAATCCAGGGGATCAAAGTCGTAGTGGCGGAACATTTCGCTGGCCGCACACAGCATATAGGCAAGCGAATGGCGAGAGATGGCTCGGATCAGATCCGAGGTGGCGGCGTCATGCTTGCTGGTGCTGACCATTGAAAAATCCATTTCTGCGAATGGTTTAGGCTCCAACGCTCATGCCCTGCAGCGTTATTTACCGGGACGCGGTTGGCTGGCGTCGTCTGGTCCTACCCAATATGGGTATGGTGTCACCCCCACAGCATCAATAGCTGCTTGTGAGCGGTAATATTTCTCCAATACATAATTGAGTTGCGCGCACAATTTGGCGCGCAGCGAAAGCCCTGAACTGATCCAGTTTCCGGTTCAACGGGCTGAATGGTTTGCGATACGCGATTGGGCGCTCGAACAGCAATTTTGGATCATGACATTCATCATCGAAGCGACAAAAGACGATCATCACACCGTGGATATCCGGTCCACTGCCATCGTTGCAGTGATACTCGCCCGCAAGCTTGCGGCGGACGGATATGAGGTTTCGATCAGGAGCCCGACCGGGCGTCTGTATTCTGCCGATCAGTTCAACCATTTGCTGACGAGCAAAAGCTTGAATTCGGAGGGGTAGCCGACGACGGATGAGAGCCGCTACCCGTGACCGCTCAGAAGCAGGGATGCCGGCGGCGGTCCTGGCCGAGATAGGTCGCAGCACCCTGGACGCAAGCATTGGTCGAAGGGCCATCATAATAGGCGAAAGTGCCAGGCTGAGGCCCTGGCCCGTAATTGTGGCTGTAGCTGATCGGGTAGGGTAGCGAATAGGGGTGAAGGTGGGTCCGTGCTTGCGCCAGGCCGGGGGCGGCGGCCAACGCGGACAGGATTGTAGTGGCGAAGAGGAGCTTCAGGCGGGTCATCTGGAAATCTCCGGCAATTGAGCTGTAAAGATGACATTCTAGGGCAACCCCGGTTCCCATCCAGAGCAGAATCCCTAAAAAAGTGCGGAAAATCCGCCACAGGGCGGGGATTTTCGGCCGAATCAGGATGCTTAACGAAATTCCAACACAGTAAGGCCAGAGTTGTGCCGTCTGGTCCCGTTTTGGGCCGGCTTTTTCCCGCGTCCCGACAGGCCCTATCCGGTTCCCGATCGATCCATGCGCATCACGCCTCTCGCCCTGCTGTTTCTCTCGCTGCTCGCTACGGCGCCGGCGCGCGCCGATCTGCATATCACCCGCGATCACGGCGGCTATGTCGAGGAATATAAGGCGAAGTACCAGCGCATCCGCGACCGCCACGAGCGCGTCATTATCGACGGCATCTGCAATTCGGCCTGCACCCTGGTGTTCGGCATCGTGCCGATGAACAAGGTATGCGTGACGCCGCGCGCCAGCCTCGGCTTCCACCAGGCCTATTATGACAAGGCGTTTACCTTCGGCATCAAGGTCACCAGCGCCGAAGGGACATCGGACCTGATGTCCTATTATCCGCAACCGGTGAAGGATTGGATCCGCCGCAATGGCGGACTGACCACCGAGATGAAGAAGATCAAGAACGGCGTGGATCTCTGGAAGATCGTCGACCCCTGTCCGGAAGATTTTTGATTCATTTGTCCCTCATGGTGAGGAGCGCGCTGCGTTAGCGTACGTCTCGAACCATGAGTCTGGTTCGTCGCGCTCGTCCTGCAAGTCGCAGCTGTGAACCGGGCACCGGCGCAGCAAGACAAAAAGACCGACGGCGAAAAACCCGCGGATCCTGATACGGATGCAAGCACCGCTGAGGGAATCGACGCTCGGCCTGTTGCCCAATCCCCGCAGAAATACGGTATCAAATTCACTGCGGTCTATATCGGCGAAGCCGCTGCGGCCGTGCTTTCAGTATTCCGTGCATTCGGCTCGCGGTGCAACCAACCCGACCGGATGCGCGAAGACTGCTCAAAGACTCCGCGGTAATAGGACTTCTACTCGTGCTGAATTTTTGACCGAATTCAGCCGTCGTCGAACTCGCCAAAGGCGCGATCCGGTAGCGGAGTATGACGAAGTGCGAGTGCCGTGCCCGGATGCTGCGCAGCCTCGTATCTGACGCAGCGCGCATGGCGGACTCCGGGCGTTTCACGATTGCCCGATAGCGTATGTTCAGGCAATCAAAGCCGCAGATGGACAGTGACCTTGAAAATCTTGCCGCGCGCGCGGCGCCGGCGATATTTGTCGTGCTCTGGAGTACCGGTTTTATCGCCACCAAATACGTAGTGCACAATGCCGACCCGCTGACCTATCTCGCGATCCGGATGGCTCTGGTGGTCTGGATGATGGCGGTCATTGTCTGGACCCTACAGCCGAAATGGCCAAATTGGCCAGGCGTTGGTCACAGCGTCGTCGCAGGCATTCTGGTACACGGATTCTATCTGGGCGGCATCGCGATCGCGATCGCGCATTCAATTCCCGCCGGGCTCTCCGCGCTGATTCCCGGTCTGCAGCCGATCCTGACCTCGACCCTGGCAAACCGCTGGCTCGGCGAACGGGTCACGCCGCTGCAATGGACGGGGTTGCTGCTCGGGCTCGCCGGCGTGTTGCTGATCCTGCACGGCTGCCCGATGAGCGGCGAGGCGGGTTGGGGCTGGCTGGCCTCGGGCGTGTCGCTGGTCAGCATCACCTTGGGCACGCTGTACCAGAGGCGCTATTGCGGCAGCATCGACTGGCGTGCCGGCAATCTCGTGCAGTTCGTCGCGGTCGCGATCTTCTTCGCGACAGGTGCGGCGTTGTTCGAGCGCAATGTGGTGGTGCACTGGACCAGCGAGTTCATGCTGTCGCTGATCTGGCTCGCGGTGATGCTGTCGATCGGATCGATCGGACTGTTGTACTGGCTGATCAGCGCTCGGCGGCGAGCTCGGTGGCAAGCCTGTTCTATCTGGTGCCGGCGGTGACCGCTGTCATGGCCTATGTGCTGTTCGGCGAGCGGCTCGATGGGATCGCGATCGCGGGCATGTTTGTCTGCGCCGCCGCGGTGTTTCTGGTCAACCGGCGCGCGCGAGCCTGACGAGGCCTCAAGTCCCGGAACAAAAGCCTCCGGACTTTTATCCACAGGCTCTTGCGCGGCGCGGTCAGGGCATCATCCCGGTAAGCATACGCTTTGAAAAGCGACGGGTCTGATTCGGCGAAGTCGAATCAGAGTCTAGCGCTTCGACTTCTTGGCCTTCTTTTTCTTGGCAGCTTTCTTCGCGGTTTTCTTGGCGGCTTTCTTGCCGGTTTTCTTGGCCGACTTTTTCGCCGCGTACTTCTTGGCAGCCTTCTTCGCCTTCTTGGCTTTCTTCTTCGGCGCTACCTTTTTCGCGACTTTCTTGGCGGCGGTCTTCCTGCGCTTTTTGACCGCCGGCTTGGCTTCCTTCGGCGCTTCAGTAACGCTGCTCATCGCGTCGGGCATCGGTTCCAGATCGGGTTTCTCGTCGTCCATATCGTCCCCCAGTGTTGTTAATGACGCAACGATAGCCGGATTTGCCGGTGTGTAAAGCGGATGCCGCTGTCTACTCACATCGCCCGCACCTTCGCATAGGCTTTCAGCGCGCGTCCGCGGCCCGCTCTGTGATCGATGATCGGCCCCGGATAGGTCGTGCCAAGTTCCACGCCCGCGCCTTTAAGCTCGAGCGGCGCTGCGCGCCATGGCTGGTGGATCAGGGCCGTCGGCAATTGCGCGAGCTCCGGCACCCAGCGCCGGATATACCCACCGTCGGGATCGAACCTCTCGCTTTGCAGGATCGGATTGAACACGCGGAAATAGGGTGCGGCATCGGCGCCTGAGCCCGCGACCCATTGCCAGTTGGCGGGATTGCTGCCGGGGTCGGCATCGACCAGCGTGTCCCAAAACCATCTTTCTCCCTCGCGCCAATCGATCAGCAGATGCTTGACCAGGAACGACGCCGCCACCATCCGGACCCGGTTGTGCATGACTCCGGTGTGCCAGAGCTGACGCATCCCGGCATCGACGAGGGGGTAGCCGGTCTGGCCGCGTTGCCACGCGACAAGCGCCTTGTCGTCAGGTTTCCATGGAAACGCTTCGAACGAGGGCTGCAGATTGAGCAACGCCAGGTCGGGCGCGTCAAACACCAGGTGGCGGCAGAATTCGCGCCAGCCCAGTTCGCTTAAGTATTTATCGACATCGCCAGCAAGGGCAGGGCGCTCGGCCGCGGCAAAGCGGGCGGCGTGCCAGACCTGCCGCGGACTGATCTCGCCGAAGCGTAGGTGCGGCGACCGTCCTGATGCCAGCCCGGCGATGATCGGTGCTGCGGGTCCTTTGCGCAGCACCAGCGATGCGCCAACCGCCTTGAGGCTGGTTTGCAGGGCCCGCAGCGACGGCGCCAGCCACCAGCGCGCCGCGCCGCCAAGTGGGCGGGCGGGCGCCTCGTCCGCACAGCGCGTCGCTCGCTTCGTCAAAGACGTAAAGACAGATCACCGGCGCGCCCGTCTTCGACGCGACATGCAGGGCAGGATGATCGCAGAGGCGGAGATCGTCGCGAAACCAGACGATGCGGGGGGGAGCGGAATGGCCGGGCATCAGATGGGTCAACGCGCATGGCACACGTTGGGTCCACGCACGGACAGGACATTGCAACTCTCCCGGGCCTGATGCGTATCTAAAGCGTTTTCAAGCGAAGTGGACACCGGTTCGCGTCAAGAAAACGCGTCAAATCAAGAATCTAGAGCCCCGTTTCGATTCTATCGAAACGGAAAAGGCTCTAGTCATTGGAACTGCGCAAAAAGTGTTTCTTGGATTTGTCGCCAAGGGCTTTTTCGCCGCACAGGTCGGCGACATGCTGGGTGAAATCCGGCCCGCGCCCGCGATCCTGTTCTAGCTGCTTTACGTGGTGGGAATTTTGATCTTTGTCAGCGCTTCGGTAACGGCCACCGCACAATCGACGCTGCTGTATGGCGCACTGTTCGGCTTCTTTTGCTACGCGACCTTTGAACTGACGTCGCTATCGCTATTGAAGCATTGGACGTGGCCGGTGGTGATCATGGATGTCACATGGGGGCATTTGTCACGGCGGTGTCGTCCACGCTCGGACTGATGATCGCCAATTGGATTACGCCGAGAATTTGAATCCGTCGCTCCGTCATGGCCGGGCTTGTCCCGGCCATCTACGTCTTTTTCTTGTGGGCACGCCCTAAAGCCGTGGATGCCCGGCATCGCAGACCAGCTTACGCAGTCTGCGCAAGACAGACTGCTATGGCCGGGCATGACAAGTCTCGCTACAAGGTGCTCGGTCGGCGACGACGACGTCGAGCCGTTACTTCGGCTGCGGCACGATCCGGATATACGGCTTTGGCGATTTCCAGCCCTGCGGATAGATCGTCTTGGCCTCGTCGTCGGTGACGGAGCCCGCGATGATGACGTCTTCGCCCTGTTTCCAGTCGGCGGGCGTCGCCACACGATGCTTCGAGGTCATCTGCAGCGAATCGATCACCCGCAGGATTTCCTGGAAATTGCGCCCCGTCGTCATGGGATAGACCAGCACCAGCTTGATCTTCTTGTCCGGCCCGATGACGAAGACGTTGCGGACGGTCTGGTTGTCGGCGGCGGTTCGCGTAGCGGCGTCGCCGGTGGTTGAGGCCGGCAGCATGTCGTACAGCTTTGATACCTTGAAATCGGTATCGCCGATCATCGGATAGTTCGGCGCAGCACCCTGGGTTTCCTTGATGTCCTCGGACCATTTCGCGTGCTTGTCGACGGGGTCGACGCTGAGCCCCATCAGCTTGACGCCGCGCTTGTCGAATTCCGGCTTCAGCTTGGCCAGCGCGCCAAGCTCGGTGGTGCAGACCGGGGTGAAATCCTTCGGGTGCGAGAACAACAGCGCCCAGCTGTTGCCGATCCAGTCGTGGAATTTGATCTTGCCCTCGGTGGTTTCAGCCTCGAAATCCGGGGCCACGGCGCCAATCTGGAGTGCCATCGTCGATCCTCCTATCGTTCGGGTTAGGGATGAAATTGCCGGGATGCCGGCGTTAGAGGTGCTGATTGCGGGCCCGTTCTTCCAGATCGAGCCGAATTGTTTCCGGGTCGGCCAAAGGCCATATCGCTAAGGCTAATGCCGGCTATGACCGATATGACGATGAGCGCGGCGGATAGCCAGCCAACATCCATTGTCATGAAGATAACAAGCGCGATCAGCATCGCTATCTCGAAAATGACAAACCGTGCCAGTTGAGCCTTCATCGCCCACTTTCCAACCCGCGAAATAGCCATTCGGGGTCACTATAGGGCGCACGGCGGCTCAATGGAACGTCCCCCGCAAAAGGAGAACATGCTTCTCCAGTTGAGAGTTCAACTAGCAGCATCTTTTAATACCCCCAACTGCGACGGAAAAATCACAATGTCTTCAAAAGCATCATTATCCCGATATTACCTCTTGCGCGCCGCACCATGGTCGGGCCAGTTTGCGACCTCGCTGAACCGTGACCGACGTCACAGCGACCAACCAGCAACTGTTTAAAAAAGTCGTGACGCAAGTTTCGAATCGTTAACCACTCGTTCACACCCGGCATGGAATTGCTGGGATCGGAAAAAAGCAAAAGAGAACTCCAATGTCTGCCTCTGCCGGAATGCCCGCCGAACCTGTCGCCGCCCTCGAACCATCTGAGATCTCCTGCCGCGATGGCGCAGCACTTGCCCTCACTGTCGTGCGCGATGGCGTGATTACCGGCGAAGGCCCGACCACCAAAGGTCGCGTTCATTTTTCCCGTGAGCTGGACGCCGATGACGCCGCTTGGTGCGCGCGCATCCTGACCGCGACCGCGGTCGAGCACGAGCCGGTCAGTCGCGCGGAAGCCGAGGCGCTGTTTGAGATCAATGACGCTGCCGCGGAGCGCAGCGATGACGGACGTTTCGACGATTTGCTGGCCAAGGCCGTCGTGCACCACGCGGCCTCCGAGTCCGGTCTGCCGGTTCCGTCGCGCACCATTGCGCTGTCGCCGGATACCGCGATCGAAAGCTGGGCGCCTGCCAGGGCTGCCGGCGTCAATAGCGAGGTGCTGGATTGGATCGCAAGCCAGATACGCGGCAAACGCCGCAGCAATCGCACCTTGATGCGAATGGTCGCCACCATCGTCGGCGCGGCGGCGCTGCCGTTCTCGCAGTTGCCGAAGGTGTTCGACATCGGGATGTAAATTCAGCGCGTTGGGGTGGGTATCGCAGCGGCGGGGGTTACTTCCCCGCCGTTTTTTGCTTGCCGGCCTCAAGCCCAAGGGTCCGCCCGGGGAATCCCGCGACGTCAAAATAGCGCTGCGAGAGGACACGCTGGAATTTCACGACCGTCTGCAAGCCGTTCGGATCGGGCTTTGAGCTGATCGTGCCGTCGGCAAACTTTGACACGATTCCGTTTGGCAAGGCTTCCGACATCACCCGGCCGGTCAGTCCGCCGACGGCTGCCGCATGCAAATCCAGAAGCTGCGCAATGGTCATGCCGACATCGGCGTTGCTCACCGGCAACGCATCGACATAGCCAGCCTTGAAGTCGGGCCCTACCGCCGCCATGAAATTCATGGTGTCGCCGCGGCTGAAACCGCCGTGCATGCCCTGTCCCTGCCGCAGCACGGTGTCCGCCACCTCCACCGAGCAGGTGGTCGGCTCGTCGCAACCGCTGGCGTAGGAGCGGAAATTGACCACGATCGACGGCTGCGGCGTGACCGCCTTGCCTTTCAGGTTGAGCGCGGAAAGCGGCAGCGCGCCGGGATAACGCCCAAGCGCGTCGTCCACGAAAATGCCGCTCACGTAATCCTGTTCCAGCAGCGCCTTCACCGCGCGTCCCGCCAGCTTCTTGTCCTTTTTCGGCAAATAGATCAGGTCGGATCCGCCATTGGTGGCGACCACCAGATCGGGTTTTGCGGGATCCTGCCCGAGCACACCGTTGCCGGCCTTGGGGTGAGCATTTTCCGCAATACGCGCGTTCTTGTCGTTCGGATCGAACAGCGGCAGGTCAAGCGCTTTCGCAAGATCGATCGCGAGAAAACCCATGGGGAGGAAATCCTTCGGCGTGTCCTCATAGGTCGCTTTGGCCGAGGGGCTGGTCTTGCTCTCCTTCGAAATGGTCGAGAAGCCGTGGTCGGCGGCGACCATGACGTTGGTGGTGGCGGAGAGGCCGAGCTCGTCGAGCGCCTCGCGCAATTGCGCCAGATTGTTGTCGGCGTTCTTGATGCCGGCGAGCGAGGTCGGCCCGTTGATGCCGGGCGTGATGGTGTTGAGGCTGTCGCCGGTATTGTGCTGGGTGCCGTCGGGATCGCGCGACCAGAACACCAGCACGAACGGTTTTGCGCGCGCCTTGAACAGTGGCAGCACGATTCTGCTGGCGACGTCGGCGAAATAGGCCTGCTGCGCGGTATTCGGCACCACGGTGCCAGGGGTCTTGGCGTCGCCGGCCTTGCCGTTGTCGCCGCGGGACGGTGCCGCGAGCGGAAGATTGGCTTTTGTCAACGCGGCCTTCATCTCCTCCGACAGCGGCACGCCGTTCTTGCCGCCGGTGGAATCGTCGATCACGATCGAATGCAGGCCGGGCTTATCGGCGCGGTCGGTGTGGTCGAAAATCAGCGTCGGACCGACCTTGCCGATCGCCGCCGTACTAAAACCCTTGGTGCGCGCCATCTTCAGGATGGTTTCTTCATTCAGATAATCGCCGCCGAAATGCTCGTCGACATCGCCCAGCACCGCATCGTTCTCGATGAAGGGGACGACGGTGTCGCCGGCGGGCGCGGACGAAAAACCGGTATAGATCGTGTTGCTGAACGTTCCGGTATCGCCGAGGTGATGCCCGGTCGCCATCGCCGATCCGTTCGCCATGGTGAAGGTCGGGAACAGCGAATGTGGATTTTTGAAATTGACGCCCTTGTCGCGGACTTCCGCCATCGCCGGCGCGGTTTCGGGCGTGACCTTCAAGGCGCGCAATCCATCCGGCACGAACAGGATCAGATTATGGGGCGCGCTGTTCTGCGCAGATGCCATGCCGGCGGACAGCACGACCATGCCAGCGGACAGCAATAGGATCGAGCGGCGCATGAAGATCTCCCCCTGAAAAGCAGATTCCGGCGTATCAGCCGTTGCCTCTTTAGTTTTGCTGTATGACAGATTTGTTACATGGGCTGGCCCAACAATTATACGCCCTCCAAAATCCCCCCGCCCAGCATCTTCTTGTCGCGGTGCCATCCAATGCCCACGCCGACATCGTACTCGGCACACAGAACTTGCCGGACGGATCCGGGCGGCAGATCGCCGAAATTTTCAACCGAACTGATGGCCGGTATCAGCCATGCGGGCAGTGGCTCGGCTTCTTGAAGTCTCTTTGCGGTGTAATCGTAGCGGAAGCCGAACGAAGCAACCCGCCTTTTTCCTTCGTAGGCGCCGAACTGGAATGGCTGTAACGGCAATTCCAGGATGTGACCGATAAGTGCCGCCTCGGTTGTCCTGGATATGAATTCGGGTTGATAGCGGAGTCCTTCCGGATCTGCGTTTGGCTCTGCAAAAAGCGCAAGCTGCGCCATTTGGTTAAATCCTTTTTCGAAAAAACGTTTCGGAGAACGCTCCTTTCCCGGAACCGTTCCGCAAGGGCCGCCGATACGGAGGATGGGGCCCCGCACCCTCGCTGCAAAGCCTGACTGAAGGGCGCGGGAATATCTACCCTGACAAGCGGATTTTCGGCATATAAGCCGTTGCCTCTGTTTGGTTTTGCTGTACGACGGAATTGTTACGCCCGTCCCCTGAGTGCCAGTTTGTGGCTCCGGATCCCGCCCAAAGGCTGCAGTTAAGAAAATGTTCAAACGAATTCTGATCGCCAACCGCGGCGAGATCGCCTGCCGGGTCATCAAGACTGCCCGCCGGATGGGAATAGAGACCGTGGCCGTCTATTCCGAGGCCGACCGCGACGCACTCCATGTCGAAATGGCCGACAAGGCAGTTTTGATCGGACCACCGGCCGCGGCCGAAAGCTATCTCGTGATGGAGAAGATCGTCGAGGCCTGCCGCAAGACCGGCGCGCAAGCCGTGCATCCGGGCTACGGCTTCCTGTCCGAGCGCGAAGCATTTCCGCGCGTGCTGAGCAAGGCCGACATCGTTTTCATCGGACCCAACGCGAGCGCCATCGCCGCCATGGGCGACAAGATCGAATCCAAGAAGGCAGCCGCGAAGGCCGATGTCTCGACCGTGCCGGGCTACCTTGGCGTCATCACGGACGAAAGGCATGCGGTGAAGATCGCCGACGCGATCGGCTATCCCGTGATGATCAAGGCCTCCGCCGGCGGCGGCGGCAAGGGGATGCGGATTGCGCATTCGACCTCGGAAGTTGCCGAAGGCTTTGGCCTCGCCAAGGCGGAAGCCAAAGCGTCGTTCGGCGACGACCGGGTATTCATCGAAAAATTCATCGTCGATCCCCGCCACATTGAAATTCAGGTGCTCGGCGACAAGCATGGCAACGTGATTTATCTCGGCGAGCGCGAATGCTCGATCCAGCGCCGCAATCAGAAGGTGATCGAGGAAGCGCCGTCGCCGCTGCTCGACGAGACCACCCGCCGCAAGATGGGCGAGCAGGCGGTGGCGCTTGCGAAAGCCGTGAAATACGATTCCGCTGGTACGGTTGAGTTTGTCGCGGGCCAGGACAAGAGTTTTTACTTCCTGGAGATGAATACCCGCCTGCAGGTCGAGCATCCCGTGACCGAACTGATCACCGGCATCGACCTGGTCGAGCAGATGATCCGCGTCGCCGCCGGCGAGAAGCTGGCGCTGAAACAGAAGGACGTCACGCTGACCGGATGGGCGGTGGAAACGCGGGTCTATGCGGAAGATCCGTTCCGCAATTTCCTGCCCTCGATCGGCCGGCTGGTAAAATATCGCCCGCCGGTCGAGAGCAGCATCGACGGCGTTACCGTTCGCAACGATACCGGCGTGCAGGAGGGCGGCGAGATCTCGATCTATTATGATCCGATGATCGCCAAGCTCGTGACCCACGCGCCGTCGCGCGCCGCCGCGATCGAGGCGCAGGCGACCGCGCTCGATTCATTCTACATCGACGGTATCCGCCATAACATTCCGTTTCTGTCGGCGTTGATGCTTCATCCGCGCTGGCGCGAGGGCAATCTATCCACCGGCTTCATTGCCGAGGAGTTTCCGAAGGGATTTGCGGTTCGTGTCCCGGAAGGCGAGGTTGCCCGTCGGTTAGCTGCGGTCGCGGCCGCCGTCGATCACGTGCTCGGAGAGCGCAAGCGGCAGATTTCGGGCCAGCTGATCCACCGTCCGGTGCAGCGCGAGCGCCGCCGCGCGGTGTGGCTGGACCGCAACGAAATCGCGCTCGATATTGCGCGGGAAGACGATTTTATTACAGTGCGTTTTGTCGGCGCGGACGGAAAACCGGGCCATCCGCATCAGCTGGTCTCGCCCTGGGTGCCGGGCGATCTGGTCTGGCAGGGCAGCGTCGACGGCCATCCGGTGGCCATGCAGGTGCGCCCGATTCCCAATGGCTTCCGCCTCGCGCATCAGGGTTTTGAAGTGGCGGTCAATGTCTTCACCGAGTCCGAGGCCGCCGCGGCGCGGCTGATGCCGGTCAAGGCCGCGACCGATACCGGCAAGAAGCTGCTGTGTCCGATGCCGGGGCTCGTGGTGTCGATTGCGGTCGCCGAAGGCCAGGAGGTCAAATCAGGCGAAACGCTGGCGGTGGTCGAGGCGATGAAGATGCAGAATGTGCTGCGCGCCGAACGCGACGGCACGGTCAAGAAGATTCACGCAACCGCCGGCGCAACGCTGGCGGTGGATGCGCTCATTCTCGAATTTGCTTAAGCCGCGTATTCCGCAAAAGTGGATACCGGTTTTGCGACCAGAATACGCGCAATTATGAGAGGGGCAGGCATGGCTTTCCGAAAGTGCCGCGAAGCGTTGCGTTCGATCCTGGCGGGATCGACCTGCATTCGGCCGGGGTCGGTCTATGACGCGATTTCGATCCGCATCGCCGAGGATCTCGGTTTCGAGGTCGGCATGTTCGGCGGATCGGTGGCTTCGCTCGCGGTGCTAGGGGATCCCGATATCGCACTGATAACGCTGACCGAACTTGCCGAGCAGATGCGCCGGATGTCGCGCGCTGCCGCGTTGCCGGTACTGGTCGATGCCGATCACGGCTATGGCAATGCGCTGAATGTCCGCCGCACGGTTCAGGAACTGGAAACGGCCGGCGCCGCCGGCCTCACCATCGAGGACACCCTGCTGCCGCAGTCCTTTGGGCAGGCCAAAACGCAGCTTATTTCGCTGGAGGAAGGTGTCGGCAAGATGAAAGCCGCGCTGGACGGACGCGGTGATCCATCGTTGGTGATCATGGCGCGCACCGGCGCTGCGTCGGTCTCAGGTCTCGAGGATGCGATCGCGCGCGCCCGGGCCTATGAGGCCACCGGCGTCGATGCATTGTTCTTCACCGGCCTGAAAACCCGCGCGGAACTCGAAGCCATCGCTGCCGCGACGACGCTGCCGATCGTGCTGGGTGGCTTCCCTGAGGAAGCGGCCGACCCGAACTATCTCGCCAGCAAAAGGGTGCGCATCGCGTTGCAGGGTCACGCCCCAATTGCCGCGGCGACCTTGGCCGTTTACGAGATGCTGAAGGCGCTGCGCGACGGCCAGTCGCCGAAGAATTTGAAGGGCCTTGCGTCATCCGACCTGACCGACCGCGTCACGCGCGACGCAGACATGAAAGCGCGCGCCGCCGAATTCCTGGGACTCAAGCGCTAGATGAGCGGCACGATTCGTCAGGTGACGATCCGGGGCAGGGTGCAGGGTGTCGGCTATCGGTATTGGGTTGAGCGCCAGGCGGTGGCGCACGGACTTGAGGGATGGGTGCGCAACCGCCCGGATGGCAGCGTCGAGGCGCTGTTTTCGGGACCGGAGGATGTCGTGTCGAACATGGTGGCGTCGTGCCGCCGCGGCCCGTCATCGGCGCGCGTCGATGCAGTCGATGAGCGCCCCGGCGATGCCGATGCGCTGAATTTGCGGCGGCCCGGCGAGCGATTTTCGGTGCTGCCGACGATTTAAAGCGTTTTCAAGCGACAGCCTGTCCGGACTTGATCCGGGTGGAGACCGGTTCGCGTCAAGAAAACGCGTCAAATCAGGAATCTAGAGCCCCGTTTCGATTCTATCGAAAACGGAAAAGGCTCTGGGATCGGCGGCTCCAGGCGACGTCCTGGCGCGCGAGGTAGTTGGCGCTTCAATTTGCGGTGGCGCCGGTTTTGGTCCGCGGTTTCGCCGGAGAGGGCTTGGCGACGGCCTTGGGCGCATCCGCGCTGCGCGCGTTGCCCCAGGGGTCGGTGGGCGTCTGGTCGGGAATGTTGCCGAGGGACCGCTTATAGGCCCGCTCGGCCGTCCGATCCTGCTCGATCTCGCTCCGGGTTTTGTCAGCTGGAGCATCCCCGTATTGGGGTACCGACTTTTGTTGGGCGTAAGCAGGCCCGGCCAGCAGCGCAATGACAGCAGCGGCGCACAAAACTCTCATGCATCTCTCCCTCGACGGTGTTCTGAGCGCGACGCGGATCGCCGCGTGCAGAGCGGCGCGGGCCGCCATCCCCAACATCAGTTCTAGTGACATTGCGCGGCCGGGCAAGGCCGCCGGCAGGCGATGGACTGGCAACGGTCCTTATTCAGGACCAAGGCGTGTCTGTCTCGAGAATTTCCATTGACATTCGTCTGCTCTCGTCAGATATTTCTGTCATGACAGAAGCAACAGCCAAGAAGAAACTGCCCGCCGCCGTCGAACGGTTCGTTCTGCATTGGGGCGACATGGGCGATGAGTGGGGGGTCAATCGCTCGGTCAGCCAGATCCACGGTCTGCTTTATTTGTCGGAAGCCCCGATGACCGCTGACGATATCGCGGACACGCTGGGCATGGCGCGATCCAACGTCTCCAATTCCATCAGGGAATTGTTGTCCTGGAATTTGATCCGGCGCGTTCCGATCATGGGCGATCGCCGCGATCACTATGAGGCGGAGACGGATATCTGGGAGGTGGCCGCGCGCATTGCCGCCGGTCGCAAGGAGCG
>WNFA01002748.1_pt1 | contig 14567 bp, 16 predicted proteins | sample 5400481 | NCBI WGS metagenome assembly WNFA01 (sample SAMN13153340, study PRJNA577476) | soil metagenome | isolation source: 120 cm saprolite under Douglas fir tree site 2 hole 1 replicate 2 | place: USA:California | collected 2015-04-18 | reverse complement strand
GCCTCGGAATGGGCATGCACGAAGGCGTTTATGCCGCGTTGTCTGGTCCCAGCTACGAAACGCCGGCCGAAATTCGCTATCTCCGCACCATCGGCGCCGACCTCGTCGGCATGTCCACCGTTCCCGAAGTCATCGCGGCGCGTCACAGCGGAATTCGCGTGCTGGGAATTTCCTGCGTGACCAATGCTGCCGCGGGAATTCTCGACCAGCTGCTCAACCACATCGAAGTGCTGGAAACTGCCGAGCGCGTCAAGGGACAATTCATCGCGCTGCTCAATGCCGTGATTCCGAGAATTGCGGAGGCCATCGCGTGAACCCCTCCGATGAATCCGACGCACCAGATGTTGCTCCGGGTGACAGTGCGGAACAAAGGCACGCAGAAGAACTACTGATTGCACGCCTGGGTGAGAGTCTTGGTGTTCGTCTCGAAAAAAAAGAATTCGTACTGCCCGGTGGAGAATGGCTTGAACTCGACGGGACCTGTCAATCGCCGCTGATCTTGTGCGAGGCGTGGGCGCATCAAGGGCCACCAAAAAGCGCGCAAAAGAACAAGGTCCTAGCCGATGCATTGAAGCTTCTCTATGTGGAGCGGCTGACATCAAAGGCTGCTCGTAAGATTCTTCTTTTTGCTGATAGGGTGGCGGCTCAAAGGTTTCGTGGTGAGAATTGGATGGCGCGCGCTTTGGAGACGTTTGGTGTAGAGATACATGTGATTGAGCTCCCCAACGATATTCGAGAAGCGGTGAAGAAGGCACAGCGGCGACAATACAGGTGACGTGGAGGGCGTAGTGAGCGAATTTGAGGCGTTGATCGCGTCAGCGAAGCAGGCGCGGGAGAACGCACATGCGCCGTACTCGGATTTTCGCGTCGGCGCGGCCATCCGCGCCACCTCCGGCAGAATTTTCGGCGGCTGCAACGTGGAGAACGCGACCTATGGCCTGACGGTTTGCGCGGAGCGCATTGCGATTTTCAAAGCCATGAGCGAAGGCGAACGCGGCTTCGATGCCATTGCCGTGGTCACCGACGCGGACATCCTCACGCCACCCTGCGGAGCATGCCGCCAGTTGATCTGGGAATTCTGCGGTGACGTTTCCGTGATTCTGGCAAACTTGAAAGGCAAAGCCGAAGTGATCCAGATGCGCAGCCTTTTTCCAAGGCCGTTTGATTCCTCCAACCTGTGAGAAGCGGGAAAGAAAAATGAAAACGATTCGAATCGACAAAATGAAAAAAGGAATTGTGTTCGCGTGCGTTTTGATATTCAGTTTCGATTTTTCTCATTGCTGCGCGCGTGCGCAATCCTCCGCGAAGAAAAAAGTCGATCTGCTTGTGACCGGCGGCACAATCGTCACGATGGATGCGGATCGCCACGTCATCGAAGACGGAGCGATTGCCGTGCAGGGCGATGCGATCGTAGCCGTCGGCCCGCGCGTGGCCATCGAGGCGAAGTATTCTGGCGCGCAGAGCATCAACGCGAAAGGAAAGCTGGTGCTGCCGGGATTCATCAATGGGCACACGCACGCGGCGATGACGCTCCTGCGCGGGCTGCGCGACGATGTGACGCTCGATGACTGGCTGCGCAAATATATTTTCCCGGCGGAAGCCAAGAATGTGACCGAAGAGTTTGTGCGTTGGGGCACCCGGCTCGGTGTGGCGGAGATGATCCGCGGCGGCGTGACGACTTTCGTGGACATGTACTACTTTGAAGACGCCGTCGCGGAAGAGACCAAGGGCGCAGGGATGCGCGGCGTGCTCGGAGAAACATTCATCGATTTTCCCGCCCCGGACAACAAGACCAATGAAGCGATGCTAGAGTACACGGAAAAATTCCTGAAGCGGTGGCAGGGCGATCCGCTGATTCACGCTGCGCCTGCGCCACATTCGATTTATACTTGTTCGCAGAAGACGCTGCAGGATTCCGCGGCGCTTGCGCGGAAATACAAAGCCCCGATCCTGATCCACGTGGCAGAGATGAAAAAAGAATTGGACGACAGCCGCGCGCAGAACGGCACAACTCCGGTGCAGTATCTGGACAAAATCGGAATCCTCGGGCCGGACGTGGTGGCCGCGCACTGCATCTGGGTGGATGCGACGGACCGCAAAATTCTGGCAGAGAAGCAAGTCGGCTGCGTGCACAATCCTTCGAGCAACATGATGCTAGCCAGCGGCGTTTCTCCCGTGCCGGAGATGCGCGCCGCAGGAGTTGCGGTGGGGCTGGGGACTGATGGGCCGGCGGGGAGCAACAACGATTTGAACTTGATGGAAGAGATGGACCTCGCCGCGAAATTGCAGAAGATTTCCAAGATGGACCCGCGCGCACTGGGCGCGAAAGCGGTCGTGGAAATGGCCACCATCGAAGGGGCGAAGGCCGTGCACATGGAAAAAGAAATTGGCTCACTCGAAGAGGGCAAGAAGGCGGACTTGATTTTGATCGGGCTGGATGCGCCGAACGCCGTGCCCATGTACGACGTGTACTCGCAACTTGCGTACGCGCTGAAGGGCAGCGACGTGGAGACGGTGATTATTGGCGGGCGCTCGGTGATGCGCGACCGCAAGCTGCTCACGGTGAAGGAAGAGGAAGTGCTAGCCAAGGCGCGCGAGTACAGGAAAAAAATCGAAGACTCTCTCAAGTAACGCGCGAGTTCCTTCAGTCCGTTGCCGTTGGACATCCTGCTTGCATTTTCCTAGCGATGGACTTCGACGCCCTTCTCTGTTATCTGTAAATTGGATTGGCTTTCAAGAACAACGAGGATTCGACCGCTAGATCCTATGAATGACAATCCGTGAGTGGCTCGGGGCATCTGGTTTTTTTCTCTGGGAAGCGCGGGATCCTTTTCTTGAGTGCGAGAGGCGCGGAGAAGGAGGAACTCATGTTTGAAGAAACCCAGGGCGACAAGCAATCGGGGTCCAAGCGGCTGTGGATCGGCATCTTTGTAGTTGCGGTTTTAGTGGGATTGGCCGCGCTGTTGTACGTGATGTCGAGGGGCGGTGCCAAAGAAACCGCACCGGCCGCGGCCGCCTCGGTGGCCGCGAACGCGAGTGCGGATCCGGTGCACGATCTGAAAGTTTTGCGCGCGACCATGGACAAAGATCCCACCGGCACCACGGCCGTCTGGGTCGTAACCATAGAAAACAAATCCCGAGTTTACAATTACAGCGCGATAAAATACGAGACTTCCTACATCGGGGCCGACAATAAAGCGGTCTTGACTAACCGAGGCGCTCTCCCCGCGGGTTTGGCTCCCGGCGAGCAGAGGAATTTGCAGATCCGCGATGCGCTTTATCCCGCCGGCACCGCCTGGTACAAGTTCCGGATCACGGAAGCAAAAGGGACGGCGCAATAGCTGGCGGGGAGTCGAGGGAAACGGAAGAGACGAAGAAGTTCGAGTTTGCGCGCTTGGGCGCAAACCTGGCGTGGCGTCTTCCGTGAAGAGATCATGCAGCGTCATTGTAGGTGTCGTATTTGACGGCGATGTCACGGACTTCCTGCAGGGTCATGTCGCGGAGAAGTTTGCCGTCTTCGAGGACGGTGTCGAGCGCGTTGCTCTTTGGAATCGGATCGCCGTCGACGACTTCGACGGTGACAAATTCCTTTCCGTTTTGAACTAAATTGAAGCGGCCGCCTTTGCTGGCCTTCGACGGATCGGTCTTGGGATTCTTGTAGACGTTGTGCCATTTGCCATTGCGGTCGATGGCGGAGCATTTCAAAGCAAATTTCAGCGTGTCGCGATTGACCTGTTGCAACAGCGCGCCGCCCATGCCGTAGCTCCAAATGTCCTGCGACCATCCTTTTCGCGTTAGCTGCGCCGTGATGTTTTGAATGGTGTAGAAATTTACGCCGTCACCCTGAATGAACCGAACGCATGGAACCGTGGTTTTCCAGCCTTTGCGGTTCACTTCATAGCCGAAAACTTCCGCGACAATCTTGAAAAGTTCCTCGAGGACAGCAACGGCGTCGCCAGAATCAGGGCGAATCACGAGCGTGCCTTTGCGCTGGAGGATTTTTTCGCGCAATTTGCCGCCCCAGAGGTTGCGCACGGCGTTAAAGACGTCGTAGGAATCGCTGACGCACGCGACCAGACCTTCGGGGCAGTTTTCGAGGATGTTAGCGTAAGCGTCGCCTTCATGGGCTTCTCCCCACGCGGTGATGGTGGAGTGCTCCGAAGCGGGAATGCTGTAGGCCGCGCAGTTGAAAGGTTCTTTTGCGGAGAGGCCGGCGGAATAAAACTGATTGAGAAGCTGAATCGCCGCGAGAGTATCCGTGCCGAGAAAATTCAAGAGATGCGCGCCGCCGCCGATGGCGGCGGATTCTTTGGAGGAGACGCCGCGAAAGCCGAAGTCATGGAGCTTGAAGGGAAGAAGCGAAGGGTCGCCGGTGCGGACAAGGGCGCGGCCGATGATCTGCTTGATGGCGCGGGAAAGCGTGGCGACGGTGATGGGATACCAGACCTGAAGGAGAACGGTTTCGGCCCAGTTGGTGAGCCAGTAGAACTCGGGGTCGGTGTTTTCGATGGTGATGAGAGCATTGAGGCTCTTGACGACAGTGCCCTCCTTGACGGCGCGGATGCGTAGGGGCAGGCGGCCGCCGTGTTTGGCGTACAGGGACTTAAAGCCCTCGTAGTTGAAGGACTTGGGGTGACCGGAGAAATGAGCGTGAGCGATCTGGCGGGCTTCCTCGACGTCATCGAGGGTGAAGACCTGCCCGGCGAAATTCGATTTAATGATGTACTGGAGCATGGCGAGCATGGTTTCGTCGAACATGCCGCCGCGGGACTCGACGTAGGAATAGATGTGCCGCGTGTCCGGGGGATATTGCCACCAGTGGGTGAGCTTGTAGGAGTCCGTGTTGAGGATGGGGTTCAGTCGCAGCGACTGCATGGGGCTCCTTGGGAACTGGAATAACGGGGGAATCGACGACTGCGCACCGGGATAAGGATAGCAAAGAACGGTGAATGGCGGAGCCAGGTTCGGTTCGCGTTGATACACCAGTTTTTGGCGAGTAGGCTATAGCGGCGGCCACGGATGCGCGAAATCGAAAAGCTCTCACCGGCGTTGTGGGGCGTGCTGACGCTCCTGTTTCTGGCGCTTTTTATCAACTACATTGATCGCGGGGCGCTTTCGATCGCGGCGCCGCTGCTCGAAGAGCAATTCCGCATCTCGCCGGCGCGATTGGGGATTTTGCTCTCCGCGTTTTTCTGGACTTACGCGAGCTTCCTGATTGTTTCCGGGTGGCTGGCGGATCGCTTCGATGCAGGTTGGGTTCTTGCTGCAGGGTTCCTGGTGTGGTCGGCGGCAACGCTGGGCACGGGACTCGTGCATGGCTTCGCGGGCTTCTTTGCGATGCGGCTGCTGCTCGGAGCGGGCGAGTCCGCAGCTTATCCATGCTTTTCGAACATTGTCGTGCGGCATGTTCCGGCGCAGCATCGCGGTTTTGCGAATGCGGCCATCAGCGTGGGGCTGGCCGCGGGGCCGGCGTTTGGATTGCTGCTCGGCGGAATGCTGATGGCGCGGTACGGCTGGAGGCCGTATTTCATCGGGCTGGGCTGCGCCGGGCTGCTGTGGTTGCCGTTTTGGCTGAAGAAAATGTCGCGAAAGGATGTGGAGGCAGGGCAGACACGAGCGGCGGAAGCCGGGCCGGGGATGCTGGACATCCTCGGGCGGAGAGAGGCGTGGGGAACCTTTCTCGGGCATTTTGGCGGGAACTACCTGCTCTATTGCCTGCTGACCTGGCTGCCGTATTACCTGGTGCGCGAGCGGCACTTTTCGCTGGAGCTCATGGGGAAGATCGGAGCGCTGGCGTACATGCTGATGGCGCTGGTAGCCGTGAGTTCGGGGGCGGCTTCGGACCGGTGGATTGCCGGGGGGCGGAGCGCGTCTTTTGTACGAAAAGGGATGATCGGAGTGGGGCAAGTGATCGGAGGAGTTTCGTTGGCGGCATGCGCGGTAGCGAGGACGGACCTTGCCGTGGCGTTCCTGCTGGTGGCGAGCGCGTCGTTTGGGCTGAACTTGTCGAACGTGTGGCCGATTACGCAGACGCTCGCGGGGCCGCGAGCTTCGGGGCGATGGACGGGGTTGCAGAATTTTGTGGGGAATCTGGCGGGTGTGGCGGCGCCGGCGGTGACGGGATTCGTCGTGGGCCGCACGGGAAAATTTGTTTGGGCGTTCATGATCACCGGCGTGATTTCGATTCTCGGCGCAGTGAGCTGGGTGTTTCTACTGGGGAAGATTGAGCCCGTGGCGTGGGGGGCTTCCAAGGGCAAAGCGCAAGCCGAGGTATCGCCGGCCGCGGATTAACGGGGCTTTAACAGAACAGTGGTTGACAGGGACGTAGGGCTGCCGTATGGTCTTGCGCAAAGACGGGTTCGAGATCGGGAATTCCGGCTGGGGTGTGACACCCCCGCACCTTCCGAGAATTCTGCCAAAGTCATCAAGAGAAGGAGAAAAACCGAACATGAAGAAATTTCTATTGCTCGCTCTACTAGTCTCGGTCTTTAGCGTCGCCACAACGGTGGCAGAGGATGAGACGATTCGGTTGAAAGCCAGCTTGAAATCGTTCAACGAAGTCCCTGCCAACGTCACCAACGGCACGGGTACATTCGAGGCTACCATCAACGACGACACTTCTATTACTTTCACGTTGACCTACAAGAACCTCTCGACCAATGTTGTTCAGTCACACATTCATGTGGGGGCAACGAAGACGAACGGCGCAATCGCCATATTCTTCTGCGGTCCGGCTGGTTCACCAGCCCATCAAACCTGCCCCAACGACGCTACCAACTCGGGAACTGTGCATGGCACCGTCTTTGCCGCGGATGTGGTCATAAACGGACAGGGTATCGCTCCCGGAGAGTTCGCGAAGGTTCTCCGGGCAATCGCCCACGGCGATACCTATGTGAACGTTCACACAAAACTGTTGCCCGGCGGCGAGATTCGAGGACAAGTGGTGGTCCGCGGTGAGGACGACGATCGCGACGACCGGTAATCTCTCCACTCAAGCAAAACAAGAAAGCCCCGCTTCGGCGGGGCTTTTCTTTTTCTGCAAGGTTAGTGGGGCTCGTCAGCAGAGAGTTTGACGGTTAGATAGTGGCCGCCCAAGATCATTCGGCGTGAACCAGCGCTGAGGGGACATGAAGGCCGATGTGTTAGGATGCGGGGAATTGCCATGAACACATTCGCACAAGAGCTGCCGAGTCGCGAACAATTTCCGGAAAAGCTAAGAGTTCCAGGCGACCTTCGACAACTGTTTTTTGCGCGATTCCCACTCCGCGCCGGAGAGGACGCGCGGAGCGATGTCGATCAAGCGCGGAATCAGCTTGAAGACGCTGGCGGAGTTCCAGGGGCGGCCGTCGCGCGTGCGATACTCGCGGACATTCAGTGCGTCGGCCATGCTCTTGAAGGAGACATCCTGGACGATCATTTCGGCGAGAAACTTGAGGGTTTGCATCTCCAGGGGGTCGTCCTCAAGATGGCGGCAGTCGGAGGCGATGCGCAGTCCGAAGGGAATTTCCTCGGAGCCGGCGGGAACCTCAGGCTCCTCGGGCTCGCCGGAAACCTCCACCTCGCGTTCCCATTCCAGGGCTACGAGGCTCCAACCCGCGTCGTGCATCTTGGAAAGGTAAACGGAAGTAGGCAGAACGCGAACTTTCTCTCGAATGCGGTCGATTTTCTTCAAAGCGCGCCTCCTTGACGACTTCCGGAATGCGGCAGAGGGACTTGGCTGCGGTGGTTGTGGCAATTCTTGGGCCGCGTCGGGACATCGCAGAAGTGATTGCAGGATAAGGCTTTGCGCAGAAACAAGAGAGGATGGGCCGGGCCGGGACGTCCGAACGTGGGATGGGATTGTTGCGCTGCCGGACAGTTTATTGTTGAGGATTCGGGGAGAAATCTCCGAGTACTCTTGACGTCCCGCGGGTTAGCGTGGGTATGATGGCAACGCTGTTATTCCCGCCCTCAACGCCATCCCAGATCCCAGCCCAGAAAGCAGTGCGGTGCCTTATGCAGAGCGCAGCGGGCCGAGCAGAAGAGCGTGTTCCCGTGAAAGTGGCAGTGGACCTCGCGGGTGTGAACGCACGCGATATGGCGCAGAGTGGAGTCACAGAAAACGTGAGCGGACGAGGAGCCCGCGTGGTGACTGGCAGGCCGTGGCGGCCGAATGAACACGTCAAGGTGAGGTCGCTCCTGGGGAGCTTGCGCTCGCGCGGGCGAGTGGTTTACTGCCAGCCACTGGCGCCGGGGTCGTACGCGGTGGGGCTGGAGCTGATCGTCAAAGTGGGAGAATGGACGTCCCCGTCGTCGAGACCGAGGGAAGCCGCTTAAGGGCGGAAGCTTTTTTTGCCGCCTAAGGCGAAGAGGGCTCCCGGTGGCGGGTCATGGTGCCCGGCGAGCAGGTCACAAGTCAGCTGGAAATTCTCATACCAGGTCTGGATGAAGGCATTCACGAGTTGTTCCACAGTGCGTCCGCCGATGGTCACGCCGGAATGCACGATGTCTCCCATGAGCATCACGATGCCGCGGCTGTGGCGGGAAGTGAGTTTAGGGCGTCGACGAGGAGGTCGAGTTCGGCTTCGGTGTTGTAATAGTGAGGCGAGATGCGCAGTGCGGATACTGCGTGCTTTTCATCCATGTCGATGACGGCGTAATCGCGCGTCGTGGCTGAGGTATTGATGTTCTTGCCGCGAAGCAATTTGACGAGGTCGGCAGCGTGCCATCCGGGAACCTCTACCGTGACGATGGCGGCAAGCTCCCTGCCGCGGTCGAGGACGCGGAAGCCGGGCAGCGCGCTGAGTTTGCTGCGAAGGGTGGCGGCCAGGTCGCGAGCGCGCCGGCCACCGCGCTCGACTCCGATGCTGCCCGCGTAACGCGCAGCTTCGCCAAGTCCCAGGACGAGGCTGTAGGCAAATTCCCAGTTTTCGAAACGACTCGCGTCTTCCGCCAGTTGAAACGTGTCCGCCGTTTTCCAGTAGGCGCCGCGCATATCAATGTAGAGAGGATGGTCGCCGCGTCGCAGGGCGCGGTCGGAGACATAGAGAAAGCCAATGCCGCGGGGTCCGCGCAGGAATTTTCGCCCCGTCGCGGAGAGGAAGTCACACCGGAGGCGCGCAACGTCGACGGAAATTTCGCCCACGGCCTGGCAGGCGTCGATCAAATAGGGCACGCCGGCGGACTCGGCGATTTCGCCAAGGGCTTCGACGGGCTGCATCAGGCCGGAATTGGTAGGGACCCACGTGACGGCAAGCAAACGCACGTGCGGATCGCGCAGAAGCTCGCGGACCGATTGCGGGTCGACTCCGCCGGTCGCGAGATCCGCAGCGCGGCGGACTTCGATGCCCCCGCGGCGGGCGAGCGAAAGGTAAGCGAGCTGATTGGAGATGTAATCGTTGCGCGTGGTGACGATGACGTCGCCGGGCTTGAAGTCGAAAGCGGCGAGCGCCTGGAAGAAAGCCACGGTGGAATTTTCCACGATAGCGACGTTGTCGGGCCGTGCGCCGAGGAGTTTAGCAACGCTGGCGTACGCCTCACTCACCGCGGCGGCCGCGTCGTCCGAGCTTTCATAGCCGCCGAAGTTTGCCTCGCGACTTAGGTGCGCGACGACGGCGTCCACGACGGGCTTGGGCATCAAGCCCGCGCTGGCATTATTCAGATGCACGCGATTAGCGCAACCCGGCGTTTCTCCCCTCCATTGAGCCAACAGCTTATCCATCAAGAATTCCTCCACCCGTATTCCCGCGTAATATGCAGCATCGCGCGACAGACAACAGCGCTTCCATGACTATGGTCCCAAATATGGGCCGCGAGAGTAGGGACAATTTGGTCTCCCATTGGCGCGGAAAGGCTTTCCCGGTAATTCCACCCGCCGAATCACGCGAACTGTCATGTTGCCGCTGCTTGTGAGGAATGGGCGAGTTGCGTAGACTGCGTGCTCACGGCAAGGGGCGGGCGGCGGGAGGTGGAGCGTGATTGAACTGAAGAGCGGGCTCGAGCCAGCCTCGAAGCGGCTCCTGGAGTTTCTGAACAGCACTCATCAGAAGGAAATTGAAGAAATGACGGTGGCAGAGGCGCGGCAGGCGCTATCGCTGCTGCAAGCGATCGGAACGCAGGCGCCGCCGGAAGCAGAGATTGAAGATCGCACTTTTCCGGTTGGCCTCAGGGGCGAAGTAGATATTCGTACTATCCGGCCAAAGGGAAATGCACAAAGACTGCCCGTAATCATGTATTTCCACGGCGGCGGATGGGTTCTGGGAAGCAAGGATGATTTCGACCGCGTGGCGCGGGAAATCGCGATTGACGTGAACGCGGCGGTAGTTTTTGTGGACTATGCGCGGGCTCCGGAGGCGAAATTTCCTGCAGGACTGGAAGAGTGCTTTGCCGCGACGAAATATGTTGCGGAAAATGGCGCCAGTTTGAATCTGGATTCCTCGCGAATTGCGGTAGCCGGGGACAGTGCCGGGGCAAACTTCGCAGCGGTGGTAGCGCGGCTGGCCAAGGAGCGCGGCGGGCCGGCGATTTCAGTGCAGGTCCTGTTTAATCCTGCGACGGACGCTTCTTCAGAGACACCTTCGATGAAAGAGTTCGCTGAAGGATACTTTCTTACACTCGAATCAACGAAGTGGTTTGGCCGCCACTATCTGTCGAGCGGTGCTGAGCGATTCGACCCCAGGGTTTCGCCCCTACTAGCGCCGCTGGAACAGCTTGCAGGATTGCCTCCCGCGGTAGTAATTACGAGCGAGTTTGATATCTTGCGCGATCAGGGCGAAGCCTATGCGGCGAAATTGGCGGAGGCCGGCGTTGCGGTAGCGGCGGTGCGATACCTCGGGACTATCCATGGGTTCACGATACTCAACGCGCTCGCAAACACGCCTTCGGCACGGAGCGCAATGGCGTTAGCCTGTGAGCATCTGCGGAGTGCTTTTGCTGGGCAGAGCAAACAGAGGGGAACGTCAGCCTAACGCCTGGGGAAGGACACCCCACGCAATCGCGCGGCGAGAGAAAGAGAGCGAGGCTTACTTGAGAAAACGATTGCGCTGGTCAAGGAAGACGCCGCTCCTCTCCTGCGGAATTGGTTGCGCGCTCGCGATGCTCTTCGTGGCCGTTCCGGGCGCAAGCGCCCAGCCCAGGCAATCCGGAGCTAGGACGGCGGCTCCGCGGAGAACGGATTGCGGGCAAGGCGTGAAGATTCAACTGAGCTCGCCGTTGGCGAGCCAGGGGAGCTTGCTGCTCGTTGAATTGCGCAGCGTGAATCCACTGGCTGATGTGAAGGGCGAGTGGAACGAACGAGAGGTCCCATTCTGGCAGGAGAAAGGCCCGGCAGCCGCGCGAGTCAGCATGGCGAGAGCCTTATTGGGAGTAGATTTGGAGAAACCAGCAGGGAAGTACGAGTTCAAGCTGGCTGGTGAGGCCCAGAATGGTCAAAAAGTGAGCTGCGTCATGACGGTGACCGTGAAGGCTGGACGCTTCGCCACAGAGAATCTGAAGGTAGAGCCGCAGTTCGTGGAACCGAATCCGGAACAGCTTGCGCGCGCGGACGAGGAGCGGAAAAAACTGCGGGCGATTTTTGACACTGTGACGCCTGAGCGATTATGGAAAGGGCGTTTCCGAGTGCCGCTAGATGGAGTGACCATGGGAGGAAACTTCGGGCGGCGGCGCATTCTCAATGGCCAGCCCGGCTCGCCGCACGGTGGCGTGGATTTTCCAGCGGTTACGGGAACACCGGTTCATGCGGCACAAAGTGGGCGGGTGGCGCTGGCGGAGGAATTGTATTTCTCCGGGAATACCGTGGTGGTGGACCACGGGCTCGGCATCTATACGTTTTACGGGCACCTTTCGGAGATAAGTGTGAAAGTCGGCGACGCCGTGGAGGCCGGCGCAGTTTTGGGAAAAGTTGGAGCGACGGGACGCGTCACGGGGCCACACTTGCATTGGGGTTTGACGGTGGAACGGGCCAGGGTGAACGCATTAGATATCGTAAAACTGCTTGGAAGTAATTAGGGTTGCTCCGCATTGCAAAGCGCGAGCGCGGTTTTCCTTCACGTTTGAGTGGGATCTTGAACAAACAGATAAAAATTGTCGGATTGATCTCAGACACCCACGGATTGCTGCGAGAAGAGGCAGTGCGCGCGTTGCGGGGGGCTGACTTAATCCTTCATGCCGGAGATGTGGGTGCTCCCGAAATCCTGGAAGCGTTGGGTACCCTGGCCCCCGTTATGGCTGTGCGGGGAAACATCGATACCGCAGAATGGGCGCAGACTCTTCCAACGACCGCGGTCGCAGAGGTAGGCCCGGGGATGATCTACATCCTGCACAATCTGCACGACTTGGACTTGAATCCAGCAGCGGGTGGATTTCGCGCCGTTGTGAGCGGGCATTCGCATCAGCCGGGAAAATCGGAGCGGGATGGAATCTTGTATATCAATCCGGGCAGCGCCGGGCCGAGGCGCTTTCAGTTGCCAGTGACGGTGGCGCGGCTGGATGTGGGCCGGCATCGATGGGACGTGGAATTCATCGAGCTAAGAGTTACATAGGGATTGCGGCAGATGTGGATAGGGAAGCCGGGACCGAGAACAGGTCCGGGGCTCTACGTATGTTTAAGAATTGATTGGCCTTATAAATGATGGCCCTTTCACTGCAAGAGAGAACGCCGAGCCTCTAGTCCGTTCTCTGGACGGGAGTCCAGCCTGGGATCACTTTTGTTTCAATTGGGCGCAACGCTGACGGGCCTAATTACACTACGTACAGCAAGCCAACGGCTGGAAGCGGGCAAGAGAACAGAGCCGCAACTTGCTGGTTGAAGTTGTGTTAAGAAAGTACTAGAGTACTGGTTTCCTTCGGCCATTTTGGTACCGTCCCGCTATTGTCGTGTGTGGGGCGCAAAGACAAAATTCAGACTGTGCGGACGATGTTCCTCAGTAGGTTCGACCGTTCACTTCAGCGCCTGCCAGGTCAGCGTCGCCGCGCTGAAGCCAGTCTCGTAAGGGCAGACTTGGGCCCCCAAGTTGTAAAGATCAGAACGAGAGGCTAGTGTCCCTAATGTCGATACTTCATTTTCGATGTAAAGAACGGCGGCGGACTTTACGGGTGAGTATCACGGTGCCCGTGACCGTACAGGGACAAGACGATGGGGGCGAAAAATTTAGCGTACAGGCCCATTCGCATTCGATAAACCGGAATGGGGCGCTGCTGCGCATGGAGCAGGTCGTAGTCGTTGGGCAAATTCTGCACCTGACAAACGACAACAGCAATCGCAGGGTGGAAGCGCGAGTAGTTTCGGTGCGGCGCGACCGTGATAAAAAGACTTATGTGGGTATTGAGTTTGTCTCCCCGGATTCTAACTTCTGGCACATGACTTTTCCTCTTCCCGGGGCCAGGCCGCTGCGGCGAGTTGTGGATACCAAGGCTTCTGCATAGCCGTCAGCTCCAGATCTCCTTTTCGTAACTATCTTTTCCCGAAAGTCTGGCGCAACGTGCTGGGTTTTTCTCCGCCTGCGCCTTGTCTGAGGCCGAACTGAGGCCCTGTTCGCTTCTTTTGTTAAATCCTAAGTTTTTTTCCTGCGCCTGGGCTTCCTGGATGAGGCATTTCGAGCGCTCGACTTCTTGAGCAGCAATCCCTCGCGGGTTTTCTTGGGCAGTTTGGCAAAAACCATTTCATAAGATTCGCGCAGTAGGGAGGCAAGTTCGCCGGAAGGCAGCGCGTCTCTCGTCTCCAATGCGACCCATTGCGCCCGCGCCATATACGGCGCCGGGATGATGCCGGGACGCTCGGTCAATTCCGCAAAGTTCTCGGGCGAGCTCTTGAAGGACAGCCAGACGCGGGCCGGCTCGAGCACGGTGACGGCGAACATCTTCCCGGCAACTTTGAACACCAGATCGATGCCCCATTGAATTTGCTCGGTTGCGTGGGGAAAAGAGAGACAGATCTCGCGAACCCAATCCACATTCATGGGCGGCAAGTTTAGGGCAGAACCGGCGCGATCTCAAGGGAGGGAGCTTGTCCTAGGTGAGACTTGCACCCTCTGCGACGTAGTCGCAGAGGGTGCAAGATCGCTTGGCAGTCTGTAGCGGAAATGCTCTGGCTTTAACGATTGTTGGGCGTGGCTGAAGCCTTATTCGCTGCCAGTTCCGTCCGCGGCGTCATCGAGACAACGACGTACTCCCGCTCCTTGTCATCGGCTTCGGGAACCCGGAGGAGCAGCTTGTCCTTGTGAATACGAAATTGCGCCGCTTCGCCGATGGGCAGCAGGACCGGGTGCTTGTCATCCTTGGGACGGATGCGGTAGGTGATGCGATCCGACTGCAAGACATATTCCTGGCAGAGAACTTCCTGGGTTTTCTTGTGCTGGCCGTCGGTTCCAAGGATTTCTCCCTTGAGCGTCTTGCCATCTTTTTCGGAGTAGCCGCAAGAGGTCGATTCCATCTGGACCAGCGTGCCCTTTTCGTAGGCCGGCTTGTCCTTTGCTTGCGCGGGAAGCGCGGCGCAGAGCAAGAGGGCCGTAAAGGTTAGCTTTTTCATCGTCTTTCCTCTCCTTCGTGGTGTCGATTGGCCGATCATTCCATCTGACGCAGCTGCTTTGCCA
>WNFA01002747.1_pt1 | contig 14567 bp, 3 predicted proteins | sample 5400481 | NCBI WGS metagenome assembly WNFA01 (sample SAMN13153340, study PRJNA577476) | soil metagenome | isolation source: 120 cm saprolite under Douglas fir tree site 2 hole 1 replicate 2 | place: USA:California | collected 2015-04-18 | reverse complement strand
AGGTGCCGGCACGCGGCTGGGCCGCGGTGAACGGGCGCTCCGGATGTGGGTCGGTGGTGGCGCAGGCGCGGCACGCACGCAAGCCGAAATGCGTTTCGTCGACATCCAGACCGGGAAGGTCGTGATGGCGACAGCCGACCGGCGGATTGCGAAGATCGGCGGGGGCTCGTCCGACCTGATGGGCGAGGCCTACGACGATATGGCGCGCGACCTCGGCAGGTTCCTCGTGCGGCTGTCCAGGGGCGAAGCGCCGAAGGACTGAGCGCAGTCACACGCTCGACGTCTCCGTCCGGACGTGGCTTCCGGCCGGGTTGACACGCTCTGGGTCGTGTAAAATGCTAAAACTATTGCTCGGACTTCTGGTCGGAGGCCGGCCCGGGGACAAGCCAGCGTAGAAAAGGAACCCTGTCAGCCCCGCTCGCTACTGGCGCTCCGCGAGCATCTCGCGCACGGTCACCGAGAGCTGATCGATCGGAAGGTTGGAGTAGACGACGTGGCCATCGGCCGCCTCGTAGCGGCGGAGCACTCGTGCCTCGGCACTCGGCGACGGCGCCGCGCGCTGGACGAGCCGAAGCACGCGCGCCACGTACGCCTGCGTTTCCGGGTATGGCGGGATACCTCCGTACCGCCCGACCGCCTCCGCGCCCGCGTTGTAGGCCGCGAGCGCGAGCGCAAGGTTGCCGCCGTAGCGGTCGACCAGATGCCGCAGGTGGCGGACCCCACCCTCGATGTTCTCGCGCCCGTCAAAGACATTGCGGACGCCAAGCTTCGCCGCCGTCGCGGGCATGAGCTGCATCAGCCCGCGCGCGCCCTTCGGCGACACGGCGCGCACCTCGAAGTTCGACTCCACGCGGATAACGGACTCGACCAGCTCGGGTGCGAGCCCGTGCCGCGCCGCCACCGCGCGGATCAGGTCGCGGTAGGGCGGGGCGGTTTTTGTGACGACGCGTTCGCCGGGAGGAGACGCCGGCTGCGGCGCGACGAGCTGCGGCGGCTTGACGTCCTGGACGTAGAGCACGCCGTCACGCTCCTCCATGCGGATCTCGGCGCGAGCATAAAAAGGCGTCAGCGCCATCACGCCCACTGCCAGAACCGTTGTGAGTCTCACGGGCGTGTGTCTAAGCAAGATTCTGTCGCCCGGCGGGCGCCGGGCGACAGCCGTCTTCTCTGTGCACGTGACCTACTTCAAGCCGTACTGGAAGTCGATGTACGTGCCGTCGTTCAAGAAGATCCTGAAGTAATACCGCGTGTTCGTCTTGTTCAGGGTTGGGTTGTTCTTCGTGGACTGGTTGAAAATCCACTGCTGCGCACTCGAGTCCCACCGGAACGCCGTGTCGGGGGTGGTGGAGTATTGGCTTTCATCGACCGTCAACGAACCGTCCGTCACCTGTGAAATAAGTCCGTAGGCTGTCACGACTCCGGCGATTCCGATGGAGACGCCGTTCGCGTCACAGACCCGGAACTTTGTCGGTACCGTGCTGCCCAGTTTGAAGACACTCGTGTTGTCAACGTTGATAGGCTGGAGGATCTGATGTCCCACCTCGCCGTTGCAGGTGAGGCCGGCGGCCGCGTACTGGACCGCCAAAGCTCCGGTGCCGAACGCAAAGGAGTAATTCGCGGCGCTCAGCGAGCCGAGCGCAGCAGTGATGAGATAGCTGCCCACGGGGCTCGTCGTCGTAGCGGTGGTCGTCAGGGTCGGGCTACCGGTGACGCCGCTCGTGGCGAGCGTCTCGCCATTCTTGAAGCCGGTGAAGGTTGCAGTGAGAGACGGATTGGGAGCGTTGAGGACTTTCGCCTTGTTGTCCGCCGTCACGTTGAGGGTGGCCTTGGTGATATTGAAGCTCGCCGTATTGTACGTGATGGTGTAGTTACCGAGAACGGCCGCCGGGCTGAGCGTAGCGCTGATCGTGTAAGGGCTGCCGGCCACTGTCCCGCCGGCCGTGCGGCTGTAGGCCGGCGTCACGTTGTCGCCGGCAACGAAGTTGGTCAGCATGCCGGTGGTAAGTGGATTCGGGTCGGCGTCGCCATAGATCTTGCTGTTCGGGTTCGGCGTCACCGACACGAGCCGCTTATTGATCGTGAACGGCGCGGAGTTGTACGTGATGGTGTAGTTACCAAGCACGCCAGCCGGGCTGAGGATCGCGCTGATCGTGTAGGGGCTACCCGCCACTGTCTCGCCGGCCGTGCGGCTGTAGGCCGCCGTCACAGCGTCCGCGGCCAGGAAGCCGCTGAGCGTGCCCGTCAGCGTCGGGTCGGGATCGCCGTAGGTCTTGCTGGCGACGTTGGGCGTCACCGACGCGGCCTTGCGGTTGATGGTGAAGTTGGCCGTGTTGTAGGTGATGGTGTAGTTGCCGAGCACACCGGCCGGGCTGAGGATCGCGCTGATCGTGTACGGGCTGCCGGCCACCGTTTCTCCGGCCGTGCGGCTGTAGGTCGCCGTCACAGCGTCCGCGGCCAGGAAGCCGCTGAGCGTGCCCGTCAGCGTCGGGTCGGGATCGCCGTAGGTCTTGCTGGCGACGTTGGGCGTCACCGACGCGGCCTTCCGGTTGATGGTGAAGTTGGCCGTGTTGTAGGTGATGTCGTAGTTGCCGAGCACGCCTGCCGGGCTGAGCACCGCGCTGATCGTGTAGGGGCTGCCGGCCACCGATTCGCCGGCCGTGCGGCTGTAGGTCGCCGTCACAGCATCCGCGGCCAGGAAGCCTGACAGCGCGCCGGTCACGGCGGGGTCCGCGTAGCCATAGATCTTGCTCTTCGCGTCGGGTGTTACTGACGCCGCCTTGCGGTTAATCGTTAAGGTGGCGGTGTTGTAGGTGATGTTGTAGTTGCCGAGCACACCGGCCGGACTCAGCGCGGCGCTGATGGTGTACGGACTACCCGCCACCGTCTCGCCCGCCGTCCGGCTGTACGTCGCGATCACATTATCGCTTGCCACGAACCCACTGAGGGTGCCGGTGAGCGTTGGATCGGCGTCGCCGTACGTCTTGGTTTTCGCATCCGGCGTGACAGACGCGAGCTTCTTGTTGACGTTGATGGAGACGTCCTGCGACGCGCTGTTGAGGTTTCCGGTGTCCGTCGGCGTGAAGGTAACGTGCAGGGTCTGGTTCTGGCCGGCGCTCAGCACCGTCCCGGCGGCGGGCGTGTACGTGAACGTCCCTGCCACCTGATTGTTCTTGAACGTCGCCGTCGCGTCGAGCTGCGTGCCGCTCAGCGCGGTTCCGTACGTGATGTCCGCCGGGTTCGCCCAGTTGATCGTCGGCGTCGCCTTGTTCACTGTCAGCGAGCCGCTGCCCGTGCTCGAGCCGTTGTAGGCAGGATTCGTGTACGTCGCGGTCAGCACATGCGGGGAATTCGCCGCCGTCGGCTGCGTGATCGTGAAGGTCGCCTGGCCGTTCTGGTCCAGCGGCAAGGTCGGCGCCGCCACCGTCGCGTTGACGGCGCTCAGCGACACGCTACCCACCGCCGGCCCAAGGCCCGGGATCGTCACGGTCACCGTGACGGTCGCGTCGACGCCGTACGTCACCGGCGGCGCATCCACGGTGATGTCCGGATGGCGGAGAGTGACCGTCGCCAGGTTGCCCGCGTTCGTGCCACCGGTCGCCCGATACGTGAAGCTGTCCACACCCGCGAAGCTGAGGCCCGGCGTGTAGCTGAATGTCCCGTCGCCAGGGAACGACGTCAGCGTGCCGTAGAGCGGCGGTGTCACCACCGCCGCCGCGGGCGGCAAGCCATGGTCGTTGCTCAGCACGTTGCCGCTCACCGCGCTGTCCGTCAGGTAGTAATCATCCAGCGCGTTCGTGTTGTCCGCGGCGACCACCGTGATGGTCACCATCGCCACGTTGCTCGTGTGGGTCCCGTCACTCGCCTGGTACAGGAAGCTGTCGACACCGGTGAAGCCCGGGGTCGGCGTGTACGTGAAGCCGCCATCGCCGTTGAGATCGGGCGTCAGCGTGCCGTGCCGCACGCCGGCCAGCACCGCCGCCGTCAGCGTCGTGCCATGGTCGTTGGCCAGCACGCCGCCGGCCGCCGCCACCGTGATCGAACCGCCCGTCGTCACGCTGTACGCGTCGTTCAGCGCCACCGGCGTCTCATTGCCCTCCAGCACGGTGATCGTCACCGTCGCTTCCGGGCTGTACAGCACCCCGTCGAACACCGAATACTTGAACGCGAAGACCCCGAGCCCAGCCCCGCCCGCAGCCGGCACGTAGGTGAACGAGCCATCGGTGTTGAGGGTCAGCGTCCCCTGCGCGGGTGGCTGAGTCACGAAGGCCTGCAGCGTTTGCCCGCTGTCCGCGTCCGCGTCGTTGAGGAGGACGCCCGGCGCGCCCACCACGAGCGTCGAGCTCTGTAGCGTCGCGTAGGCGTCGTCAGCCACCGCCGACGCTATGTCCGTCAGGGTGCCGGTGCTCGTCTTGTAGTTCGTGTCGCCGCTGTAGACGGCGCTGATCGTGTGCGAGCCCGCCGTTTCCGGCGTGCTAAGGACGATGCTGGTCGCGTGACCCGAGCCGTCTAGCGCCACCGGCCCGCCGATCGGATTGTTGTCGATGCTGAACTGCACTGTACCGGTCGGCACCGACGTCGCCGGCGCCACCGGGCTGACCGTCGCCGTATAAGTCCCGCGCGTCGTGCCAGCCACCACCGTGGTGGACGTGGCAGCCTGGGTGATCGTGATGCTCTTGCTATCGCTGCTGCCGTTGTGGTTGGTGTCGCCGGCGTACGTCGCGGTGGCGGTGCAGCCGTTCGCCGCCGTCACGTTGGTGCAGTCACCGCTGTAGACCACCGGCACGGACTGGTTCAGGCCACCCACACCGGTCACCGTCGCCGTCGCCGTAAACGCCGTCGCGTGGTAGACGTACGGCCCGGCCTCGAAGGTCACCACCGTCGTCGAACTGGCCTTGGTGATCGTGATGCTCTTGCTGTCAGTGCTCCCCAGGTGATTCGGGTCCCCGGCGTACGTCGCCGTCGCCGTGCAGCCGTTGTCAACCGTGACGTTCGTGCAATCGCCGCTATAGACCACCGCCACCGACTGGTTCAGGCCACCCACGCCCGTCACCGTCGCGGTCGCCGTGAACGCCGTCGCGCGGTACACGTACGGCCCGGCCTCGAAGGTCACCACCGTCGTCGAACTGGCCTTGGTGATCGTGATGCTCTTGCTGTCAGTGCTCCCCAGGTGGTTCGGGTCCCCGGCGTACGTCGCCGTCGCGGTGCAGCCGTTGTCAACCGTGACGTTCGTGCAGTCGCCGCTGTAGACCACCGCCACTGACTGGTTCAGCCCGCCCACGCCCGTCACCGCCGCCGTCGCCGTGAAGGTCGTGCCACGGTACACGTACGGCCCGGTCTCGAATGTCACCACCGTCGTTGAGGCAGCTTTGTTGATTGTGTAAGTGCCGCCCTTGAATGAAATGTCGTAGTTGCTACTCGTCAGGCCACTCGGCCGGATCGCAAACGTCCCCGCATCCGTCGGCACCGTAGTGGACGGCCCGTAGCTCGTCGGCGGCTTGCCTGCGAAGTTGTATGTCGGCGTCCCACCCAGCACGCCTGGGCCCTCGCCGTTCACGAACCCGCTGTAGCTCACGTCGAATCCCGGGTCCGGGTCGCCGTAGGTCTTGGTCTTGTCGTTTGCCGTCACCGTCAGCGGGGCCTTGTTCACCGTCAGACCATTCGTGGCGGTGTTCTTAGTGATGGCGTAGTTCGACGCGCTGCCCACCGTGAACGTCACAGTGTCCACGGTGATGTCGTAGCTACCGGCCCCCGCCGCCGCCGGTGCACCGGCCGACGTGTACGTGACCGTCGCCTGGTCACTACCCTTCAGCCCCACCACGCTGCCTGTGAAGGCCGTGAACGTCTGACCATAGAACTTGCTCTTGCCGCCGTCCGGTGTGATCGTCAGCGGCGCCGGGTTGACCGTATAGGTCCCGCCCTTGAACGTGATGTCGTAGTTGTTGCTCGTTAGGCCGCTGGGCCGCACCGCGTACGTCCCGGCGTTCACCGGCACGATCGCCGAAGGCCCGTAGCTCGTCGGCGGCTTACCGGCGAAGTTGAACGCCAGGGTCCCGCTCAGCGCGGTCGGGCCGTCGCCGTTCACGAACCCGCTGTAGCTCACGTCCAACCCCGGGTCCGCGTCGCCGTAGGTCTTGGTCTTGTCGTTTGCCGTCACCGTCAACGGGGCCTTGTTGACGTTGATGGGGACGTCCTTCGACGCGTTGTCGAAGTTCGAAGTGTCCGTCGGCGCGAAGGCGACGTGCAGTGTCTGGCCCAGGCCGGCATTCAGCACCGTTCCGGCCGCGGGGGTGTACGTGAACGTCCCTGGTACCGTATTGTTCTTGAACGTCGCCGTCGCGTTGAGCTGGGTGGCGCCCAGTGCGGTCCCGTACGTGATGTCCTGCGGGTTCGACCAGTTGATTATGGGCGTCGCCTTGTGCACCACGAGCGTGCCGGTTGCGGTGCTGTGCCCCTGGTACGCTGCATTCGCGTACGTCGCGACCAGGGCGTACCCCGCTTCCTTTGCAGGCGGGCTGACCAGCGTGAACACCGCCTGGCCGCTCGTATCAAGCGTGGACGGCCCGGCCTGCGGCGTGCCATCCACGGTCAGAGAGATATTGCCCGCGGCGGGGCCGAGACCGTCGAACGTCACGGTGATCGTTATTGTCGCGTTGTCGTTGTACGTCACCGCCGGCGCAACGACGGTCACCTCCGGCGCGCGGATCGTCGCCACCGCGACGTTGCTGGCGCTTTGCCCGCTCAGCGCTCGATACGTGAAGCTGTCGACGCCAGCGAAATTCTGACCGGCCAGGTAGACAAACGATCCGTCGCCCTGAAGCGTCAGCGTTCCGTACAGTGGCGCCACCACCACTGCCGCCGACAGGCTCTGTCCGTCGTTATGGAGCACCCCGTACAGGCCAGACCCGGCGGTGTCCAGCGAACCACCCGTCGTCAGGTAGAAATCGTTCACCGCCTGAAGGGTCGCATCGGGTAGCACAGCGACGGTCACCATCGCGAGGTCGCTCGAGTTCAAGCCGCTGGTGGCGCGATAGAAGAAGGTATCGACGCCGGTGAACCCAGCAGCCGGCGTGTACGTGAAGGAGCCGTCCGCGTTCAGATTGAACGCGCTCGCATGGGCGGGCGGCCCGCCGACCAGGGCCGCGGCCAGGCTCGGCCCATGGTCGTTACCCAGTATTCCAGGCGCGCTCACGCTCAACGCGCTGCCCTGCACGATACTGTACGCATCGTTCTCGGCCACCAGCGCCGCAGCCGGCGCCAGCACCTCGATCGTCACCGTCACCGTGTTGCCGGCGAAGATGCCGTCTGTCGCCTGGTACGTGAAGCTGTCCGTGCCCGTGAAACCGAACGCCGGCGTGTACGTGAAGGAGCCGTCCGGGTTCAAATTGAACGCACTCGCGTTCGAGGGTCCGCTCACCAGAATGGTCGTGATCGACTGTCCGGCATCCACGTCCTTGTCGTTGTAGAGCACGCCCGGCACATACACCGTCAGTGTCTGGTTCATCAGCGTCTGGTACGCGTCAGCGACCGACACTGGCGGGTCGTCCACCACATGCGTCGTGGTCACGAAGCTGGTGTTGAAATCGGTGTCACCAGCGTACGTCGCCTTGATGGTCTTGGGGAATCCGGGCGTGGTTGACGTGATCGAGCACTGGCCCACGGCGACCGCGGCGTAGCAACTATTTGTCCCGTCGCTCACTGTCACGTTGCCTGTTGGTGTGCCAGCGCCCGGAGCGTTGACGCTCACGGACCACTGGACCGCGTATGCCTGACCCACCTTCGTCGCCGCCGACAAGTCCGACGTGATGACCGTCGTCGTGTCCGCGGGGCTCACCGTGAGCGTCTGTGTGTTAGTGCTGCCCGAATGAATGTCCGTCGCGGTGAAGGTCGCCGTGATCGTGTGCGTACCTGGCGCGTGGGCCGGCGTCACCGTAACCGAGCACGTCGCTGTCCCCAACACCGTCTGCGTCAGAGTGCACGTGCCAGCCACGACATCGGTACCGACGCCGACGCTAATCCCCACCGTCCCCGTCGGAGTCAACTTCGTTCCATTCAGATCGGTATCGCTCACCGTCACGGCCACCGTGCTCGACTGCCCTGTGACCACGGTTGCCGGTGTCAGACTCACGCTGGTCGAGGTCGAGCGAGTGTTGACCGTCAGCGTCTTCGTGTCAGAGCTCCCGGTGTGAACCCCCGTCACGCTGAACGTTGCCGTAACCGTATGCACGCCAGACGCCTGCGCCGGCGTCACCGTCACGGCGCACGTGGCCGTTCCAAGGACCGTCTGCGCCAGCGCGCACGTACCGGCCACCACGTCGCTGCCCACACCGACGCTCATCCCTACCGTCCCCGTCGGCGTGACTTTCGTTCCGTTCGCATCGGTGTCCATCACCGTCACGGTCACCGTGCTCGCCTGGTTCACGTCCACCGTGGACGGAGACAGGCTCACACTGGTCGAGGTCGAGCGCGTGTTGACGGTCAGCGTCTTGGTGTCAGAGCTCCCGGTGTGGGCCGCCGTCGCGCCGAACATCGCGGTGACCGTGTGCGTCCCGGGCTGCACCTGCGGCGTCATCGTCACCGTGCACGTCGCCGTCCCCAGCAGGGTCTGCGCCAGCGCGCACGTACCGGCCACCACGTCGGTGCCCACGCCGACGCTGATCCCCACCGTCCCGGTCGGGGTCACTTTCGTCCCGTTCGCGTCGGTGTCCATTACCGTCACGGTCACCGTGGTCGGCTGATTCACGTCCACGGTGGATGGGGCGAGGCTGACGCTAGTCGACGTCGGCCGGGCGTTGACGGTCAGAGTCTTGGTGTCAGTACTCGTCGAGTGAACGGCAGTCGCGGTGAACGTCGCCGTCACCGTGTGCGTCCCCGGCTGTACCTGCGGCGTCACCGTCACCGTGCACGTCGCCGTTCCGAGCACCGTCTGCGCCAGAGTGCACGTGCCGGCCACCAAGTCGCTGCCCACACCGACGCCGACTCCCACCGTCCCGGTCGGCGTCACTTTCGTGCCATTGGCATCGGTGTCCGTCACCGTCACAGTCACTATGCTCGCCTGGTTCACGTCCACCGTGGATGGCGCGAGGCCGACGCTGGTCGATGTCGACCGAGCGTTGACGGTCAGGGTCTTGGCGTCAGTACTCGTCGAGTGAACGTTAGTCGCGCTGAACGTCGCCGTCACCGTGTGCGCCCCCGGCTGCACCACCGGCTTCACTATTACCGAGCACGTTGCCGCCCCCAGGACGGACTCGGTCAAAGTGCATGTGCCGGTCACTACGTCGCTGCCCACGCCAACGGTAATCCCCACCGTCCCAGTCGGCGTGACTTTGGTGCCATTGGCATCGGTGTCCGTCACCGTCACGGTCGCCGTGCTCGCCTGGTTCACGTCCACCGTGGACGGCGCGAGGCTGACGCTGGTCGACGTCGACCGAGCGTTGACGGTCAGGGTCTTGGTGTCAGTACTCGTCGAGTGAACGTTAGTCGCGCTGAACGTCGCCGTTACCGTGTGCGTCCCCGGCTGCACCACCGGCTTCACCGTTACCGAGCACGTCGCCGTCCCCAGGACCGTCTGAGCCAAGGTGCACGTGCCGGTCACCACGTCACTGCCCACGCCAACGGAGATCCCCACCGTCCCCGTCGGCGTGACTTTCGTCCCGTTCGCATCGGTGTCCGTCACCGTCACGTTGACCGTGCTGGTCTGGTTCACGTCCACCGTGGACGGCACCAGGCTCACACTGGTCGACGTCGACCGGGCGTTGACGGTCAGCGTCCTCGTATCGTTGCTAGTCGCGTGCAGGCTGGTCGCGCTGAACGTCGCGGTGATTGTGTGCGTTCCAGGTTGAACCTGTGGCGTCACTGTCACCGAGCACGTCGCCGTGCCAAGAACCGTCTGCGCCAGAGTGCAGGTGCCGGTTACCAAGTCGCTACCGACGCCAACACCAATGCCGAGGGTTCCAGTCGGCGTCGACTTCGGTCCATTGTCGGAGTCCGTCACAGTCACGTTCACTGTTGTCGGCTGATTCACGTCAACGGTCGACAGGGAGAGGGTGACGCTCGTCGTCGTCGTGCGCTTGTTGATGACCTCTGTCTGCGTCGCATCGGTGAGGGCGCCAGTGCCGCGCGTGTCGTGAGCCGTCAAAGTCGGAGAGCCGGCGGTTCCGTCCCTATAGAAGACGTTCGGGCTCGTGTTGGCGTTGTTGGCGATCGTCGTACTCGCAATCGACGTGTTGCAATTAGAATCACTGAAGAAGCCACCGCCTGAAGAACTGTTGAGATTAATTGTGCGCGCCGGGTTCACGTTGGCTGGATTACCGATCGCGTCCTGACTCTGAACAGTAATCGCAGGTGAGCACTGATTGATCGCGATCGAGAACGGAGCAGTGATGAAGGCGAGCTTGGTGGCCGCGCCAGGATTCGCCGTGAACGGCGCGCTGTCACCGGACGCAAGGTTGTCGCCACTGGTGCGCGCGGCGGTTAGGACCACACCACTCTCGGCTTTACTGTAAATGACACCGCTAATCGTCACTGAATTGCCGCCGGCGGGGATAGTGCCGCTGAGTGTGCCGCTAAGCGTGCCGGTGCCGGTCTTGAGGGACAGGGTCACCCCGGTGTTTGCAATGACATTGGAGGGCGTCCCGGCTGGCGCTTGAGACTGGACGGTCACCGAGAAAGCGGTGCCGGCAGTCGGGTTCGTACCACCGTTCACCGAAGTGATCGCGAGCTTGGTCGGCGCGACAAGATTGAACGTTGCGGTTATGGATTGGGCCGATCCGCCCCCGGTTCCCATGAAGAAGTTGCATGGCGAGGTAGTACCGGTACAGGTTGTGGTGCCTGAATTGCCGGCGCCGAAGGTTGAGCCACTCCATCCGGCGAAGACTGAATCGATGTTCGGTGCTACCGTCATGGTTCCCTGCTGGTTATTGTCGACGCTGCGGCCGCACGTAGCCGTACAGGCGGCGACAGTCCCAGTAGGGTTGAGGCTCGAAAAGCTGATTGTGCCGCCACTCGTGCCTGCGAAGTTAATCGTCAAGGTCTTGGCCGCCGCCACATACGGCCCCACGAACGGCCCGCCGGCCCCCACAGGCGCAGCGCCCGCCGGCTCGACGAACTCGGTGCTCGTATCCGCCAGCGCGCGCGCCAGATTGATCCGCCCGTTGCCTGTCTGCGATTGCGTGCCCGCCGGATCGGCATTGCGCGCGAGGCGGCCGACGATGATGCCGTTGGTCAGCGTCGGGTCCACAGCCTTCATGAGCGCCGCGGCGCCGGCGACGATCGCGGCCGACGTCGAGGTGCCGCTCACCACCACGTAGGCGTCGCCGATGTCGGTGGTCTGGATGTCGACGCCGGGTGCGGCGATGAAGACGGCCTGGCCATCATTGCTGAAGTAGGCGAGGGCGTCGCTCGCGTCTGTCGCGGCCACGCCCATGACCCCGCGGTCGCCGGCGGGAAAGGTCGGATCGCTCACCGCGCCATTGCCCACGGCCGCGACCAGCACGATACCCTTGGACCACGCGTAGTCGATCGCGTCCTGGAGGTTCGGGCTGAAGCCGGGGTTGCTGAAGGCCATCAGGATGACGTCGGCCCCGTGGTCCGCCGCCCAGATGACGCCCGCGATGACGTCGCTATCTTGCCCCTCGCCGTTGACGTTGAGCACCGTGACCGGCAGGACCGTTACGCCCGCATAGGCGACGCCCGCGATGCCCTCGACCGGCACGTTGTCAGTCTGCGCGGCGATGATTCCGGCAAGCCACGTCCCGTGGCCAGACGGATCGGTCGTCCCGTTGGAGCCGTCGAGGATCGACGTGCCCGGCACCACCTTGCCGGCGAGGTCCGGATGCAAAGCGTCGACGCCGGTGTCGAGGAGCGCGACCCTCGCCGTGCCCGTCGGCGTCACGTTTCCGAAAACCTGGTCCCAGGCTATCCTGGGCAGTGCCCACTGGTTCGGGTAGAGCGGATCGGCAGGGACCGCCTCCCACACCCGCGTCCGGTTCTCCTCGACGCTCACGACCCGGGGATCGGCCTGATAGTTCGCCCTGACCGCGGCGAGATCGCTCGGTGGCACGTCGATGACGTGCAGGCGGAGGGCCGGAATGACGGACCTCTCGACGCCGCCGTTGCGCGCGATGACGTCGGCCTGTAGCGCGGGGGACAGCCCGTCCACGAGCTTGACGAGCAACGAGGAGGATAAAGAGGTTTGGGCAACACTCGCGAGCGGAACGCTGACGACGGCGAGAAGCGCGAGCGCAGTTGCCAGCAGTATGACGCGAGTCGTACGTGGGCTTCTCAAAGGGATTGCCTCCTGGCAAGCGACGCGCCCGGATCGAGAAACTGAGCCGCTGTGGACAGAACTCTAGGTGCGCGCAAGCTGGATGTGTGACCAGCAAGACAGATGCCGCGAACCCCTAGGAGAGAGATTCAGTGAGCGCTCATCACGTTCTTGTCGAGCAATGATCCGAAATTGTTGAGGTGTGCTAAGGCTGCGACCGGATCGTCAATCGCGCGCGGCGGGTCAGAGCGTAGCGCTTACCTCAATTCTTGAGAGCTTCGATTCCTTGAGAGCTTCGATTCTGAAAGTTTTGCGTGAGGACTCTGAAATCTTTGCGCGAAGGATGTGAGAGGCGGGCACACCTATAGATTTCCGGAACTGCGATCGCTTAGTCGGTGGATCCCTCCACGTAGCCGCGCTGGCGCATGCAGTCGGCGAAGGCACGTTGGTCGAGCTCCGACACCGGGAGGAGCAAGGTCGCACTCCCGCTGAGCGAGTTCTGGAGCTCGAGCCGGCCACGCGTCGCGGCCATCCGGCACGCATCGGTGTCCCCGACCATCTGCGCCGCGTTGGCGCCTGGTCGTTCGAACGCAGTCGACCAACAGCCCGCTAACGCGAACACGAAGAGGAATAGAAGAGCGGCACGTATAGTCATGAGGCCTCCCGTCGTTTCACTCGAGCCGTCTCCGGTCGGCGACGATCACGTCGACGAGCCGATCGCCGTCGAAGTAGAGGCGCCAGCCGGAAGGGTAGATCCACATCTCCTTCGCATGCCTCCCGATAGGTTCCCAGAAGCGTCCGGCCGCGGCCCGCATCGCCGCCTCGTCCGACGTCATCGTGTCGGGCTGCTCCAGCAGGAGCACCACCTCGTCCTTCTGCATCCCGACCATGACGCGTCGCTGGAACCGGAACTGACTGGCTCGCGTAGATGTCGCAAGCTCCGGCCGCCGCGACAGGTACGCGAGGACCCGGGACTCGAGCCCTTCCTTCCACGCGACCTGCTCGTCGAACGTCGGCAGCCTGCCGTAACCCTGCACGAACCGCGCCACCCACACCTCGTCGGCGGTCGGGCCCTGGGTTGCGCGCTGCACCGCACCGCCGCTGGCGCAGCCCGAGAGCGCGCCGGCGACGAGGAGCACGAGCAACAGCAGCCAGCGGCGAGCGGGCTGGACCGAACGCATCGCGGCGATCATCACGAGGCCAGCAGCTGGCGCAGCTCCTTGACGTCTGGCGACCGCGCTTCAGCGTCCTCGCGCGTGATCTGCCGCCGCTTGACGAGGCCGGCGAGCGAGGAGTTCATGGTCCGCATGCCCGCCTGCTGACCCGTCTGGATCGCCGCGTAGATCTGGTGAGCCCGGCCGTCGCGGATCATCGCCCGGATCGCGGGCGTCGCGATCATGATTTCGGTCGCCAGCGCGAGCCCGCTTCCGACGCGAGGCAGTAACGCCAGGCTCAGTACGGCCTCCAACGACAGCGCCAGCTGGGCGCGCACTTGTAGTTGCCCTTCCTCGGGGAAGACGTCGATGATCCGGTGGATCGTGTTTGCGCACGAGCTCGTGTGCAGGCTCGCGAGCGTGAAATGTCCCGTCTCCGCCAGGGACAGCACGGTCTGGATCGTCTCGACGTCACGCATCTCTCCGACCAGGACGACGTCGGGGCTCTGGCGGAAGACGCTGCGCAGCGCCCGTGAGAACGACGGCGTGTCCCGCCCCACCTCGCGTTGCTCCACCCGGCTCAGCTTGTCGGCGTGCACGAACTCCACCGGATCCTCGATCGTCATGATGTGCTTGGCGTGGGTCACGTTGATGAACTCGATAATCGCGGCCAGGGCGGTTGACTTGCCGCTCCCCGTCGGGCCCGTGACGAGGATCAGCCCTCGTGGCAGCGACGCCAGCTGCGCCACGATCGACGGGAGGCCGAGGTCGTCCAGCGACGGGATCGACGCGGGCAGCAGCCGCAGTGCGAGCGCAAGCCCACCTCGCTGGTAGTAGAACGAGCCGCGGAATCGGGCGAGCCCCGTCACCTCGAACGCGAAGTCACGGTCCCGCTGTTGCTCCAGCTCGGCGATTCCCCGCTCGCCCAGAAGTGTGTGCGCGAGCCGACCAATCGCGTCGGGCCCGGGCGGCGGCAGCTCTTCGACCGGGGTCAGCGTCGCGGACACACGAAAGCTGGGAGGCCGGTCAACCGCGAGGAGAATGTCCGTCGCGCCGCGCCGCAGCGCGAGCGTCAAGAGCTCGACGACCTCGGGCGGAAGTCGCTCCGGCCCGACGACACCGAGCGCCGAGAACTGGGAGCTCGCGATGCG
>WNFA01005749.1_pt1 | contig 14571 bp, 13 predicted proteins | sample 5400481 | NCBI WGS metagenome assembly WNFA01 (sample SAMN13153340, study PRJNA577476) | soil metagenome | isolation source: 120 cm saprolite under Douglas fir tree site 2 hole 1 replicate 2 | place: USA:California | collected 2015-04-18 | reverse complement strand
ACGCTGGATTACCTGGACGAATCGGACATCATCCGGATCCTCACCGAGCCCAAGAACGCCTTCGTCAAGCAGTACCAGAAGTTCTTCGCGCTCGATGACGTCCAGCTGGTCTTCGAGCCGGCGGCGCTGATCGCGATCGCCAAGAAGGCGCTCCAGCGCGGCACCGGGGCGCGCGGGCTGAAGAGCATTATCGAGGACATCCTCTTGAACTCCATGTTCGAAGTTCCGTCACGCCCGGAGGTCAAACGATGCGTCATCACGGAGAAGTCGGTCAACCTCAGCATGGAGCCCGAGATGTACTCGGAAGAAGAGCTCGAGGAGATCGCGCCCGAGCAGACCGCGTAGGACGATCTTGTCGACTGTGACCGGCGGGCCGGCCACCATCCAGCTACCGCTCCTCCCCCTCAAGAACGTCGTTCTTTTCCCCCACATGATCGTGCCGCTCTATGTCGGGCGGGAACGATCGATCCAGGCGCTCGACGCGGCGATGGTGCATGGCAAGCAGGTGTTCCTCTGCACCCAGCGCCAGGCAGACTGCGAAGACCCGAAAGAGGAGGACCTCTATCGCGTCGGCGTGATTGGCGAGGTGGTGCAGATGCTCAAGCTGCCCGACGGCACCATCAAGGTCCTGATCGAGGGCTCATCGCGGGCGGTGATCGAACGCTTTGTCGAGACTGAAGCCCGTCTGCAGGTGGAGGTCGCTCTGCTGGACGAGGACTTTCTTCCCTCGCCAGAGCTGGAGGGCCTGATGCGTGGTGTGGTCGACCTCTTTGCCCGCTACGTCGAGCTCGACAAGAAGGTGCCGCCGGAGGTCAACCTCACCGTGCGCGGCGTCGAGGATGCCGGCAAGATGGCGGACATCGTCGCCTCCAACCTGGCCATCGGCGTGACCGACAAACAAGACGTGCTGGAGACGTTTCAGATAAACGCGCGCCTCGAGAAACTCTCGACCGTCTTACAGCGGGAGATCGAGATCCTCGACATGGACCGCTCCATCCGGCAGCGCGTCCGGCAGCAGATCGACCGGCGGCAGAAGGAGTTCTACCTGAAAGAACAGATGCGCGTCATCCAGGAAGAGCTGGGTGGGGAAGAGACGCATCTGAGCGAGCTCGACGAGCTGCGCGAACAGGTCAGGGCGCTGGAGCTGGCCGAAGCGATCGAGGAGCGCCTGCTCAAGGACGTCGATCGACTGGAGCGGATGCCGCCCGGCTCGCCGGAGATCTCCGTGCTCCATGGCTATCTCGACCTGGTCGTCTCCCTCCCCTGGCAAGTGTCCAGCGAGGACGTCACCGACCTGCGTGCGGCCGAGAAGGTCCTTGACGAAGATCACCATGGCTTGCGAAAGATCAAGGAGCGCATCCTGGAGTTCCTGGCCGTGCGTCAGCTGACGAAGTCGCCCAAGGGGCCAATCCTCTGCTTCATCGGGCCGCCTGGAGTGGGAAAGACCAGCCTTGGCCGCTCGATCGCCCGGGCGCTCGGGCGGAAATTCGTCCGGGTGTCGCTGGGCGGCGTTTCCGACGAGGCCGAGATCCGCGGACACCGGCGGACGTACGTCGGCTCGATGCCGGGGCGGATCATCAAGGGCCTGCGCGAGGCAGGTACCCGCAATCCGGTGTTCTTGCTGGATGAAATCGACAAGATGTCATCGGATTTTCGAGGGGACCCCGCCTCGGCGATGCTCGAGGTGCTTGACCCGGAACAGAACCGGCACTTCTCGGATCACTACCTGGAAATCCCCTTCGATCTTTCGGAAGTCCTCTTCATCACGACCGCGAACGTCTACTACTCCATCCCGAGGCCGCTGCTCGACCGGATGGAGGTGATCAACCTCCCCGGCTACACCGCCGAGGAGAAGATGGTGATCGCGCGCGAGTTCCTGATTCCCAAGCAGCTCGCCGATCACGGCCTGACCGGCAAGCACATTGAGATCACCAGGCCGGCGGTCGCCACCATCATCAACCGCTACACCAGCGAGGCCGGCGTCCGCAACCTGGAGCGATCGATCGCCGGCGTGTGCCGGAAAGTCGCGCGCGAGGTCGTCAGGGGCAAGACCCGCCGCATGACGATCGCGCCGGGCCGGCTGGATGACCTGCTCGGGCCGCCGCGCTACAAGCCTGACGAGGGGCACAAGGAACCGCTGGTGGGCGTCGCCAACGGGCTCGCCTGGACCGAAGTCGGCGGCGTGCTGCTGACCATCGAGGTGATCACCATGCCGGGCAAGGGCAACCTGAATCTCACGGGGCAAATGGGTGATGTGATGCAAGAGTCGGCGCGGGCCGCGCTTTCGTACGCGCGATCGAATGCCGAGGCGCTCGGGATCCCGGTTGATTTCCGCGACAAGCTCGATCTGCATATCCACATCCCGAAGGGGGCGATCCCCAAGGACGGGCCGTCGGCGGGCATCTCGATGGCGCTCGCGATCATCTCCGCGCTGTCGCAGCGACCGATCCGGTCAGACGTGGCCCTCACCGGTGAGATCACGTTGCGCGGACGCGTGCTGCCTATCGGCGGGCTCAAGGAGAAAGTCCTGGCTGCCCACCGCATTGGCATTCGCACCATCCTCTTGCCGGAGGACAACGAGGCCGACCTGGCCGACATCCCGGCTGACATCCGCAAGCGCCTGACCTTCAAGCTCGTCAAGACCATGGACGAAGTCATCGCCGAGGCGCTGCTGCCGAGGACGGGGACGATCCTGCTCCCCGAGCTCAGGCAGCCCGCCGGCGTTGAAGAAGCGGCCGTCGCCAACGCTGACGAACGGCCGCGACCCGCGTAGCACAGTGCGCTCGCTGATCCGCTAACGCGCCTTAGACTGTGCCAACGATGGAGACCCGGTACGACCCGAAGACGGTCGAGCAGCGCTGGTATGACACCTGGGAGCAGCGCGGCTACTTCAAGGCGCGGGAGAGCCTGACCGGCAAGACGTTCACGATCTCGATGCCACCGCCGAACATCACCGGCGACCTGCACATGGGGCACGCGATGTACACGCTGCAGGATGTCCTGGTGCGCTGGCACCGGATGCTCGGTGACGCCGCGCTCTGGGTGCCCGGCACGGATCACGCGGCGATCGCCACCCAGAACGTGCTGGAAAAGCAGCTCGCGAAGAAAGGGACGTCCAAGGAAGCGATCGGTCGGCAAGCCTGGGACAAGCTCGTGCAGGAGTGGTACGACACCACCGGCCACACCATCCTGCAGCAGATGCGCCGCCTCGGCTTCTCCGCCGATTGGTCGCGCATCCGCTTCACCATGGACCCGGCCTACGTGGAGGCGATCCGCTACGTCTTCGTCCAGCTGTGGAAAGAAGGGCTGATCTATCGCGGTCCGCGGATCGTCAACTGGTGCCCGCGGGACCAGAGCGCGATTTCCGACCTTGAGGTGCAGTACGAAGAAGAGGATGGACACCTGTATTACCTGGACTACCCGGTCGAAGGTGGCGGCACGATCCCGGTCGCGACGGCGCGCCCGGAGACGATGGTGGGCGATACCGGGGTCGCCGTCCATCCGGACGACTGGCGCTACAAAGACCTGATCGGCAAGTCCGTTGTGCTGCCCATCACCCACCGCCGGGTGCCGATCGTCGCCGACGAGGCCGTTGACCAGGAATTCGGTACGGGCGCGGTCAAGGTGACGCCCGGGCACGACGCCACCGACTATGACATTGGGGAGCGGCATCACCTGCCGGTCCTCAGCATCCTGAGCCTGGACGGGCGGATGAACATCCCGGAGGTTCCGCAGCTCCATGGCCTCAAGGTGCCGGAGGCACGCGATCGTATCGTCGAGATGTTGCGCGCCGAGGGCGCGCTGCAGAAAGTCGAGCCCTACCGGCACTCGGTCGGCCACTGCGATCGCTGCGGTGCCGTGATCGAGCCGATCGTCTCGGCGCAGTGGTGGGTGCGGATGAAACCGCTGGCGGGGCCGGCGATCGCCGTGGCGGAGAACGACGATTTGCGCTTCCACCCGGAGCGCTGGCGCGAGCAGTACCTGCGCTGGATGCGCAACATCCGGGACTGGAACATTTCCCGCCAGCTGTGGCTCGGCCACCGGATTCCCGTCTGGACCTGCGCCAACGGCCATGCGGTCGCCTACCTCAAGGATCCGCAGCAATGCGAGCAGTGCGGCGACCGGCACCTGACACAGGATCCTGATGTGCTCGATACCTGGTTCTCGTCATCGCTCTGGCCCTTCGTCACGCTCGGCTGGCCGACGGACACACAAGACCTGCGCCACTTCTATCCGACGCAGGTGCTCGACACCGCGCGCGACATCCTCTATCTGTGGGTGGCCCGCATGGTCTTCATGAGCCTGCATTTTCTGAACGTCGTGCCCTTCTCGGACGTCCTCATCCACGGCACGGTGCTGGCGCCGGACGGCCGGCGGATGAGCAAGTCCCTCGGTACCGGGGTTGACCCGCTCGACATGATCGAGCGCTACGGGGCGGACGCGACCCGCGCCTGGACCGCCTACTTCGGCACTGGCGGTCAGGATATCCGCTTTTCCGAGGAGAAGATCAAGTCCTACCAGCTCTTCGCCAACAAGCTCTGGAATGCGACCCGGCTGCTGGTCGCGAAGCTTCCCGAAGGCGCACCGGTGATGCCGATCGACGAAGCGACGCTCGAACCTGCGGACACGTGGATCCTGGGACGGCTCAGCGCGGTCACCCGGCTGGTCACCGAATCATTCCAACGGTACGAGTTCGGTCCGGCGGTCGACGCGCTCTACGAGTTTTCGTGGCATGAGTTTGCCGACGATTACCTGGAACTGATCAAGCCACGGCTGCAGGGCGCCGATGCCTCGAAGACGACGGCGCTGGCGGTCGCGGTGCACGTGCTGGAGACGACGTTGCGGCTCCTGCACCCGATCATGCCGTTCGTGACGGAAGAGCTCTGGCAGCGGCTGCCACACGAGGGCGAGACGATCATGTATGCGCCTTGGCCGCTTCCGGACGAGACGATCGAAGATCGCGGACTGATGGAGGAGATGGCGCACCTGCTCGAGGTCGTTCGGGCGGTGCGCAACCTGCGCCAATCGTCCGATTCGAAGACGCGCCGGCAACCAGCCGAGGTGAGCTCGTCGCGGCCCCTGCTCGCCGAGCCGATCGGGCGAGGCTACCTGGCGACGCTGGCCAAGCTCGAGCTCAATGGCAAGCTGCCGGAAGGAAAGCAACAATCGGTGGTAGTGGTCGGCCAGACGACGGTCAGGATCGGCCTGCCTGCGGACGGGGAGGCCGATCGCCAGCGCCTGAAGGCCGAGCTGCAAAAGAAGCTGCAGGAAATCGAGTTCCTCGAGGCGAAGCTGAATAACCCTGACTTCATTGCCAAGGCACCTCCGGCTGTCGTTCAGCAGGAACGCGTCCGGCTCGCCCAGGCCACACAGGCCGCCGAGCGGCTACGGGGCCTATTGGGTGAAAACGGGGAATTAGGGTAAGGTAGCGGAAGTCAAATTCTGTGAGTGCTGAGGAGGCGCATTGCCGAATCTAACGTCGCTGAAACCGCTGCTCTTCATTGTCATCTTTTACCTGCTGGCCTTCTGGCTCAGCCTCTCGTACTGGGCATTCCGCGATGCGCGGGAGCGCTCGAACAGTGTCCTGTTCCACGTTTTCGCCACCGGGCTCTCGCTGGTGCTGCCGATCTTCGGCCTGTTCATCTACATGATCATCCGGCCGCCGCTCACGATGGCGGAACGCCGTGCGCTGGAGCTCGAGACGCAGGCCCTGTCCGAGCCGGGCGGCCCGGCGCGCGAGCTTAGGCCCTGTCCGAGCTGCGGCGAGCCGATCGACTCCCAGTATGTCCTCTGCCCGCATTGCAAGACGCAGTTCAGCAAACTCTGCCCACGCTGCAACAAGCAGCTCAAGCTGGGGTGGAGCGTTTGCCCCTACTGCGCCGAAGAAGTCCCGCTCCAGGGCGGGGCGGTCCCCACGCCGCGCATCGCTCGCTAGGTATCTCGAGCTAAGCAACCATGCCGCTTGCGGCGCAGGCGCTGCTCCCATTTCTTGCTCTGCTGGGTGCGGCGGCCATTATTCAGAGGCGGCCGCGCCGCAAGTCGAACGGCTGGATCGCCGCGGCCGCGACCGGCACAGCCGGCATCGTCGCCATGGTCGAGCTGCTGCGGCTCGCGCCCGGCGAGCACGTCGACGTCCCTTACCTGACGACCTTTCCCTATGCCGACCTCGCCATCCGGCTCGACGGGCTTTCCCTGGCGTTTGCCAGCGTCACCTTGATCACCGCGGCCCTGCTGATGCTGGCGCGGCTTGGGCTGCGCGGCGATCGCCGCGATCCGTGGCTTGGCTGGCTGCTGACCAGCGCCGCCGCGTGCGCGGTGATCTTCGCCCACAACCTGCTCCTGGTCTACATCGCCCTGCAGTTGCTCACCCTCGCCTGGAGCGGGGCGCTCGACGAGACGGCACGCCGGCGTCGCGGACTTCGTCTCGCCGTCCAGGTTGCGGACATCGGACTGCTGCTGGCGGCTGCCAGCGCGATTCAGTCAGTGGGAACCAGCGCCTTTTCGGGTGTGCCCTCCGATACCTTCGGGCTCGCCACCCTCCTGCTTGTGCTGCTGCCGGTTGCGGCGCGGGTCGGAGCGTTGGCGGTAACCGCGGCTGGGCCGCAGGCGACGGTGGCGTTCGAGCCGGCCATCGCCTGGGTCGCACCCGCAGGGTATCTGCTGATGCGGATGCTGGCCCTGATGGGCGGCCGGCTACCCGACCGCCCGACGGCGGTCGTGCTTTTCGCGGTGGGCGCGCTGGTGGCGCTGGGGTTTGCCGGTCTTGCCCTCTTCGAGCGGCCCGGCCCGCGACTCGGCGCGCTGCTGCTGGTCGCCCAGGCGGCGCTCGCGCTGGCGTTCTCGACGGGTAGCGATCCGCTCATGACGGTCGCCTGTACCTGGCTCTGGTTGCTGCTGGTCCCGCTGGCCGGGCTTGCCAGCGTCCGGGTCGCGAGCGGATCGGCTGCCGAGGTGCTCACCATGCTCAACCTCGCCATGATCCCCGGCAGCGTCGCGTTCATCGGGCTATGGCTGGGCGGCCTCGCGCTAAACGCCGGCGGGCTGCTCTTCGGCATGATCCCGGTACTGTTGGTGCTGGGCCTGGCGGCAATCGCGACGCTCAGCCGGATCGTGCCGTTGCGACGGGTCGGCGTAGAGTTCGCCGCGGCATGGGGCGGCGCACTGTCGCTGATCGCCGCCTTTCCCATTGTCGTGATGGATCACCTCGTCGTGCCCGCGGCCGCGACGGTCCGGCTGGTCCCGAGGGGAACGGTCGCGACGAGTCTATTCGGCATCGTCGCGGGTGGCGGGACCTGGCCCGCGTTCGTCGTATCCCTTGCGGTGGCGCTGGTGCTCGGGCTCGCTGTCTGGTGGCTTCGCCTCCACGCCCCCACCCATCCCTCTCCCAGAGGGGGAGGGCTTTTTGTGGCGTGGAAATGGCCCCGCGCCTGGAAAGTGCCCGGCTTGTGGTTGCCCACGGTGCCGGAATGGAGTCGCTTCCTGCTCTGGGGGGCGTTCGGCATCGCCGTCTTCAACGTGCTGACGCGCCCATGATCGTGTACCTGCCGGCGGCGTTGTTCGGCGCGAGCCTGTTATTGGCCTACGGCAGCGCCGGGCGGCGGCGGCAGGCGGCAACCATCGGCACGCTGGTGGCGGGCGCCTGGTCGCTGGCGCTGCTCGTCGACGCCGGTTCGGCCGCATGGTCGATCGGACCGATCGCCGCGACCGTGCTGCTGCCGCGCCCGCGCAAGCGCGTGAACTCGAGCTTCGAAGGACTGACGCGGCGTGTCATCACCATCGCCCTGGCCTTGCTGATCGCCATCTTCCTCGCCTCGCGGCTGCCGGTCGGCGAGAACCCGCTCTTGCTCAGCGCTGTACCCTGGTTTCTCGGCGCGCTGGGCGCTGCCTGGTTTACGAGCCCGATCGACCAGCCCGAGCGGCTGCAGGGCCAGGTGCTGATGGTGGCGGCCGCGGCCGCCGTAATCCTCGCCGCCGTTCCAGCCGGATCGCTGACCGCCGGCGTTACCGGAGCCATGGCCCTCATGCCCATTGCCGGCGAGCGCTGGCGTCTGCCTGGCCGGCTCCGGCTTCCGGTGAGCGTTGGGCTGCTCGGGCTCGCCGGCGTCGCGGCGCTGGTTGCCGCGGTCGGTACGTCGATCGCCCGCGTCGTCCTCTTCGACCTTTCGGTCAACGTGAGCGGAGCCGTCCTGCTCGCCATCGCCGTCTTGCTGGTCGCGGCTGCGGCCATCGCCCCGGTCGGCTTCGAGTGGGCGGCCCTGCTCGGTGTCCTGGCCGTGAGCGCGTCGGCGCCCAGCCTGCGCTGGGCGGCCCTGGCGGCGCTGATCGCGGTGTCGACCGTACTCGTGCGGGACGGGGAGCACCTTGCCTGGCTCGCCCTCGGAATTCTTGGTCTGATACCGGTGCTGGAGGCACTGGCGACGCCAGCCTGGAGCGGCCGCGTGCAGGCGGTCGCGCTCGCCTTCGGGCTCGTGCTCGTGGTGCTGGCCTCACGAGCCGGAATGCACCGGGTGCTCGTGCTCCCGGCCACGGGGTTTCTCGTCATCCTCACGCTCGGCACCGTGACGCCACCGAATCTCGTTCGGTTCCAATGGATCGCGGCGCTCGGCGCCCTCCTGTTAGTGTCGCGGATGGTCCTCGCGTGGCTGATCGACCGAAGTGGCCGTCCGGCGATCGTCCGCGACCAGCTGCTCTTCGCCCTGCTCCTCTTAGCGATCAGCGCGCGTGATTCGCTGGGACTCGGTGCGCTCGCCGCCACACTGCTGCTCGTCGACCTCGCGATCGTCCGGATCGAGGCGATGCCGGAGCGATGGTCGGGGACGGCCGCCCGGCTTGTGCTGCTCGCCCGCTCCAACTGGCCTCCGGCCGTGACCTTCGCGGGAGCCGCGATCGCCGTCATCGCCGCCTTGCAAGCCAGCCTGGTCCTCGGTCTGTTAGCCGCCCTCGTGCTCGCCGCGCTTCAGCTGGCGCCGCTCCTCGACCGCCATGCGCTGGCGCCATCGCTAGGACGGCCGCGCTCGGCATTAGGATGGGTCGGTCCGGCGCTGTCGATCGCCTGCGGCGTTGCGCCCGCCCTGCTGCTGCGGATGCTCCGGCTCTGACCCCCGGGGAGCGTTTCGTGCGACCCATCGTGCTCGCGTCGTCGTCCCCGAGGCGGATCGACATTCTCACGCGATCAGGCATCGCGTTTCGGGCCGTGGCCCCGGCGATCGAGGAGCGGCCGCCGGTGCCGCTCGGACCGCTGCGCTACGTGGCCTGGGCCGCCGCCGAGAAAGCCAATGCGGTCGCGAGGCGAATGCCGGGGGTCGTCGTGGTCGCGGCGGACACGGAGGTGGTCCGCGATCGCCGCATCTATGGGAAACCACGCGACCGCCGCCAGGCGGCCGCATTCCTGCAGTCACTCTCCGGACGACGTCACCAGGTGTATACGGCGGTTCACGTGATCGACGGGCGGTCCGGATGCCGGGCCCATGGGATCTCGCGAACCGATGTCACAATGCGTGAACTTTCGCCGCGCGTGATCGAGGCCTACGTCCGGACCGGAGAGGCGCAGGATAAGGCCGGTGCCTACGCTATACAGGGCGAGGGCCAACGGCTGGTCAAATCGATCCGCGGGCCCTACGACAACGTCGTTGGGATGCCGATGCGCCTGCTGACGCGGTTGCTGGGCGAATGCGGGATCCCACTTCCACAGAAGGATCCGGATGAGCCCAAAGTCAGTCAGAAAGGCCGCAAACGCTCTCGCCGTCAGCCTGCTGCTCAGCCCACTGTTGCTGGCCGCCTGTACCGGTAGCGAAAGCTCGCGTCTGGTCATCACCCAGAGCACCGACGCCCCGACCGGGGCCGACCACAAAGGCCACCTCTCTCCCGGGGTCTTCACCGGGATTACCCTCTCGATCCGCAATATCGGTGCCGGCGCGGCTCGCGTGCTGGTCGTAGAAGACGTCCTGCCCGCAGGCTTTCATTACTACGAGTTGACGACCCTGGGCGGCGATGCCATCCGGACCGCAACCAGTGATCCGGCAACCAAGGGAAATCCGTCGTGGGGAATGTGGACGATCCCGGCGGGCAACGGTAACACGATCAGCGCTCTCGTCCTGAGCTTCAGGGTGCAGGTGGCGCTGAACCCGGGCGACTACAAGAACCAGGTCAAGATCACGACGGCAATCCCTGGGGAGATCGACCAGGGCGATCCCGTCGCGCTCGTCGTCGAGCCGCGGCCCTCGCTGACCCTGGGTTCCTCTACAGCACGACCACTAACTACGAAGGCAATGGCATCCGGGTGGCGACAGTCGATCCACCGGCGAACAGCCTCCTCCCCCTCTGGTCGTCATGGGATATCCCGGGGGCGAGCAATGGCGTGCCGGGCCTGCTGCGGCTCACGTTTCAGGCGAGGGTCCTGCCGGCGGTCGCACCAGGCCTTTACAACCTGACGGCCGCGGTCACCAGCGCCGCCGATGTTCCGCCCCAGACGATCGGGAACACCGCGCCGGTTTCGGTAGGCAAGGGAAGCAAGCTCCCGGTCACCATGACGGTCGCCCCCACGGCGCCGTATGCCGCCCAGAGCGGCACCGTGACCTACGTGATCACGCTGGAGAACGATAGCAACGATGCGGCCCAGGCGGTGACCATCACCGACACCTTGCCACAAGGCTTTACCTACCTCACGACCAAGAGCATCGCGATCAGCGGGACGCCTGCCGGCTCGCGGCTCCAGCCGGCGCCTGGCTCGGCGACGCCGCAGTGGGGCCCGTTTGTCGTCCCCGCCGGCGGGTTCAACGGTGCCATCCTGGTGATCACCTTCACGGCGAAGATCAATGGAGCCGCGGTCGGGCCACACGCCAATCTCGTGTCGGGGAACAGCAGCAACGCCCAGATCACTGGCGGATCCGACCAATCGCCGGTCATCGTGACGGCGGGCTGACGGCGCTTCCCCGGAGTCAGCCGACATGTCCGTTTGGGAGAATGAGGGACAGTGTCCAGAACCCAGCGGGAGCTGAAGGCGCTGCGGCAGCAGCAACGTGAAGAGGCGGCGGCGCGTCAGCGCGGTCGTGAGCGGCGCAACCTGTTCATCATCGGCGGCCTCCTCGGTTCGGCCGCCGTCGCCATCCTGGTCGTCGCGCTTGCCCTCAATCACGCCTCCCAGGTTTCGAATCCGAACCGACTACCCTTCCAGACAGTCAGCGGCACCATGGGGCAACCGGTTGCCGACGAGGGGCGGACCCACGTGGACCCGTCGACCACCCCCACCTACAAGTCGTATCCACCCGCGTCCGGGCCGCACTATTCCGCGCAGGGCATCGCTCCCGTCCCCTGGCAGACAATCGCGACCTCCAGCAACCCACTGGTCGAAGGCCAGTACATCCACAACCTCGAGCACGGTGGGATCGCCATCCTCTACAACTGCCCCACGGGCACCGACTGTACGTCGCTCCAGAATTCGCTCGAGAACTACGTCAAGAACCTGGCCCCGGTTGAACCGACGTTCGGCGAGGTGAAAGTCGTGCTGTCCCCCTATAGCAAGGGGATGCAGCTGAAGGTGGCGCTGGTCGCCTGGGACTACATCGAGTTCCTGGACACCTACGATCAGGCGCTGATCACCCGCTTCTACGAGAACCACGTCGACAAGGGGCCGGAGCAGATCGCCTAGTGGTAGACTACGAAGTCGCGCCCGGGGGCGCTTTATCCATGTTTGCCATCGTAGCCACCAGCGGAAAGCAGTTCCGAGTGTCGGAGGGCGATCGAATCGTCGTCGATCGCGTTCCCGCCAACGTGGGCGAGACGGTGCGCCTGGACTCGGTCTTGCTGGTCGGCGGCGATGGCGGGCCGATGGTGGGCACTCCCTTCGTTTCCGGGGCCGCGGTCGAGGCGACGGTGGTCTCACACCGGTCCGGCGACAAGATCATCGTGTTCAAGTTCGAGGCTCGCAAGCGGAAGCGGCGCAAGACCGGGCACCGGCAGCAACTCTCCGAACTGCGGATCGGCGCTATCCGGGCCCCCGACGGCAAGATCGGCGAGCGGACCGCGGCGAATGCCCGTCCCGCGTCAACGGAACGGCCGGTGAGCGCGAAGCCGGCACCGAAAGCTCGCAGACCCGCGGCGGCGCCCGCACCGAAGAGCACACAGGAGTAAGACATGGCACACAAGAAAGGCGCAGGTAGCTCACGGAACGGACGCGACAGTGTCGGCCAGCGGCTGGGCATGAAGACGGGCGCGGGCCAGGCGGTGAACGCCGGCACCATCCTGCTTCGCCAGCGAGGCACGGCGATCTTCCCCGGGACCAACGTTGGCATGGGGCGCGATCACACGCTCTTCGCGCTGGTCGACGGCGTGGTGCGCTTCGAGCGGACCGGTCACGGGCGCAAGAAAGTCTCCGTCCTCGCCGTAGCCGTCTAGCCGGTCGAGCTAACGGTCGCCCGGCCCGGCCGGGATGACACGGCTCGGATCATGACGCGAGCAGGCTCGTACTGATGTTCACGGACCGAGTCAAGATCTTCGTCAAGGGTGGCGACGGTGGTGCCGGTGCCTTGAGCTTCCGCCGCGAGAAGTTCGTACCGCGAGGCGGGCCCGATGGCGGGAACGGCGGCCGTGGCGGCAATGTCATCCTCGAGGTCTCGCGGCAGCTCAACTCCTTGCAGGACTATCGCTTCAAGCATCACTTCCCCGCCGGCCGCGGCGGCCGAGGCGGTGGCAGCCGGAGGCACGGCAAGGATGCCATCGATATCGTGCTGCAGGTTCCACCGGGAACGCTGGTCAAGGACGAGGAGGGGAAAACGATCGCCGACCTGGTCGCCCAGGCGCAGCGCCTCGTCGTGGCCAAGGGCGGGCGGGGTGGCCGCGGCAATGCCAGCTTCAAGACGTCGACCCGCCAGACGCCGCGCTTCGCCGAGCTGGGCGAGCCAGGCGAGTCCACCTGGCTCTGGCTGGAGCTGCGACTGATCGCGGATGTCGGCCTGCTCGGGCTGCCGAACGCCGGCAAATCGACGTTGCTCTCCGCCGCCAGCGCCGCCAAACCGAAGATCGCCGACTATCCCTTCACGACCCTTGAGCCCGTGCTCGGCGTCGTCGAGCTCGCGGAGGACGCCACCTTCGTCATGGCGGACCTGCCCGGCCTGATCGAGGGTGCGCACGCCGGAGCGGGCCTCGGCCTGCAGTTCCTTCGCCACGTCGATCGCACCCGTGTGCTGATTCACGTCATCGACGCCGCCGCCCGTAACGGACGCATCGGAGGTGCTCGCCTTTCGACAGCGCCTGGTGAAGCTTCGCCGGCGCACCTTCCCCATCTCTGCCGCCACCGGTGAAGGGGTCCAGGACGTGCTCTGGGCGGCGTGGCGAATGCTCGAGAAGCGCAAGGGTGAGGCGGTGCCGCAACCGTTGCCCGCGCTCAAGGTCTATCGCGGCCCGACCTCGGCCGAACCCTTTACGATCGAGCCGGTCGAGGGTGGGTTTTTGGTCTCCGGCGACCAGCTCGAGCGGCTACTGGCTATGACCGACATGACCAATCCCGAGGGACTTGCGCATTTCCAGCGCATGCTCGATCGCTGGGGTTTGAACGACGCCCTGGCGCGCCACGGCGCCCATGGCGGAGAGATGGTGAGAATTTCGGACGTGGAGTTTGTTTACGATCCGCAACGCTGACATCGGCATTTTGGGTGGGACCTTCGACCCGGTGCACAACGGCCACGTCGCCGCGGCGCGAGGACCGAATGCGCATGGTGGAGCTGGCGGTCGCGGGCCATGATGGGCTGGTTCCTTCTCACCTGGAGGTGGACCGCGGCGGCGTCTCCTACACGATCGATACCCTGCGCGAGCTCGCGCGCGACTATCGTCAACGATTCGTGCTGCTCATCGGATCGGACGCCGCCCTGCAGATCCGCAGCTGGCACGAAGCCGATGCGCTGCTCGATACCGCGAGTTTCGTGATCTTCAACCGCCCCGATACCGCGCTCGCGCCTCAGACGCTGCACGAGCTGGGGTTTGCGCCGGCCCGGAGCCGGATCGTCCACCTCGACACCCCCGCGATCGCCGCCCACCAGGTCCGCGATCGCCTCGCGCGCGGGGCTCCGATCGATGACCTGGTGCCGGCCGCGGTGGCCGACTACATCCGCAGCCATGAGCTCTACGGCGGCAACGCCTGATCCGGTCAATAGCGAGCCCCGGGGTGGAACGGCGAGCGTGACTATTGCGATAATTACGTCGGTGACCCCCCTTCAGCTCAGCCGGCTCATCGCGAACGCGGCTGCCGATAAGAAGGCCCGGGGGATCGTCCGGCTCGACATCCGCCAGAAGAGCTCGATTGCGGATTACTTCGTGATCTGCGAAGGCGACACGGACCGACAGGTGCGCGCCATCACGGACTCGATCGTGGAGGCCTGCCAGGCGAAGGGCGTGCGGCCGCTGCGCACGGCCGGCTACGAAGATGGATCCTGGGTCGTGCTCGACTATGCCAGCGTGATCGTGCACGTGTTCCTGCCGGGCGAGCGCTCCTACTATGACCTCGAGTCCCTCTGGAAACCGCCGGCCAAGGCCGCTCCGGCGGCCGCTGCCAGGAACGGCTCAAAGAAGGCCCCCGCG
>WNFA01002745.1_pt1 | contig 14572 bp, 10 predicted proteins | sample 5400481 | NCBI WGS metagenome assembly WNFA01 (sample SAMN13153340, study PRJNA577476) | soil metagenome | isolation source: 120 cm saprolite under Douglas fir tree site 2 hole 1 replicate 2 | place: USA:California | collected 2015-04-18 | reverse complement strand
GTTCAAGACGTACAGTGAGCTGCCAGACGGTCGGTGGACTGAAGCTCGGAGAGCTGCTCGCACCATAGCCCCTACGAACGAACCGGAACTGATTTGCCCCTATGACCAAACCAGCAACCATGAAAGAAATAGCCGAGCGTGCGCAAGTCTCGATCGGCACGGTATCACACGTCGTCAATGGGACCGCCCCGGTCCGAGACAAACTCCGAAAGCGGGTCCTCGAAGTCATCGCCAGGCTCGGATATCAGCCCAGCCAGTTGGGCCGTGGGCTTCGACGCGACTCGACAAACATGCTGGGTATGGTGATTCCAGATATTACGAATCCTTTTTTCCCGGGAGTCGTGCGTGGCGTAGAAGATGTTGCGTTCAACAAATCGTTTCGCGTGGTGCTGTGCAATACAGATAACGACCCTTCAAAAGAGAAAGCGTATATAGACGAATTGCGCTCCTATCGCCCTGCCGGTCTCCTGATCATTCCGGCTTCGGAGCGCGGCCTCTCTTCCGAGCTAGGGTATTCGATTCCTCAGGGCATACCGCTGATCTTTCTCGATCGCCGGCCATCGGACTGGAAAGGCGATGCCGTGATGGTGGCAAACGAGGAGGGTGCGTTTCAGGCGACACAATATCTGGTGAAGATGGGTCATACGCGATTGGCGATGCTGGCGGGACCGTCTCACGTTACGAACGCGGTTGAGCGTCTCGCGGGATTTCGCAAAGCTCTTCTAAAACACAAGTTGAGCATTACGCCCGAATATGTGCAGGAAACCAGGTTCGATCGCGACAGTGGTTACCGAAGCGCCCTGCGCTTGCTCAACATGCTGCCGCGTCCCACGGCAATTTTCGCGGCCAATGACATGCTCGCCCTGGGCGCGTTGCTGGCTGTCCGGGAGTTAGGGTTGGGGTGCCCAAAGGACGTGTCCATTATTGGCTTTGACGACCTGGAACTGGGAATGTTCACGGATCCGGCGCTTTCTTCGGTGCATCAATCCGGCTACCAAATGGGGGCGACGGCGGCGCGGCTTCTCCTTGACCGTATCGGAGGCAAGAAAGGGCGGCCCCAGCAAATCGTTCTACCCACTGAACTGAGGATCCGCAATTCTGTGGTGCGACCAAATGATGGAAATCAGACGGACTAACTTTCCTGGCGCGGGAACTCATGCGAACGGTTTCGCAAATCATTTTCGCGGCTGAGAATTCACCCAGAAAAGCAGGGTGCTTCTCGCAGTCTTTAAGTAAAAATGCACTCTAGAATCAAATTGCACTCATGAAACTAACCCGCCGGTCTTTTCTGCATTACTCCTTGGGTGCATTGGCCGTGGGCAGTCCCGGACAAGGAGTAGTCTCTCGCAAGGCCAAGGCAGAACAGCGGATGGCCCCCTCGGGCCGTCCGTTTAACGCCCGATTCACGGATATAGCCAAGGAAGCAGGTCTTGTGTTGCCGGTAGTGTACGGCGAAGCCGATCACAAGGACTACATCCTCGAAACTGTCGGCTGCGGCTGCGCCTTTTTCGACTATGACAATGACGGCTGGATGGACATTTTCCTGCTGAGTGGCTCTTCCATGGCGGGAGCGCCGTCCGGAGCGTCCAACCGTTTGTATAGGAACAACCGCGATGGAACCTTCAGCGACGTTACCGAGAAGGCTGGCTTGCGATTCCCCGGCTGGGGTTCAGGTGTCTGCGTAGGCGACTACAACAACGACGGGTGGGAAGACCTGTTCTGCACGTTCTATGGACAAAATAAACTCTATCGGAACAATGGCGACGAAACGTTTACCGACGTAACCAAACAAGCTGGCCTGGAAAATTCCAAGACACGATGGGGTGCAGGTTGCAGTTTTGTGGACTACAACCGTGACGGCCACCTGGATCTTTTTATTTCTAATTACGTACAGTTTGATGCGACACACATTCCGAAGCCGGGCCAAGATGTTTATTGCAACTGGAAAGGCGTGCCCGTAAATTGCGGCCCTCGCGGCTTGCCACCGGGTTATCATTCGCTTTACCGGAATAACGGAAACGGGACATTCACGGATGTGAGCGTTCAGGCAGGTATTGACGGACTTCGCAGCTCCTACGGCATGACCGTTGTCGCGGCGGACTTCGATGAAGACGGCTGGCCCGATATTTTCGTCGCTTGTGACTCGACGCCGAGTCTTCTGCTGATGAACCAGCGGAATGGTACTTTTCGCGAAGAGGGCGTAATCCGCGGCGTGGCGCTCAGCGATGACGGAATGGAGCAAGCAGGGATGGGCGTCGGCGTAGGCGACTACGATCTTGACGGACATCTGGACCTCTTCAAGACGCACTTCACGGATGACACCGGGGGGCTCTTTCACAACAACGGCAAAGCTGAGTTTGAGAACACCACGATGGCCGCACATGTGGGAACTGAAAGTCGCTACATTTGCTGGGGAGCAGGAATCGTTGACCTCGACAACGATGGATTCCCCGACCTCTTCATGACCGCGGGCAGTGTCTACCCGGAAGTGGAGAAAACGCTCGTGCAATATCCGAATAAGAATCCCCGCGTTGTTTTTCGAAATCTGGGCAATGGCAGTTTCGAGGAACTGATCGAGGAAGCAGGACCCGGTGTTACGGCTGCCCACTGCAGCCGCGGATGCGCCTTCGGTGATTTCGACAATGATGGTGACCTGGACATCCTTATCGTCAATCTCAGCGAAGCTCCATCACTTTTGCGCAACGATGTGAGCGGTAACAACCACTGGCTAAAGGTGAAACTGGTCGGTACAAAGTCGAACCGCAGCGCCATCGGAGCCAGAATTTTGGCGCGGTATGGACGGAAGATCCAGGCGCAGGAAGTGCTGAGCCAATCCAGCTTTTACTCCGCAAGTGACCCGCGACTTCACTTCGGATTGGGCGGGGAAGCTGCCGCCGATCTGGAGATTCACTGGCCCAGCGGAATGCGGGAGTCTCTGAAGGGCGTAACGGCCAATCAAATTGTCGTGGTTAAAGAAGGAATGGGAATCGTTACGGACAAGAAATCGGTAAAGGGTTAAACCTGGCGCCCTAAATCCCTCGCGCGACCTGCCACAAGCTAGGACAAGAGTGGGGGGTGAACCCGGAACCCGTCCTAGATTCTCACCCGTAGGGGTGCGTCCCACTCGGCCAATCTGCGTAGCCGGATGGGACGCTAGGGCGTGAAAGTTAGAAGCTGAAGTGGATCCCGAACTGGGCCGAACGCGGGAGGTTTTGTGACGTCGAGTGCCCGAACTGACCGCTCGACAGATTGCTCACCGGTTGAGTGAGATTCACGCGATTGAAAATGTTGAAGATGTCTGCGCGAAGTTCAAAACTGAAACGCTCGAAGCTGATGGCCTTTGAGAATTGACTGTTTACGTTGGCCAATCCGGGACCGATATAGGTGTTCCGTCCCAGGTTTCCCTCGCTTCCCAAGGCTGGCGTTGGAAATGCCGAAGCAGAAGCAAAGCCCCTGATAAAGTCACTCCTGCTCCCCGTCGATACCGCCCCAACGGCTGGCCGATTCGGCGTATCGTAACCATAGCCGTCCGCGTTGAAATCGCCGCTCCCAGGCTTTAGTCCGATGACGTTCCCATTCGAATCGAAGATGGGGTTAAACGCGGCGGTCGTGTTTACAGTGAAAGGCAAACCGCTTTGCAGAACGACGATCGTCGACATGCGCCATCCGCCCAAAACGGTCTTCCCGATTCCCTTGCTGAAGGGCGATGGCAACTGCACCAGGCTGTCGATGGTAAAGCGCCTGGAAACATCGAAATCGGACAAGCCATGCTGAGACGAGATGTTGAGTGGATTGAAGATCGCCTCACCGTTGGCCGTTCCGTTGTCGTTGCTGCTCATATCATCGGTTGATTTGCCGAAAGTATAGATCCCCCGGAGTTGCCAGGAGTGACTCATACGTTTGGTGAGCATGAAAGTGCCGTAGTGGCCGTCGGCGACGCCGATGGTCCGGCCAAAAATGATCGGGCCGAAGTTTGGGTTCAAGCGAGTCTGAACATCTTTGTTCGTGATCAGGTCGCCCGGGAATCGGTTAACGTCCGTCTGGATATAAAGATGGTCGCTATGCGAGCCGTTGTAATCGATTTCGGCGATCAGATTGTGTCCCAGATCCTTCTGAACAGCCAGCATCCAGATATGGGTGCGCGGCTGATCGATCTGTGGTTGCACGCCGGACGTAAGGACGGGAAGACCCACGATCCCTCCCGCGGGATTCGTTGCAAAAGTTAAACCGGGAGGAACGGGCCAAACGGTTCCGCTCGAATTCCCTAGCGAATAGGTGAAGGGATGCGACGTGTTGTTCAAATTAAAGAACGGATTGGCCCAAACGGGCGGATTGGCGCGAGAGGGGAACGACCACGAGCCATCCGCGACGTTGTTGTAGAACAGACCGTAACCTCCCCGCACCGACATCTTGCCATTGCCGAAAACGTCGTAGCCAAAACCAATGCGTGGTCCAACTCCCATCGGCGTATTCTGTACGACATAGGCATTCTGCCCCCCTCGCACAGACATCACCCCGCTTGCTACCTGTTGCGCAAAAGTGCTCCCCGAACCAGGCGTAAACAGCGGAAAAGGCGTCGTCGAGTTGTGATAGTTCCCCCAGTGACCGAAGTAGTCGTATCTCAGACCCAGATTCAACGTAAAACGCTTCGTCAATTTCCAATCGTCCTGGACAAATCCTCCGAGATACACCCAGCGAAGCACTTGGTAGAGATTGCCGGCCAGAGAACTGTTGGCCACGGAAATTGCCGGTCCACCCTGCGAAAAAGGCTGGTCTTGTGCAAAATCAATGAGGTTGGCAAAGCCAAAGGTCGGCCTAAGGAGCGGAGACGTGAAGTTATCATCGTCGTGATGGCGGTCGATGTCCACGCCGGCGGAAATTGTGTGGCTGCCGTGCGTCCAGGTCAGCACATCGTGCCAGTTGAAATTCTCGTGAACCCAGCCCGCCGGACCCCACTGCGAAAATCCGGAAACCCCGGAGATGTTCACGTTCGGAAGATCCCGATGACTGGATGTGCCCGGGTTCGAGCCCACCGCCCGTACGACAGTAAAGCCCGCTTCGTTCAAGAGTCTTGGCGAAAAGGTGTGCGTCCAATCGAGTTTGGCGAAGAAGCCGGTATTTGGAACCACAACCCGGTAAATGGTACGGGGGTCCGCTCCCAATTGGTTGGAATAGGTTCGGAACATATCGTAAAAGATTCGGTCTTTGGATTCGTTCACGTTGTAGTCCACGCGGAAATGCCATTGGTAGGCATTGTGAGTCAGACTCTCGGGAAAAAAAGCGGTCCCGACCGCAGGCAAGTCTGCTGGAAACGCCGAACTCGAAAAGAACCCGGGGTTTCGCGCTTCGACCTGAGCAACCGTGAGGATATTCGCCGTGGGAAGAACTGCGGGTGGCGCCTGCTTGAAGAATGAATTGGCAAGATTGTTTGGAAAGTTAGTCTGCACGAACTGTACAAATTGGGGCGTTTCAACTGTCGCAACTTGCGTCGTCGCGCTCGAAGAAAGCAACCCGAAGGCGCCGCCAAAAACGAACAATTTGTTCTTTAAAATGGGACCGCCGAGGGTTCCCCCGAATTCGTTTCGTCGGAACGCGCGAATTGGCCGGCAAGCCGTGTTTCCCGCCGGACAGAATTGAAAAATCGTTCGGGCCGTCAAGGCATTGTCGGTGTGGTATTCCGACAGCGTGCCGTGAAGTTCGTTGGTTCCAGGTTTGGTGAAAACCTGCACGTAAGCGCCGCTGTATCTTCCCTTGGATGCGTCGAACGTCGCACCCGCGATCCGTACTGCCTGAATAAAGTCCGGTTCGGGAGACAAGTTCACAACACCGTCGCGCGAAGCGCTGTTCAAGCCGGCGCCGTCGACGTCATATTCGTTGTTTTCCTGTCGCTGCCCTGCGGCATTTATCTGATAGCCGGCTTCCTGCTCGAAGCTATCATTGTTGGCGGATCCGGAACCAAGCGCACCGCCGCTTGGCAAACCCGAACCGGTGATGCCGGGAGCCAGCTCGATCATGCTCGTGTAAATGTTTCGTCCAAGCAAAGGCGCGTTTTCAATGCTCGCTTGCGATATTTCGCGCGATGTATCGCTCTTGTCCGTCTCGACCGCCGCGATTGTTCCAGTGACCTCAATGGAGGCCGACTCCGTCGGAAGTGCCAGAGAGGAATATATCGTCTTCACCTCGTTCGATTCGAGTTGCACATCCTTCTGAATCCACTGCTTGAATCCGGTGGAGTCAACTTCGATCGTGTACACTCCGCCCGGCACAGATGAGATGCGGAAGTTGCCGTTGTCTGTGGTCATCGAAAATTGACTTACATGGGTGGCCTGATTGGTGACCGTCACTTTCGCATTCGGAACGGCCGAGCCACTTTGGTCCACGACCACACCGGTGAATCCGCTATTGAACTGGGCGAACGCACTCGGCGCGGCTGCAAGGAAAAATAAAATACAAAGAACAAGCGAAAATGCTGTTGATTTCGGACGAATTACGCGGGCCATCGTACCTCCCTTGAAGATGCGGAAACTTACTCTTGCGCTGATTCAATCCTGGGCTTTTGCTGCTCTTTCAATTTCTGGGCTTGTTGCTGGCTTTCGAACCGGTCAATCAATGTCTGGCCCGCCGCGCGCCTACCCGTGCTCAGATAGAGCCGCGCGAGCGTGTATTCTGCCGGCGCGTGGTGGGGATCGAGCCGCAAACAGGTGACGAGGTTTTGCTCCGCGAGTTTGGGCGACTCCCGCAGATAGAGCTTCGAAAGTTGGTAGTACGAATCGGCGTAGGAGGGGTTGAATCGAATCGCTTGCTGGAAAGCGTGCTTGGCCTTCGCCTCCAGCCCCGGGTCGGCGGAACGACCCTCCTCCAACTGAACGAGTATCTTTCCGAGGTGGTAGTGCATGTAGTAGTTGTCCGGGAATTTTTCGATTGCAGCCGTAAGCGTGGCCTGGGCATCTTGCAACTCCCCCCCGTGTGTCTGGATGATCGCGAGGCTAAGCAGGGCCACGCTGTTATCCGTCTGCAACTGGCTGGCATTGCGCAGGTTTTCCTCGGCTGCCTCCAAGCGTCCCAGATTCTCGAGAACCACGCCCTTCTGTACCAATAAGCGGTAAGAATTGGGGATATGCTCGAGCCCGACGCTAGCGGCTTCCAGCGCCAGCGGGTAATTTCCGTAATCAGCACAGATGGTGCTGAAGTCCAAATAATTGTCCTCTTTTGTTGGATCGAGTTTCGCTGCCTCGCGTAGCGACTGCATCGCCAGGCCAAAGTCACCATTCTTTCGAGCGACATGTGCGAGAAGATTCAAGGAGTCGCTGTCCGGGTTTTTGGCGGCAAGGTCCTCGAGGATGGTCAGGGCTTCCTGGGAGCGATTCAGCTGGTCGAGCACCAGCGCACGCTGGTAACCGAGCCGCTCAAGTTTGCCGTCCTTGGCACGAGCCTTATCCAAATCCGCCAGTGCCTTTCGGTTCTGCCCTAGTCGCGAATATAGTTCTGCTGCTTTTAGGTATTGGGAGGCCGTAGCTCCCTGAGCACTGTCGAAATTACTGAGCGCGACCTGAGCCCGGTGCAGATGTTTGAGTTGAAACTCGGCATTCGCTAAAGATAGAAGAGCTTCTGGATAGCGGTCGAGGAGTGCCCCGGACTGTTCCAGCAACGGCTCTGCTTCGACGTAGTCAGCATTCTTTTCCGCAATCATACCCAGGAAGAGATTGGCGACTGGATGTGAAGCCGTAGAGATGTTTTTCAGTTTCTGAAACTCAGCCGCGGCGAGATCGTACTGGCCCGTATTGAAAAAGGTGATGGCGAGATTCTTGCGTGCGGGCACGAATCCCGGGTTAACGTCTAAGCATTCCAGAAAATATTGTTTGGCCTGCTCGAAATCTCCCTTCAGGATGTAAGCTGCACCGATAGCATCGAGGAGCAGCGGATTTTGACGATCACTTCGAAGGGCCTTCTCGAATGCAGTAATCGCTTCATCCAGCTTCCCCTGCTCACCGAGGGCGACACCTCGGCGATACATTTTGTTCGCATCCACGGAACGGGCCGCTGACCTAATTGCGGGGGTTTGGGAGCGTAGACTGACAGGCAAAATCGCGGCGAAACACAGGCAAGCAATCCACACCCAGGCGCGGGACGAACCGCAGCGGACGCCATCAGCCTTAGGGGACAGACACTGTTTACGATCGACCGCGAACCTTACCCGCAAATGCCACCCCTGGCTCACCAGACGAGCAACTGACAGGCCGCGCCTCGACGCGTGGCCTGAAAACGTCAAATATCAATCCGAGTGCTGGAAGACCCCTGTTCGGATCGCATTCGGTACGGGCTAGGCCCTGTGTCCATTAGCCGTACCAAATCAAGCTTTAATTGAAACCTTCCAATTAATTTACCCCCGGAGCGTCCCGGACGAACAAATCAGCAAGATACACAAGCGATTCATCATCCAAGGAATTGGTGCAGAAAATAAAACGTTTCAATTTGCTTGTCAAGTACTATTTTTTCGGGCATCATACCGTCGCTTTTAACCGGTGAGGGGAGACCGCCCGATTCCGGGGTCCGGGCCGTGGTGATTTCGGGGATGGGCCGAAGCTCCGGGTTCAGGAATATTCAGTCGAACGGCTTGGGACATGGGCTTCGGCAAGGAGCAGAAATATCATGAACCGATCGAGCAAATTTCGGATAGATTGGCGGCAAGCGGACAGCCAGAGGGAGCGAGACTTTTCATGTATCAACCTGAAGCGTACGCCATTGCACTGCTCTTCATGATCGGTAGCATGCTTTGCTGGGGCTCATGGGCCAACACCATGAAACTGACTCCCGGTTGGCCGTTCCAACTTTTTTATTGGGATTATGTGGCCGGAATTATTATCGCAAGCTTATTGTGGGGTTTGACCCTCGGCAGCGCGGGCGGGGGGCCGCTCTCTTTTCTCAACAACATTCGCAGCTCCGATGCCACTCATATACTTTTCGCTCTCCTCGGAGGAGCAGTCTTCAATGTCGCGAACCTCCTGCTCGTCGCGGCGATCGAAATTGCGGGACTCGCTGTTGCATTTCCGATCGGCATCGGGCTGGCTCTGGTGGTCGGAGTGCTTCTGAACTACTTCATTTCTCCCCAGGGCAATCCCCTTTTGCTCTTTGGAGGGGTCCTGCTGGTCACGCTTGCCATTGTTGTTGATGCCCTTGCCTACCGCAGACGGGAAACTACTCGTAAGGCTCTGGGTGCTCGTGGAATTCAGATCAGCCTGGCTTGCGGCATCCTTATGGGCAGTTTTTATCCGCTCGTCACCAAGGCGATCACCGGGCAGAACTCCCTCGGCCCATACGCAGTTGCTTTTTTCTTCGCCATCGGAGTCGCCATCTGCGCCGTTCCCGTAAATTATCTTTTAATGCGCAAGCCCCTGACCGGTGGAGCTCCCGTTAGCATGAGCGACTACAGGAAAAGCCCTGGACTCTGGCACTTCTGGGGAATTCTCGGTGGCGCGATTTGGTGCACGGGAGCGGTCCTGAACTTTGTTGCTTCCCACGCCCAAATCATTGGCCCCGCTATTTCCTATGCCATTGGACAGGGAGCCACCATGGTTTCCGCCATCTGGGGAGTGTTCGTCTGGAAGGAGTTTGCTGGCGCCCCCGCCAACGCCCGCAAACTCATTCCGCTGATGTTTTTCTTTTTCCTGGTTGGTTTGGCTGCTGTCGCCCTCGCCCCTGTAATTTCCGAGTAACGGAAAGGGGGCATTTTTAGAAATGAACTCTGGTCTCACAACTTCACACGAAGAGAGACGGAATGACATGAAAAAGCGCCTTGTCGTCGTTGGAAGCATCAATGTTGATCTTGTCTCCGTGGCTCCGAGGATTCCCCTACCGGGCGAAACTTTAACCGCAACCAGTTTTGGCACATTCCCGGGCGGGAAAGGCGCCAATCAGGCCTTCGCTGCCGCCCGCCTTGGTACGCGAGTGAGTATGATCGGAAAACTCGGCAACGATTCCTTTGGCACCCAACTTCGTGCCAACCTGGAATCCGCCGGTGTTGACACGGCATCCGTCGGCGTTGAATCCACTTCTTCCGGAATCGCTCAGATCATCACCGCAGGGAACGGCGAGAATGTGATCGTTGTAATCCCCGGCGCAAATGCTCATGTCTCTTCTCACTACCTTGAAAAACATCTCGACGTCATTCGCAGTGCCAGCATCGTTTTAACGCAATTGGAAATCCCGCTTGAGACGGTCGAGTACCTTGCCTCAATCACGCGCAAGGAGGGCATTCCTCTCATGCTTGATCCAGCCCCCGCTCGGCCGCTTCCATCCTCTCTGCTCGAGTGTGTGGAATGGCTGACGCCCAACGAATCCGAGACGTGCTCGCTTTTGGGACTCCAATCACAAGATGTTCCCGAGGAGGCCATGGAAGCAGTGGCGGAGATACTTTTGCAGCGCGGCAGCCGCAACGTCCTCCTCAAACTCGGTCAGCGCGGCTGTTTTCTTGCGCTGGCGGATAACAGAAGGGTATTTCTGCCCGCCTACGCGGTTCGCGCGATTGACTCGACGGCGGCCGGTGACGCCTTCAACGGCGCGTTTGCTTCGGCACTGATCGAAGGCCATGATCCCGTGCGATGTGCTACGTGGGCCTCCGCTGTCGCCGCCATCTCCGTCACCCGCCAAGGCGCTCAACCGTCCATGCCCACTCAGGCAGAAGTCCACGCATTCTTGAAGGAACGCGAAGGAACGAAACAGCCGGTCTAGCCAAAACGCATTTCATTCAAGAAATTCCAGGCACTTCCCGGACCGGAGATGCCGTACCTTAGTCATCCTGGAGGATAAATCCCACGGGCACCGAACCGCTCCACCTCCCATGGCGTTTCGTGATTGCAATTTGCCTCGCCGCGCTAGGTCTGTCTCGGTGTCCCTCCGCCGTTTCCCGGCCACAAGATTCGCCCGCCTCCCCTTGGAGTTCTCCTCACGAGGAAAGCGGTGGCTTCGTGGGAGACCTCGCTTGCCGTGCCTGCCATCAGGAGAAATTCGGTTCCTATCTTGCGACGGCTCATCATCGTACTTCTCGGCTGCCGGATGTAGGTTCCATCGCGGGGAGCTTCATGAAGGGCCAGGACGTTCTGACCACCCTCAACCCCGAACTCACCTTCAGGATGGAGGCGCGCGATGGTCATTTCTACCAAACTGCCATTCGACAAAAGCGAGGTCGCATCACGAAGCGCACGGAGCAGATTGATCTCGTTATCGGCTCGGCCACCAAAGGCCAAACGTATCTCTTTTGGAGGCAGAATGGCTTGTTCGAGCTTCCGGTGTCGTATTGGACGGAACTCCATCGTTGGGTCAACAGCCCGGGATATGTAGACGGGTCGGCGGACTTTGATCGCCCCGTTCCGCCCCGCTGCCTCGAGTGTCATGCAACACAGTTCCAGCCGATGAGTTCCTCACCATCCGAGAATTACTACAACAGAGACAATATTGCCACTGGTATTTCATGTGAGCGGTGTCATGGCCCGGGAATGGAACACGTTCAAACTCATTCGGCGAATTCCGCAAATTCAACCGGCAAGAAACCCATGCCGCCACTCCGATTGAGCCGCGATAGACAGATTGAAGTGTGCGCGCAGTGCCACGGCGGAGCGGGTGAACCAATCGCGCCAGCGTTTTCATTCAGGCCGGGCGAGGCGCTCTCGGAATATGTCAGGCTACAGCAGCCGAACGCCACGGACCGGTTAGATGTCCACGGCAATCAAGTTCTTCTTCTCGAAAGGAGCCGCTGCTTTCAATCCTCACCTGAATTGTCTTGCTCAACTTGCCATGAGGTTCACGCTCCAGAGCGTCCAGCCGCGGATTATTCTGCCCGGTGTCTCGAGTGTCACCGTGCGGATCAATGTGGAATGATTCGCAAACTCGGAAAGGAGATTGCTTCCAACTGCATCGATTGCCACATGCCTGTCGAACCCTCAAACCTGCTCGTATTGGACGCCGACGATTCTCGATTAAGAGCCAATGTTCGCAACCACTGGATTCGTGTGTACCAGAAGACTTCCCCTCCATGAATATTTGCCGGGCCCCGCTTAAGCTAACGGCCTCCGTATGCTCTGGCTTCCGCGCCCGGACCTGCGACATTTTCAAAGGGCGCACCCTGTTCCTTGGCTCTGAAAAATAGGCCGGTCGCGGTGCCTCTGCGCCGGATTGCAGTTCCATGCCAAGAAAAAATTCAGCGCACATCTTGCACGAGACGAAAACCGACTGCGCCCGAGCGATCCGTGCTGGGAGACATCAGCAGCAGTTTGCCGTGCTCGATGAGTTTGTAGGCTTGGGGGAAATACCAGATCGACCCCTGCGGCTGGTAGTAACTGCCACCGCGGAGGATTCCTCCGCGGGTGTGTTCGTCCGTGAACTCTTCCGTCCATTGCCAAACATTGCCGACGAGATCCATCACGCCAAACGGACTGGCTCCTTTCGGATGTGCGTCGACCGGATCGGGACCACGCATCGTGCGATTCTTATCCGGCTCAGGAACGGCAGATGGATCCCATTGATGGCCCCAAGGATAGAGTCGGCCATCGGTGCCTTGCGCGGCGTATTGCCACTCCCATTCGTGCGGCAAGCGCTTCCCTGTCCAGGCGGCGTAGGCGCGCGCATCCTCGATGGACACCCATGTAACGGGCCGATTGTCCCAGCCTGAGGGAAAGCCACCGTCTTTCCAGTCGCGCAGAAAATTCAGATCGTCTTTGGGATGGTAGCGCGTGGCGTCCAGAAACTTCTTGAACTCGGCGTTCGAGACGGGATACTTGTCGATGTAGAACGATTTGATGTGCATCGGATGCTCGTGAAAACGGCGCGGCGCACCTTCCCAGGGATACTGCACGTCCACGCCGATGTCGTTGGATCCTTCGATTTCGATACCCCCCACCTTGAAGAGAAAGTCCGCTTCAGGAATCTGGATCATGCCCGAGGGAGCGCTGCTTCCCGCACTCGTAGCGGGGATCGGCACGATCTCCTGTTTCAGGACCTTACGTTCGCTCGAAAAACTCTGCAGTGGCTTCGCGGTTAATTGCTTCATCTCTGACATCAGCTTCTGGATCTTCGCGTCAGGTTCGGAGTTCGTTGCGAAGATGGCGCCAAAACCATTGCTTTCCATCGAAAAACTCAAAACGGATTTACCGGTCGGGCCTTTTTGCACCTGCAACTCGGTGCCGCCGTAGAGATCGAAGTAGCGCATGCCGGGCGTGGCGGGAACCTCCATTTGCGGTCCGTCCACGTCATATTCGTTGCGATTCACGATAGTCCAAACGGTGCGGCCGTTGAGTGGCCAGCGGCTGGCGAAGACTCCGTAGCGCAGCATTGGATAGATCGGTTCCCAATCGCGGCTCACGAGGTACTCGGCGATCGCGCGTTCGATGGTGGCAACGCGCCGCGTAGCTTCGCCATCACGGGGCGTGATGCCGTTCCAGATGCCCCAAATGTTTTCCCAACTCTCCCAGCCGACACCATTGAAAAACGCAAATTGGAGATTGTTGGCCTTGCTGCGGTTCCAGCGGTCGGAAATGTTTACCATATGGCGCGGCTCGAGCCACTTGTAGCGGTCCACGAGCGGAGTAAACGGATACTGATACTGCCCCCAGGTCATTACATTCCAGGCAAGCGCCTCGTCGGAAGGCCCGCCTTCCGGTTCGAAAGCCAGCGGATGGCCAACTTTGTCTGCAGCGACAGAATAGGCGAGCGGGACGCCGTCCTGGGTATCCCCGTTGATTCCATCCGCGCCGATCTCTTTCATTAGTTCGGCAATCTCCTCGGTCCATGGCTTCGCCGGCGCACGCGTGCCCTGATCCCACATCATCATTGGGAACAGAACGCGAACGCCGCGCTTCTGGAAGTCCGAGATCATTTGACGTACCCCAGCGACCCCACCCGGCATGCACCGAATCATGTCGTGCTGGTTGCGGTTGTCGATGCCCATGTTTGGGTACGTCGGCCAGATCAGGACCGCATCGATGCCGCCGTAGCGTTCCTGCAGATCATCGAGGTAGCGGTCGACGGTGTACTTCCCCGCGACGGAGTTATAAAAGAAACGGTCCTCGACCATCATTTGCGGCTGCATGAAACTGGACTGTGTCCACATCAGTTCCGGCATTTCGTACCGTGAGCCGTTGTAGCCGATACGGATGCGGCGCTCGTCGCGCCAGTGGGTAATGTCCTTCAACCATAGCTGATGATCTTCGGCAGTACAAGGCTTGTAGCTGCTGTCCACGAGACCTTTTATGTTCAAACAGTCTGGAACGGGAATCTGCTGGTTAGTGGGCCGAAATTTCGAATCCTGGGCGAGAGCGAGCAATGCGAAGAAAGAACAAGATATCAAAGAAAGAAGAAGCCGGATTTTCACAAGCGCTCCTTGAACCGGGAAGTGAAGTGCTCAAAATCGGCGCGAGTATAAAACGTTTCAAAATAATCGTCTAGCCCACATTATTCGTGAAAGCTGACCTCGCGGCGAATTTTTTGTCACTGCGATAGGGATACTCGACGAGAGAAGAATTTGGTTGAACAGGAAGACTGATTCTAAGGCTGTTAGCGAGGTTCGCAGCCAGATTTTGAC
>WNFA01002922.1_pt1 | contig 14581 bp, 13 predicted proteins | sample 5400481 | NCBI WGS metagenome assembly WNFA01 (sample SAMN13153340, study PRJNA577476) | soil metagenome | isolation source: 120 cm saprolite under Douglas fir tree site 2 hole 1 replicate 2 | place: USA:California | collected 2015-04-18 | reverse complement strand
GGGCAATGTCGAGGGGGACGAGGTAGTAAAGAAGTTGCCGGTTAAGCGTGAAATTGTGGTTGGGCATTGCAGAATCGGTATAGTGCATATCCTGGGCGATTCACGTAATCGTGCCCGTGTGGCCCGCCAGGAGTTTCCCAACGCGCGCTGTGTAGTGTTCGGGCATAGCCATATTCCCTGGAACCACGAGTACAATGGGTTGTTGCTGTTCAATCCGGGAAGCGCTACTGACCGGCGTCGCCAGCCGAGATGTAGTATCGGGATGTTGTATGTGGATGACGAGGCTGAGAGTGTGCGCGGGGAAATTATTTGGGTGTAGTAGCGATGAAAATGTAATGAATTCTGGTTGGAGTTGGTGACGAAATAAGCCCATTCCCTATGATGCTATAATAGTGAGGAACTTACTCGCTGCAGAAGCAGCAAAAAATGGGGAGCAGCCCGAAACGCTCCTTCATGAAATCATGCTCCAGCGCCTCCAACCACCATCCCAAATAAAACATCCAATGACAGAGCAGGAGTTCGAGGAGAAGTTATACAGCGACGGAAAAATCTTGAACATTCCTATGCGACGGCCATTGACACCAAAAGAACAAGCAGAACGTGAGCGACTTGCTCGCGTGTTTGCAGGGGGCAAACTCGCGTCTGAAATGGTCATGGAAGATCGAGGCCCATACTAATGGCATCCTACTTTCTCGACACGTCAGCTATCGTCAAACGATACTTTCCTGAGCAGGGACACTCCTGGATTCTAGCTCTTTGTCTTCCAGCACATCAGCAAGTCGTTGTCAATTCCTGTGCCTGGCCCGTTTCCGCAGCCCGATAAGCTGCCTCGATAATCTCGATCACATGCCGGGCATGCTCAGCGGTGACGATGCTGGGGGTATCTTCGCGAACCCAGTCTACGAGTTGCATGATATCCTCGTAAACATGCATCTCCTCAATAGCACGGTGCGCACCAACCACGTGTGGCAGTAACCGATCATTGGCATGGCTATCAGAATCAGGGTAAGTCTGGTCGCTGCCCGGATAATCTAGCCGTTTGCCATTCAGATTGAGACCTACAATCGAGCCTTTCGTGCCAAAATAACTGCCAGTTGACCCCTCTGTGACCATGCCTGCTACCGTTCCATAGGCCAGCCCGAAGACGCTGCCGCTAAAATCGAGTAGGATCAATGTGTTATCATCGGCATCGCAAGGGACCATACGCCCTTGAAAGGCACGTTCTGGTAAGCGTACACCAGAGAATGCTGCCACGCGCTTAACTGGTCCAAGAATACCAGTCAGGGCGTGTAGAGCATAGACCGTCACATCATACAGTGGACCACCGCCAGGTTTGCGGAAGTACCACGAGGGGTCGATGTTGGAGAGCACATCATTGCCATGTCGCACGGACTCGTCTTCGTGATAGGTGCCCAGAGTAGCACCACAGGCGGCCCAGCAGAGCTTACCCAGGGCGCCCTGGGCGATGAGCTGTTTGATGTACTGGTTATGGGGAAACAGCATCTGGCCGGGTGAGGCAACAATGCGCAGGTTGTTCTTACGTGCCAGTTCGATCAGTTCGGTGGCCTGCGCCGTCGTGGTGGTCATCGTCTTATTGAAGTGGACATGTTTGCCCGCTGTAAGTGCCAGGCGACCCTGTTCGTAATGCAGTCCAATGGGAGAGGCGATGGTCACAGCGTCAACGTTGCCATGCTCAAGCAGGTCCAGGTAGTCGGTGAAAGCACGCTCAATGCCGAATCTTGCCGCCGCCGCTTCCGCACGCCCTGGCACCGGGTCGCATACGGCAGCCAGACGCACACGATCATGTACATCGCTCAATGCTAGATGTGGCAGTATTCCACGCACCGCGATACTGCCAGCGCCAATGACACCCATGCGTACTACATCAGTCATGTTCTACCCTCTTTTCTTGCTCAATGTTATTAAGGTTCATGTGTTTACCTGCATAATCGCATCAAGGCAAATGTATTGCAAGCTCCGCTCCAACGCGATCATGATTTTTAACGAACAAGATCGGTAATACTCTGTAGGTGCCTCAGCGAAGCGGAGCGGAGCGGAGCGCGTATCAATACTTCGTGCACATCGCCGATTTATCGGCCCAGGGAGCGCATCGACGGGCTATTGGCCGATAAATCGGCGGTGCGCCAATAAATTGTGCGCCTACGACATGGCCGGTTTTGGTCGTTAAACTTCATAATCGCGTTGTTACGCGAGGAGGCGTTCCGGTAAATATGCTTTGTGCGCTGCCGCCATGATGAACAGTATGTTGCTTGCCGAAAAGGAGGTCATCCATGTCACTCAAACCTGGCCCGATTCCACCAGTCCCAGAAGAAACAGCGCGAGTGGCCCATGCTATCTTTCCCCGTGGGAATATCCTGATGCAGTTACGTGACACGCTGGGAACGATCTACACCGATGAGGCGTTTGCTGATTTGTTTCCCACGCATCGAATTAACTGATCAACTATTGAATTCCGGTTGTCCAAAGTCAATGTATATAACTCTACTCTTTCATGCTGTTTAATCGCATCCAGCCAGGGATCGGATTTCAAGGCAATGGTGCCCAAAAGAGGGCGAGAATTGTTGAGTAGTTCCAAGATCGTTCTTTTGAACTGCTCAGAATACATCTCCATAGGACCAATCTCATCAAAAACAATAAGGTCCTTAGTCGCCATTGCTTCATAAAGAGCAGCCAGGCCTATCGACTCGAGACAATCCAGGTTAACACCATACCTACCGATACGTATCCGACTTTCAGAGTTCACATGAGCAAGAAGTCCATGCCGCCCATCTAATGTAACCAGTCGAAATCCTACCCTTCTTTCCTGAACATGCACCTCTTCTGTGTAAAATCCTCCACAACGTTCTACGCCTAGAGCGTCAATTATTTTCTTGATTGCCGTGGTCTTTCCGACTCGCGGCTTTCCAGTAAGCAGGTAGGCTTTACTCATTTGCTGTGCCATCATATTACAGCCTTTTCTAGCCTTATCACTGCATCATTACGAGGTTCCCGGTTTTTACACTTCTCCAGGAGCGAGCGTATAGGTTCTTCTCTGTTTTGCAACTGAATAGCTCGAACAATCGGTATCGCATCAATGAGAGAGCTACAGCAACTCGTCACATCCCCTTCAGCAAAATAGGTTTTCGCCTCTTCTATAAGCAAATTCACCTGCCATCTTGTCAGTTCAGGGCTGAGATTCTTGCGTGCAATTGCAAATGCATTATGAGCCTCATCGAAGCGGCGGAATAATCGTAACGCTTTTGCTCGTTCTATGTAGATGCTCGTTAAATCTGTCTTGACGAAGCTACCATCTGGCTCCAAGTTGCCTTTTCGCGCAATCCTTCCAGCTTTGTAAAAGTAGGTGAGACTTTTGTCTTGCAGGATTTTATCGTCTCCAGCAAGGTATGCTTGAGCTTCACCGGCCATTTGGTAGCATTTCCCTTTCAAGGGGTCGCGTAGAAGATCAGCGTCGGCATAAGAACAGGCTGTTTCTGCATCCTGGAGGGCATGCTCGTTAAGTTGTTTGTAAAAGTAAATTCTGATACGACCAACCAGTGAAGAGGCAATCAGTTCTGTGTTCCTGAGCCGTGAGGCGATAGATATAGCTTCATTGATCTGATCCAGCGCCTTGTCGATCTCCATCCGCTCTCGTGCGACTAAGGCAGAAAGCCGATAGAACCGACAGCGCATTGCATCGAATTGATCACGTTGGACTCCTTTTGCCTCCTTTGCCTCATCGTTGAGCATCTCAAAACAGATATCAATATTCTTTGCAGCACGCTGGATACTGCTGGTGTAGTAAAATTCCCAACTTAAGGCAAGCATTCCTTCGTAAAACGCCATTCTTCGGGAATCAGCAGTCGTATCTGCTTCGAGAAATTCATGCAACAGATCAGTACCATCCACTTCGTTACTCAAAACCAGAGACGAGAGTCCGAGAAGAATGGGAGGGATTTGCAAAACTTTTGCCAGTAGTATTCTTCGTGAAAGAAGTTCTGGCATCATCACGTTCCGGTCGCTTTCCAGCATTTCTACGTACCGCTTGGTGCATCCTAGGACTGTGGCGAATGCCTCCTTTCCCAAGCCGCTCACCTTGCGATAATATCGAATCACCTGCCCCAAATGCGGAAAGGTGCCTTTCCCTGGCGCAAAGTACCCGTATGCGTACCACCAATAGTGCGACTTGCTCATACATTCACCTCTTTACGATACTGTACTTTTCTCAGCAAAGTATAGCCTACTCATCAAAGCATTTCAACGAATTTTGTGCCCATTGGCGAAATTTTATTTCGTTTTGCCGTAATGGACCATTTACCTATCACATCTCTACAGGTATGTTACTTGAGGTATTTGTTTTGGAAGATGCAGCCCCCGAAAGGAGTCGATGACCGATGGCTCACCTGTAAAGAACCTGGAGTGGGGATTGCCTTTCCCCAGCGCACATTGGCGGAAACGGGATAGGCAGCAAGAGGGCACTAATATGAGCGAGATGGAAAACACGAGTGATGCCGTGGCTAGATTGCTGCAAGAGATCGAGCAACATGTAGCAGCAATCAACTGCGCCAAAGTCGAACTACGGGGACAGCCCGATAAACTAGGCCAACTCATTACGGATCAAGTGCAAGCGTCGGTATGGTGCATGGAACAGCTTAACCCCCTTGTAGGGCAAAGGAAGGCAATTCGCCTTGTGGTAGAGCGTTATCAAAACATCGTTCGTGAAGGATAGTAGTTAGTCCAGATAGATTTTTGAGGCAGAAATGTAGTGGCATCCCTTCTCCTTTCGTCTCACCTGACCCGTAGGGTAGCTGCGCAGTGCCTTTCGTCTCGGCTGACCGCGCAGCGGTAGCGACGCAGTCGCGTTGCCGAGACGGGCAAGAACCAGCGTTGGTGAGACGGATTGGTGCCAGCGGATGCCAGGTCCCATTACAAAAACCTAAGCGGACTGACCACTATCATCCTATGCTCCCCCAATCACATTCCACTTTTCTGCGATGTCCTCTATAGTGAATGATGCTCCTCCAAAATCAACTCCTTCCCCCTGGGGCACCGTCGCCCTGCTCTCTTATCTCCCCGCGTTGGCCCTCTCAGGCGGCCTGATATACTCCTGGCCACCCATGTATGGACGTAACGCTGCCGGGATGCGCACGCTGCCGTCGAGCTGCTGGTGAACCTCAAACAGCGGCAGCAGGATGCGAGGCGAGGCGAGGGCGGTGTTGTTGAGCGTGTGGACAAACTTTAGTTTGCCCTCCTCGTCGCGGTAGCGGATATTGACGCGGCGGGCTTGCCAATCGTGGAAGTACGAACACGAATGAGTTTCGCGGTACCGTCCCTCGCTGGGTATCCAGCATTCCAGATCATACATGCCGGCTTTGCCGTCGCCCATATCGCCGGTGCAGACGTTCACGACGCGATAGGGTAGTTCCAGGGCCTGCACCAGCTCTTCGGCGTTCCTGATCAACTGTTCGTGCCAGCGTACCGACTCTTCGTGATCGGCTTCGCAGATCACATACTGCTCGATCTTGTTGAACTGGTGGACGCGAAAGACGCCCCGTGCATCCTTGCCGTAGGTGCCCGCCTCTTTGCGGAAGCAGGGGCAGAAACCGACGAATTTCACAGGCAGGTCTTCGTAGCGGAAAGTTTCGTCTTTGAACATGCCGGTGATCGAAACTTCAGCGGTGCCTACCAGGAAGGTATCTTCGTCCTCGATAGCATAGACCTGGTCGCGTCCTTTAGGAAATTGCCCGCTGCCGATAAAGCAGAATTCGCGCGCCATAGCCGGTACGATCAAGGGCGTGAAGCCTTTGCGGGCGATCCGGTCCATAGCAAAATTCATTAAGGCCAGTTCCAGACGTGCGGCGTCACCTTTGAGGGCATAGCTGCGTGTGCCGGCAATCTTGACGGCTCGCTCGATGTCCACCACGTCCAGTTTCTGCATCAGGGCGTAATGGTCGAGCGGCTCGAAGTCGAACGTGGGTTGCTCGCCCCAGTACCTGATGGGTACGTTGTCGTTTTCGTCCTTGCCGATGGGAGCGCTCGGATCAGGGATGTTGGGCACGAGGTAGAGCATTTCCTGGCGTACTTCCTCTAATTCGTGCAGCCTGGGTTCCAGGGCCTTGATCTGCTCGGCGAGCAGCTTTCCCTCGGCGATGAGCGCATCACGCTGTACCTTATCGTTGGCTACCTCCCGGATACGTTTCGAGATCCTGTTCTGCTCGGCGCGAGCGTCTTCTACCTGGCGCTGGAGTTCAAGCACGCGTTGATCAACTTCCAACAGGTAGTCGATGTCAACCGGGTTGTTTTTGACCCGGGCCGCTTCTTTTACGATGTCTGGATGGTTGCGAATGAAAGCGAGATCTAGCATGGTTGTATTTGCTCCTTACTTTATATTTTTGAACAATAAAAAAGCGCCATTGTCCATTGCGAAGGACGACGACGCTCTGTGCGTGTGAGCCGTGGTGCCACCTTGATTCTTTCAATCCCCTGGGGAATAGAAACTCACTGTGCCTGCTAACGGTGGCGACCGGTGGCGCTTGTCGCGCTGGCTCGCGGGTGGATTTCGCTGCTACTGGCTGCTGCGTTGCACTGGCCCGCAGCTCCCTGGTGCCCGGTAAAAGGTACTTGTCCCGTTCATTGCCTGTATATTTGTTGTACTCAGCATACCAGTAGTTTTGTGATCTGTCAATATCACAATTGCCACACTTGTGCGTTGCTAAACTCTACTTCGGTGGGTGTGCTGTAGTCAAGGGCAACCACACCGATTTGACCGGAACTCAAAGTACTGTCTTTTATGCTTGTGATGAACTGCCGGTTGATAAACAGGTAGAGCGTGTTTTTATTGGCGATAACGGCTACCTGGTTGGATTGGCCTGCGCCGGTGGCGATGGTTAAACTCAGGCCATTGTTGAGCGTGGTGGCCTGAGTTGTGCCACTATAGAGATCAAGAGCGTACGATCCATCGGCTCCAATGCGGAAAAGATAATACTGGGTTTTTGAACTGTTGGCGCGGAAGATAATACCACCCTGACTCCCTTTATCAATGATCATTTGCACCTGGTAGGCGATATTGCTGAAGCTCGTGTTTTCTGCGATGCAAGGTTGAAGATAGCCCAATTGGGCTTCGCTGGCATGGTAGTCACCTCCTGTAAATACACAGCCCGTATTGCCCAGGCTATTCGTGCCCTGGTCCCAACCACCTTTGCCAGCCTTGTCACTGAGGGGATCATTAAGCGCCGGGATTCCAGTTGTATCCTGAGTGAATATGTTTTGCAGCGCAGTAACGGTAGCCGTTGCCTGGCTTGCTTCCGTGGAGGCCGTGGTTGTGGCTGCGCCAACGGCGGTGGCAGTGGCAAAAATGTTTGCCTGTGCGGTACCCAGGGTATCAGCGGTTGCCTGAGAGACTTGCTGTGTCTTTTCCATGCTGGTCCTTGTTAAAAGGGCCTCTACAGTAGCCTGTGTATGCAGTGTTGTCCTGTATTGCACTGTTGCAGAGTAGATGATGAAGCCAAGGCCACCCGTAATGAGTATGAAAATCAGTATAATGAATAAAATAGTCAGATTCGTCGGAAATGTCCGTCGCCGAACGTTCCGGGGTGGCGGAGGCCATGAGGCACCAGCCTGGTTGCGTGAGGTGTCTCTTAAGGTAGCCTGCTCGTTTCGGGGTAGTTGATCCTCGCCTGGCATCATATGCTACACTCGCTCTTCTTAAACGGTCGCCATTTCCTAGTAGTATTATAGAATCCAGATCATCTCAGTGCTAAGCGATCTCGGAAAGTTATGGCAGATTCCACACTTGTGCGCTGCTAAATGCTGTATCTGAAGGAACGCGTATAGTACTGTCAGCAACCAGACCTATGGCTCCTGCTGCATACGTTTCATCCTGTACACGCTTGACAAATTGCTTATTGATAAACAGGTCAATATCGCTGCCGTGCGCCATAACGGAAAGTAAATTGGGCTGATTAAAGCCAACCTTTATAGCGGGGCTGCGACCGAAGGCCAATACTGTTCCATATTGAGGGCCTTCAGCTACATTCAGAGCATAGAGGCCATTGTAGCTAATAGTGAAGAAGTAAGCACTGGGTACTGGATCTTTAGCACGGAACATGATACCAGCATTGTAGCCTTTGATGATTGTCACCTGTACTTGAAAAACAAAGTCGGAAAACGCACTACCTGGCGCGAGGCAAGAGTAATAAAAGTCTTTTGCTGACATACGGATGTGATAAGCTTCATTGGCGAAAGCACAACCTGTATCTCCATTGCCTTGATTGCCCCAAAGCCCAATATGTTGTCCATCTAATGGATCCTCGAATAATGGGCTTTTACTTGTAATTTGATTATAGATACTTTGCGGAGAATTGGCATTGGCAGTAGCCGTGGCCCGGGCCTGCGCTGCCAGTACGCTTTGAGCTACGACAGTTGCATGGGTATTTAATTCAGCAGGGTGGAAGGCAATCGCATAGTAGGTAGTACCGCCTCCCATAATGATCAGCAATGCCAGTGATATAAGCAGTGGAGCTGTATATACCGGGTGATGGGGTCGTTGTGGTGGTTGCTGTTGTGCAGGTTGGGTTTGCAGAGCAATAGCATTTGATGGTTGTGGGCTATAATCGGGAAGAGATGACATGTCGTGACTTTGCTGTGAAGCATGAGGAGTCGAAGATGTTGTTCTAGAAGCCTCATTTGGAGATGTTGTTATAACAGATTCATGAGGGATATAGGGAATGGCATCGTCACCTAGCAGATATGGCGAAAATTCGGATGTGTTTGTTTGTACAGGTGTGCCGCAAGAGGAGCATTTAGCCTCACCTATTTGAATGTTCATCCCACATAAAGTACACTGCATTTCAGATTTCTCCTACTAAATATTAGAGAGTAAGGCCGGTAAAGTACCAGGAATTTCTGGGATAGCACCCGTTATAGGTTGTAGGGACCGATTATGCACATTAACAAACTACTCTGGCCATCGGTAGGTGCCGATTTATCGCGCACACCGCCGATTTATCGGCCCTTCGGTAGATGTTATGGTGTCCGCATTTAAAAGTTAAACTTCACTATCGGCCCCCCGTGCCCCATCGAATATCCAGGGTAAAAACTTAAAATCCATTACGGGCAAGACGAGTATGGTCAACGTTTTCTTCACAAAGCCCATACCTCTGCATTATTGAACGCTACATCAGTGGGACCCGTAGTGTTTGCTGCGTACAGGGCTACTTGTCCAGAGTCAAACACGCTGTTAGTTAACTGGCTGTTTATTTATGTACAGGTATATATGATTGCTCTCCGCCACGACAGTGAGCAGGTTAGGCTGATTTAGACCAGGGTTGATAGCAGTATTACTGCCACCCGTGAGTAACGATGGCACGTTGTCCTTAAAAATGTAAAGATAGTATGCTGCATTCCGGTCAACACCAAAGAAATAAGCGCCGTTGTTAGTGAGACGGAACATGAGTCCGCCTGCTGCTCCTGCAATAATCTTTAACTGCACCTGGAAAGCAAGGTTGTTAAAAAGACTGCCATATGCGGTGCTCTCGGCTGCCCCCCCTTGTTTCTGAAATCTGATATGATATGCTCCACCGGAGAAGGCGAAAGTGTAGAGAGATGAGCCTAGTTGTAGCCAACTGCTTCCCTCCTGAACATCTAGTGAATCATTGATCACTGGTGTGCCACTGGTCGCCCTTGTATATATTTCTTGCGGGGTCAAGGCGGCAGTAGCAGCAGTAGCCTGTGCATACGCTTGCGCAGTACCTTGTGTCTGTGTTGCAAGTAAGTTCTGTGTAACGGCGGTCGCTTGCGCCTGAAACTCGGCCGGACGAACAGCGACAGCGTAGTAGCCAATTCCACTTACCCCTATGATGAGCAGCGCTAAGAGAATGGACAATAGAGTTAATCTTGCCGTAGAAACACGCTGAGGCTGCTGTTTTGGGATCATGGCGGGTGGCTGTTCTTGAGTAAGAACACGAGATGGTTGTGGTAGCATATTTGGAGCGGCAACATTGTAAGGTGCTGGCTTGCTACAAGAGGGGCATGTTGCAACTCCTGGCGACAGTGTTGTTCCGCATGAAGTACAAAACATGATGGATTTCCCCTTTTATAATAGAAAAGTGGTTCTGAGTTCTATAAAAAATGGTTTGTTACCCCCCGATAACGAGGCTACTATAGCATGCTTCTGTATTTTTGCCAAGCTTTTGTTGAGAATGGATCGACTTCACAACTGCCACAGCTCTATATGGCCGAAAGCCACGTCAGTAGGGTTCGTATTATCGGCGCCAAACAAGCCTATTTGACCTGAGCTGTAAGTACTATCGCTTACGCTCCCCACGTACTGCTTATTGACGTAGAGATAGATATTGCTGCCACGCGCTATGATGGTGAGCAGATTGGTTTGATTCAGGTTGGTATTGATGGCCCGGCTATTGCCGTAGGTTAAGGGGTTACTGTGTTTGTCATCGAGGGAGATTAACAGGGTATAGCTGCCATCACGACCGACGGCGAAGATATAGAACTTTGAGCTTGCGCTGTTGGCGCGAAAAACAACGCCCCCTGCGTCGCCTTGAACGATGGTCATCTGCACTTGAAGGGTGAAGTTGCTGAAGTTAGACGCCTGGGCGAAGCAAGGTACATAGTAGCCTTTCTGCGGTACATTGGCATACAATGCGCCGCCCGAGAAACTGCAGCCACCTCCACCTACTGCCGGGTACTGGTCCCAGTTCAAGCTGTCCTGACCGTTTAATGCTTCGTTGAGCAAGGGGTTGCCACCGGTAGCTTGATTGTAGATGTTCTGTAATGCCGTTGCAGTTGCGACGGCTTGCGCTGTAGCGATTGATTGCGCTGTCGCGGTGGCATTGACGAGAGCCTGGGCGGTACCTGTTGCCTGCGCATTAGCCTGGGCGGTGGCACGCGCGGCCATTGTCAGTTGCGTTTCGGCGGTCGCGGTGGCCTGTGCGCGCAGTTGCGCCGGGTGTAGTGCGGCGGCGTAAAAAATAAGGCCGAAGCCGCTGATTAAGACGAGTAACGCGGCGATGATGAGCGAGATGGTCATGGCGCGTGAAAGACCTGAACGTCGCCCGGGATGCCGCTGTTCAGGCATAGGTATTTGTTGGGGCGGCCATTGCTCCGGTGGCCCTTGCGGCGCAGCATAAAGTGGTTGGGGGGCTGGAATATTCAAGGGCGGCTGCACGGCAGGCACTCCGTAATTTGTTGGCTCTTTACCCGGCGTTTTTTCTATAAACGGATGCGGCCTGACAGCGTGAGGGTATGTCGCTGCTGAGCTTGTTTCTATGAAAGGACCGTCAGCCACAGTTGGCGTGTCATGGCCGCTGGGATCATTTGAAGAGGAGACATTGTAGGATGTAGTGGCTCCGCAGTAATAACATATAGCTGTTTCAGGTGGCAGCGTAGTCCCACATGAGATGCATTGCATCGAGTAAGTCTTCTCCTCGTTGATATGCTTGATGTTCTAAGAGAACCCGGTGCTCTCTTTCTTTGAAGCCTCTAGTAGTTAGTCCAGATAGGGTTTGTGAGGTAGAAATGTAGTGACACCCCTCGCGGGTGTCAGGCCCACACCGCAACATGCAAACTGGACTGACTACCGGTCTGTGGTTCAGTATAACATGTTTGTTGCCGTACTGGCTGGTTGGTAGGAAAAATAGATGCAGTGCTTTCTGGTGTTATTGTTGCCAGACCTGGGCATTGCTAAATGCAACATCCGTGGGGTGGGTATTGCTCTCGCCGAACACCCCAATCTTGCCAGAGGAAAACATACCGTTGCTAACACCATCAAGGTACTGCGAATTGATGAAGAAGTAGATGTTGGCGCCACGGGCGACAACGGTGATGGTGTTGGTCTGATTCTGACCCATTTTGATGAGCGAAGACGAGTTACTCAGTAAGTTCTTAGCGTGGCTGCCCTGGTTATCGACATAAAGGAAGAGGTCATAGGCCCCACTCTGGCTAATGCGGAAGAGGTAGAACTTTGAGTTCGCCGGATCGGCGCGGAAAATGATGCCCCCTTCGTCCCCCTGGGTGATCGTCATCTGTACCTGGAAAGCAAAGTTGCCGTAGGTTGGCGTTTCAGCAAAGCAGGGTTGGAAGAAGCTTGTCCGTGGCATGTTGGAGTGATAGGCTCCTCCAGTATAGGTACAACTCCCACCTGCGGTTGAGTTCGACGAGGTGAGCTGATCCCAGTTGTAATTATTACTTGGAGCACTCAACTGGTCGTTGAGTGCTGGTGTGCCGCTTGTTGCCTGGCTGAGGACGGTTTGTAACGCAGATGCAGTGGCAGAGGCCGCCGCGGTGGCAGAAGCCTGGGCTGTAGCGGTAGTGTTGGCTTGGGCCGTTGAAGTTCCCAGTACATTGGCGGTAGCTTGAGCGTTGGCTTGCGCGGTTCCTGTGACCTGTGCATTAGCGGTGGCCGTAGCATCTGCATGCGATTTTTGGGGCTGGTAGACGCCCACGTAGTAGATGAGACCGCTGCCCCCAAGAAGGAAGAGTACGATGACGATGAGCAGGATCGTCACGGTTAATGAAACTCTGCGTTTTTTAGGGGGAGGCAGCTGCGGGGTCTGCTGCCCCGCCTGGGGATATCCCGTGTATGGCGGGGGGTACGCAGAGGGCGCCTGGTTGTGATAGAGATAGAGCGGCTCCTGTGCCTGGGCTTGCTCAGGATAATTGGGATATGATCCAGTCGCTGGGTACGTAGCCCCTGATGGCGACGCATAGGTAGCAAAAGGGGGTAGCGGTGGCGGTGCTATGAAATCCGTGGGAGAGCCAGGATTATCTCCATAAAAAGGTTGCTGCGCATATTGCTCCACGGTGGGAAGAGAAACTGTGAGAATAAGGTCGCCAACTGGACCACCGGGCCACGTTTCTTCGCCCTGGCCTTTCAGGCGAATCTCTTCACCGTCGCGAATGCCCGCGCGTATAGGCACGGTAATGCGGCGTCCACCCGGGAGTGTAAGCGTCCGGCTGCTCCCAACCTGGGCCTCGGCCTGGCTGAGCGCTAACGTCGCACGAATGTCACCGGCTTGTGGTCCTTCGAATGCCATGTCTTTAACCTGTCCACTGTTTGACCCTAGATGATCAGTTCGATTGTGTGGCTATGCACGGCAATTAGTATAGCACAACGGTTCCGAATTTGCACCAGTTTCGTCTCATCGTGGTGATATCACCAACAGGAAGCCACTGACCATGTTGGAGACCTTCCCAACATGGTCAGTGGCTTGGGGTCACCCCCAGGGCATGGAGGAACAGAGCTTTACTTCCTTGGGAAGAGTCCGACTACCCCAACGATCAAGCCGAGCAGGATGAGGGCGTATCCGATATAGGTGATGATGTGGAGCGTAGTGGATGAGAGACCCCCAAAGAGGAAACTCAAAGGCGTTCCTGCCGCTTGGGGGATCATGGTGGTGATTATCCCCAGGCCGAGCAGGAGGATCAGTACCCCTAAGAGCATCGTCTTGGTCGATACCATTATGCCTCTGCCTTTCTACTGCGGTTGTGCTGCAGTCTAATAGTTATGACACGTTGAACCATCATCCGACGGAGCCGAACGTGTGGAGAGGTCGTTGGTCAGAAAACTCTTCCTCTCTATTAGTACAGATGCATAATGGGTCGATTCTGTGACGGAATCGCGAAATGTCTTCCTTTGGCATCGGTTTGTGCGATGCATACCTGTCTCCCCCAAAAAAGGACGCTCACCTGCCTATTTAGACCATGCCAAGTTCCCATTTGGCATCTTCTGTCATCCGGTCGGGCGACCAGGGAGGATCGAAGGTCATATTAACTTTGCAGGACGTGACATGCTCAACCTGGCTTACGCGCATCTCAACCTCGTCAATCACGTCGCCAGCCATAGGGCAGCCCATAGAAGTGAGGGTCATAGTGACATCGACTAGGCCGGTGTCATTGTTGACAGCAACATTATAAACAAGACCAAGGTCAACGATATTGACGGGTATCTCAGGGTCGTAACATTCGCGTAATGCATCCATAACTTCAGCTTCATTGATCTCTGCCATTGCCTCTGGCTCCTTTACGCTGTAAACCAACTAAATGAGTAGGAATTATTCCTCTTTACTATAGCCCATAGTATCCCCTGGTTGCAAGGGGTTGTGCTTCAACTGTTCCGACGCCCTTATAGAGCCACGTCTTGAAATTTTCTTGTTCGTCTGTTTCCGTCCGTTTGTACTGTCATCCGTGCCATAAGCTGTCAAGTTGGCTGTCAGCGTATGCTCATCCTACCGCGATTTGTACTGAAAGCACTGAAACAGCATCATATGCGCCAAATGGAGGCGCGTTTACGGGCTGGTGCAATTTGGAAAGATCATGGTTTGGTGTTTTGTAACATCTATGGATACTATCTTGACGCTGGCAGTCTTCGTGAACAATTTATGGCCTTGCTGAAAAAGGCGGGGCTGCCACATATGCGCTTTCACGATTTGCGGCACAGCGCAGCTACCATTTTGTTGGGTATGGGTGTACCAATGAAAGTAGTACAGGAGCTTCTAGGACACAGTAGGTTTACTATAACGGCAGATGTGTACTCTCATGTGTTCCCCTCGATGCTAGAGGGAGCAATGGA
>WNFA01009230.1_pt1 | contig 14589 bp, 12 predicted proteins | sample 5400481 | NCBI WGS metagenome assembly WNFA01 (sample SAMN13153340, study PRJNA577476) | soil metagenome | isolation source: 120 cm saprolite under Douglas fir tree site 2 hole 1 replicate 2 | place: USA:California | collected 2015-04-18 | reverse complement strand
TTTCGCGCTCTCGGCAAAATCTTTGATCGGCAAACGCCCGCGCTCGTAATTGTCTTTTCCGTCGACGTAGGTAGCTGTCGGTCCCAAAAGGAAAGTGCCCCATAGCGTTTTTGTGAAGTGCACGCCGAGTGTGAGTCCATCGGCATGAGGAAGCGGATAGACGAGATTGTTAATGAGCGAAGCGCGAGGACCGCGGACTTCGCAGTATTCGCCGCGCACGGGATAAATCCGCCAGGACATGTTGCCCAGCATGGCGGCAATTTCATCCGCATAAAGTCCCGCCGCATTCACAACGCAGCGCGCTTCGATCGTTTCCTCCTGCGCATCTTCCTCGTCGCCGATGCGCAAGCCCACGCGAATTGTTCCGCCTGCGTCCGCCGGTTCGAGCGATGTAACCTTCGCGTGCGTGACGATATGCGCTCCCTGATCCGTCGCCAGGCGCGCGCACGCGTGCACAAGCTCCTCCGCGGAAACAATCCCGGTAGACGGAACATCGAGAGCTGCCGTGCCCGCGATGTGCGGCTCTTTCGCGCGTATCTCGGCAGGACCGATGAGACGCAGCCCTTCGACGCCGTTGTCCTCGCCGCGCTTCTTCAAGGCCCCAAGCTCTTCCTCTTCGTGCGCGTTGACGGCGACGACGAGCTTGCCGCAGTGGCGATGCGGCACGTTGTGCTTCGCGCAGAATTCGTACATCAGGCGGTTGCCCGCGACGCAGTGGCGCGCCTTCAGAGAATCTTTCGGGTAGTAGATGCCGGAGTGGATGACGCCGCTATTGCGCGTGCTGGTGGCCATGCCGAGCTTGGGATTCTGTTCGACCAGAAAAACGTCCTGCCAGCGCGCGGAAACGGCGCGAGCGATGGCGCAGCCGATGACGCCACCGCCGATGATGAGAATGTTGGCCTGATCCATGATTTACGAATTGTACTGTTATCAGTCGCCCCCGGCTTCATCGAAGTAGGCCGCGCAATCAACGAGGCGCGATTGCGTCCCGTCATGGACGGCATAAGTGGCGCGGTGGGTATTGTTGCGAGTGGCGCGCCAGAGGGAGGCGGCGCCGTGGACGCCGTCTTTGTTCAGCGCGTAGAAGAAAATGTGGAAGGTCGAGAGTTTTTTCTTGTCGTTGTTGTAGTTCCGCGCAACGCGCGCCAGCGCCTCGAGGCACGCATCGCTCGGTGATTTTCCTCGCCGCATCATCTCGATGATAGTGTGCCCGCCGGAAATCTTGATGTTTTCTTCGCCCTTGCCCGTCGAGCCCGCGGCACCGACTTCATTGTCCACGCAGCAGCCTGCGCCAATAATGGGTGAATCCCCCACGCGTCCGGGAATTTTCCACGCCAGTCCGGAAGTCGTCGTGGTGGCGGAGATGTCTCCTTTTTCGCTGACGGCCATGCAGGGAATCGTTCCGGTCGGCGGATGCGCGATGATGCTTTCTGCGTAAGCGATTTTTTCTTCGTCGTGATCGAAAAGCGCTGCGAGATGTTCTTTCCATTCCGGGCTGTCAATCCCGGGGCGCCAGTTAAAAGAGGAGGAGGCTTTCCACGCCAGCCAGGCTTTGCGCGAGTGCTCCGTGAGGAGATTCATCTCTTCAAATCCTTCGTCACGCGCGAAACGCCGCGCGCCATCGCCGACAATCATCACGTGATTGGTTTTTTCCATGACCGTCTTGGCGAGGAGCGCGACGTTCTTAATGCGGCGCACGGAAGCAACGGAGCCGGCGCGGTGCGTCGGTCCGTGCATGACGCTGGCGTCCAGCTCGACTTCGCCTTCTTCGTTGGGGAGGCCGCCGTAACCGACGGAGTCGTCGTTGGGATCATCCTCGACGACAGTGACCGCTGCAACGACAGCGTCAAGCGTGTCGCCGCCTTTCTTAAGAATGTCCATGCCCTTGTCGAGCGCGTGAACGCCGTTGGCGCTGGAAATAATGAGCGGGCGAGCGCCTTTACCCTGGGCGCCCTGTGCGCCGCCGTTTCCGGCGGGTGTGCCTCCAAAAAGTTTGCTTGCGCCAGCAGCAAGGCTAGTCGCGAGAGAAGTGAGGAAGAATTTGCGGCGTGACCACAGTTCCATGGAAATACCCTCCTGTGCGTGCGAGGGCAATATACAGTCGGGAGTTGACAGTTAAAAGTTGAAAGTTCGGAAGAGAAGTGAGCCGCGGTTCGTGACTTGCGATTCGTGACTGGTGGAAGAGCGCAGCGAAGATTCATCGCGCAAAGATCGCGCGATGGGGCAGAGGGAGCGGTGCTACACGAAGAGAGCTCCCTGGTCGCTATGCTCGTCGGTATGGAAGAATAGAGAACAGCCAGGAATAGCTGTGCCACGCGAAGAGGCTTTGCTCGTCGCTGCGCTGGTCAAGACAAAGTCCCGACCTCGTGCCTACAAAAAGCAAAAGCTCCGGGAATCTGGGTGGTGCGATTCCCGGAGCTTCATGTCACGTTGCTCTGAACTTTTTCAATTCGCCGTCGCCCCAGTGGGGAAACTGCCCGAAGCTCTTTCTCTCCAGGTCCGCCGCCGGCTTCCACGAGCTGCTTCCGCTATTCCGAGAAGCGCCATCGACCCAATGCCGATGATCAACACCACCACCGCCGACGTGTCCACCGACGTCAGCCCGACCGCGTCCTCTCCCTGGGCCGCGAACAGGGCCGCTGAATCCGCGGCTGCTACCTTTGCAGCTTTGGCGCTCGGCGTTGCGTTCGACGCCTGATCCATCACAGTCGTATTATAGGAATAATCAAAGAACGCAGGGTCCATGTCTTGCTGTGCACAAACAGGCCTTGCCAGTAACAGTCCTGCTCCCATTCCCATCATCAGCATCATCTGTATCCGAATCATTTTCTGGAATTTCATGGACCACCTCCGGTCTTGAGCTTCGCAATTTGCTGCGATGCCTGAACAGAGTGCAACTCCTGCTCCAGACTCATATGTCCAATAATTTCCTCTTCGCCCAAGGTGGAACTCGCTGAATTCAAAAGGGATAGAAGTCTGTTTGGTCTTAAGAACTTAGAGGTGCTCTGGAGTTATTTGCATCTGCGACTATCCGATTGGCTAGGCGACGGGCCTCCGGCTTAAGTCAGTCTCAGTGGGGGCTTCAAAGTGGTGTGATTCTTCTATGCCTCACGGTCCTGCAATCACCAGAAAAGAAGACACATAACCTGAACTACCTCCAAACTGGCCGGACGAACGGTGCAGTCAGAACCGATACGAACCAGCCGGATAGTCGCACTATCCTTTCGGATAGCACTCTGCCGATAGCGACACTTGGGCGTTGGCGTTAGAATACTGCCTGTCCATGTCATGGGTTTGGTTTGTCACTAGCAGAGATCAGCGGCCAGAGCCCTAAACGTGCAGCCCAAGCTTGCAGCTCTTAGCGGACCCCTCAGGAAGTCGGACTTCCCCTTCGCCCAATTTCTGTCCATCGGGCGAGATTCTTCCAACTCGATCCGTCTCGATGACCGTGCCGTCTCTCCGAACCATTGCTGCATCACCTTGGACAGCGAACGATTTCTCCTAACCGACCTGGAAAGCGACTCCGGCACTTTCGTCAACGGCATTCCCGTAAAACAGCGCGTGCTTGCATCCGGTGATCAAATCGCCGTCGGGAATTCTTTATTCCTCTTCCAGTTGGAGAACTCGCCCGTTTCCGCGAGCAGTCCCGTCGAACTCGATGAAAATCCTCTCGCTGGCGGACAAAGGCAGCAGCTCCGCCCCGATGAGCTCCTCTATCTGAATCCCGAATCGCTGGCGGCTTTGCCTCAGTCTGAGCGCCTTGCTCGCGCCCTCAGTGTGCTCCTGAAAATCAGCACGGCCATCGGCTCCATTCGGGATGTCGAATCACTCCAGTGGCAATTGCTCGGGATGATTTTCGACGTTATTCCAGCCGAACGTGGCGCGATTCTTCTCGTCGATAGTAACGGCGGGGAGATTTCTTCTCCCGTCGCATGGGATCGCGTCTGTGGCCCCGATCGGCCTGTCCACGTAAGCCGCTCACTCACGCGTCGCGTGATCGAGGAAGGCGTTTCCGTCGTCGAAAATCAAAGTCCCGCGCCTAATTCTTGTGTTCCTTCTCATGCCGAAGGAAGCAAGCTCGCGCACTCGCTTCTTTGCGTGCCACTGATTGCCTCCGGCCAGACCCTCGGCGTCATATATCTCCACTCGGACAATCACGCCGCGACTTTCACGAGAGACGACCTCCAACTACTCGCTGCGATCGCCGGCTTGGCCGCGATCGCCATCGAAAACGCGCGGCAATTCGAACGTCTGGGCATCGAGAATCAGCAACTCCGCGCCGAGGTCAGCTTGCAACACGATATGGTCGGCCAGAGTCCGCGCATGCGCGACGTCTACCAGTTCATCGAGCGCGTGGCCCCCAGCGACTCCACCGTGCTGATCTGCGGCGAGAGCGGCACCGGCAAAGAACTCGCCGCCCGCGCCATCCACAAGAATAGTACGCGCAAAGAAAAGCCCTTCGTTGCGCTGAACTGCGCCGCGCTTACGGAGACGCTTCTTGAAAGTGAGCTCTTCGGCCACGAAAAAGGCGCCTTCACCAGCGCCATTTGCCAGAAAAGAGGCTTCCTCGAGGTCGCCGAAGGCGGCAGTGTTTTCCTCGATGAAGTGGGAGAACTTCCTCTTACGCTCCAGGCAAAGCTGCTGCGCGTACTTCAGGAACGTGAATTTGTCCGCGTCGGTGGAACGCGATCCATCAAGCTGAACGTCCGCTTCCTCGCGGCCAGCAACAAAGATTTACAGAAGGCGGTACGCGAGGAAAAGTTCCGCGCCGACCTCTTCCACCGTCTCAATGTGATCTCCGTCACCATGCCGCCTCTCCGCGAGCACGCTGAGGACGTCCAGCTCCTCGCCGAACATTTCGCTTTTCGCTATTCCCAGAAATGCAATCGCAGCATCAAGGGAATCTCCCCGGAAGCGCGCGCTTGCTTGATGCAATACGACTGGCCTGGCAACATCCGCGAATTGGAAAACGCCATGGAGCGTGCCATTGTCATCGGCTCCTCCGACCTTATTCTCCCGGAGGACCTTCCCGAAACTTTGATGGAAACCGCGTCCTCCTCCGCTTCTGGTCCAGCGAAGTATCACGACGCCATTCGCAATCTGAAAAAACAGCTGATCTTGGGTGCCTTCGAACAATCCGGCGGCAGTTTCACCGAAACGGCAAAGCTTCTGGGCGTCCACCCCAACTACTTGCACCGGCTGATCCGCAATCTGGATTTGCGACTGGCCCTGAAAAAAAACACCAGGGCCTAGCGCGAATCTTTCCCCGTGGTCAGTGGCTGTGTAGTCGCAGTACCGGACATGTGGCCCTCACCGTCCACGAACGGGGTTCTGCGAAGTTGGTGAAAACAGCTCTAGCTGTTTCACCGGCTCCACCACCGGACCATTTATGGAATGGCTTTGAGTGAAAAGAACAGATCACGGATCGGGTTGTGCCGCATCTTCTGCAAGTACGGAGTCGAGAGTTGATGCAAACAAATCTGCATCGGCCTCGGAAAAAATCAGCGGCGGGCGCAACTTGATGACATTGTGGTGCGGGCCGTCCGTGCCTGTCAGGATCCCGCACTCGCGCAATCGATTCACGATGTAGCCAGCTTGTGCCGGCGCCGCTTCGCGCGTCTCGCGGTTGAGCACCAGATCCAACCCTAGGAATAATCCCAATCCTCGCACGTCGCCAATCAGCGGGTACTTCTTCAGCATTTCATGAAGGCGCGCAAGCAGATGCTGTCCTACTCGCAGCGCATTTTCCTGCAAGTGCTCCTCTTCGAGCACTTGCAGCACGGCGAGTCCTGCCGCGCACGCCACGGGGTTCCCGCCAAACGTGCTGAAAAACTCCATGCCATTATTAAAGGAAGCCGCGATTTCTGGCGTGGTGACCACCGCCGCCAGCGGAAATCCATTCCCGATGGGTTTGCCAAGCACTACGATGTCTGGCACGGCTCCCTGAGTTTCGAATCCCCAGAAGTGCGTCCCCAGCCTTCCGAATCCCACCTGCACTTCATCCGCGATGCACACGCCGCCAGCCGCGCGCACGTGCCGATATGCTTCGGCGAGATATCCAGGCGGAAAGACAATCTGCCCCGCGACGCTCGGCAACGTCTCGGCAATAAACGCAGCGATCCCGCGTCCCTCTTTCCGCATCCCATCGAGAATCTCTCCGACATGGCGTGCGTACTTTGTTCCCGCCTCCGGGTCACCGCGCCGGTAAGGGCCGCGGTAATCGTCGGCAATCGGCGTCGCGTGCACCCACGGCTTCCGGCCTTGCCCTCCTGGCCCGTCAAATTTGTAAGGGCTGGCCCGTCAAATTTGTAAGGGCTGATGTCAATTAGTGTGTTCGTGTGCCCGTGGTAGGCATGCTCCAAGACGATCACGTCTTCGCGCCCGGTATGTGCCCGCGCCAGCCGCAGCGCCAGCTCATTGGCCTCGCTTCCTGAATTCACGAAGTAACAAACGCGCAGCGGCTTCGGCAGAAGTCGCGTGAGGCGTTCCGCGTAACGATTCACATTGTCGTGCAGATAGCGCGTGTTCGTGTTGAGCAGAGCGGCTTGCTCTTGAATCGCACGCACCACGTGCGGATGGCTGTGCCCTACCAGCGGGACATTGTTGTACACGTCCAGAAATGCGCGGCCCGTCTCGTCGTAAAGATACTGCATCCATCCGCGCACAATCTTCAGCGGCCGCTCATAGGAGAGACTCAGGTTTTTCCCCAGCAACGCGCGCCGCGCAGACAAAGTCTCGCCAAAATTTTTTTCCCTGGCCGCAAACCGCTCCGCCGGAATGCCCAACAACAAATTGGGATCCGGTGAAAGCGACGTCCACGCCGCGCGCTGCGAAGCGTACGCAACGCCGGGGAAATCCTCGTCCAGCTCAAGCAGGTCCACAATAATCTGGAAGTGAAGGTGTGGCGCCCACCCGCCATTCTCCTCGGCTCTTCCAACGTGCGCGAATTGCTGCCCGCGCGCGATCCGCTGCCCCACCCTCAGCGCGGTGAGCGTCTCTTTCGTCAGATGTCCGTAGAGCGTGAAAAATTCCTTGCCCGCTTGCATCTCGTGGCGAAGAATCACCAGCGGTCCGTAGTCCAGCGGCGCGGCATTGTTCGAAAGAATGTGAACCGTGCCTTCGAATGGAGCGCGAACAGCGGCGCCCGGTTCGACAAAAAAGTCCATCCCCAGATGAACCGTGCGTCGCTCCTCTGTTGGATTCGAACCGCCGCCAAAAATCGGCGATGTGTAGAGCAGCCGCGCTTCGCCGTACCGGCCAACGCCAACGACGGCGCCGGCTTGCTTCATGCTTCCGAAAATCTTTTCGGCGAGCGCCGGAGTCTCCGCTGCCCGCGGGTCAGCGCCGAGAAACGCGCTACCCACGCTCAAATCGAAAACCAAACTTGGCTCCGTTTGCAAGTCCACATCAAGAATAGAAGCCGCGGACCCGGCGTTTTCTTCCAGCCACCGCTGCACTCGCGAGCTCTGCGGCGCGGCTGGGAGGCCGCACGCATTGCGAAACGCGTAATACGCAAATCGCGGATGAATTTTCTCAAGTTTCTCGAGTGCCCCCCACGCCGGCTCTTCGCTGACTGTTACGTACGGATCATCAGCCACCAGGGCCTTGCGATGCGCTGCATTCGTCACGCTGACCGCCAGCCGCATTCCGACCAGCGCATAAAGAACGGCTAACTCTGCTTCATCGAGCGAAAACGCCTTATGGTACGCGGCGACAACGGCGGCTGCGGCCTGCAGAGGATCTTTTTTATCAAGAATGGCATAGGCCGCAGCAATTGCCGGCTCAGAGACGGTGAGACCGTAATGCATGTCGCCGAAGTCGATCACGCTCAAGACTTTTCTCGGCTGCGGCCAGGGCTCGCTCACCAGCACGTTGTAATCGTTCGAATCGCCGTAAATCACGCTCCGGCGCAGTTGCGGCAGCGACGGAATAACTTCCGCTTCGTACTGCGCCAAAAACCGCTCGACAATCGCCCGTCGTCCTGAATCCTTGATTTGCGTCAGATGGTTTCGAATCCAACCGGCGTGGGCGAGGTCCCATTTCAATTCGCGGTGGGCGGCTTCGTGGGAAAAGTGAGCCAGCGCCGCATCCATTTCACCGAGAAACCGGCCCAAACTTTCCAGCAGCTCCGGACTGTGCGGGCGAACTTCAGCGAGGACCGTTCCCGGCACATACGTCAAAAGCCAGACAAGCCGCTGCGCTCTATCGGCCAAGCGCAGTCGTGTGAAAGGCTCGCCGCGCAGCGTTTCGCAAACACACGGAAGGTGCAGGTGGGGCGTGCGCTTTGCCAGATGCTGGAGCGCCCGGCACTGCATCTCGACGAAGGAACCCTCGCGCGCCGGATGCATTACCTTGAGGACAAATTCCCGCCCGTCATGTGCCGCTAAGTGAAAATTGTCATCGTACTCGCCGGGCAGCGAGCGCGCCGCAGCTTCCAGACCATACACTTCGCGCGCCAGGCGCACGGCTTCCGATTCGGTGACCGGCTGCGCTACCCGCGCTTCGGGAATCATGCGTCAAATTTTATCCGCAAGAGACGGAGCGCGTCCATCCTCGCTGTTTGAGCGGCCTCGTCCGCGTACGCTGTCGCATGCTGGGAGGTCGTGCTACATCCCTTCGCGCGACGACCGCACGGAAACCGGGCCGTTCACGGTTGACAGCCGGATCATCGCCGGCGAGCTGCCAAATTCAATCCGGCGATTCTCGTCGTCCCAGGTTTTCCGCGCGTTATCGCAAATGCTGGCCCTGCAACTCATCGGCGCATGATTTCGCGATTCCACGACGAAGCTCGACTGGTAGTCGGAGGGCACAAAAAGGGTCAGAGGCCCGTTTTGCGCGTCGGCCGAGAGCCCGGTTCCGTTCCACGTCTTCCCCGCGAGCGATACCGAGATGGGCCCGTTCTCTGTGTGCACCCGCACGTTTCCCCTACTCCCCGTAATCGTGATCGGCCCGTTCACTGCCGTGACGTCTGCGTCACCGGAAAATTCGTGCAAACTGATCGGACCGTTTTTCGCGTGAGCCGTCAGTTTTCCGTCAACGTTGTACAGTGAAATCGGTCCATTCGTCGTCTCCAGCTCAATCGACGCTGACTTCGGCGCGCGAATCAGCAGGTAGACGGTCCAATCTTCCTCGTCGCGGGGCCCCGTCGTCGAAACCTCGCCGCCGCTCACCGAAAGGGTAATCTGCGCAAGAATTTTTTCCGCGTCTCCACCGCGGCCCGCTGCCGCCTTGCACGCCGTCACCGAATAAACGTCTTTATCCCACCCTTGCACCTGCATCCCGCCGTTCGACTCCGGATGAACACGAAGAACCGGCGCTTCGGCTCTCGAGATGGTGCGCTCCTCCGACCGCACCACCGCATCCCGGTCGTCAAACCGGATGTGGAGGTCCGAGCAATCCGCCGCCGGATGTTTGTCCCCGTCGGAAACACTCACCGAATGCCCATGCCTCGAAGCACCTGCGCCCGCCGCGCCCACCGCTGCTATGACGAACCCGCAAACCCATGAAATCACACTCCACCTGTGCATGATGGTTCCCTCCCTAGAGCTATAGACGAGTGAGACCCCCAATCGGTCATGAGCATTCTTTTGCTTGCAGCCGGATAAACACGGGAGTCGTGCAAACCCAGGGCGGAATGTGGACGATCAGGGGCCGGACCACCGGCAACAATAGTGCTATGCCGGAATGCTATGCAGTGCGCGGGCGTCCTGTGCGGCTGTATTGAGTACCGGCCAACCGGTGAAGCGCCGCGAGCACGCAGTTCGAAGAGCACGAAACAATGGAAGCGTTGGAAGCGGACACCGGGTTCGTTTGTTTGCTGCGTTTTGATTTTTTCTCTGCCGAGGGCGGCCGGAAGCGGCTATGGTATGCTTTTTTCGGACCCCGCCACGACAAATGAGGAAGCTGAGAATCTCCATCGTTCAGTATCTGAACACTGCGCCGCTGGTTTGGGGCTTTACGCACGGGCCGCTGCGGGGGAAGTACGAATTGTCCTTCACCGTGCCGTCGCAGTGCGCAGAGGAACTGCGCAGCGGGGCGGCAGACATCGCCATCATTCCGGCGATTGAATATCAGCGGATCGAAGGGCTGGTGGTGCTGCCCGATTTGTCGATCGCGTCCAGAGAACGCGTGCGCAGCCTGCTGATTGTGGCGAAGAAACCGATCCGGGACGCGCAAAGCATCGCGCTGGACCGCAGCTCGCGAAGCACGCAGACGCTGACGCGGATCCTGTGCGACAGAGTGTGGGGAATTGCGCCAGAGTTCCATGAAGCGGCGCCCGACTTGCGCGAAATGCTGGAGAAGGCGGACGCGGCGATGATCATCGGCGATCCGGCGCTGCGGCTTTCGATTGCCATCGAAAAGAAGAGCGCGGCCGGCCCCCAGGGGCGGGCGGTGTGCCAGGCCGCCACGCTGGGGCTAACCAGCGCCGAGATTCTTCATGTTTATGATGTCGTCGGAGAATGGCGGGAATTGACGGGACTGCCGGCGGTGATGGCGGTGTGGGCGGCGAGGCGGGAAATCGTGACGCCGGGGTTGGTCGCGGATTTCACGGCATCACGGGATTTTGGATTGAAGCAGATCCCGGAAATCTGCGAGGAGGCAGCGCGCGAACTGGAGTTGCCGCAGCGGGATCTCGAATCCTATCTGCGACACAACATCGATTTCTTTTTGGGCGAAGAGAACCGCCGCGGCCTGAAGCGCTATTTTGAAGAGGCGGCAAGAATGGGATTGATTGAGGAAGCTCGACCGACTGAGTGGGCGGCGGCAAACGTGGCGGCGCAGGTGTCGGCGAAATCGTAGGCTGGCCCACGGCGGCGGGTGCGATTGTGGGACACGGGATTAGAGTTTGAGGGTGGCGTTCGCTAGAATGACAGTCCGAAGACAAAGAGGAACGGCGTGGGAGTAACGAAACAAGAAGCGCTGGAGATGCTGCAATCCGATGACCTGGTGGGCATGGGGATGGCCGCGCATCAGGTGCGGCTGAAGAAAAACGATCCGCGCGTGGTGACCTACCAGATCGACCGCAACATCAACTACACGAATTTCTGCACGGAGTACTGCTCGTTCTGCGCGTTTTACCGGCCGCTCGGAGCGAAAGATGGCTACATTCTTTCGTTCGAGACGATTTACGAAAAAATCGAAGAGATGCTGGCGCTGGGCGGGACGGGAATCCTGCTGCAGGGCGGCCTGCACCCGGATTTGCAAATCGGCTACTACGAGAATCTGCTGCGGTCGCTGAAAGCGCGATACCCGCAAGTGCATCTGCACTGTTTTTCGGCGCCGGAAATCCTGTGCATCGCGGAAGTGAGCGAGCTGAGCGTCGAAGACACGATCCGGCGCCTGATGGACGCGGGGCTGCAGTCGATCCCGGGCGGCGGGGCGGAAATTCTCGACGACGAAGTGCGCGCGAAGATCGCGCGGCTGAAGTGCACCAGCGACGAATGGGAAAAAGTGCACCGCATCGCGCATTCGCTGGGGCTGCGGACGACGGCGACGATGATGTTCGGCTGCGGCGAAGAGCTGCGGCACCGCGTGAACCATCTCGAACGGCTGCGGCGGATTCAGGAAGACACCGGCGGATTCACGGCGTTTATCCCCTGGATGTTCGCGGCGGAGAATACGGCGCTGGGCAAGAAAGTGCAGGAGACGACCGCGGTCGACTACCTGAAGACGCTGGCGGTGAGCCGCGTGTATCTCGACAACTTCGATCACATCCAATCGAGCTGGCTGACGCCGGGAATCAAGGTTTGCCAGATCGGGTTGCAGTTCGGGGCCGACGACGTCGGCAGCATCCTGATCGAAGAGAATGTAGTCTTCGCCGCCGGTGTGAAAAACCGCACCAATGAAAACGAACTGCGCCGCATCATCTCCGATGCCGGCTTTATCCCCGCACAGCGCGATACTCTCTATCGCTCTTACGCTTTGAAGTGAAAACGCCCGCTAGGCATCTTTGCCCGAACGGCGAACGGGGCGGAGGGTAATTTCGACTTCGGTGCCGTCGGGCAAATCAATATCTTCGAGAGGATAGAGAATGCCGCTGCGGAATCGCGCCTGAATCCAGCGCGGCTCAGCTTTGGCGCCGCGGGCTTCCAATTTTTCCGGGGATGATGAGGCGGGAGAAGCACCAGAGGTTTCGTCGAGGGCTTCGTTCGCCAGGGCGTCGGCTTCGCGGTTTTGTTCGCGGTAGACGTGGTCGATGCGGAAGGAGTCGAGCGCCTGCGCCATTTTTGTTGCGCGTTCGAAGAGCGGGCGAAGATCGGCGCTCTTCACTTTGTACTGGCCACGCATCTGTTTGACCAGCAACTCGGAATCACTCTCCATGCGCAGCGCGCGGACGCCATGCGATTGCGCGTAATCGAGCGCGGCGATGAGGCCGTAGTATTCCGCGACGTTGTTGGTCATGCGGCCGATATACTTCTTGAGCCGTGCGACGATTTCGCCGCGGCCATCGCGAATGATGACGCCGTAGGAAGCGGGGCCAGGATTGCCGCGCGCCGCGCCATCTATGTTGGCGCAATAGGAAGCCGTAGCGGGCTTTGAGTCCGACGGAGAGCCGGGAAAAAGCCCTATACCTTTTGGGGGCTGCGGGCGGCGGGGCATCAGGAATGGGTAGACGCCGAAGAGGCGTTCGCGGAGCCTTTCGCGGGATCGGGAAGAGGAATCGGCTCCAAGGTGTAAAGGATTAGGCCGCAGGTCTCGCAACGATAGACCTCTTCATTGGCTTCCTGGCGAAGCTCCTGCAGAATGTGTGGGAGGACGCGCATGCCGCAGCCGCGGCATTGATTGTCGCGGGCTTCGGCCATCGCTGTTCCATGGTGACGCTTGGCGATGCGCTCGTAGAGGTCGCGCAGATCGTCGGGGACGGGAGCGATGGCGCGCTCGCGTTCCGACAGACGCGCTTCGAGTTGTTTTTTCTTCTCCGCCTGGAGCGCTTCGATTTCTTTTCTCTCCGCGGCGATGGTCATCTCCGTTTCTTTGAGCCGGGCTTCAGCGATTTTGACTCGGCGCTCGGCTTCTTCGCCGGCCATCATGATTTCCAGTTGGCGGTCCTCGGCTTTTGCTGCTTCAGCTTCCGCGTTCGCGATTTCGTGCTGGAGGGCCTTGTAGGCTTCGTTGGTCTTGACGGCGCCGCTCTGGTCGCGGTACTTGCGGGCGCGGTCCTTCCACTGCTCGACGTCAAGCTCGAATTTCTTGCGTTCTTTCTGGCTGTTGACCTGTGCTTCTTTTGCTGCCGCGACCGCGGCCCGAACGCCGCTGAGCTTGGCGTCAGCTTCGCGGATGCGTTTCGGAAAGGCCTCCAGTTCGGCGCGCAAGGCGGTAATCAGATGGTCGACACGCTGGAGCTCAATCAAGTGAGGAATGGCGGGATGCATGCACAGAAATTCTAACACAGGAGAGGCACGAGCTTTTCGACGAGACCGTCAGAGGATAGAATGCCTGCGCTTTTCAAGAAGCAGTTTGGGAACGGCTTTTTCAAGGAGAAGGAACGATGCCGCATGTGCAGATTACCTGGGTCGAGGGACGTGCTCCGGAGATGAAGCGCAAGATCGCCGAACGCATCACGGCCGTGTTGATCGAAGACGGCCGGGCCAAGCGCGAAAACATTCACGTGGCCTTTCACGATGTGCCAGCGACGAATTACGCCGAGGCAGGCGTGCTGGTGGCGGACCAGAAGCGCACACCGTGAAAACAAACAAGGAGGGCCGACCGGCACCTCACGGCTGTTCGGGGTACGAGTCCGCCCCCATCAATGCAAGAGATTGTTAACCGGAGGCGCGAAGGTCGCGGCGGATGAGCGTGAAATCGAGGAAGTAGCCCGCGCCGACGGCCAGGGGAATGATGCCGAACGCGGCGGCGGTCCAGAAGTCGCGGTCCGCTTGGATCTGCGCGATCAAACCGAAGGTCAAGATGTAGCCCACTGCTCCGGCGATCAGCAGAATTCCCGCGCGGCGAGATCGCGCCGCTTGAGACAATTCCGGCTCCAGTGGAATGCTTACTCCGCGCGCAATGGCTGCGAGGCGCTCCTCGCTGCGCAGTTTCCGCACACGGTAATAGGTATACAGCGCGCCGAGGGGGACACCCATCCCCAAAGTCACGGCGACCAATCCAATCAATTCTCCGCCCATAATGTGCTCCTTTTTTCTTTAGCGCGCCCGTTGAGCGCGGAATCTCGGGGAACCCTTGTCGGTAGTAGGTACGGAGCGGCGCGGCAGAAAGTTCCGGAAATTTTGTGCGGAGAGAGATGAGTTACAGCACTGTGAAAATGAAGTTTGAGCGGAGCGGGTCAGTTTACTTCCCGGACTTGCAGGGTCTGGTCCACGGCGAGCGTGGGATAACGGATCGGCGAACCGGCAGGCGCCGGGGCGTGACGAGCCGTGACGGAGAAATCGCTGCCGGAGCATTCCACGGAATACGAGTAGCCATCCCGCTCGGGGCGCGACATCGCCAGGGAGTTGGAAGAGAGTAGTTCATCAAGCCCTGCGCAGTGGCCGTTTTGCGCGACAAAAAGGCGCTCGGCCTGCGCGATCTGCAGCAGATCGCTTCGAACGCCAGTGAGGCTGATGGCTTGCGTGGATGCCGTGCCTTCGT
>WNFA01009331.1_pt1 | contig 14596 bp, 14 predicted proteins | sample 5400481 | NCBI WGS metagenome assembly WNFA01 (sample SAMN13153340, study PRJNA577476) | soil metagenome | isolation source: 120 cm saprolite under Douglas fir tree site 2 hole 1 replicate 2 | place: USA:California | collected 2015-04-18 | reverse complement strand
CGCGCCGCTCAGGTACACCACGTCGCCCAGCTTGAGCGAGCGGATGGCCTCGTCCGACACCGGCGTGGTGAGGTGCACCTCGTCCATCGCCACGTCGTCGAGCCGGGCGATCACCGCGCCCATCACTCGATCCCCAGGCGGCGATAGTAGTCGGTGAACCAGCCCGGATCGCTCCGGAACTCCACGCGCCCATCCGGATGGATGCGCGCGGTGGCCCGCCGCGACGAGAGGCAGAACTGGTGGATGCCCACCGGCATGCCGCCGGTATGCGTGTAGGCCAGCTCCACGTGGGTGGCCACCACCATGGAGGTGCCCGCGAAGCCCATGGCCCCGATCCCGATATAGTTGCCGAGCGCGGTCAGCTCGTCCTCCAGCGCCGCCGCGGCCGGATCGGGATTGCGGCTGCCGACCAGGCGTAAGCACGCCGCTTCCTTGCCGAGTCGCACGCAGGTGTCCTTGGACCCGCCGATGCCCACGCCCACGATGGCGGGCTGGCAGGCCAGGCCCCGCTTGCCCGACTCGATCAGGGTATCCACGAAGAAGCGCTTGATGCCGGCCATACCGTCGCCCGGGAACAGCATCCGGTAGTCGCTGCCGAAGAGCCCGCCCTTGTGCACGGTGGTCACGTCGATCCAGTCCGCGTGAGGCTCCACCGCGAACGTGACCTCGGGAGCGTGGAGGCCCACGTTGTCGTTGCGGTCCTCGCGGGTGAGCGGGTGCACGCGGTTGGGCCGGAGTGGAATCGCCTGGGTGGCCTCCGCGGTCGCCTTGCGGAGCGCGCGCTCGAGGGCGACCAGCCCGCCCTCGACCGCCGCCTCGTTGCCGAGCCGCACGTAGTAGCGCGGCAGCCCGGTGTCCGCGCACATCGGCCGCCGGTCGGCGGTGGCGATGTCCCAGTTGCCGAGCATCTGGTCGAGCACGAAGCGGGCGAGCCGATTGCCCTCTCGGTCCCGCGCGAGCCGCACCCCCTCACGGTAGTCAGCCGGAATGTCGATGGCCGCCCGGGCCGTCAACTCCCGCGCCGTATCCTCGATCAGCTTAGAAGGGATTGGGGACATTTATCCCGAGGCGGTAGCGCGGGGGCGGGGCGGCCGGCGGGGGCGGGAGGGGGGTCGGGTGACCCGTTCCCGCCAAGTAGAACGAAGCCAGCAACCACCCGGATTGGGAACTCCAGATCGGGTCGCCGAAGGGCAGCGCATCGTGGTCAGAGACCCCCCTCCCGCCCCCGCCGGCCGCCCCGCCCCCGCGCTACCGCTTGCCCTGCTTCTCGTCGCGTCTCAACTTGTACTCGACCGAGTCCACCAGCGCCTGCCACGACGCCTCGATGATATTGTCGGCCACCCCCACCGTCCCCCAGGTCTCGTTGCCGTCGCCCGAGGTGATGAGGACGCGGGTCTTGGCCGCGGTGGCCTTCGATTCGTCGAGGATCCGCACCTTGTAGTCCAGCAGCGCCATCTCGCGCAGATTCGGGTAGAAGTCCTCGAGGGCCTTGCGGAGGGCGTGGTCGAGCGCGTGCACGGGGCCGTTGCCCGCCGCCGCGGTGTGCTCCTCGATCCCCTTCACGCGCAGGCGCACGGTGGCCTCCGCCACCGGCTCGCCGTCGCCCGCGTCCTCCTCCACGATCACGCGATAGCCCTGCAGCTCGAAGTACGGCCGGTGGTTGCCGAGGGCCCGCTCCATCAGGAGCTCGAAGGAGGCCTCCGCGCCCTCGAACAGGAAGCCCTCGTCCTCGAGCCGCTTGAGCATCTCGAGGATGCGGCGGGCCTCCGGGGTGTTCTTGTCGAGATCGATGCCGTACTCCTTGGCCTTCCAGAGCACGTTGGACTGCCCGGCCAGCTCGGAGACGAGCACCCGGCGCTGGTTGCCCACCGCCCCCGGGTCCACGTGCTCGTAGGTCTCGGGATGCTTGAGCACCGCGGAGACGTGGATGCCGCCCTTGTGGGCGAACGCGGAGTCGCCCACGTAGGGCTGGGACGACCACGGCTTGCGGTTGGCCAGCTCGGACACGAGGCGGGAGACGTCGCGCAGCTCGCGCAGGTTCTGGGGCGGGATGCACTCGAGCCCCATCTTCAGCATGAGATTGGGGATGATCGAGACGAGGTTGGCGTTGCCGCAGCGCTCGCCGTAACCGTTGATCGTCCCCTGCACGTGGCCGATGCCCTCGCTCACCGCGGCCAGCGAGGTCGCCACCGCGCACTCGCTATCGTTGTGCACGTGGATGCCGAGCGGAGTCTCCGCCTTCACCGCGCGCTGGACCTGCTTGATGATGGTGGCGACCTCGTGCGGCAGGCTCCCCCCGTTGGTGTCGCAGAGCACGAGGCAGTGGGCCCCCGCGGCCTCCGCGGCGCGCAGCGTCCGCATCGCGTACTCCGGGTTGCGCTTGAAGCCGTCGAAGAAGTGCTCGGCGTCGTAGATGACCTCCTCGAAGTGCTTGAGGAGGTACGCGACCGAATCCGCGATCATGGCCACGTTCTCCTCGAGCGTGGTGCCGAGCGCCGAGGTCACGTGGAAGTCCCACGCCTTGCCGAAGATGGTGACGGCGGGCGACCCCGCCTCGACGAGGGCCTGGAGGTTGCCGTCCTCCTGCGGCCGCACGCCGGGCCGGCGGGTGGCGCCGAAGGCGCTGATCTTCGCGCTCTTGAAGACCGCGTCCTGCACGCGCTTGAAGAAGCGCAGGTCCTTGGGATTCGACCCGGGCCAGCCGCCCTCGATGTAGTGCACGCCGAGCTGGTCGAGGCGGTGCGCGATACGCACCTTGTCCTCCATGGAGAAGGCCACGCCCTCGCCCTGGGTGCCGTCGCGGAGCGTGGTGTCGTAGATCTTGATCTGGCGCGACATGGGGGCCACATCATCCCGCCGCCGCCCGGGGGGTGTCAAGTTATGCTCGGGGGCGTGATCGCGGCCCTGATGGCGATGGTGGTGCTGGTGGCGGCTTTCGTCAAGGGCGCCATCGGCTTCGGCTTCCCCGCCCTCGGCACCCCGCTGCTGAGCCTCGTGGTCGACGTCAAGACCGCGGTGGTCGTTCTGATCCTGCCCAATATCGTGATGGACGGCATCCAGTTCGCCCGGCGCGGCACGCCGCTCTCGACCGTGCGACGCTTCTGGGTCCTGCTCGCGGCCGGCGCCGTCGGGGTGGTCCTCGGCACGCGCGCTGGTCCTCCTGTCACCCCAGGCCGCGACGCTGATCCTGGGCGTCTTCGTGCTCTGCTATGTCGCGCTGAACGCGACCGGGCTGGCCCCGCGCGTGCCCGCGCACTGGGAGCGCTGGCTCTCGGCGCCCGCCGGCTTCGTGGCCGGCGTCATCGGCGGGGTGACCAATGCGCCCGCCGTCGCGCTCGTCCTCTACTTCCAGGCCATCGGGCTGTCGAAGCACGACTTCGTGTCCTCGGTGGCCTTCACGTTCTTCTTCTACAAGCTGGTCCAGCTCGGCGCGGTGACCTGGTACGGGCTCCTGCCCTGGTCGCTGGTCTGGCCGTCGCTCGCCCTGACCGCGGTGGGCCTGGCCGGCTTCGCGGTGGGACTGCGCGTGCAGGACCGGCTGGATCAGCGTGGATTCAACCGCGCGGTGCTGGGCTTCCTCGCGCTGCTGGGCGCGTGGCTGCTGATCCGCAGCCTCTGGTGAGGAGCCCGCGCCCGAGCGGGGCGCGCGCTACACGACGCCGGTGGCGCGCAGCTTGTCCACGCGCGCCTTCGGCATGCGGAGGAGTCCGGTCAGGATCGCGTCGGTGTGCTGGCCGAGCAGCGGCGGGGCCAGCGTGGCCGCGCCCGGCGTGTCGTGCAGGCGCACCGGCACCCCCATCACGGTGATCGGCCCCGCCTTCGGATGGGACAGCGAGACCATCATGCCCCGCGCCTTGAGATGCGCGCTCTCGCACACCTCGGCCACCGACTTGATGCGCCCGGCGGGCACGCCCGCCTTGTCCAGGCGCGCGAGCCACTCGTCGGCGGGGCGCGCGCCGAGGATCTCGTTGAGGAGCGGCACCAGGACCTTCCGGTTGGTCACGCGGTTGGCCTCGGTGTCGAAGCGCGGATCCTTGATGAGATCCTCGCGCTCCAGCGCCCGGCACGTGCGGTCCCACAGCGAGTTGTTGGCGACGCCCAGCGTGATGTACACGTCCTGGGCTCGGAAGACCTCGTACGGCACGATGGACGGGTGCTCGTTACCGCGGCGGGCGGGGCGGCCGCCCGCGTTCCAGTAGAGCCCGGCCTGGTAGGTGAGCAGCGAGGCCATCACGTCGAGCATGCCGATCTCGACCTTCTGCCCCCGCCCGGTCTTCTCGCGGCTCAGCAGCGCCAGGGTGATGCCCTGGGCGGCGGCCATGCCCGCCACCAGGTCGCCGATCGAATTGCCGACCTTGACCGGCGGGCCGTCGGGAAATCCGGTGATGTCCATGACGCCGGACTCGCCCTGCACGATCAGGTCGTAGCCGGGCCGGTGCGCCTCGGGACCGCTCTCGCCGAAGCCCGAGATCGAGCAGTACACCAGCCGGGGATTGACCTTTCTCAGAGCCTCGTAGCCGAAGCCGAGCCGCTCCATGGTGCCGGGGCGGAAGTTCTCCAGCACCACGTCGGCCGAGGCCAGGAGCCGGTGCAGGATCTCCTGCCCCTCGGGTGCCTTCATGTTCAGCGTGAGGCTCTTCTTGTTGCGGTTGACCGAGAGGAAGTAGGTGGCCTCGCCGCTCACGAAGGGCGGCCAGCCGCGGGTGTCGTCGCCCTTCCCGGGCTCCTCGATCTTGATCACCTCCGCGCCCATGTCGCCCAGCGACATGGCGCAGAAGGGCCCGGCCAGCACGCGGGTGAGGTCGATGACGCGCACGCCGGCGAGCGGCGGCCGGCCGGACGGCCGGCGGGCCGCGGGCTTCGGGCGGGCGGCGGATGGAGTCTTGCGGGAGCGGGGCTTAGTCTTTGCCACGGGGCCTCCTGTTCCACAACCCTTTGACGACGCTCTTGCCGATGGCGCCGACACGCTCGCCGCGGGCACCGGCGCGGCGCCAGAAGAGGCGCGCCCGGTCGGTGAATCCGATGTGAGAGAAGTAGAACACGGAGTCTACCGCTTCCACCGACACGTGGGAGCCGATCTTCACGCCCTCGGTGGCGGTGCCGTGGCAGAAGAGCCGGGCGCCGCCTTCGAGCTCCACGAGGGCCAGGTGGAGCGGGGCCCGGAAGCCCTCGGGCGGCGAGTGCAAGGTGGTGAACGAGACCACCTCCCCGAGCGGCGGCAGCAGCGCCTCCTCCATCCGCACCGGATGATCCGGACAGATGCTGGCCGGCGGCACCACGAGCCGGCGACAGCGCGGGCAGCGGGAGGCGCGGAGCCGGTCGGGCATCAGCGACGCGCCTCCAGCAGGGTCACCCAGTTGTTGGTGGCGAGCCCGCCGATGGACTGGGCCAGCGCCACGCGCGCCTCCACCTGGCGGCCGTCGGCCCGCCCGGTGAGTTGCCAGAAGAGCTCCACGATCTGCGCGATGCCGGTGGCGGCGAGCGGGTGGCCGCGCGCTTTGAGCCCGCCGGAGGTGTTCACGGGCAGCCGCCCGCCGATGGCGGTCTCCCCGTCCAGCGTGGCCCGCCCCGCCTTGCCCACCGGCACGAGCCCGGTGTCCTCGAGCGAGATCAGCTCGAACGGGGCGAAGGCGTCGTGGATCTCCGCCACTTCCACCCGCGCCGCCCCGAAGCCGGCCATGCGATAGGCCGCCTCCGCCGCGGCCTGGGTGGCGCGGAACGAGGTCAGGTCCGTCCGGTAGCGCACCGCGATGGTGTCCGCCCCCTGCCCGATCCCCGCCACCCGCACGCTCCGCCGGTCCAGGGTCAGCAGGAGCGCGGCGCCGCCGTCGGAGATGGGGCAGCAGTGAAAGAGGCGCAGCGGGTCGGCCACGAGCCGGCTCTCCATCACCGCGTCGAGCGTCACCGGCTCCTGGAAGTGGGCGAAGGGGTTGCGGGCGCCGTGGGCGTGGTTCTTCACCGCGACCTGCGAGATCTCCCGCAGCGACATCCCGCGCCGGTGCATGACCGCCCGCGTGATCAGTCCGGCGAGGGCGGGCATGGTCGTGCCGTAGCTCCTCTCGTGCGGATCGATGGAGCGGCCGATGATCTCGGACACGCGCGGCGTCGGCAGGTGGGTCATCTTCTCGCCGCCCACCACGAGGATTGATCGATGGAAGCCCGCGGAAATCGCGGCGAAGGCCGAGTAGACCGCGGCCACCCCGGAGGACGTCGCGGTCTCCACGCGCAGCGCCGGCACGTGGGAGAGGCCGAGCCGCGTGGCGATCAGCGAAGCATAGTTGCCCTCGCCGGTGAACTCCTCGGGATTCATCGCGGCGACCACGAGGGCGTCGGGCCGCTCGATGCGCCGGCGCGGCTCCCGCGGCGGGCGGCCCGCCCGGCTCCGCGCGCCGCCCGGGCAGCGGCGCGGGCGGCACGCGGATCTCGAACTCCCGGATGAGCCGGAGCAGATAGGTGCGCTGGAGCCCCAGCGCGCGCGCGGCGCGCGTGCGGTTGCCGCCCGCCTGCGTGAGCGTGGCCTCGAGCAGCCGGCGCTTGAAGTCGGAGACCGCGCCGTGAAAGCCGGGCAGCGGTCGGGCGGGCGCGGCGGGCAACCCGGTGGATTCGGCGAGGCCCTTGGGCAGGCGGGGCGGCGACGGCCGGGGAGCGGTCTCGGGAGCGGGCATCAGTGCTGTCATGCGCGAGCACCATCGCAAGGCCTGTGCCACGCGCCACGCCGCGCGGAACCTGCGAATTCGCCCGCTCCGCGCGCCCCCGTGCACCGCACCGTGTGCAGCCCCCGCGCGGCCGTGCCGTCGTGTCAGGGCAAAGAAAGAGGGACCCGCGAGCGGCCCCTCGTCACCTCGAGCGGGCGGCGAAGCCGGCTACGCCTTGGTGGCCGGCTTGACGCCCGGGTTGTCTTTGAAGAACTGCTTGTTCAGCTCGATGTAGTTCTTCCAGTTCGCCGGCGTCTCGTCTTCCGCGAAGATCGCCTTCACCGGGCAGACCGGCTCGCAAGCCCCGCAGTCGATGCACTCATCCGGGTGGATGTAGAGCATGGTCTCGCCCTCGTAGATGCAGTCCACGGGGCAGACCTCGACGCAGGCCTTGTCCTTCACGTTGACGCACGGCTCCGCGATGATATACGCCATTCCGGCCTCCTGTTAACCGGTGACCCCGGATACCTACCTTGAAACCCACATATTTCTACCAACTTGCACGGCAGGTGTCAAGGCGTTTGACCTGGGAGCTAGAGGGTTCGTAGCTTCGGATCGAGCGCGTCGCGGAGGGAATCGCCGAACAGGTTGAAGGCGAACACGGCCAGGCTGATGGACAGCCCCGGGAAGAGCGCCATCCAGGGCGCCGCCTCCGCGAAGTCCACCGCGGCGCCCCGCAGCATCAGGCCCCAGGCGGGCGTCGGCTCCTGCACGCCCAGGCCCAGGAACGACAGCGAGGCCTCGAGCAGGATGGCCTGGCTCAGGAACGCGGTCAGCATGATCAGGTAGGACGCGACCACGTTCGGCAGCATGTGGCGCAGGATGATACGGGCGTGGCCGAAGCCGGCGGCGCGCGCCGCGTCCACGTAGGGCATCTCCCGGATCGTCAGCGCGGAGGACCGGATGACGAGGGCGGCGCGCGGGATCATCGGAATCGTGATAGCCATGATCAGGTTCGGGATGGAGTTGCCAAGGATCGCCACCAGGGCCAGCGCCAGGATGATCAGCGGGAACGAGAGGAAGATGTCCATGAGGCGCTGCAGGTAGAGATCCACCAGCCCGCCGAAGTAGGCGCTGCCCACGCCCAGGATGGCCCCGATGGTGGCGCCCATGAGCGCGGCGCCGAAGCCGACCAGCAGGGCGGTGCGCGAGCCGTAGATGAGCCGCGAGAGCACGTCGCGGCCGAAGGCGTCGGTGCCGAGCCAGTGCGCGGCGTTCGGCGCCGCGAGCATGGCCCCGAAGTCCACCGCCACCGGGTCGTAGGGCGCGAGCGGTCCCGCGAACCCCGCGAGCATCATCATCAGCAGTACCACCGCCGCACCCACCGCCCCCAGGGTGCGGTGGCGCGCGAAGTCGCGGGTCGCGGCCAGCCAGCGGGCGAGGCGGCCGGGTTCGGCTGCTTCCGGAGCTGTTGCCTGGTCAATCGGCGAGGTTATTGCCATCGGCCTTTGGCTGTTGCCTGGTCGATCGGCGAGGTTATTGCCATCGGTCTTTATTTGATCTTACGGGCGTCGCAAGCGACGCCCTCTATAGGGTGGCTTCGCATTGTTTTCGAGTGCGTTGTTGTCTTGCGGTTGTTCATACGCATTATTTTCTAGCGGAACCGGATGCGCGGGTCGATCCAGGCGTACATGACGTCCATGGCGAAGTTCACGAAGATGAAGATCCCGGCCACCAGCATCACCAGGGCCTGGATCAGGGTGTAGTCGCGGTGGGCCACCGCCTGCACGAAGAGCAGCCCGATCCCGTTCAGGTTGAAGACCTGCTCGGTCACGACGAGGCCGCCGATCAGGAACGCGAACTCGAGCGCGATGACCGTCAACACCGGCAGCATCGCGTTTTTGAGCGCGTGGCGGACCAGGATGAGGCGCTGCGCGAGCCCCTTCGCCCGCGCGGTCCGCACGTAGTCCTCACGGAGCACCTCGAGCATGGCGGAGCGGGTCATGCGGGTGGCCACCGCCGAGTAGCGGTAGCCGACCGCGAGCGCCGGCCAGACGAGCTGCAGCATGTTTTGCCACGGGTTCACCCAGAACGGGGTGTAGACCATGGGGGGCAGCCACTTGAAGACGATCAGGAAGCTCAGGATGAACAGGATACCGAGCCAGAAGGACGGCACCGCCAGGCCCGCGATGGAGAAGATGCGGACCGCGTAGTCCACCCAGGTGTCCTGCTTGAGCGCGGCGAGGATGCCTAAGGGCACCGCCAGCACCACCGCCACGATGGTGGCCATGATCGCCACCTGCAGCGACAGCGCGAAGCGGAGCTTGATCTCATCCCAGATCGGCGAGCCCGTCCACATGGAGGTGCCGAAGTCGAGGCGGGCCACCCCCACCATCCAGGTCCCGAACTGTTTCCAGAGCGGCTGGTCGAGGCCGAACCGCTCGCGCTCCATCTTGATGGCGGCGTCGGAGGCGGCCCCGCGATCGCCGGCGAGCCGGAGCTCGACCACGTCTCCCGGGATCACGCGGATGAGGAAGAAGGTGACCAGCGCCACCCCGATGAGGGTGGGGAACATGAGGAGGAATCGCTTCAGCAGATACTTCCACATGAGCTGGGTGCGGGCCCGAGCCGGCTCAGCACCGGCCCCGGCCCGCCGCGGCCTCGCTTACTCCGACAGCCAGACGGTGTCGAGCTGGTTGTTGAGGTAGTGGCTGGGCGTGACCGTCCAGCCCTTCACTTTCGAGCTGTGCGGCATGATCCGGTTCCACTGCAGCGTCATCAACGAGTGCACCTCCTCGTCGAGGAGGCGCTTCTCGAAGGCGCGGAGGACCTTCTTGCGCTCCTCGGGGTCGGTGGCGCGGGCCTGCCGGTTGTAGAGATCGTCCAGCACCTTATCACCGGACTTGCCGTAGTTGGCGTCGGAGTCGGACAGGAAGCGGGGCAGGTCGAGATCCGGCTCCACGATGAAGCCGCACTGGAAGTCCATGGCGGTTTCGAAGTCGGCCCGCCTCAGCATCGTATAGTAGGCCGACGCCTCGATGATCTCCTGCTTGACGTTGAGACCGATCTGCCGCCACTGGTCGATGAGCCAGATCCCGACGGGCTCGTACGGCTGCGGGATGCCGCGGTTCTTGAACGTGAAGGAGAACCCATCCGGGACCCCCGCCTCCTTGAGGAGCTTGCGGGCCTCGGTCCGGGACGCGTTGATGTCCTTCCAGTAGCCGGCCAGCTTGGCCAGCTCCTCGGGCGGGGTCGCGAAGGGGGTGCCGGGTACCTGAATGCCGGCGACTTCCTTCACGATAGCGATCTTCGACAGGTTCCTGGAGGCTTCGTAGCGGTCCAGCGCCAGGGTCATCGCCCGGCGCACACGCTTGTCGTCGAAGGGCTTCTTCTGGTGGTTCATGGCCACCATCAGGATGCAGTCCCACGGACTCTCTTGGACCGTGATCTTGTTGCCGAGGGCCTGGACGAGGCCATCACGGTCGGCGGGGGTGAAGCCCCGGAACTGGATGTGGGCCCGCTCACCCCGAACCGCCGCCACCTGAGCCGAGGACGAGGAGATGAAGATCGCCCGGTACCCGTCGAGATAGGGCTTCCCCTTGTCCCAGTAGTCGGGGTTCTTCTTGCCCACCCAGTGCGAACCCTTGACGTGCTCGACGAACTTGAAGGGGCCCGTGCCCATCACGTTCTTCTCGTACCAGTGGATGTCCTTGGCCAGGATGTCGGCCTTGTAGATCCAGTTCCAGGGTGAGGCGACGTTGAGGAGGAACGATCCCTCGGGCCACTTCAGCTTGAAGCGGACGGTCTGCGCATCCGGAGCCTCCACGGCCTCGACGGCGCGGTAGGCGCTCTTCCGCGACGACGCCACGCCGGTCGGCGGGAAGACGATCTTGTCGTACGAGGCCTTGACGTCCCTGGACGTCAACGCGCTCCCGTCGTGGAACTTCACTCCCTGGCGCAGCTTGAACGTGTAGGCCATGCCATCCTTGGAGACGGTCCAGGACTCGGCCAGATCACCGACCGGCTTCGTCCCGGTCTTGTCGAACGGGTCCACCTTGAGAAGGGTGCTGTAGTGCGGCGCCATCGGGTGGATCACCCCGAAGGTCTCCTCCTTGTGCCCGTCGTAGGAGGGGGGCTCCGAGGGCACGACGAAGACCAGCTCTCCGCCGGAGCGTGGCTTGTCCTGGGCAACCGCTCCGGTCCAACCACTGGACAGGACGAGAGCCAGGGCGATGAGCGAGCAGACAATCCAGTTATGACGATGACGCATGAGCCACCTCCCCGATGAGATGGACAGCCGAATCTGTTGGCGAATCTGTTGGCGAATCTGTTGAGGAATCAATCCGTGAGGATGGGTGTCGGTTCCGTCTAAGTTTCGCTACTTTAGCGGTCGCCACCCCCCGCTGTCAAGCCCGCGCTACTACAGGCGGATGCAGGCGGCGAGGTGTCCGGGCTTGATCTCCCGGAGGTCCGGGACGACCCGGCGGCAATCGTCCACCGCGATGGGGCACCGGGGGTGGAAGACGCACCCGGCCGGCGGGTTCAGCGGGCTCGGCACCTCCCCGCCCAGAACCACGTGCTCCCGAGCCGCCTCCACCGCCGGGTCCGGGATGGGCACCGCCGAAAGCAGGGCCTTCGTATACGGGTGCTGGGGGTCCTCGTAGAGCGACTTCCGGTCCGTGATCTCCACGATCTTGCCGAGATACATCACGGCCACCCGGTCGGAGATGTGGCGCACCACCGAGAGGTCGTGGGCCACGAACAGGTAGGTCAGCCCGAACTCGGACTGCAGCTCTTCGAGCAGGTTGATGATCTGGGCCTGGATCGAGACGTCCAGCGCCGAGACCGGCTCGTCGCAGATGATCAGGCTCGGCTCCATGGCGAGGGCCCGGGCGATGCCGACGCGCTGGCGCTGCCCGCCCGACAGCTCGTGCGGGTACCGCCGAGCCATGGTGGGCAGCAGGCCCGCGTGGCGGAGCAGCTCGTGGACCCGCGCGGCGCGGGCGGCCCGGTCCGGCACGATGCGGTGGACGGCGAGCGGCTCCCCGATGATCTGGCCCACCGTCATCCGCGGGTTCAGCGAGCTGTACGGGTCCTGGAAGATGACCTGCATGCGCCGGCGCATCCCGCGCAGCTCGGCGTCCGAGAGCTTCGCCATGTCGCGGCCCTCGAAGATCACCTCGCCGCTGGTGGGCGCCTCCAGCCGGAGAATGGCGCGGCCGGTGGTGGTCTTGCCGCAGCCCGACTCCCCGACCAGCCCCAGCGTCTCCCCCCGGCGGATCGAGAAGCTCACGCCGTCGACGGCTTTCACGGTGGCGGCGCGGCCGCCGAAGAGCCCCCCGCCGATCTGGAAGTGCTTCACCAGATTTCGGACTACTAGAATCTCTTCCTGATTTGCTTCTTCGCCCTTCGGGCTCATCGCGCGTCCAGTCTCATCGCGCGGCCAAGTTAACGCCCGCTCACTTCGGCGGGAGTCAGGGTTGGCAGGTCCTTGGCGAGCCAGCAGGCGGAGAGGTGCTCCGCGCTGATCTCGTCGAGCGGGGGGACCTGCTCGCGGCAGCGGTCCACGACATAGGCGCAGCGGGGCGCGAAGGAGCAGCCCGCGGGCAGGCGCGAGAGATCGGGGGGCTGGCCGGGAATCGGCTGCAGCTTGGCCCGGCGCGGCTCGTCCAGCCGCGGCACCGAGCGGAGCAGCCCGAGCGTGTAGGGATGGCGCGGGTTGGCGTAGGTCTCGCGCGCGGTCGCCCGCTCCACGATCTTGCCCGCGTACATCACGTTCACCCGGTCCGCGTAGCGCGCCACGACGCCGAGATTGTGCGTGATCATCAGGATCGCGACGCCCAGTCTCCGCGAGAGGCTCTTCATGAGCTCGAGAATCTGGGCCTGGATCGTCACGTCGAGCGCGGTGGTCGGCTCGTCGGCCAGGATGAGGGCGGGATCGCAGGCCAGCGCCATCGCGATCATGATGCGCTGCCGCATCCCGCCGCTGAACTGGTGCGGGAACTGGCGGAGCCGCCGCGCCCCGTCCGTGATGCCCACCAGCGAGAGCATCTCCACCGCCCGGGCCTGCGCCTGCGCCCGGGTCATGCCGAGGTGGATCTCGAGCGGCTCGGTGAGCTGGCGCCCGATGGTGAGCACCGGGTTCAGCGAGGTCATGGGCTCCTGGAAGATCATGCCGATCTCTCGCCCACGGACCTTGCGCATCTCCTCTTCCGGCAGCGCGAGGAGATTCCGGCCCTTGAAGAAGACCTCGCCCTCGACGATGCGTCCGGCGGGCGCCGACACGAGCCGCATCACGGAGAGCGCGCTGACCGACTTGCCGCAGCCCGACTCGCCCACGAGGGCCACCGTCTCGCCCTTGCGGACGTTCCACGACACGCCGTCCACCGCGCGGACCACTCCCGCCTTGGTGTGGAACTGGGTGCGGAGACCCCGCACGTCGAGGAGGACCTCCATCAGGCGGCGAGTCTACCATACCGCCCGCGACGGTCAGCGCGCGCGCAGCGGAGCCCGATCCTCGACGCCCGGCAGGGCGGTGCGGAACGTGTCGCAGTCCTGCATCCGGCCCGACTCGAGCCCGCGCCGGAACCAGCCCGCGCGCTGCCGGGCCGAGCCGTGGGTCCAGGTCTCGGGCGTGACACGGCCACCGGCCTGCTTCTGGATGCGATCGTCGCCCACCGCGGAGGCGGCCGCCAGCGCTTCCTCGACGTCCCCCTCCTCGAGCAGCCGCCGCTCGTTGGTGGAGTGCGCCCAGACGCCGGCCAGGCAGTCGGCCTGCAGCTCGAGCCGCACCGACAGCGCGGCGGCCCGGTCGGGGCGGGCCTGCTGGCTCCCGCGCACCTGCGCGGCCTGGCCCAGCAGGTGCTGGACGTGATGGCCGATCTCGTGGGCCAGCACATAGGCCTGGGCGAAATCGCCCGGGGCCCCGAACCGGTTCCTCAAGTCGTTGTAGAAGCCGAGGTCGATGTAGACCTTCCGGTCCTCGGGACAGTAGAAGGGCCCCGCCGCCGCGTCCGCGGCCCCGCAGCCGGAGCGGACCGCGTCGGTGAAGAGCACGAGCTTGGCCCGCTCGTACTCACGCCCGAGGCGGGTGAACTCGCGGGCCCAGGTCTTCTGCACGTCGTCGAGCACGAAGGACATGAAGTCCGCCGCCTGCTCCTCGGCGGGCGAGCCCTTTCGCGCCGGCGCCGTCGGCGCCCCGCCCCCCGGCGAAGGCGTCAAGTCGCCCCCGCCGTCGAGCAGCGCGAAGAAGTTCTGGCCGAACACCAGGCTCAGCACCAGCAGGATGACCGCGCCGCCCAGGCCGATCCGCCGCCCACGCGCAGGCCCCCACGCCCGGGCGATTCCCCACGCCGATCCTCGATGTCCGAGCTGCGCTCGCCTCGGGTCCAGCGCATCGCGGGCTCTAGCCTGCTCTACTCACGAACGCGTGCTCCGCGTCCGATGCTCCCCCTCACCCTGTCCCTCTCCCCCTCCGGGGGCGAGGGGATCGAAACGACTCCCTCTCCCTCGGCGAGGGAGAGGGTCGGGGTGAGGGTGGCGCAGGTGTTCACGCATAGTCCGGGCTAGGCTGGCGCGGGCGCGCAGGAGGTGACGCCGAGCTCGGCGACGACCGCGCGGATGGCTTCGAGCGCGCCGCGCATCTCGGCCTCCCTGAGCGCGCCGATGCAGCCGATGCGGAAGCTGTCGGCCACCGTGAGCTTGCCGGGGTAGATCACGTAGCCGCGGTGGGCCAGCCGGTCGTAGAAGGTCTCGAAGTGGAACTTGGGATCGGCGGGGATGCGCACCGTGACGATGATCGGGGCCTGCAGCCGGTCGGGCAGGAGCGTCTCGAAGCCCATGGCGCGCAGGCCCTCCACCAGTAGCGTGCAGTTGCGGCGGTAGCGCGCGCCCCGCCCGGCCACGCCGCCCTCGGCCGCGTGCTGGTCCAGGGCGCGGTCCAGCGCCGCGATGACGTGGGT
>WNFA01007579.1_pt1 | contig 14598 bp, 13 predicted proteins | sample 5400481 | NCBI WGS metagenome assembly WNFA01 (sample SAMN13153340, study PRJNA577476) | soil metagenome | isolation source: 120 cm saprolite under Douglas fir tree site 2 hole 1 replicate 2 | place: USA:California | collected 2015-04-18 | reverse complement strand
TAATGCCGCTCGTCCGCTTCGTTTCCCCCACCGATCCCCGGTGGATATCAACGCTGCGTGCGATCGAGGCCGAGCTGGTGAGCGACTCGTTGGTCTACCGCTATCGTCTCGCCGGCGGATTCTCCGACGGGCTCACGGGGGAGGAAGGCACCTTCTCGATGTGCTCCTTCTGGTACGTCGAGTGCCTCTCGCGCATGGGAGACCTGCAGAAGGCACGGTTCTTCTTCGAGAAGATGCTCGGCTACGCCAATCACCTGGGGCTGTACGGCGAGGAGCTGGGCCCCCAGGCGCAGCACCTCGGCAACTTTCCCCAGGCGTTCACGCACCTGGCGCTCATCAGCGCCGCCTACGATCTCGACCGCCGGCTCTCCGCCGCCGGCCACGCCGGGTGATCCCTGCGGTCATCGCCCCTCTGGGCGCCACCGGCGCGGCCTCGCCTACGGTCGCGCCAGATCGCCGGTGCTGAACGCGAAGGCAGCGGCCCGCGTCAGCACCTCCGCACGCGCTGCCTGGTCCAGCGTCCGCGCGCGGGCGAGGTTGCGCTCCGACTCACGCACGTCGGGGAACGTGGCGAGGCCGTGCTGGTAGGACTCCAGCGTGGCCGCCCATGCCTTCTCTGAGGCGGCGAGTAACGCCTCGGCCGCCTGATGCTTGACGAGGGCTACCTTCGTGTCGTCGTACGCCTTCCAGACCTCGCGCACCGCCTTGTCCTTGGCGTGCTCCAGCTCGTTTTCCGCTTCATGCTGCATCGACTCGGCGAGGTGCACCTTGTTCCGACGCTCGAACCCCTCGAACAGCGACCACTCGAACCGGAAGCCCGCGTCGTACTGGAGCTCGTGAACGCCCTGGTACGCACTGTTCTCGACCTTCAGCTCCCCGATGTTGCCCGCGACCGCCGTCCGCGCCGCCAGCTTTGGCCAGTAGTCCGCGCGCGCTCTCCGCACCTCGGCCTCCTTGGCCCGCACGCTCGCGAGCCGCGCGATCAGGTCCGGGCGCTGAGCCAGCGCCCGGTCGATCGCTTCGTCCACCGACTCCTCCAGGGCGGGCGGCAGCGGCTGCTGTGAGATGTCGGCGATGTCGATCGGCGTTCCGGGGCGGATGCCGATGGTCTCGAGCAGCGCCATGCGGGCATCGTGCTCGGCGGCGAGGGCGTCCTCGAGGTCGTAGGTCGCCCGCGCCGTCTCCTCCTGCGCCTGCAGCACCTCAGGCAGCGTGGCGAGCCCGTTCTGCTTCCGCGCGGCGGCCGCGTCCTCGAGGCTGTGCACGGCGGCGAGGGCCGCGCGGGCGGCAGCCACCTTGCCGCGTACGGCGGTCAGGGCATGGAACTCGCGCGTGACGCCGAAGACGATCTGCTGGTGCTTGGCGTTGAAGCCGGCGGTCGCCTCCATGGTCAGCGCCCGCGCCGCGTCCACGAGGGCACTGCGCCGGCCGAAGTCGAGCAGCAGCCACTCCAGGCTGAGCGTGGGGATGACGAAGTGCGTGTCGGCCGTGAAGACGCCGCCGGGAACGACCGTCGTCGGGATCGGTATCGGGACGTGGGCCACGGCGCCGGTCGCCACCGCGGCGAGGGCGGGATAGTAGGAGCCCTCTGCCAGGCCAATGGCGATGGCGGCCTGGCGGGCGCGTTCCCAGGCGACGCGCGTCTCCGGGTTGGTACGCTGCGCGAGATCGATCAGCTCGCTCAGCTCGTAGGTCTTCTGCGGATCGATGGGCACGGTCCCGGGCTCGCGTGCGTGCTCGGTCTCCGACAGCGCGGCCGAGTAGGCCGGCATGTCCGGAGCCTTCCACGGGCGATCGGATGACGGGGGCGCATTCTCGAATGGCTTCAGCGCGGCGCACGCGCCGAGCAGCGTCATCGCGAACGCCAGGAGAAGGTCGCGCGCGTGAATGTGGCGGTCTTTCGGCATCACTCGGCGAAATCGGCCCCGAGCCGCTCGATGCGGGGCACGAGCTCGCGGTACAGCGCCAAGCGGCCCTCGATGTGACCTGCTACTTCCCTACTCGCAATGCCCGGGACGCTCTCCTTCCCGAGGGCGGTGACCGACGCGAGCGGCACGCGGAGGTCGGGAATCGGACGCTGCACGCTGCGCTGCGCACACTCGGCGATCCCCTCGAGGCTCTCCGCGACGGCGGCGTCGAAGCGGCGCACGCCCGCGCCGAGCGCACCCGGAAGGGCCGGCACGACGTCGCGGGGCTGGTGGGCAATCGCCAGCTGCGTCAGGAATACCGACTGTGCGTCGGCCGCCGCGCGCTGCAGCCGCTCGCGTGCCGCCAAGCCCGCCTGGCTCGGGTCGACCGGCTCGAAGGCGGCCTGGTCCGCCAGCTGCTGCGCGACCGCGAAGTCGTGAGAGGCTTGCAGCCGCAGGCCCTCGGCCTGGTCATCGCCGCGGGTTCCGACGGTTGCGAGCCGTGCCATCGCGCGCAGTGCCGACCCGAGACTCGTCCACATCGCACCCGACGCCTGCAACGGCCAGACGTAATGGAAGACCAAGGTGATGACCGTGTTGCCGAGCAGGATGCCGATCAGGCGGTCGCGGATGGTGTAGAAGTGCCAGGCGGGCTCGAATCCCTGGATCACGCAGACGTAGAAGGCAAAGGCGATCTGCACGCCGGCATACGCGATGCGCGGGCTCCCGAGAACGACCCACGCGGCGACCGCGGTACCCGCGGCGACCAGCAGCGTCAGCGAGGTGATCGACTCCATGCTCGGGACGAGCAGCAGGATGGCCAGGAAGCCCATCGCTGCGCCGGCCAGCGCGCCCGAGATGCGCAAGGTTCCTTTCTGGACCGTCGCGCCTTCGCTTCCGAGAGCGACGATCATGCAGGTGATGAGGCACGTCCTGATTCCGGGCCAGTCGACGGCGCTCTGCAGCGTGTAGCAGATCATGACCGCGAGCGCGCCCTTGAGTGCGTAGCGGACGTAGTCCGGGTTCGTGAAGGCGTCGGGCACGAAGAGGCGCGCGGGCTCGGATGAGGTGACTTCTCCGGCGACGCCCTCCGGCCCGAGTGCCTGCTGCATCAGGTCGACGACGTGCTCGAGCTCGACGACGACCGGGAACGCCGCCGATCCGCCGCCTCGGGGTGGCGGCTGGTCGCCCGGCTGGACGCGCTCGAGCATACCATCGTCCAAAATCGCGCGGCGCACTTGCACACAGCTCTCGGCGACACGCTGCAGCCTCGCGCCCTCGTCGGTGCCCGGCGCCGTGCGAGGGAGAAGCTCCAGCGCAGCGGCACTGGTGACGAGTCGGTCGACCAGCGTGATCAGCGCGCTCTGCTGCGGGTGCCGTGCCTTGAGGGACGGGTGCGCCACCTCCGCGCTCTTGAGGAGCAGGAGCAGCCGGGCGACCCCCGCCCCGGCGAGCCGCGTCGCCCCCGTCTCTCCACTCTGCGTCTCCAGACGGCGGGCGATCGCGTCCTCCGTCGCTCGCAAGCGGGCCGCCATCTCTTCGCAGAGCAGCGTCTCGGGGTCGGTCGGGGCGATGAGCAGATTGGCGGCGACCGCCGCGGTGACGCCGAGCGCGAAGACCGGCCAGAGCCAGAGGCTTCCTCGCACCACGAGCTCCGGGATCGGGATGAAGTCCGGCGCGGTCATGAGCACGGCGCCGATGAGACCGATCACGAAGCCGAGGGCGCCGATGACGAACGTCTGTCTCAAGAAGAGCCCGAGGAACGCCATGGCTGCCATCAGAGAGAAGCGCAGCCAGGCCTGATCCATGGCGAACGTCAGCAGGACGAGCGGGATGGCGAGCCCGACCGTGAGCGCGATCAGGAAGACGAGCCCGGTCAGCATGGACTCGCTGGACTCCTCCATCGCGACCCTCGTCACCACCCACACGGCGAGGTGCGGTTCGGGGATCCGGAGCGTCATGCAGAGGACCAGCACCACGGAGCACGCGACCACGACACGCACCGTGGCGATGGCCCGGCCGGGGAACGGTGCCAGCTCCGTGCGGAGGAAGTGGAGCAGCGGAATGCGGTCGGGCAACGTGCGGGCGGGCAGCGGAATCGAGACGGTCTGCGCAGGCATGGCTCGCGGAGGGCCTTCCGGTGAGCCGCCTCAGTCTGGCGTGCCGGCCGCACCGTCGCCGGGCCAGCCGCGGATGATCGCGACCGCCGAGGCGCCGACGCGGAAGACGTCCGGCGGGTCGGGGTTCTCCACGCGGATGCGCACGGGAAATCGCTGCGCGATGTGCACCCAGTTGAGCTCCCGCTTGATCTGCGGCACGCCGGTGGAGATCGGTTGATCCTCGGGGTTCACCGCCCACCCGATTCCCTGCACTCTGCCACGGAACCTGTAGCGGGGGGCCGTGAGCACGTAGATCTCCGCCTCCATCCCGGGCGCGATGTGGGCGAGCTCGGTCTCGCGGTAGTCCGCCATGACGTACCAGGCGCGCGTATCCACCAGCGAGAAGACCGGCACGGCGCCCGGTGCCACGAAGGCGCCGATCGACGTGTGCAGGTTGACCACGAGCGCATCGAACTGAGCGCGCACGTAGCAGAAGTCGAGGTCCAGCTCCGCCTTGCCACGCGCCGCGAGCGCCGCGTCGCGCTTGGCACGCAGCGCCTCGAGATCACCGACGTCCTTCTCGGCCTGGTCCATCTTCTGCCGCGCCTCATCGAGGCCCGCCGCCGCGGCGAGCTTCGCCGTGCGGGCCTGGTCGATCTTGTCCGGCGTCACGAACTCCCGGGACAGGAGCGGCTGGAGCCGGTTGAGGCTGTCGGTCGCGTTCTGCAGTTGCGCCTCCATGCGCTGCACGGTCGCCCTGGCCGCAGCGACGGCGAAGCGTTGGCCCTCGATGCGGCGCTCGGTGACCGCGATCTCACCGTCGAGCGCCGCCACGTCGGCCCGCGCACGCTGGAGCGCGAACTCGTACGGGCGCGGGTCGATGACGACGAGAAGGTCACCTCGCTTCACGCGTTGATTGTCCTTCACGTGCAGCTCGGTGATCGTCCCGCTCACCTGTGGCACGATCCCGATGATGTCGGCCGTCACGACCGCATCGTCCGTCTGCGGATGCCGCACCACACGTCGGACGACCACCACACCGAGAATGACGAAGCCGGCCATGATGGCGAGGCCGATCCACCTTCCCAGCATGCCTCGGGGATCGCGCATCCTAGCTCCCGAACAGGATGAGCCAGGTGGCGAGGATCAGCAGGCCGCCCAGGCACGGATACACGAGGCCGGCCGGGCGGAGGTGCGAGGCCACGTCGATCGCGACGAACAGCTGCCGGACGACGACCGTGAGCACGACGCCGATGACGATCGAGATCAACCATGCCGGGAAGAACGACCCCAGGATGTTGACGGACGGCGACACCCCGCAACCGGGAAGGGCGATGAGGATGGGGGCGGCCAGCGACCGGATCGGCCGCCCGACCGTGGCAAGCGAGGATGTCATGCGCGTTCTAGCATGCGCATCCCCAGACACCGGATCGGGAACCTTCCTTCGGCAGCATGGTATATCTCGCTCGTCGCCACCCTCATGCCACGGTACGAAACCGGGCCCCTACGGGTCAAGACGCTGCGTGCGGGAGCCTCGTCTCGCTGGCGGGCGCAGAGCCGCATCCGCACCCTCCACGATTCCCAAGCGGGACTCCAATATCCTCCGGTGCGTACATTCAGACGGCAACCGACTGGCAAGCAGCCATGGCGGCGTGAGGTGAGCGGCCCGGCGCTCAGGAGGCGGATGGCCCTGCAGCCGAATCGCTGAATACCTTGCACCACCGAGCGTACCGTCGCGCGATCTCTGCGACGACGATTGCGCGCGACTCGCGTCCGTCTCGCCACCGCGTCAGAGGTTCCCAGAACGTCGGCCGACCGACCGCGAAGCCGATGAATCCCGGGACACCGGCCGATAGAACGAGTGATCGCTCGACCACCGCGTCCCCGCCCTGGCCGCGGATGATGCAACCCACCCGCCCCCGGCCGCCTCGCCGGGCGGCTGCGACCAATCGGGCACAGTCCTCGCACCGATCGAGCCCCTCGACCTGCCAGACATCGGGCTCGACGCCGGCCCCTTGAAGCTCGAGGAGGGCAATGAGTGTACGCTCCGGACGCCGTCTGGGGTCGAACACGTTCGCCTCTCCGAGCTTTTCGCGCTCGGTGCGCGCGGCTGGAACGAGCAGCTCGAACATGAATTTCCGACCCTCCCGGTGGAGAAAGTCGGAGAGGCGGCGGAGGCGATCGGCCTGGCGTTGGTTCATCGTCCGATCGGCCTCAGGGCTATAGCGGACCAGCACTTTACAGAACGTCGGCGCGAACTCCTCGATGTGCCACGCGAAGTCGTCGCCGTACTCGAAGTCGAACTCGTCCTGCCCGCTCTTCTCCACGGTGCATACAGTCAGGTACCCGTTCCGCTCCGCGTCGCGCAGCACGCCCGCGCCGAATTGCTCGTCGACCAGAACACCCGCGTGTTGCTTCGGAACGCCAGTGGCGACGGCCGCCTTGAATCCCTCATAGATGACCTGCTTCGCCGCAACGATACGCGCGACCTGCTCCGGCTCGAGCGTGCCATTCCAGCCGAACAGTTCGGACGCGAATGAGCTGCGATGGTCGAATGGCAGGACGTAGAGAGGCTGGTCGAAGCCGATCGTCATCGCGGTCTTCGAATGACATCGCGGCGTCGCGACCCTATGTGACAGCTCCGCATCGGTTCCGTGTCCGCGTCACCGCCAAGTCCGTCGTGCTCACCGCACCTCGAGCGTACGCCCGACACTCGCAGCGGCAGACTTGGTCGGATGAGTGGCGCCGACGCCCGCGCCGGTAACTGCATTCGCGGGCTCTGCTCCATGATGATCAATTATCAGCCGGGAACCGCGCTGTCCGGTGACGTAGGTCCAGACCCATTGCAGGAAGACGCTCACTCGAAGGTTCGACTGCGCCAGGAACTCGAGATGGACGCCTGCCCACACGAGCCACGCGAGAATTCCGCTCATGCGAACCGTGCCGGCCTGCAGGACGGCGAACCCCTTCCCGACGACCGCCATGCTGCCCTTGTCGAAGTAGCGAAACGGACGCGGCGCCGATCCGCCTCTGAGACGCTTCCGGATCAGCCGTCCCGCATAGCGGCCTTGCTGGATCGCGACCTGCGCCACACCGGGCAGGGGTCTTCCGTCCTGCTCGAGCGACGCGGTATCGCCGACGACGAAGATCTCGGGATGCCCAGGGACCGTGAGGTCCTTCTGGACGCGTACCCGTCCGGCCCGATCCGTCTCGACGGCGAGCCACTTCCCGGCGGGCGATGGAGCCACCCCGGCGGTCCAGATGACCGTCTTGCTCGAGATGCGCTCACCCGCCACGACGACGCCGTCGGCGTCGATCTGATCGACGCCCTGTCCGAGCCGCACCTCCACACCCAGCCGCTCCAGACGCGCCTTCGCTTTCGTGGAGAGACGCTCCGCGAAAGTGCCCAGAACGCGCTCCCCCATGTCGACCAGAACGATTCGCGCGGACGCAGGATCGATCCGCCGAAACTCCGAGCGCAGCGTGCTGCGCACCAACGCGCCGATCGCGGCGGCAAGCTCCACACCGGTGGGGCCGGCCCCCACCAGCACGAACGTCAGCAGGTCCCGGTGGCGGCTCGGGTCTTCCTCGCCCTCGGCCTGCTCGAAGGCGCGCAGGATCCTGTTCCGAATCGCGACCGCATCCGCGAGGCTCTTCAGCCCCGGCGCGAATCGCGCGAATTCGTCGTGCCCGAAGTAGCTATGCCGGACTCCGGTCGCCAGGACGAGAACATCGTACGGAACCGACACTCCCTCCCGATCCGCGGAATTGACGAAGATGCATCGCCGATCCTTGTCCACACCCGTGACTTCTCCCAGGATCACCGTCGTATTTCGCTGCTTCCGCAGGATACCGCGGATCGGCGAGCCGATTTGCGCCGGGGTCAGCTCGGACGTCGCCACCTGGTAGAGCAGCGGCTGAAACAGATGGTGATTGTTACGATCGACCAGGAGCGTACGGACTGGCGCGCTTCCGAGAGCCTTGGCGGCCGCCAGGCCCCCGAAGCCACCGCCAACGATCACCACGCGCGGCACGTGCTCGGGCATCCATCCCCAGGTTCGATCACGTCCCCGTTCGAGTCCAATATCGTTCGGACCGCATGCTGAGACGGCGACGGACTGACGCGCTCAGCGCTCCGGCTAACCGGAGCGCTGCTCGGTGGCGGCGCGGACGGCAGTCGCGAGCTCACGGCTGAACTCGGTCAGGACGTCGCTCAGTGCCGCGACCGCTTCGCTAGCACCGCGCCCCGCGACGGGGGCGCTCAGGTTCGACTCGCGTACGTCGCCAACAGCGGCGCCTCGGCCATCGCGGATTGCCCAGCGCGCAACGAGGTGCGCCGAGCCGTCGGTGTTCACCTCGAACCCCAGCACATCGATGCCGACCGTAGCGTCGAACGTCCCCGCGTACCAAGGGTACGTCGTGACCCTACACGGACCGATCATGCGCGCGAGGTTCTGGCTCAGTGCGCTCTTGAATTGCTCATTCAGGGAGCCCGCCCAGAAGTCGAAGGGCGACGGACGCAGCTCGTTCGTGCCCACGCGGGAGACGAGCTCGGGTCTGTCGAGGTAAGGCGGGAACGTGATCGGCCCGAGCCCCACCGCCAGCTCCCGGCGTGGCTCGCCGCCGTCCCGCTCGACGTGCGCGATCGGCGTCAGGACGAAGTACCGGGAGCGGTCCGGGCCCGGACGGACGAGCGCGCACGCCGCGCACAGCGCGACGAGGATGCACGGAATCGGGCGGAGATATCGCGTCACCGTGACCCTCCCCGTCCGGTGAGGATCATGTTCGGATTGCGCGAGAGCTCGTCGGCGAGCTGTCGCACGGCCCGCGCAGCGCCGGTCACCTCGGTGATCGCCGCTCCGAGCCCATCAGCGAGCGGAGCTCTCGGATCGGTGATACGTCGAGTTTGCTCAGCTGGGTCAGGACCTCGCTCAACTTCGCCTGCGCCTGCTCGAGAGTGGTCGGAAGACTCGGAATCTCGCGATAGCCGCTTCCGGGTGGCAGGGCGAACCTCGCCGGACTGCCCTCGACGACCTCGAGACCCACGTACAGCACCCCCGTGATGAGGCTCTGCAGCTGGAGCTGCGCGCGGAGACCCTGCGCGATCAGATCGGCCACCAGCTCCTGATCGCCGGCGACGGCCCTGGTTTCGCCCAGCTCCTTTAGTCGATCCTCGTCGATCTCGATGAGGACGGGAATGCGCCTGTCCTCGAGCTGCTGCGGCGGCAGCTTGAGGCGAACGTCGGTCACTGTCCCGATCGGCACGCCGCGGAACTTGACGGGTGCACCCTTGTCGAGGCCGTTGACCGAGCCGTCGAAGTACACGACGAATCGCTGCGTATGCCGGAAGAACTTGCCCGAGCCGATCGTGGCGATCACCGTCACCGCGAGGGCGAGGCCCCCCAGCACGAACGATCCGACCAGCAAGGGGTTGGCCCGCTTACCCATCGGCGCGCCCTCCCGGGTTGCCGTCCGCGCCGCGAGTGAGAAAACGCCTCACTCTCGCATCCGTCGAGTGCGCCAGCAGGTCCTTGGGTGATCCGCCGGCGATGGCCGTCCGGGTCTCGGGGTCGAGGAAGATGCTGTCGTCCCCGATCGTGAAGATGCTCGCGAGCTCGTGCGTCACCACGACGATGGTCGCGCCCAGGCTGTCGCGGAGCTGGAGGATCAGGTCGTCGAGCAGGCGCGAGCTCAAGGGGTCGAGGCCGGCCGACGGCTCGTCCAGCAGCAGCGCTTCGGGATCGAGCGCGATGGCGCGGGCCAACCCTGCTCGCTTCTGCATGCCACCGCTGATCTCCGCCGGGTAGTAGTCCTCGAACCCTTCGAGGCCGACCAGTGCCAGCTTGAGGGAGGCGACGTCCCTGATCTCGTCCCGGGTGAGATCGGTGTACTCCTCGAGCGGAAATCCGACGTTCTCCGCGAGCGTCATCGAGCTCCACAGGGCTCCGCTCTGATAGAGCACGCCCACGCGCCGCAGGATCGCTTCCCGTTCGCCTGCCGCCGCCCTCGTGAAGTTGACGTCGCCATAGAAGACATCGCCCTTCGCGGGTTCATCGAGCCCGATGAGATTTCGCAGCACCGTGCTCTTGCCGCAGCCACTGGCACCCATGACGATGAAGACCTGCCCGCGCTTGACGCGGAAATCGAGGTCCGTCAGCACGACGCGATCGCCGTAGGCGAGGGTCAGCGCGTGGACGACGATGTGGGCTTGCGGGTCGGCCATCGGTCAGATCCCGAGGACGTTGAAGAGCACCGCGAAGAGGCCGTCCGCCGCGATGATCAGCACGATCCCGGTCACCACCGCCGAGGTCGCCGCCTCACCGACGGACGCCGAGCTCTTTCCACATTGCATGCCCCTGAGACACCCTGCGATCGCGATCAGCGCCCCGAAGAAGACGCTCTTCGCGATGCCGGTCGCAAAGCTGGTGAGCGTGATCGCGGCGACCGTCTCGCGGACGTACTGTACGAGGGTGAGGTCGAGCATGCTGACGCCGACGCCGGCCCCTCCGACGATACCGAGGACGTCGGCGTAGACGCAGAGAATCGGCATCATCAGACAGAGCGCCACGATCCGCGGGAGAACGAGAAACTCGATGGACGGGAGGCCGAGCGTCGTGAGCGCGTCGATCTCCTGGGTCACCTTCATGGTGCCCAGCTGGGCGGCAAACCCCGATCCCGTGCGGCCCGCCATGATGATGCCGGTCATGATGCATCCCATCTCCCGGACCACTGCGATGGCGACGAGATCGGCGACGTAGATCTGCGCCCCGAAGCGCGTGAGCTGCACGGCCCCGACGAAGGCGAGGATCATCCCGACCAGGATGCTGATGAGCGTCACGATCGGCAGCGCCTGCACGCCGCACTCCTGCACGACGACGGCCAGGTCGCCGATCCGAAAGCGCACCGAGCGCCGCATGAGCTGCCACGTCGCCGAGGCGACCTCTCCGACGAACGCCACGGCGCTCACGCTGCCCGCGCCGAGATCGAGCGCCGTGGTCCCGAGGCGCGCGATCCACGGCGTGTGCACGGAAGTCCGTCGCACGCCCGGCTTCTCCGGCACCGCCTCTGCGAGCGCGAGGAGTCGCTGAACCCCGACGGGGAGAGCGTCGCGGCGCATCGCGACCTGGTGGCTGGCGCAGAGCGCGTCGAGGTGTCGCAGGAACGTGACCAGGGCGCTGTCCCAGGCGCCGAGGTCGCGGACATCGAAGACGAGTGAGCGCGGTCTTCTGGTCGCGATCTCCCGTGCGATGGGTCCGGCGGACGGAAAACCGCTCCTGAGCGTCCACGCGCCCGAGAGTGTGATCGACAGCGCCCCGTCAGCCGCGATGCGGCCTACCGCGAGATTCGGCTCCTGGGTCAACATCCATCAGATGCGCCCGCGGCTCGGGTCCGTCCAATAGCGGCTCGCGATCCGTCGAGACGGTACCCGTATGAACGGCGGCGACGCACCAGGCAGTGCTGCCGGCTCTCAATCGAAATGGCCGACGGTATTGGACGGGAGCGTGGGACGACGTTACTTGAATCGAAACCATTCGAGCGAGGGCGGGTGCTCTTGCTCCGAAAACGAGGGAGGATTTCATGCCCGCAACAACCGGTCGGACGAAGCGCAGCGAAAAAGGCCTGCTGACTCCGGACAATTGCGTCGTCGTACTCATCGATCACCAGCCCCAGATGATGTTCGGTGTCGCGGGTGTCGATCGCGAATCGATCATCAACCACACCGTCGCCCTCGGAAAGGCCGCCCGGGTGTTCGACGTACCGGTCGTCCTCTCGACGGTCGAGACGAAGAGCTTCAGTGGAAATCTGTGGCCGCAGATCCGCGCGGTGTTTCCGGAACAGGCGGCGATCGAGCGGTCCTCCATGAACGCCTGGGACGACAAGAACTTCGTGGCCGCAATCAAGGCGACCGGTCGGAAGAAGCTCGTGCTCGCGGGACTCTGGACCGAAGTGTGTGTCGCCTTTCCGTCCGTTCAGGCAATCCACGACGGCTACGAGGTGTACGTCGTGGAGGACTGCTGCGGCGACGTCAGTCAGCTCGCGCACGACAACGCGATGAAGCGGGTGATCCAGGCCGGCGCGAAGCCCGTCACGTCGCTGCAGGTCATGCTCGAGTTGCAGCGCGACTGGGCGGAGAAGGACACGTACGACGCCGTCATGGACATCGTGAAGACCCACTACGGCGCGTATGGTGTTGGCGTGGAGTACGCGTACACCATGGTGCACAACGCACCGCCGACGGTGTTTCCCACGTACGTGATCCCGTCGGCTACGAGCCACAAGTAGGCGGCTACCAAGCGAGGATTCGCCATGAAGGCTTCCCTGCTGTCATTCGGAGCCGGCCTGGTAGTCGGAGTCGTCTATAGTCTGCTCGGCGTCCGGTCTCCGGCGCCTCCGGTGGTCGCGCTGATCGGCCTGCTCGGCATTCTCCTCGGTGAGCAGATCGTCCCGGTGGGACGCGAGCTGATCGCGGGAACCTCCATCGGCGCTGCGTGGCGGCAGGCGCGGTGCGGGCAACATGTCTTCGGCGCCATGCCAGGCAGCCATGCACAACCGGTTGATACAGCGTCAAACGCTCGCATCGGCGAGGTGCAGTCATGAGCGCACCGAGCCGAGCCGCCGATCTCATCCATAAAGTCTGGTTCATCACTGGCGCCTCCAGCGGTCTCGGCCTGGAGCTCGCCCGCGCCGCGCTCAAGCGCGGCGACTTCGTCGTGGCCACTTCCCGCGCCGTGACGAGCGTGCTGGGCGACCACGACAACCTGTTGAGTGTCCGCCTGGACGTCACCGACGAGGCGCAAGCTGTCGCCGCGGCCAAGGCCGCCGTGGAGCGCTTCGGGCGCATCGACGTGTTGGTCAACAACGCCGGCTACGGCCTGCTCGGCGGGGTCGAGGAGGCCAGCGGCAAGGAGGTCGAGCAGCAATTCGCCACGAACGTCTTCGGCCTGCTGAACGTGGCGCGTGCGGTCCTGCCGCACATGCGCCGTGCCGGCCGCGGCCACGTGGTCAACATCTCGGCGATCGCCGGCTATTCCGCCTTCCCAGGCTGGGGCATCTACAGCGCCACCAAGTTCGCCGTTGAGGGGCTTACTGAGGCGATGGCCATCGAGCTCGCGCCGTTGGGCATTCATGCCACCGTGGTCGAGCCCGGCTTCTTCCGCACCAACTTTCTCGACCCGAGGTCGCTGGTGACGACCGCGCTGTCGCTACCCGACTATGCGAAGACCGTGGGCGAGATGCGTGCCGCGATGGCCTCAGCAAACCATAGGCAGCCAGGTGACCCGAAGAAGCTGTCCAAGGCGCTGCTCAAGCTGGTCGACAGCGACAAGCCCCCGTTGCGCCTGCCGCTCGGCACCGACACGGTGGCCAGAATCGCCGAGAAACACCGCTTGGTCGAAGCCGAGCTCGAGCGCTGGCTGGACGTGGCGAAGTCCACCGACCACGACGACGTCGCCAAGTAGGCGCCGCGGAGCGAGGATCGCGGGAGGTACAGCTATGAACATCCCAAGCACATCAACCGATCTCATCTTGCACAACGGGACGGTCACGACCCTCGATCGCTCGAATCCGAGCGCGACGGCGGTCGCGATCCGAGACGGCAAGTTCCTACGCGTCGGCACCGAGGCGGACGTCATGCCTCTTGCCGGTCCTGCAACCCGAGTGATCGACCTCGGGGGACGCCGAGTCCTGCCAGGCTTGATCGACAACCACCTGCACATCATCCGCGGTGGGCTCAACTTCAACATGGAGCTGCGGTGGGACGGCGTCCGCTCGCTTGCTGTGGCGATGGAGATGCTGAAGCGGCAGATCGCCGTCACGCCTCCACCGCAGTGGGTGCGCGTCGTGGGCGGCTTCACTGAGCATCAGTTCGCCGAGAAGCGACTGCCGACGCTCGAGGAGATCAACGCGCTCGCGCCCGAAACGCCCGTCTTCCTCCTGCACCTCTACGACCGTGCGTTGCTGAATGCCGCCGCGTTGAGAGTCGCCGGCTATACGAAGGACACGCCCGATCCTCCGGGCGGCGAGATCGTCCGTGATGCGAAAGGCAAGCCGACGGGACTGCTCTTGGCGAAACCCAACGCCGGCATCCTGTATGCGACGCTGGCCAAGGGGCCCAAGCTGCCGTTCGAGTATCAGCTGAACTCGACGCGTCACTTCATGCGCGAGCTGAATCGGCTCGGGGTGACGGGCGCCATCGACGCCGGCGGCGGCTTCCAGAACTATCCGGAGGACTACGCCGTCGTCCGAAAGCTCGACGAGGACGGGCAGCTCACGATCCGACTCGCCTACAACCTCTTCACGCAGAAGCCGAAGGGCGAGAAGGAAGACTTTCTCAACTGGGTGAAGACGTCGACCTACAAGCAGGGGAACGACTACTTCCGTCACAACGGCGCCGGCGAGATGCTCGTGTTCTCCGCCGCCGACTTCGAGGATTTTCGCCAGCCGCGCCCGGACATGCCCCCGGAGATGGAGCACGAGCTCGGGGACGTGGTGCGCATTCTCGCCGCCAATCGGTGGCCGTGGCGACTGCACGCCACCTACGACGAGACGATCAGCCGCGCGCTCGACGTCTACGAGCGCGTCGCCCGCGACAT
>WNFA01005306.1_pt1 | contig 14599 bp, 12 predicted proteins | sample 5400481 | NCBI WGS metagenome assembly WNFA01 (sample SAMN13153340, study PRJNA577476) | soil metagenome | isolation source: 120 cm saprolite under Douglas fir tree site 2 hole 1 replicate 2 | place: USA:California | collected 2015-04-18 | reverse complement strand
GCCGAAATCGATCCGCGAAACGCTCGAAGGCCCGAAAGACAAGGACGGCAAGCAGATCGTTGCGGGGATCTTCGCCGCCGTCCCCTACTGCATCGACCTAATCGGCGGGCCCTATATCGAGACGCGCGAGGAGGTCGTGGAGGCCTTCCGGCCCAAGTCGGCGCTCCGCCCGAAAGCGAATTGACTTATGCCCGATCTGCTCGACGCCATCGAAATAGAAACCGGAAAGAATCCGACGGCGAGCATCATCTGGCTGCACGGGCTGGGCGCGGACGGCAACGACTTCGCGCCCGTCGTGCCCGAGCTTCGGCTGCCCGAGGGGGCGATCCGCTTCGTGTTTCCGCACGCGCCGGTGCAGCCGGTGACGATCAACGGTGGCATGCGCATGCGCGCGTGGTACGACATCATGGACGGCGCGGACCGGCGCGAGGACGAGCGCGGCGTGCGCGCCTCACAGGCCCTGATCGAAACTCTGATCGGCAGGGAAAAGGAGCGCGGCACGAAGGCACAGCGGCTGGTGCTCGCGGGATTCTCGCAGGGCGGCGCCATCGCGCTGCAGACCGGCTTGCGCCATCCCGAGCGCATCGCCGGAATCATGGCCTTGTCGACTTACGTGCCGGTCGGGGAAAAACTTGCCGCCGAGGCGAGCACGGCCAACCGCGATGTCCCGATCTTCATGGCGCACGGCAGCTACGACCCGATCATCCCGCTCGTGCGGGCGGAGCAATCGCGAAAGCTGCTGGAATCCCTCGGCTACCCGGTGGAGTGGCGCGAGTACGGCATGCCGCACTCGGTCTGTCCCGAAGAGCTGACCGATATCGGCGCCTGGCTGGGGAAGGTGCTCGGCCCCCGAGCCTGAAGGGGCAGCCCGCTACTCGCCTGTATCGCGGACCATCTGGCGGCAGCGCACCAGCTCGTAGTCGTCGCCGCGTTCCATGTCACCCGTAGGCAGCAGCAGGTAGGCCTTCCCGTTTCGCTCGAGCTCCAGATTCTGGCCGGCAAGGAGGACATCGGTGCGCAGCAGCAGCTGCGCCTCGGAGACGGAATCCACCGGATTGAGCAGGATCGCGGTCTCGGCGTCGAGGCTCGCGCCCATCTGCCCGCTCTGCAGCTTCACCTGCACGGGCAGCGCGGCCCGCGCCAGGGTCTGGATGCCGACCGTTCCCTGTCCCGGGGATTCGCGCTGGAAGCGGCGGATCACGCCGACCACCCAGTTCGAGCCGCCTTCGGGCTGCAGCCCGAGCAGGCAGCCGATTTTCAGCCACTCCCCCTTGATTTGCGGCACGCTCGCTCCGAATCCTCCGGTGCTGACGTTTTCGACGATCCAGCTCTCGACCTTGCTTCCGTCGAACAGAACCTCGCCCGAGGGATCGAGGGCGGCAAGCACGCCGTCGAAGCCATAGGTGACGGTGAGCCGCGACTTGACTCTGTGGCGCGGCGCTTTTCTCTCGGGCGGCTTGGGCGCCCAGTGAACAGATAGGTGATCGAGCACGTCGAGCACGACCTCGGGCTCATAGTTACCGCCCAGCGCGATGCTCGAAGGCACCGCACCGGTGGATTTCACCGCCTGAGCGAGTCTCTCGAGCTCCGTCACGGCGCCGCCTGCGGCAAAGTACCTGAGCGTCGGTGCGCGGTGCGGCAGATGCGCGGCGCGCACCGGAGGCTCGTGATTTGCCAGATCGAAGCAGTAGACGATGTCGGGCTGGAGGCTGGTGGTGAGCTTGAACGATCCGGCAAGATGCGCGATCAGGCGCTCGACCAGCTCGATCTCGACCGGCAGCAGGCTGTCCGGCGACGATGCCGCGAACATCACCGCTTTGAGAAATTCCTGCTCGGGCGAAGTCTCTCCCGGCAACCCTGCGTAGGCGATCAGCCTGGACTGCGAGTACTTGCGGTTTTCCGCGAGCGCATAGATCTTGGCAAACATGACCCACAGGGTATCGTCCGGAGGACCGTAGCGTATGTGCTGCCACTTCATCTGCGCGGCGAGCGAGCGCAGCGCCCGCACGGTGAGCAGCGGCACGCTCTGTTTCAGGTCCTCCCAGCCCTTCTGGCCGGTCGCGTAGGCGTCGATGCAGATCGCGAACCCGAGCGCGGATTGCCGATACCACTCACGAATCGCCGCCCACAACCGGTTTTCCTGGGACTTGGACAGGCGTGGCGAGGAGAGGTACTCGCGTTGGAGCTTGCGAAGGTGAAGCTGCGCCGACTCGTCGATCAGCTGCACCAGTTGCGCCCGGTGATCGGGCTTGAAGCTCCCGGGCGTACACACCGATTCCAGCCAATGGCTGAGATCTTCCAGCGCCTTGAAGGGATCCCCCGCGGGGATCTCGTCGAGGATCTTCCTGGCCGACTTGAGGTCGGCCATCGGATGACCGGACTTGCCGTTCCCGAACAGATTCAGCATTCACCCTCCCGGACACGTCGAAGGGTCTCGCAGCGGCGTCTTCTTTTGGACGTCGGTGCGGCCCGACTCGCGATCAACTTACTTTTCTTCAGCCTCGGACGCCGGGGATGGGTTCGACTCGGCGGGCGGGGCAGCAGCCGGTTTCGCCACGGGCTCCATCTTGCGAAGCGCCTCCAGCGGGACTTGAAGCGCCGAGCTGGGGTAACCGGCGTCATCGAGCGCGCTCTTGTAGGCGCCCTCCAAAAACCCGCTTTGCACCTCGCTGCCGACCACAAGCGCCGGCAACTGGATCTTCCCGGAGACCTTCTTCAGGTCCTCCACGGATTTTTGATCGACGACGCTGATCTCCTTGAATGGGACGCCGCGGTTGACCAGACTCGACCGGGCGCTGTCGCAGGGCGCGCCACAATCCGGTGACGTGTACAGCGTGACCGGAAAATTCTGCGCCGCGCGCTGCGTCGCGTAGGGAAGATTCGAAGACTCGGCAACATTTCCTCCCAACTTTTTCCTCTGCACATCCTTCGCATCGGGTGGGGGCGGAGTCTGCGTGTAATGAACCCTTCCGTCCTTGTCGACCCAACGATAGGCCTGCCCCAACGCACTAGCCGCAACGAGCGCCATGACCAAGCCGAGAGACAGAGCCTGTTTCATTTCGTCCTCCTTGGAACGATAGATGTCACGTCCAATCAATAATACCACCTGCGACCTGGGACTCCGAGAGAACAGCGGGCGCCCGTTCGAGGAATCGCGTCAGCCCGGAACTCGTGCGGAATACGACCCCCGGCGGAACGCGAGCGCAACTTCGGCCATAGTATCATCCGGCCGAAGGGACAAGACGTGACCATAGATTTGCGCAGGAGAAAGCTCGGCCTTGCCGCCGCGGGCACTTTGGCGCTCGATCTCCTTGCGCCAGGTGGAGTGCCAGAGTCCGCCGCAGCCGGACAGAAAGCCCGCATGGTGACCGAGCTCAGGGAGACCGTGCAGTCACTGGGCTGGATCGGCGTCGAAGCGGGAATATTCAGGCGGCTCGACATCGAGCTTGCCTTCCCGAAAATCGGAACCGGCAGCGCCGAATCGGTGGCCGGCCTGCACCGCGGAGAATGGGAGTTCGCGCAGACGGGCATAGTTCCGGTCGCGCAGAGCGTGCTGGAGGGGCACGATACCGTCCTCATTCTCACGCCCGTACAGAGCCACAAAGGCGGATTCGTCATGGCAAGGCGTGACATCAGAACCCCGGAGCAGCTCGAGGGAGCCCGCGTTGGCGTTCTGACCAAGGAAGGGCCGAGCTCGACGGCAGCTCGCTCTGTTCTTCAGCGGTGGGAAGTTTCAGCCACGTTGGTTCCCTTGGGAAGCTTCCAGGCGATCTACGCAGCGCTCGCGGCGGAAAGAATCGATGCGGGCTACCTTCCCGTCGACCTGGGCTTCCGGCCGTCGACCTGAGCTTCCGGGGCCGGCGGGAATTCGGTTGGAACGGCTTCCAAGGCGTGATCATCGGAATCCCGGGGGGCGTGGTCACCACGAGGCGCAACATCGCCGCCAACCGCGAGCTCGTTGCCGGCGTCGTAAAAGGATTCGTGAACACGATTCATTTCTTCAAGACCCGGCCCGAGGCTGCGGTGCCCTTGCTGCAGCGTTTTCTGCAATTTACAGACCGCATGACGGTGGAAGAGTTGCGGGAATTCCACGCGCCGTTGTTCCAGACCGTTCCGAGACCGGCCGTTTTTTTCGGCATGCAGGGCCTGAAAGATTCTCTGTCCAACCGGTATCCCGCCGCCGGAAAACTGCAGCCGTCGGATATCGTCGACTCATCCTTCATCGACGAGCTCGAACGGAGCGGTTACTTCCAACGGCTCTACAGCGGGAGCGCCCGGGGGCGGTCCGGTTGAATCGCGGGCAGCGGGGACATCTGAGGAGTGGCTTCGAACATGGTGCTGGTGAGTGGACTCGAACCACCGACCTACTGATTACGAATCAGTTGCTCTACCAGCTGAGCTACACCAGCCTGCACCCGGGATCGCGCGCATCGACGAACGCATTATAGCAACCGCTCCCCGACGAAGGGGCGCGGCGTGTCAGGACTGCGGACGCGTGCGGATGATGATGTCGACGCCCTCGGCGACCGTCCCCTTCGGCAGGGGTGGCAATCCGCTGACACGGATATCGTCGGCGGGCACATCGGTCAGCTTCCCGGTGACGACATCGTAGAAATGATGGTGCGCCGCGGTGTTCGGGTCGTACACCACTTTCGCCGGATCGATGATCAATTCGCGGATCAGCTTCTTTTCCAGAAACAACTTGAGCGTGTTGTACACGGTCGCCTTCGAGGTCTCGGCGTGGCGCGCGTTGACGAGGGCGAGAATCCGGTCGGCCGACAGATGCTCGCCTCGCTCGAACAGCGCGTGCGCGATCTCGATGCGCTGGTGCGTGGGCGTTATGCCGTGCTGGCGCAGCAGGCCGGCGACTTTTTCCCGGGAAAGCGCTTGACGATCCATAAAGCCGATTCTAGGACAAACCCTGGACTTCGTCTAATTCAGTCCGCAAGCTCTGCACCGACCCCGGAACGCCGCGACGGCCGTCCGCCTCGTGCGCGGACAGCCGCCGCTACGCAGCGCCATGCCGTTATTCGACCTTGCGGAACCAGTACGTCCGGATCCGGGCTTCGAACTTGAGGCTACCCGGGTCCACACAATTGGGCCCGAGACAGACCGCTTGTCTTTCGCTGCAAGTCGCCCCATTGCAGATGGTGGGGATGTACAGGTCCGGCGACGGGGGAAAGCCGCCGCCGGCGATCTGCGCCGAACGATCGCCCGCCGACAGGCCGGAGGTCCCGTTCAGCTCGAACTGCGCCGTCGCATCCAGGAAGTTGATCTCGTACACGCGCGCGATCCCGAGGTTGCTGCCGCAGTTCGCGCCGCCGGCAGTCGCCGAAGGCTGGTTGGTGCCGAAGAAAGTCGTCCCCGCGACCGTGATGGACGATCCGACCGTTTTTTCGCCCGAGCCCAGCGTCAGCATCCAGCCCTTGGAGCTGAGGAGATTGCTCTGCGCGGCGAGCAGCTGCGCGCTGCCCGGAGGACAAAGGGACACGTCCTGCAAGCAGTCGTTGGTAGAGTCGAACAGATCCGCCTCGGTAATCGGGGCCAGCGGGCTGACGTTCGCCGGATCGACATCCGTGAACTTGCGGTCCTTGAACATGTAATAGCGGTTGGTGACGGTCGCATCGAACGGGTGCTCCCGGTCGCCGGACCCGATCAGCACCGCGTCAAAATTGCCGTTCGCGTCGCTCGCGGCCACCACGTCGGGCGGAAACAGGAACTTGCGCTTGTCCGACAGCGCAGTACCCGAGATCGCCGCGAGTTTTGTCGCCGCCCACAGCGACGTGGCGGCCGGGTCGACGTCCAGGCGCCACACCTGGCCGCCGGTGTCCACCGCGTAAATCCGGTCGACGAATCCCTTGAGGCGGGGCTGGATGCTTTCCACGCCGGGCAGAACCCGCGTGTTGTCACCGTCCCGGTTCAGAATGATCACGTCGGCCGGCATCGCGTATTGCATGTCCGGCACACGCAGGTTCGCCGCGCCGTCTGGCCCGAAACGGAACAGCAAGGCTCCGTTGGTCGCATCGACGATGAACACGCCGCGCCCCATCGAGCGGTTGACCGTGGTAGAGGAAGTCCCGGCGAAAGTGCAGCCTCCGCTCGAGGTGAACGTGACCGACCCGCCGGTCTGGGCGGTGACGCTGGTCGGGGCCCCTCCAGGGCTCGAGGTGTCCGGCGGCATGGAGGTGATCAAGCAGGGTTGAAAATCCTCCACTGCCGGGTCGTAGCCAGCTCCGAAAATCAGTACAGGATTCGGAAACGCCCTGAGGAAACCCACCCTCGGCTCGGACCAGGTCTGGCCCAGCTCCTCGAAGCCGCTGTCGCAGCCCACGTTGTCGGTGAGATTCGGGCAGCCGCGCTTCCACAAGAAAACCGGGTTCGCGGGGTCGCTCACGTCGAGGGCGTAGATCATGCGACCGCCGCGGCGCATGCCGAGGAAGAGCAGCACCTTGTCGCCGCCCGAGACGAGCAGTTTGCGGTCGCCGTTGACGTCCAGGGTGTAGGCGCCGATCGGTCCGTCGAAGAAATAGTCGCGCGGAGTGCCGGGCGAAACCGTGCCGATGGGCGGGTTGTTGTCGCGCAGGCGCTTCAGCTTGCCGAAGAACTCTGACGCGACGAATCCCCAGGCCTCGGTGCCGCTGTTCGCCGGAGGCGTGGGATTCGCGGTGGTCGGAATTCCGCCGCCCTGAACCGCCCGGAAAACTCCGTCGTTGGTCCCGTAGAACACGAAGACGTCGTTGTCGCCGGTGTTGCTGCCGTTCGCGCCGGCGCGGTTGTAGTTGACCACGGCCGGCCGGGAATGGAGCACGTCTCCGTGCACCGAGGCGCGGATGTCGGTGGTGCTGCCGTTGGAGTTTTCATCCTGCACGTTGTCCTGGCCGCGTATCCAGTTGATGATGTTGTCGCGCTGCGCGGAGTCCGGGTCGCTCTTGCGGCCGGCGAGAATCTGGCCGGTGGCGTTGGTCTGGACGCTGATAGCGATAGGCGTGATCTGCCTGCTGGAGAGAATCGTTCCCGTGGCGGTGACCGCAGGCACCAGAGCGGTCACGCTTCTGGTCGCCGTCTTGGACACCGTGATGCTCGTCTGCCCCGACGCCACCGTTGCCGGCGTGGCCGCAGACTGGACCGCAGCGTTGATGAACCTGAACTGCGTGGTATTGACCACGCTGCTCACCGTAAATGTGCCGTTGTAACCCGACTGCGCCGCGTTGGCGATGGTGACGGTGTCGCCCGCCGCAAACCCGTGCGGCGACTGGGTGGTCACGGTCGCGGTGCTCTGGTTTGTGCTATTGCCCGACGTAGGATGGGTGATCGAAGTCACGTTGTTCGTCACCGTCGAGGTTGCCGTGACGGTGCCTCCCGCCGAAACCGATTGCCCCGAAGGCAGCGCATAGGTAAACGTGTTGGCATCGAGAACCGTGATGGTAAACGTGCCGTTGTACGCCGACACCGTCGCGCCCGCGATGGTGACGCTTTGGCCGGAGCTGAAGCCGTGTCCCAAGGAGGTGGCCTGGGCGGTCGTCCCTGCGAGGCTCGAGGGCGCGCTCAGGTTGTACGTGAACGTGTTGGTGGTGGCCGAGATGATCGTAAACGTGCCGTTGAACACCGGATCGTTGGTGACGCCGGAGATCCCGATGGAGGTCAGCGCGGAATATCCATGCGAGGGAAGCGTGACGGTCGCGGTCGTACCGGCGGCGGTCAGCGTCTGCACCAGCTTCTTGCCGAACACCGTTTGCCCCGACGAGGCCGTGCCCGCGGCAGCCGACAACCCGTAGGTAAAGGTATTGGCGTCGATCTTGATGATCGCCGCGTTGCTCACGTTGTAGGCGGCGGGCGTGGCGCCGGTGACGTCCACGAAGTCGTTGGTGTTGAGACCGTGGTTGGTCGCGGTCGCGGTACCGGTATTGCCGCTCGGCGTCGACGGCAGGGTGTACTGGAAGCTGGTCGAGGTCACGCCGGAGATCGTGAACGTGCCGTCGTAGAGCGTCGGCGTGGCGCCGGTGATGGTGACGCTGTCGCCGTTGGAGAACGGGAACGACGCTCCTGTGGCCGTCGCCGTCGTGCTGCCCAAGGGCGTTTGGATGGTGGTTACCGGGTAAGTCGCATAAGCCCCGAGAATCGCGGGGGTGATGACTGTGTTGCCGGTGTTGAAGGGGGTCCCCGACAGGGCGCTGCCGGGCGTGCACGTTCCGGTGCAGGTATAGAGCTTGCGCGCGGTCTGGGAGGTCGGAAAGGCGATGCGCAACTGCTCGGCGACGCCCCCTTTCTCGACCAGGTCTCCGTCGGGGCTGTCCGAGCCCTGCCCGACGTCGGTCGGCGCAAACGGGGCGCGGAAGTTCCAGAACGTGGACGGCTGGGTCCAGAAGCTGAGAGCCGAATTGGAGATGAAGCCCGTGGCCGTGTTGGTGGCGGCAAAGCCGTTGGCGTCGGAGAGGAACACGTCACCGGTCGCGGAAAGGGTCGCAAGGTCGTAGAGCTTCAGGTTGCCGAACCAGCGCGGCGACTTTGCCGGGTCGGGGCGGAACACGCCGATGTACACCTGGTTGAGGTTGGTGCCGCGGACATTCACGCTGACGGGCATCGAGCTCGACGCGAACACGCTGTTGACCGACTGGACTTCCCCGAGGATCTGGTTCAGGGCCTTGACGATTTCCGAGCCCCCGTTGGCCGAGGACACCGCGAAGTACTTGCCCTTGCCGTTGATGGCCACGCTCTGCAGCAGCGCCGTCATGGACGGCCCCTGGCCGGTGGTGCCCGGATCGACCTCGAGGACATAGGTGGTGACGCTCTGGTTGCCGGGAAGGTCGGCTCTGCAGTCGCCGTTCGCCAGGAATTTGGCGTACTCGTCCATCCAGTTGCCCTGCTGGCCGTTCGGAGTGATGGAGATCGTGTCGGGCGGGTTCTTGCCCACGAGCCCGGCGAGTTTGGTCTGGGCGTCGGCGAGCGCCTGGGTGTTTTCGGCCGCGGGTCCGTTGCTGATGTAGATCTGGAAGTTCTTCTGGCAGGCGTCGGTGATCGGGCTGGTGTAGGTGTTGGTGCCCACATCGGTAAAGGCATTGCCCGGCAGGCTGGCCGCGGGCGGGTTGTTCGCCGTGTTGCCGCCGTAGTCGCGCTTTGCCTGGCCGAAGCCCAGGTTCGCCGTGATCCCCGCCCAATAGGCGTACGCCTCGTACATCATCTCGGAGACCTCGTTGTTGTTGCCCTTGTCGCCGATCTGGTCGAAATTGTTGATGACGGTCATGAGCGCAGGCTTGTTGACGCTGTTCATCTGCCGTATGCCGAAGCGAACGTAGGCGCCGTGGTTGTTGGGCTGGCCGGATTCATTGAACAGCATCATGCCGACGTTGAAATCGCTGGAAATACTCTTGATCACCGTGACCATGGCGCTCTTCTCGTTCGTGAAGGCCTGGTTCCAGTTGGCGGTGTTGTCGACCATGAGCAGCACGTTCGGTCGCTCCGCGGTGAAGCTCGGGTTGGCGAGGAAGATGTCGATGTCCTCGCCGATCGGGTCGAACGCGGCGAAGCCGCGCGGAATCGCGACGCCGAACACCAGGACGAGGGCGGCGAGTGCCTTGAGCGTGTAGGTCAGCTTCATGATGAGCCTCTTGAGTCGCAACTACGGGCAGTTGCCCGCCGGCAGGCGCATTCTCACGCCCTGCGAAAGATTGATCTGGGCCCCGGTGATGCCGTCGGTGGAGCCTGCGGACACTTCCCAGTTCGTGTCCTCGGGTGCGATGTTGCTGGTCAGGGAATAGTTCTTCGCCGTTACCGAGTTGACGCAGCCCGGGCGATACATCGTGATCTGATAACCGTTGACCGCCTTGAGAACCGAAGCGGTCCCGCCGGGCCATTGCCCGGTGCTATTGGCGGCGTCGCTGAAAAAGGCGTAGGTGCTGATGCTGTTTTCGATGGCCTGCTGGGCGCTCGCCTCGAGCGCGCGCTGCGCCTGCATGTTGCCCACCACCTTGAGGTTGGTGCTCGAGAGACGGATCATCGAAACCACGAACAGCGTGATCATGACAAGCATGATCAGCACTATCAGCAGCGTCGCGCCGCCCTGCTTGCGGAAAGACGGCTTCACGGGTTTTCCCTCCTCGCGCTCAGGTTCGTCAGCCGGAGTCCGCTGAAATAGGAATGCCGCTTGAACTGATCGTTGTACGGCCCGTAGACGAGTCCGGTTCCCTGTACGGTTCCCGCGCCGAGCACGGCGGAGGAAGTGGCGACCGGATAGGTCTTGGTATCGGAGTAGTCGGGGCTCGGCTCGGCGTTGCGTGCGATCAGCCACACTTTGGCGCTCACCGCGTTGGCGAAATCCACGACAGTCGGCGCGGCGGTCGAGATGTTGGGGATGTACACGTCTGCGGCGCCGTCGCCGATCCTTCCGGTGGAACTGTTCGCGGTATTCGGGCTGTTGTCGATGCCGTATTCGATCTTGAACGCCTCGATTCCCTCTGAAATCGGGACGATGTTGAACGTCCGGTTGCCGCCGGCATCGACCCCCAGCTCGAGCCGTTTCAGCGTGGGGATCGGCCTGCCCGCGTCGTCGTTCGCCCCGGTGCACACGTCGCCGCCTCCGGCCGGAACGCTGCAGGGCGCGACAAAATAGATGTGCACGTGGTACTTGCGGATCGATTCGGCGTTGCCGTTCTTCTGCCTGATCGTCGCCGCCGTTACGCCGTCGGCCTTGCTGATCGAGGTGATGGTGCTTCCGGCGCCGAACTGGATCTCCACCGTCGCCGGGTCGGTCTGTATGTAAACATCGTTCGAGACGCCGGTGTCGGCGGTCGCGACGGCGGGGAGAAGACCGTCGCCGGGATATCTCAGCGGTGTCGTCCCGGCCCGGCGGATCACGAGGATGTCGCTGCCGGGGTACAAGTTCACATTCGGCAGCAAGGTCGCTGCTCCGCAGGTGGTTGCCGAAAGATCCGGCCTGCTCGCTTGGTTCGCAGCGACAAACCCCTGCACGGGAACGCCGAGGGCACCCGCCAGCGCCGCGGCATCCCCGGTGATGCACGGATCGGGAAGGGCCGTGCCATCGGCATACGCCGAGTAGCGACCGTAGTAGCCGGCAAGATGGATATCCTGGGTGACTGCTTCCATCGCATAGCGCCCGTTCTCGATCTGTTGCGCCGACTTCTGCAATTCGCGCTGGCTCTGGCTCGAGTTGGCGAACACGACCGCCAACCCCGCCAACAACAACAGGCCGATGGTCATCGCGATCATCAGCTCGATAAGGGAAAGACCGTGCTGTTTGAACTCGTTCATGATCAGCTCAGCTTGGCGATTTGCAGCGTCGTCCAGACCACCCGGCGCTTGGTCTCGGGGCCATACAGGCCGTTGGCGCAGTTGACCACCGGGGCGAACGTGTCCGTCATTCCCTGCCACGCGACCGCGACCGTATAGACATTGGCCACCGGGTCGAAGCTCACGCAGCCGCGCGCGCCGGCCATGGCGCCGATGTTTCCGCCGCCTCCTGCCGCCTCGGCCGCGCCCTGCAGTGTCTGGTCCCATTCGGCCATGCCGCTGTCGGCCAGCGCTTTCGTCTGGATGTTGACGTAGCCGGCGGTGCAGTTCGGTGTCCCTGCGTAACCGCCTCCCGTATTCGTTCCGAGGTACGGCGTTCCGGTGGCCGCGCTGGTGATCGCGTAGCAGGTCGCAGATCCGCGGTTGGCATTGATCCTCTCGACGATATCGTTCAGCATGATCAGCGCCTGCGCGCGTTGATACGACTCGAGCTCCGCCTGGTGCGCGATGGCCTGGACGCCGATCAGGCCGAGCAGGCCGAAGACGGTGATCACGATCGCGACCAGCACCTCGAGCATGGTGAAGCCGCGCGCGTCGCGCAGCCCGCCGCGCGCGGGACGGCCGGACAAGGCCGCGCCCCGCGCCGACGGGAGGTCAATTACAGCCATTCGATGGATCATTGTCGGTATCCGTCTTGATGCTCGGCCGTCCGCTGGAAGTAACGAGGACGCACCGGGCGGCTATGGGATGGGCGGATTGCGCGGCAGTGAAGATAATGTTGTTGATGTCCGTCGATTGGCGTCCGTCCATTCTGAAAGTGATGTTCGTGCTTGCCGGCGTTCCAAGATTGGACTTTTTGGGCGTGACCGTTACGTTGGTCGTCGCTTCTCGCGATTGGAGCACGGTCGCGCCGATCTGCACCGTCCACCCGTTCTGCCAGCTGCCCGATACCGGGATCAAGTCGACGTTCGCCGCGCGCTTGATGGCTTCGCTGCGGGCGAGGATCACGCTTTCGTAGAGATCGGAAGCGGAGCTTCGCACCTGGGAGGTGATCACCATGTCGCGCATCGACGGAGCGGCGAGACTCATGAAAACCCCAAGTATCAAGAGCGTAATCATCAGTTCGATGAGAGTGAATCCGCGCAAACGGAGCGGCCGCAGCCGGCGGTTGGAGACCGCGTTTACCATTTGTTGTCGCCGGCCGTGCGGTACTTGGCGCCTTCGACGTAGCTGGTGTAGGTCGGGTCGGCATTGAGATACACATCGCCGTCGCCCACTTGCGGTCCGGTCGCCGTCGCTTTGACCATGAAAGCCGGGAAAGCCGGTGGAGGCGGACCTGGGGGACCTACGAGATCGACGTGCACCGTGTATCTGCCGTTGCTGCAATCCGCCGCGCAGGTCCAGACGTCCCTGTTGGGGATGTTCAGGCCGCCCGCGCCGATCGTCGCCGTGTACGCGCGCGCGTCGAGAAAATACTGCACTTCTTTGCTGCTGATTTCCATCATGAGCTGCTGGGCCTGCGAGCGGCTGGCGCGTTTCAGATACTGTAGGTAGGAGGGATAGGCGATCGCCGTCAGGATGGCGATGATCGCAACCACCGTCATCACCTCGATCAACGTAAAGCCGCTGCGGCGCTCGCGAATGGCGTTCATGTGTTCCCTCCTGAAACGTTTCGACAGCCTAAGGCGATCCAGCCATTAAAGCTATCGGATGGCGACGAACGGATTCTTCCTTCCGACGAACGGGCCGCCGGAAGGCGGCCGAATTCACTCCGGCTGGAAAAGCGTGAAAAATTACCGCCGTCGGGCTGACTGAATCTTCGACGGCACGCCGACCGGCTTGACCCGGCCGATGCTAGATTGAGGCCAAGCCTTTCGGCATCGGAAAAACCACGTTTTCCTCGGTCCCGGACAGGACCGTCACGCGGTCCGCGCCCAAATCGCGCAGTCCGGCGATCACCTGCTGCACGAGGATTTCCGGAGCGGACGCCCCGGCGGTAACCCCGATCCGCCTCTTGCCGGCGATCCATCCGGCCTTCAGCTCGGAGGCGTCGTCGACCATGTGCGCCTCGATGCCGCGGCTCTGCGCGACTTCGCGCAAGCGGTTGGAGTTCGAACTGTTGGGTGAGCCGACGACGATGACCAAGTCACATTGCTGCGCCATGAACTTTACCGCGTCCTGGCGGTTCTGCGTCGCGTAGCAGATATCGTTCTTTTTCGGTCCGGCGATCGCGGGGAAGCGCGCTTTCAGCGCTTCGACGATCGCCGCGGCATCGTCCACCGAGAGCGTAGTCTGCGTCACGTAGGAAAGCCTTCCCGGATCGCGCACTTGCAGGCGCGCGACGTCGGCGGCCGTTTCCACGAGGTACATGCCTTCGGAGGCCTGGCCCATGGTCCCTTCCACCTCCGGGTGGCCGCGGTGGCCGATCATGACGATTTCGCGGCTCGCAGCGCGCATCTTCGCGACTTCGACGTGCACCTTGGTGACCAGCGGACAGGTCGCGTCGAATACGCGCAGACCCCGCGCCTCGGCCTCGCCGCGCACGGCCTTCGAGACGCCGTGGGCGCTGAAGATCACGGTGCTGCCCGAGGGAACCTCGCCAAGCGCCTCGACGAACACGGCGCCTTTGCTCTTCAAGTTCTCGACGACGTATTTGTTGTGCACGACCTCGTGGCGGACGTAGATCGGCGCGCCGTGGATCGCGAGCGCGCGCTCGACGATGCCGATCGCGCGCTCGACACCGGCGCAAAAACCGCGTGGATTGGCGAGCAGGACTTCCATGAGCGCTTATTCTAGGGCTTTTGCGCGGCGCCGGCCGAACGCAGGCCATCGAGGATCAGCAGTCCCGCGCCTACGGTGATCGCCGAATCGGCGAGATTGAAAGCCCAGAAATGCCAGCCGAGGGCGTGAAAATCGAGAAAATCCACCACGTGGCCGAGGGCGATCCGGTCCCAGAGATTGCCGAGGGCTCCGCCGAGCACCAAGGCGAGTCCCGCCGAGAAAAGGCGCTCGCTCGAATGCTTGGCGAGGAGGAACACGATGGCGGCGGTCGCAGCGACGGCGATCCCGATGAACAGCACCCTTTGCCAACCGCCCGCGTCGGCGAGAAAGCTGAACGCCGCGCCGCGGTTGTGCGCGAGCACCAGATTGAAGAAGGGCGTGATCTCGCGTACCTCACCGAAGCGCAGGCTCGAGCTGATCGCGTACTTGCTCGCCTGGTCCGCCAGCGCGAGGAGCAGCGCGAGCGCAAGCCACGGGGCGATGCGTTTCACGCTCGCCGGGATCATGCGAATCGCCGGGGCTCGCCGGAGCCGTAGAGGTTTTGCACGCAGCGCCCGCAGATCCCCGGGTGCTC
>WNFA01003320.1_pt1 | contig 14600 bp, 12 predicted proteins | sample 5400481 | NCBI WGS metagenome assembly WNFA01 (sample SAMN13153340, study PRJNA577476) | soil metagenome | isolation source: 120 cm saprolite under Douglas fir tree site 2 hole 1 replicate 2 | place: USA:California | collected 2015-04-18 | reverse complement strand
GACGAAGTGCCCGAGGGCGAACGCGTCATCTACAGCGCCCACGGCGTTTCGCCGGAAGTGCGCGAGGCCAGCAAGCTGCGGAAGCTGCGCGTGATCGACGCTACGTGCCCGCTGGTCACGAAGGTGCACGTGGAGGCAGTGAAGTTCGCCAAGGAAGGCTATTCGCTGATTCTGATCGGGCATCGCGATCACGACGAAGTGATTGGCACGCTCGGCGAGGCGCCCGCCGTAACTCATGTAGTCGGATCGCCCGCGGAAGTAGCGTCAGTGACGTTGCCCGACCCAAACCGCGTAGCATATTTGACGCAGACAACGCTCAGCTTGGATGAAACACGCGACATTATCGCCGCGCTGCGGGAACGCTTCCCTAACATTAAGGGTCCGGCGGCTCAGGACATTTGCTACGCCACGGAGAACCGGCAGGTTGCCGTGAAGCACGTGGCCTCCGATGCCGACCTGCTGCTGGTGGTTGGCTCCGACAATAGCTCAAATTCCAAGCGGTTGGTGGAAGTGGCTCGCAGTTTGGGCACAGAGGCACATCTAATTGACGATTGCCGCGATATTCAGCCGCGGTGGTTGAATGGCGTGAAGACGGTGGCCCTGACCGCGGGAGCATCGGCTCCGGAACATCTGGTGCAGGACGTAGTTGAGTATCTGGCGGGACAGGGCTTTGGTGACGTGCAGGAATTGGAAATCATGCCGGAAAATGTGCGCTTTGGATTGCCGCCGGAGATTGTGGCGACGATTGCCGCGGCACCGGCCCTCGCTGCCCTGGAGTCGTAGTTCGGAGTTATGTTTGGAGCTATGATGGAAGAATCCCCCCCCTAGAGTCCGGCCTCTGCGCCGCAGATGCGATTTGGAAAGATTGACGACCTGGGGAGCCGGGTCGCCGTGGCCGTCGATGCGGCTCGCAAATATCTTTTCTCCGAGCAGCACGAAGAGGGTTACTGGTGCGGAGAGCTGCAAGCCGATACCACCCTCGAATCCGACTATATTCTGCTCCATACGCTGCTCGGCACGGGCAGCCAGGAACGCTTTGACAAGGCCGCTCGCTATATCCTGAAGCACCAGAATGAAGATGGTGGCTGGAGCATCTACGCCGGCGGTCCTTCCAACGTCAGCGCGTCGGTGAAAGCCTACTTCGGGTTGAAGCTGGCCGGATTCACGGAGGATCATCCGGCGCTGGCGCGCGCCCGCAAAAAGATTCTCGACCTGGGTGGCGTGACCGAAGTCAATACATTTACCAAGATCTATCTCTGTTTTTTTGGGCAGTACGATTACGACGCGGTTCCTGCGATTCCCCCGGAGATCGTGCTGTTTCCCAATTGGTTCTGGTTCAATATCTACGAAATTTCTTCGTGGTCGCGTGCCATCCTGGTGCCGCTTTCGATCTGCTACGCCAAGAAACCATTCAAAAAAATTCCCGACGAAATGGGCGTGGAAGAACTCTTTGTCGGCGGGCGAGATAAGTCGCGCATGCATCTGCACTGGGCCGAGAAGCTGATTTCATGGCGCAATTTCTTTTTGTTTCTTGACCGCTTGACCCATTGGTTCGAGCGCGTACACATCCGTCCGCTGCGTTCGCTTGCTCTGAGGCGGGCCGAGAAGTGGATGCTGGATCGCTTTGAGATGAGCGACGGCCTGGGAGCGATCTATCCCTCGATGATGAACGCTATCATCGCGCTGCGCTGCCTGGGGTATTCGGTGGACGATCCGCAGTTCATCCGCGCGATGGACGAGTTCGAGAAGTTGGGGATCGAAGAGGGTGACACTTTCCGCATGCAGCCCTGCATGTCTCCGGTCTGGGATACGGCATACGCGCTCTTTGCCTTGGGCGAGGCGGGGGTTCCGGCTAGCGATCCGCGGCTGGTGAAATGCGCCGACTGGATACTGCAAAAACAGGTGCGTAAGCCCGGAGACTGGAAGATCAAGAATCCGAAAGGCGAGCCGGGCGGGTGGTACTTCGAGTTCAACAATGAGTTCTATCCCGACGTGGACGACAGTGCCATGGTCTGCCTGGCGCTGAGCCGGGTGGAGCATCCCAATGGGCGCTATCAGAGGGAGTCGGTGCAGCGCGCGACTGATTGGATCTTGTCGATGCAGTGCAAGGACGGAGGCTGGGCTTCGTTCGATAAGGACAACGATCGCATGGTGTTTCAGTACGTTCCTTTCGCGGATCACAACGCCATGCTCGATCCCGCAACCGTCGATATCACGGGGCGCATTCTGGAATGCCTAGCGACGTATGGATACGACCAGAACCATCCGGCGGTGAAGCGGGCGATTAAATTTATTCGCAAAGCGCAAGAACCTGATGGCAGTTGGTTTGGACGCTGGGGCGTGAACTACATCTACGGCACGATGCAGGTGTTGCGCGGCCTGGAAGCGATGGCCGTGGACGGTAACGATCCGATGATCCAGCAGGCCGCGGAGTGGGTGCGATCGGTGCAGAACGCCGATGGGGGCTGGGGCGAGACGGTGGGATCCTACGACGATCCGAACCTTCGAGGGCAGGGCGACAGCACGGCATCGCAGACCGCGTGGGCGATTATGGGTTTGCTGGCGGTCGGCGACACGCGGAGCGAATGCGTGGCGCGCGGCATGGCGTATCTTCTGCGGACGCAAAATAAAGATGGGTCATGGGACGAGGCTTTCTTCACCGGAACGGGCTTCCCGCGCGTGTTCTATCTGATGTACCACTTGTACAGGCAATATTTCCCGCTGATCGCGCTCACGACCTATTCGAAGGTGATGGCGGAGAAGAGCAGCAGTTAGCACTCAGCAGTCAGCACTCTGCAAAACTGAATGCTGAATGCTGAGTGCTGAATGCTCGCTCTTGTCACCGGCGCCACCGGATTTCTGGGCAGTCATGTTGCGCGTGTTCTGGCGGAACAGGGAGCGCAATTGCGGCTGCTGGTGCGTCCTGCCAGCGATTTGCGCAACCTTGACGGTTTGAACGCCGATCGCGTTGTGGGCGACCTGCGGGACGCGGCTTCGATTGAGAAGGCGCTTTCTGGCTGCGACGTCGCATTTCACGTTGCCGCGGACTATCGGTTGTGGGTGCGCGATCCCGGCGAGATGTACCGCTCGAATGTTGAGGGCACGCGTTCCTTGCTCGAAGCGGCGCGGAAACAGGGCGTACGACGCGTGGTCTATACGTCGAGTGTGGCGACCATGGGATTCAGTTCCGGCTCGAAAAACGGCGACGTAGCGGATGAACAGAGCCCGGTCGGCATCGAGGACATGATCGGGCACTACAAGCGTTCGAAGTTCATGGCGGAGCGGGTAGCAGTCGAGGCGGCGAGATCTGGAGTCGATGTGGTGATTGTGAATCCCACCACGCCGATCGGCGAGCGCGACATCAAACCGACTCCGAGCGGGCGAATCGTCGTGGATTTCCTGAAGCGAAAATTCCCGGCATACGTGGAAACGGGCCTGAACCTGGTGGATGTGACCGAGTGCGCCCGTGGCCACGTCCAGGCGCTTGAGAAGGGAAGATCGGGCGAGCGCTACATTCTGGGCGGAGAGAATCTTACGTTGAAGCAGATTCTGGACCGACTGGCCGTGATTACGGGATTGAAGTCGCCGACGGTGAAACTGCCATATGTGTTCGCGTTCGCGACGGGAGTTGTGGACGAGATGGTGACCGGACGACTTATGGGCCGCGAGCCGCGAGCGACGATTGACGCTGTCCGCATGGGACGCAAGATGATGTTTGTGAGTTCAGCGAAAGCGGAACGGGAACTGGGCTGGTGCTTGGTTCCGGTCGATGGAGCGCTGCGGCGGTCGGTGGACTGGTTCCGTGGCAACGGATATGTCTAGGATTGCCATCATCGCCGCCATGGAGCGAGAGGTGCGACCGCTCATCCGAAGCTGGAATGTCAGAACTCTAGAACACGGCGGACGACGATATCGTCTTTTTGAAAACGGACAAGCAGTTCTGATATGCGCCGGAATTGGCCCCGAGGCGGCGCGCCGCGCTACCGAGGCGGTGATTCAGGAAGTTCACCCCGTGCGTGTGATCTCTGTTGGTTTCGCCGGAGCGCTGGATGGATCGCTGCAAGTCGGGCAGGTTCTTGAGCCGCGGACGGTGATCAATGCTGCCGACGGCGTCAGAACAGAAGTCGGCTCGGGCGAGGGAATACTAGTGAGTTCCTCGACCGCGGCCGGTAAGGAACAGAAAATTCGATTAACGAAAGCTTACGGCGCGAGTGCCGTGGACATGGAAGCCGCAGCCGTGGCGCAAGGAGCGCAGGCGCGAGGAGTCGAGTCCGGAGCTTTGAAAGCGATTTCCGATGCCGCCGATTTCAGGCTGCCGGCGATGGATCGTTTTGTGGCGGAAGACGGGAGCTTTCGTTCCGTCAGGTTTGCATGTCATGTGGCGCTGCGCCCGTGGCTTTGGGGGACAACCATTGCGCTGGCGCGGAACAGTTCCAAGGCAAGCAGGGCTCTTTGCGGCGCGCTCGTGAGTTATCTGGGCCGTGAGACTCTCCGTCATCAGACTTTGCCTGCTGAGTCTTTGGTGACCGAGTTGAATCCAACAAAAGTTCGGCCAGAGTTCGCCAGCGCACATACTAATACTGGTACTCAGTCTCATACTCAAGCTGAGACGAAACAGTAGGGGAAACGATAAAGTTTGCTATGGCAAATGCTCGCACGTCGATATTGACCGTTGAAAACGAAAGGCGCGAGATTCCTTCCACGATGAGGGCCGCCGTGTATCGCGGCGTGAACGATGTGCGCTTGGAAGAAGTGCCTGTGCCCGAGGTCGGGCCCGGAGAGATTCTGGTTCGAGTCCACACCTGCGGTATCTGCGGGACCGATCTTAAGAAGATCGCCACCGGCTCGCACTCCGCGCCGCGTATTTTTGGTCACGAAACTTCGGGTGTCGTCGCGAAAGTCGGTCAAGGCGTTCGCAAGTTCAGCCTCGGCGAACGCGTGGTGGTGTTTCATCACATCCCGTGTGAAGAATGTTATTACTGCCGCCACAAAACCTTCGCGCAGTGCGACACCTATAAGAAAGTTGGTTGCACGGCTGGTTTCGAGCCGTCGGGTGGAGGATTTGCGGAATACGTCCGGGTGATGGAGTGGATTGTCGAGAGGGGTACGGTGCGCATCCCCGATGGCATCACCTTCGAGCAGGCAAGCTTTGTCGAGCCGGTGAATACGTGCATCAAAGGGATTGAGACCCTTCGTCTGCAAGCGGGAGAGACCGTGCTGGTGATTGGGCAGGGCCCGATTGGCCTGATTCTAGCGATCCTGGCGCAGCGCGCGGGGACTCGGGTGATTACTTCCGATTTGTATCCGGCGAGGCTTACAATGGCTAATAGCTTCGGCCTGAAACTGACAATTGACGCTTCCAAGGCTGACGCCGGGCAAAGTGTGCGCGGAATGACTGAGGGGCGCGGGGCTGACGCTGTGATTTTGGCGGTTGGCGGGAGCGGCCTGATCCGGCCTGCCATGGATGCTGCGCGTCCGGGAGGTCGTGTATTGCTGTTTGCGCAGACTGTGCGGGGCGAGGCCACGATTGACCCGGCTGCGGTGTGCGTGGACGAAAAGGCTTTGCTCGGATCCTACAGTGCATCTGTCGAATTGCAGGAGGAATCAGTGCGGGTCGTCATGAACCGTGAAATGGATCTGGAACGGCTTATCAGCCACCGTTTCCCGCTGGAAAGCGGTGTGGAAGCGCTGAATCTGGCTGCCCATCCTCGACCGGACTCGATGAAGATCGTCATTCAGCCGGGCAGAGCGTGGGAAGGACACCAACTGTGAATGGCAAGATGACGGCTGCCGTCCTTTACGGCAAAGAAGACATCAAGATTGAAAAAGTGCCGATCCCACGCGTGGGTGACGGCGAAGTTTTGGTGAAGGTCCACGTGGCCCTCACTTGCGGCACGGATTTGAAGGTGTATCAGCGGGGCTATCACGCCCGCATGATTGTGCCGCCGGCGTTGTTCGGGCATGAACTGGCCGGCACGGTCGAGGAAGTCGGTGAAGGAGTGCGTGGCTTCAAGAAGGGTATGCGCGTGGTTGCACTCAACTCGGCTCCCTGCGGCATGTGCTTCTACTGCTCCAAGCATCAGTTAAACCTCTGCGAAGATCTGTTGTTCAACAATGGCGCTTATGCCGAGTACATCAGGATTCCGCGGCGTATTGTGGAAACTAATATGCTCGTCGTGCCCTCGAACGTGAGCTTCGAGGATGCCGCGATGACCGAGCCGCTGGCCTGCGTTCTCCGGGGGTTGCATGAAACTGGAGTCGAGATCGGCGACACCGTGGCGGTGATTGGCGGCGGGCCGATCGGTCTGATGTTTGTGCAGGTGGCGAAAGCAATCGGCTGTAACGTTATTGCGGTGGTCAAACGCGATTCGCAGGTCGTACTGGCGCGCAAGAAGGGTGCGCACGAGGTCGTTCAGATTACCAACGTGAAAGATCCGGTAGAGGCGGTGCGCGAGTTAAGTCCGGAGAGGCGCGGCGCCGATGTGGCAATCGAAGCCGTAGGCCGCCCGGAAGCGTGGGAGTGGGCTGTGCAGATGGTTCGCAAGGGCGGCACGGTGAATTTTTTCGGCGGGTGCGCTTCGGGAACCAAGGTGCAGTTAGACACCAACCGCTTGCACTACTCGGAAATCACTTTGAAAGCGACTTTCCACCACACTCCGGAGACGGTGCGCCGGGCCTTCGGTCTGATTGCCGAAAAGAAAGTTCGTGGCACCGACTACATTACCGGCGAAGCGCCCCTTTCGCGTTTGCACGATGTGCTGCGCCACATGCTGAACCGCAACGGGGATATCAAGACCGCGATCATCCCCGGGCACTAGCGGTAAGTCATACGTGGAGCGACGGGCGTCTCGCCCGTCGGGCCAGGCGAGACGCCCGGCGCTCCACCAGCAATAATGAAGCGGCATTCATTGTGTCCCTGTGAAGGTGTACCTGTGACCTCTGTGCGCTCTGTGGCTAGGAACTTTTGTAGCTAAGAAGCCTTGATGACGACTGCGCCCCCCCATCCCCCGACCGCGCCGCTCTCCTCCGGCTGGAGTGCGTTGCCGCCGGAGTACGCCATCCCCGACCATGCGCCCTCGGAAGCCGAAGCGCGCGAATATTGCCGCCTCCTGGCGCGCTCGCATTACGAAAATTTTTCGGTCGCGTCCTGGTTTCTTCCGGAGCGTCTGCGCCAGCATTTCTTCAACGTCTATGCGTATTGCCGCATCTCGGACGATCTGGGTGACGAGGTGGGTGACAGCGCCGCATCTCTGGAGCTGCTCGATCAGTGGGAAACGGAATTAAACGCTTGCTACGACGGTCATCCTCGGCATCCTGTATTTGTGGCGCTCGCCGAGACCGTGCGCAGGTTTGAAATTCCGAAACACGAGTTTGCGGATTTGCTGATTGCTTTCCGGCAGGACCAAAATATTACCCGCTATGAAACCTTCAACGATCTGCTGGGCTACTGCCGGTATTCGGCGAATCCGGTTGGCCACCTAGTGCTGTACTTGTGCGGCTACCGCGATAGCGAGCGCCAGGAGCTTTCCGATTACACCTGCACCGCGCTTCAGCTCGCGAACTTCTGGCAAGACGTGAGCGCGGATCTTGCCAAAGGACGAATTTATCTTCCGCTCGAAGACCTGAGCCGCTTCGGAGTAAGCGAAGAAGCTATTCGCAACGACGAAAACACTGCCGCGTTCCGCGAGATGCTCAAGTTTGAGGTCGAACGCGCACGGGAATGGTTCAGGCAAGGCATGCCGCTGGTGGCGAAAGTGAACGGCGAGCTGGCAACCGACATCGAACTGTTCAGCCGCGGCGGGCAAGAAATTCTGAACGCCATTGAACGCCAGGATTACGCTGTGCTGGGCAGGCGTCCGACAATCTCCAAAACCCGGAAGCTGGCCCTGGTCGCTTGTGCCGCGCTGGGGAAGCTGCTGGGGAAGCAAAGATGAGCACGGCCGTGGGAAATGCGCCCGCGCAGTTTTCGCCTACCGCTTCACAGCTCCACATGGCGTACTCCGTCTGCCGGAGTATCGCGCGCTCCGCGGCCAAGAATTTTTACTATGGATTTGTGGTGCTTCCACGGCGGAAACGCAATGCGTTGAGCGCGGTGTACGCCTTCATGCGGCGGTGCGACGACATCGCAGACGACAACACGTTAAGCCTCAACGATCGTCACAACAAGCTGGCGGACTGGCTGAACAAAGTCCACCGCGCTTTGGCTGCACAGCCAACGGATGACCCGGTGCTGCTGGCGCTGACCGATGCACAGCGCACTTACCAGATTCCGGTTGGGCTGCTCGACCAGCTCGCTTACGGTACGGCTGCGGATCTCGATCACAGCCAACAGGAACCCGTCGCCAATGCGCCATTGGCCGCGCGTTACCAGACTTTTGAAGAGTTGCGCCAGTATTGCTACGGGGTGGCCTCGGTCGTCGGTCTGGTGTGCATCAAGATCTTTGGATATCGCGATCCCGCCGCTGAGTCGCTTGCCGAGCGCTGCGGTCTGGCGTTTCAGCTCACGAATATTATTCGCGACGTCAAAGAAGACGTCGCGATGGGGCGGGTCTATTTTCCGCAAGAGGACCTGGCGCAGTGCGGTCTCTCGCCCGCCGATCTTGCCGCGCCGCAGATTGACGTTAACCGCATTCGTCCGCTCCTGGCGATGGAGGCCGACCGCGCTCGCGAGTGCTACGGCGCCGCTGAAGAACTGATCCCGCTGGTGAATGAAGACAGTCAGCCCGCCCTGTGGGTACTGATCTCCATCTATCGCGGCCTCCTCGAAAAGATTGCATCCAACCAGTACGACGTTTTCAGTGAGCGCGTCCGATTAACGGTTCCTGAAAAGCTCACGATCATGGGAAAAGGAATCCTGAAGCGCTTAGTGTGATGCCGCCCTCGATCTATCCTAATTCGATCAATCCTAATTCGACGAATCGTGATACGACACATCCTGCCACAGTGGCCATAGCCGGAGGCGGGTTGGCGGGGCTCGCCGCTGGATGCGCCCTGGCGGAAGCCGGTTTCCGCGTGACCCTGTTTGAGCGCCGACCTTATCTCGGCGGGCGCGCGTCTTCTTATCAGCATCCTGGCACCGGTGAAGTCGTCGACAATTGCCAGCATGTGTTGCTTGGCTGCTGCACCAATCTGCTCGATTTCTATCGTCGCGCCGGAGTTCTGGACAGAATTCGCTGGTATAAGAAGCTGACGTTCCTCGAGCCTGGAGGCCGCGCTTCCGTGATTGCGCCTTCGGCACTCCCCGCTCCGCTGCATACCGCTCTGGCGTTTCTCCGGGCCGACTGTCTGAGTTTTCGCGACAAGCTGGCCATCGGACGAGCGATGGCCGCGCTCGCTCCGTCCACTCCGGCGGATCGGGGTGAGTCGTTCCTCGACTGGCTCAAACGCCACGGACAAACCGAGCAGGCCATCGAGCGTTTTTGGAAGACCATCCTGGTCAGCGCGTTGAACGAAGATCTTGATTGTGTTTCGGTCCCATACGCGGCCCAGGTGGTGCGCGAGTCGTTTCTCAAATCGGCCGCTGCTGGGCTCATGGGAATTCCTACTGTGCCACTCACCGACCTTTACAGTACAGCTGGAGACTACATCCGCGCCCGTGGCGGAGAGATCCAGTTGCGTGCAGGCGTGGAGTCGTTTCGATCGGAAATCTCCGAAGTAAGTGTGACGACGAACGGACAGGAGCAGAAGTTCGACTATCTCGTTCTGGCCGTCCCTTTTGACGTGCTGGGGCGCATGTTGCCCGATACTCCGTCCGCCGCTCCTTTGGCTGCGGCACTCGGCCAGTTCTCGACGTCACCGATCACCGGCATACATCTCTGGTTCGATCGTCAAATCAGCGACCTCGATCACGCCGTCCTGCTCGACCGCACCATGCAGTGGATGTTTCACAAGTCGCGGCTCATCACGGCTCGCGAAAACGAAGCCCGGGAAAACGACAACGGCGGCGGCAGCTACGTTGAGCTGGTCGTAAGCTGCTCCCGGAGCCTGATTGAAAAGTCGAAGTCGGAGATCGTCGACATGGCGGTGAAAGAATCGCGAGAGTTTTTCCCCGGTGCGCGCGGAGCGAAACTGCTGAAGTCAACCGTGATTAAGGAAGTACACGCGACGTATTCGCCGCGCCCGGGAATTGATCAGTACCGGCCCAAGCCAGAGACGGCGTGGCCGCGAGTCTTTTTGGCCGGCGATTGGACCGCAACCGGCTGGCCCGCCACCATGGAGGGCGCGGTTCGCAGCGGCTATCTTGCGGCGGAAGCACTGGCCCGGTTCGCCGGCGGCAAAAGCGTCAGCTTTCTCGTCTCTGATCTGGCTGCGAGTGGCTTGATGAGGTTGTTTGGCGGGAAAAATCAAAGTGCCTACGCGCCTTTTTCGCTCTTTGCGCCGTAATGCCCCTTTCTTTTTGTCACTCCCGGCAGACTTCACAGATTGCTGAAAAACTCGACTCTCTACGCCCAGCCCCTAAAGGGGCATCTGATTTTGATGAAGTTACGGCATCGCTAAAGCGATGCCCTGAAACGAAGCCGGAGTTTTTCAGCAAACTGTTCAGGCCGGCGAGGTGGCCCCAGTGTGACTGACTGTTGCCTACCGGTGCATGCAAGAAGTTAGTTCACAGTCTGAGTCAGCATGGGCGAGGTGCTTCCCATAAACGTCGCATCGCCTGCGTACACGGCAGTGATCGAGTGTTGCCCCTTGGCCAGCGATGAGGTCTTGAACGTCGCCTTGCCGCCGCTCAGCGTGCCCATGCCCAGCGTCGTCGTGCCGTCCTTGAACGTCACTTTCCCGGTCGGCGTGCCGAGGGTCGCCGGCTTCACCGTGGCGGTAAACGTCACCGCCGTCCCGAAGGTAGACGGGTTCAACGAGGACGTCACCGACGTGGAACTCGCCTGCGTTTGCGCCGGATTGGGGATCACAAGTACGACGGCATCGTCGGACGGGCTCGGGTGCGTCGGGCTGCAACTGCTGCATTTGGTCTGGAAACCGTTGACCACCGTCGCCGGACTGGTATGGCCGAAAAAGCTGTCGGAGAGTGTACGGCCGTAGCCGTAGATCGTATGATTCGCGTCCACAGCAAGGCCCTGGATCGTTTCGTTCTCGTGTGAGCCCGGAATTCTGAAGCCCCCGCCAATATAGGTCGAAAAAAGTAACACAGCCTTCGGTCCCGAACTCGACTTTGGCACCAGCAGGACCGAAACGAAGGCGTTCTGGGCGGACGAACCGCCAGCCAGCGCGGACTGCAACGGATTCTTCGTGGGGAAATTCGTCGACGTCGTCTGTCCCCCCAGGACCACGCGGTAAGCCGAGGAACTCCCGGTTACGGGGTCAAAGGCGATCGCCTGCACTCTCTCGTCCCCGCCACTCCCTCCGAAATAGCTGGAGAACGTAAGGCTGGCTGAGCCAGTCTTTGTCGTATCGATAACGGTGACGTACCCTATGCCTTTAGCGGATGTCGACACCGCAATATTCGAATTCTGATATGCGTCCAAGGTAAGCGGGATATCCGGTGGAAATGTCTTGACCCCCGACGTGGTATTGCCGCCGAGAACAACAAGGCCCGGAGCACCGAGGAGAACGCCTCCAGTCTGCGCCTCGGTCGTACCTCCGCCGCCGAGATAGGTGGAGTAGATCAATTGCTTTGTGCCGCTCAAGGTAGGATTCAGCTTGACCAGGAACGTGTCTTCCGCTCCCACGAAGGTTTTTTGGAAGCCGTTTGCCCCGCCCGCAGCCGTGAAAGCAGTGGTCGAAAATGTATTCCCACCGGCGAGGATGTCCCCGGTCGAAGGGTCTGGGATCGCCCCGCAACCGATGTGGTTGATAGTGCTGGGGGTACCGGCTCCGACATTCAGGTAGGTCAAATAGTCCACCACCAACGACCGGTTCAGCCTTGCCACGAAACAATCCTCGGTTCCCGCCCCACCGTTGTTCAGCTTGGTCGCATACGCGCCGATTGTGGCTGGCAGATTTGTTGAGGTCGTGCCGGAGGCGACCACCACGTTGCCCGATTTGTCCACAGATACGAACCCACCTCCTTCATAGCCATTGCCGCCGAGGAATATGGACGTATCCAGGGAGGCCCCAGTCGAGTTCAACCGGGTGACGAAGTTGTCATTCATGCCAGTGGTGGGACTGCCCGTCGTGACGGGGTAGTCCTTGCAGTTCGTTGTGCCGGCGATGACCGGCTCAATGAGAGAGACGCCCCGGCTTGCGTCCAACCCTATCCGCTGCGGATCAGTGTTGCATGGGGTACTTCCGCTAAAGGGGGTATGACCGCCAATGAAGGTCAAGTAAACAAGGGATGCAGCACCGGTCAGTGTCGGGTCAATTTTTGCGACATAGCCATAGACAGCGCCGCCGGATGACCCTATTAGAGTGTGAGTCTCAGGGAAGCTTGTCATGTCAAGCGTCGCTCCAGGAACGTACAGCTTCGGCTTGCCGGGAGTCGAGGTGTCCAGCACGGCGCCCGCGCCCTGGTCTTGGGCCGCACCGCCGAGGAAACTAGCATAGGTGATCTTTGGATCAATCACGAGCGGCTGACGGTGATCGTAGGTGGCGAGCTGGAAACTCACTTCATCGCCTTCCTTCAACACGAACGCACCTTCCACCAGCCGGCGCTCCGCGCCTACTGGCTGGTAGATCACAGGCTTGTGCATGAGGACTTGACCGTCCGCCGTGTGCAATACTAGATCACGGTTGTCGTCGACGTCGATTTTCTTTGCGCCCGTAATTCGAAACCTGACTGCATTCGGATCAGCTCCGGGCGAGACGATGAAGTCATATTCCAACTGCTGCATGTCGCCGTGCATGTCGCCATGAAAGAGTAGATCGATGCCGGGGTACACTTGCCCGGACCGCACCTGGGAATAAAGTGGCACACCCGTATGCCAAGCTGTCGGATCATTCCCGACGAGGTAGTTCACCTTACCTGGAAGTTGTTCGGCACCAGCCAGCTCCGGCCGCGGATTCGCGCCCACCAGCTTCATCCGCAAGACCGCTGGCGGCGCGGATTGCGAATCCGCGAAAACCTTCCCCGAGTTCTGCCAACCGTGGCCAACCTGAGGTTTCCCCTCGACCAGCACCGTCTCCGTCGGGGTGAGAAAAAGTGTGTAACCCTCGCCGTGCGAAAGAAACCGAACTTCGGGATCAGCTTGACCTTGGTTGGCTTCAAAGAAGAGCGGTAGGCTGGCGTGGGTTGCCAAGCTGTCCGGCTCGACTCGGGCGGCGTCCAGCGTGGGAAGGTCAATGACGACTAGCAGTAACAGCCCTGCAAGTACGATCCAGCGTGGGAAGGTCAATGACGACTAGCAGTAACAGCCCTGCAAGTACGATACAGCAAAGAACACGAAGCGCCAGCATATCATTACTCCTGGGAGTTCCAGCGTGGGAAGGTCAATGACGACTAGCAGTAACAGCCCTGCAAGTACGATACAGCAAAGAACACGAAGCGCCAGCATATCATTACTCCTGGGAGTGATTCCCCGGGGGAATGGGAACCGGAATCTTCCTTTGCCTTAAAAACGGCACCTATTCTACACCCATTTCGCCCGCTCGCGACGCTTGGAAACGACTTTTTATCTCGAGCACCCCAAACTGTCTGCGAACCGTACCAACATTGCCGGAATTGTCCCTTTTGCGGCCTGCGTTTGCAACACCTCCAACCCGCTGTAGACAGATTCCGCGCAGCTGACTTGGCCCGAGTGGTTTGATGAGGCTGTGAGATTCACCTCGGCGTTGCCGGTTACTTCGGTTTCCAATCCTGCGTTACCCTGATGCCATCCTCAAGAATCCTCGCGCGGCACACGATCTTATAAACATGCCTGAACGTAGCAACGCAGACAACGATCGCGCAGACAATGATCGGCGCCGCAGCACACGATTCAGCTGCGGTGGTGACGCGAAGCTCACTCGCCTCCCATCGAACGGCGTCATTCTTCCGGGGAAAATTCGCGACCTGAGTCTGCACGGCTGCCTCATCGATACCACGCTGCCGATCGATTGCGGCGTGCGAGCTGAAATTGTTGTGCGCGTCAACGCCGCTTCATTCCGTGCCGTGGGTGAGGTGAGGGCAACTCGGGGCGGCTCCGGAGCTGGCATGGAGTTCGTGCATTTGAGTGCTGTCGGAAAGGACAGGCTCTCGGACGTAATCGCGGAACTCGCGAGGTTGCAGGCGGTCATGAACAAGCTGAGATCCGTCCGGCGCGAGATGGATGCGGAGTCGTTCCGCGGGCAACTGGAAACCGGAAAACTTCAAGCGGCGATGTTGAGCGAAAGGTTTCCTGTTCTGAGGACAATTCTGAAAGCAGAGGGTTCGGAACCGGACCAAGCTGCATCCGGTGACAAGGATCGAATCGTGGAAGCGCAGCCGCTTGTGATCACCGTCGATATATTTGTCTAGTGCAATTCAGACCGCCATCAACACGACGCCACCCGCTACCAGCAAGGCCGCAATCCAACGCCGGCGCCCCACTCGTTCGTGCAGGAATATGCGTGCGGCTACCGCGTTGGCCACAAATGTGAGCGAGGCCGAAGCGGGCACGACCAAACTGAGGTTTCCCCACGAAAGGCCAAAGAGCAGGCTGTAGAACGCGACCGCCATCGCCATCAAGCCG
>WNFA01002736.1_pt1 | contig 14600 bp, 14 predicted proteins | sample 5400481 | NCBI WGS metagenome assembly WNFA01 (sample SAMN13153340, study PRJNA577476) | soil metagenome | isolation source: 120 cm saprolite under Douglas fir tree site 2 hole 1 replicate 2 | place: USA:California | collected 2015-04-18 | reverse complement strand
GCGACCGCAAGGGATCGCCCCTACTATAGACGGCCTGGCAAGCCGACCCACCCGTGTATAGTAGGGGCTGGGCTTGCCCCTGCCCTGCCGCGTTGCACTCGTTCTTTCATTCGCCAGCAACGTCCTTTATGGTCGCCCGCCGTCCCCCTAAAGCATGGAGATCCAAACCCCTTGTGAGGACGAAGTCGATACGGGGCTTGAATAAGTCAATCGCGATAACATGCTCACTTCGCGATGGAAGTGCTGGCAGCTTCGGCCACTGCCCCTGGACTCGCCTCCTTCATGCGCTAAACGAATCGCTCGAACCAGGCTGCTGTGCGGCGCAGTCGATCAGTGCGCTGCCCGGGAGTGCCGAATTCCGGCCAGTCGATCAGATGGCTCACGCCTGGGTAGCGCACAAGCTCTACCATGTGCTTGCGCTTGCGCAAGGTGACGAAGAGCTGGAGAGATTCGCTAAACGGGCAGCGCAAATCGTTATCAGCATGCAACAGCAGCAGTGGTGTCGTGATGCGATCAGCAAAGGTGAGGGCAGAGCGATTTTGCTGTAAAGCTGCATTGTCCGATCCCGCTTCATCCATCACATAATCGAACGAGAGGGACTCGTCTGACAGCAGGCGTACACCTGGGAGGTAGCTGATCCCGTTGCGACTCACCGCTGCTTTGAAGCGGTTAGTTTGTGTGATGGCCCAGTTGGTCATGTAACCGCCATAGCTGAGGCCGCCAATGCCCAGGCGCGTTCCGTCAACCGGCTCGGTGGCAATAACATGGTCTATACCTGCCATCAGGTCGCGGAAATCGTCGCCGCCCCAATCATGCAGGCTCTTCTGGCAGAATGTCTCGCCATAGCCTGTACTTCCGCGTGGATTGGCCGCAAGTACCGCGTAGCCCTTGCCCGCCAGAACCTGGAACTCGTGGACATAGCTGTCGCCCCATGCCAGTGACGGCCCTCCATGAATCTCCAGGATCAGCGGAGCCTTTGCGCCCTCTACCACTGGAGGAAGATAGAGCCATCCCTCGATTTCCAGGCCATCGAAACTTTGCCAGGTAATACGTTTGGGGCGTACCAGTTGGCGGCTGCGTAAGAGCCCATCGTTCACCCCGGTCAGCTTGCGCCGGTTCTCGCCGTTGCTGTCCATGCTCCAGATATCCCCCGGGGTGAACCAATCTGTACGGACCATTGCAATTGTCTGCCCATCCTGGCTAAGCTGGGGGGCAATATAGCAGCCGTTGCCACTGGTCAATTGCACGACCTGGTCGTGCTCGATGTCGACGCGGTAAAGGTGAACCTGGCCTCGCTCCTGGACGGTGATGAGCAATGACTGGCTATCCGGAAACCAGAGAGGCCGGCCAAGGGAGATAGTGTGTAACTCATCGACGACAAATCTCAGGCAGGTAAAATCCCGCGTGCTGGATGCAGCCGGGCGTGGCGCACTATTGCCGTGAGCATTGATTACCCAGGGCGATGTATTGCTAGTCCCGGTCTGATCTGCGGAATAATAGTATGCGATGGTCTGCCCATCGGGCGACCACGCGGGCATTTGAGCCGCGCCCTCTTCAGGTGTCAGGCGGCGCATCTGGCCCGTTGCGAGGGTGAGCACCCAGAGCGCCATGCTCGTGCTCAGGTCGGGATCAGGTCGCCTGTTAGCGCAGAAAGCGATTTCATCCCCGTCAGGCGACCAGCATGATTGGACCAGGTCCACAGGCTCCGAGGTGAGGCGAGTGGTTGTGCCATCATCGAGGGAAATCAGCCAGAGCTGTTGGTGCCGCCCATGTTTGTATCCCAGGCCATCAAATTGCTCATCCAATCGCGTGTAAACGAGCGAGGTTGTGCTGGTGTCCGGTACATTCTGGTCATCGGCGGGCTTCCACGCGCTGTGCGCCAGCAGTGCCGTGCTATCCGGTCGCCAGCTGTACTCTGTGATGCCCTGGCTGAGGTCGCTCACCTGTCGAGCTTCTCCCCCTTGCAAAGGCAGCAAATACAGCTGCATCGAACCGCTGCGATCGCTCAAAAATGCGAGAAACTGTCCATCAGGCGACCAGCGTGGGGCTACGTCATGATGTTTTCCCGGCTCTGCACTCGTCAACTGTCGCGGTGCCTGGGTTTTCCCTGCTTTACTCTCTACCAGCCAGGTAGCGCTGCTTGTTATATTAGTTTCGGCATTGCATTGATGAACGGTGAAGGCGATGAGCAAGCCATCGGGTGAAAGCTGGGGGTCGCCGGCGATGTGTAATGCCAGCAGGTCGTCAACAGTGACGTAAGGGTTTGCAGGTGCGGCTGTCACTGTTTGTACAGCGGGTACCTGGATTGTGGCAGGGGAGGTGGCAACATCGTCGAGTGTAACAGGACGTGGCACAGTGGCATTGTCTTCGTTCTCGATCATACTACAACTCCAATCGCTAACATGGTGGACGTACAGAAGTTCTTTACCTTTGAGTATATATTACATCCACAAATACGTTGTGAGGGCTATGTAGTTGCAAAGAGGTAATGAGTCAGGCTGGTATTGCCCGCAAAGTAGCTATGCTGTTACTTCTCAACAATGCAGGCGAATAGCCTGTAGAGGCCTCTAGACTTTGTCAGAGAAACTCCAGCGAGTTGCCCCTGTACTGAGTAACAGGGCACTCAGGGTATCATTCTGTAAACTAACATAGATGAGATCATCAACAAGGAGTGGCTGCTCCATGATATCGGGGGTGTACCAAAGTAAAGAGCCTGTCTTCTCAAGAAGTGCATAAAGCGTCCCATCTTGAGCCATCACATAGACATCATGTTTGGCCACCTGGACAGTTGTTTGACTCGAGGAGAGAGGGCCCACATGATAGCGCCAGAGGAGTAAGCCAATCTGAACCTGATTATCAAGTCGATCATCCCGTCGCTCAAAATCATTCATGTGTATTTTCCCACGTAAAACTACTTTTACAGGAGCAGGGAATCGCTGTTTTGCCACAAAGGGGAAGCTAGGCCTGAACGACTTCCGCTGTATCCTTCTGCTGCCCTCTTAAGATTGACACCTACTTTTCCTTTCACAAACCGCATGACGAATGTGACTGCTCTGATCTCCAGCACATCTGCATCCAGGGTGCGAGCAGGACCATCCACTGTTCCTGCTCACTAAGAACCTACCCTTTTATCTATTCGGCTTCTGGCCCTGTAGGAGTTTCCTGCTCCTTATTTGTGTTATGCCATGCCCGCGAAAATGTCACTTGTGGGCTTGACCGTCACACCAACCACCTCGCTGTGTTCATCTGACCAGACCATTTGCAGGATATGGTTGTGATAGGCGATGGTTTGTTGCGCTGTCAGGACGGGGTTGTCCGTGGTCGAATGCGCATCGCTGACCAGCGTCACATTGTAGCCCAGGTTGGTCGCCCTGCGGCAGGTCGCATCGACGCACACCTCTGACTTACACCCTGCAACGATGAGATGCGCAATGCCGCGCGCCTCCATCTCCTGCTGCAGGGTGGTGCCATAGAATGCATCCGCTTCAGGCTTGCGAATGACCAGGTCTCCTTCTTCGGGCGCAATAGCCGGGTGAATCTGCCATCCAGGCGAGCCGATCTCATCCACATCGTTATCCTGAATATAGATGATCGGCGTCCCTGTCACGCGTGCCTGGGCGATGAGGGTGGCAATGTTCTCCAGCAGTTCGTCGAGCCGGTAGACCGGTTTCGTTCCAGCCATCAGTCCCGATTGCACGTCAACAATCAATAACGCGGTATCTGTCCTCATGGGAGGTACTCCTATCTTTTGGCTGTAAAACACTGTTCGGGGAAACACGGGTGTTGTTCATAGAGCACCTCCTTTCCTGCTATCTATGCAATTCAGTACAAGGCAAGTATATCACAGCTGATGAGAGTTAGGAGACGTTCCCTATAATGGCTCTCTCTTAGTGCCAGTGGTCGCCCGCCGTCGCCTTAATGTAAGTGGGAAAGATCATCGTATGAGGCTGACCAGGATCAGGATCCCAAACAACGCCAGGATGACACCCGAGACTCTATTGATCCACAGTAACCAGCGGGGCGTAAATCTCCCGCGCAGCAAGCTGATGCCGCCGGTCAGGACAAACCACCACAGGGCTGAACCGGTGAACACTCCCAGTACGACAGTGGCTGCTGAGATGGAGTTTCTATTCGCACCTAGACCTATTCCGGCAAAGATCACCGCGAACGAGAGTATAGTCAGGGGGTTAGTCAGGGTCAGCAGGAACGTAGAGACATACGCGCCGGAGAAGTTGTTAGCTTCGGCTTTAGCTATGGCCGCACGCTCAGCGGGCCTGGTAAGCATAGTCCTGAGGCCAAGGTAGATGAGAAACAGGCCGCCAATCAAACGAATCCATGCCAGTTGGCTGACCAGGAAGTTGGCAATCAAGGTCAACCCAAAGGCGGCAACGGAGCCGTAGACAGCGTCGGCTGTTGCAATGCCCAGGCCTGAGACCATGCCATAGGTATAGCCCTTGGATAGCGTGCGTTGGATGCACAGGACGCTCATTGGACCGATAGTGGCAGCAATGGAAAGGCCAATCAGTAGGCCGCGAATAAAGAAACTGGGATCCATCTTTTCCTCCTTCTCCTTGCGTCTTGCCTGAGTGCGAAGCACTAGCTACGCAGTGCCTTTCGTCTCGGCTGAGCGCGCAGCGCTAGCGACGCAGTCGCGTTGCCGAGACGGGCAAGAACCAGCGTTGCTCCTTTCGTCCGGCCTGAGTGCGAAGCACTAGCTGCGCAGCAGCGTTGGCCGGACGGATAAGTGCCGGGCCGGACGGATAAGTGCCAGGCAAGACGGATAAGTGCCAAATAAAAGAGTAGCCTGCATTGACGCACAAAAAAGTTGCCAGACCTCCGAGGGGCCTGGCAACTGTGGCGTCTGCTTCTTACTTACTCAGGTAGCGAAAGACAAGCAAGGCGAACCAAACCAAACCTCCTGGCTTGGTTGGCTTGCTGGTTTTGAGTCAATATGCCTGGAAGATGATTGAGCATAGTGACTGACGCTTTCCCCTTTGACTTTCAGCTACGACTACTTGCAAACGCACCTGGGTGCTATCCATCGATAAAACCGGTGATGCGTACAATGCGCTATCGAACGAGATGAGCCAAGTATAGCAATTATTTCCCTTGAGGACAATACCAGGATGCTAAATCTGCAGCCCCGTTTTGTGCTATCATACCCATAAGAGTGAAAGAGAGCTGGGATGCCACTACATTGCACGCATCAACCGGACATTGCACAGAACGGTAGACCTCTAAGGGGAAGTATCCTATGATCGTTAGCGAAATAATGACGACTAAACTTGTCACGGTTACACCGGACGATACACTCAGCCACGCCGCCAACTTATTAAGGCAATACCAATTTCATCACCTACCTGTCGTAAGAGCTACGACTACAGTCGAAACATTGGAGTCAGACCAGAAGTCTCGTAAAACCCTGCCGGTACTTGAGGGGCTGCTCACCTCACAAGATATCGACATGGCAGCTAGCTTAGGAACATGGAGTTCCAGCGATCTATTGCACCAGCCCTGGCAGGAAAGGCGCGTCCTGGAGATGATGCATCGCGCTACCGTGCGTGTGTCGCCGACTACCAGCGTGGCGGCGGCTGCGCAGATTCTGGTAGAGCGTGGTCTGAACTGCTTGCCCGTCGTCGAGTATGAGCGTACGGGGCAGGCATCGCAGGAGGACGAGGGCGGAACACGAGCGGTGCTGGTGGGACTGATTACGCGCAGCGATCTGCTCATGGCGCTGGCACGCTCCCTGGGTGCATTCGAGCCGGGCATGCAATTAACTATTCCGCTGCCGATGGGTGACCTGACTCCACTGGCACAGATGCTCTTACTTGCCTCAGAACTGCGTATCCAGGTGCGCAGCATCATAGCTGCACCGCTAGAGGCCGGTATACCCCTTGCTGCAACGGTGCGCCTGGGCACTATTCATCCCGCTCCCCTGCTGGTTCGATTACAGGAGGCAAACATCCAGTATACGTTTGCAGATTTCCCAGGAGAAGGGGACAGCCATGTCTGAGGTAAAAGCCAACTCCAGAGCGCGACTTGTCTATGACCCTGCCGAGCTTGATTATAACTTTGGACCGGAGCATCCAATGCAGCCTGGGCGCATCAATGCTCTGATAGACTTGTTGGAAACCTGCGGCTTGTGGCGCAGTACCGGCGAGGATAGCCGATTACCCTTGCGTGCTGCGACGATAGAAGAATTAAGCCTGGCTCACACAAGCGATTACATTGCTGCGGTGCAAACACTCAGCACCCCCGGCAGCAGCAAAGCCGAATCGGATGAGCGCCAGCTGCTCGCCATCAAATATGGTTTTGCCGACGGCGACACTCCAGCGCTGCCCCGCATGCACGATGTATGCGCGCATATTGCGGGTGGTTCACTGGTAGCATTGAGCGCGGTCATGGGACTTCCTGCGGGTGGCGCATTCTCGTCAGAGGATGCGCGGCCCCTGCATGTATTTCACCCGGGCGGTGGGCTGCATCACGCCTGGGCCGAGCGGGCTTCCGGCTTCTGTGTCTATAACGACATTTCGGTTGCGATTGCCAATGTGCTGCGTGCCAGCGAGGCAAAGATACTGTATATCGACTTCGACGCCCATCATGGTGATGGGGTGCAGCGTGCATTTTATGACGATCCGCGCGTTATGACCGTTTCTCTTCACGAAACGGGGCGTTATCTCTTCCCCGGGACGGGAGATGTGCTTGAGCTGGGCAATGGATTAGGGCACGGTTACTCTGTAAATGTGCCCCTGGAACCTTTTACCGAGGATGATTCATATACCGAGGCGATCGAGTCGCTGCTCTCCCCGCTCGTTATTTCATTTGCTCCCGATGTCATCGTGACCGAGCATGGATGCGATACACATGCCTGGGACCCGTTAACACATCTTAGCCTGACGCTGCGCGGTATCCAGGCGCAGATTACACTGGCCCATCAACTGGCTCATACCTATTGCCAGGGCCGCTGGGTGGCGCTGGGTGGAGGTGGATATGACCTGTATCGAGTTGTTCCGCGCGCCTGGAGCATGGTATGGGCCGAGATGTCGGATCAGGCGCTGCCTGAGCATCTGCCGGATGCGTGGGTAGAACGCTGGCGACCGGTATGGAGCAGTGTGGAGGATCAGGAGGCAGCAGCGCAGCAGGTGATGGGCAAGGTACCGGCACCAACGAATTTCCCAACAAGCTTTCAAGACCGGCCAGAAGATTTTCCGGCGCAGCCGCGCCGCTGGTCTATCAGTCGCGCAAATCGTCATACCGTGTCACTCGTGCGTCATCTCCTGGTGCCTTCTTCTGTGCGCCAGGCATTTCCAGCGGCGCGGAGTCAATCACCACTGGCAGGACTTTTTGATTTGCTGCACCTGCGCGGCAGCGCCACTCCTTCGCGCAGCAAAACGTTGGAAACGCCTGCCGGCGCGTTGTTATTGCGCGACTTTTGTCCGCCCTCGCTGGTCGAACGCCTGACTGTTGATGAAGGCCTGCATGCTTTCGCGCGTCTTCCGGCGCGTGAGCATCAACTCCTTCTCAGCATCGCCAGGCGTCCAGACTGCGCGCTTACCCTGGCACATACGCCCGCGGGCCGCATCGCTGGTGAAGTGACGCTAGCTCCTGGCGACGAGTGGTGGGAAGGCCTGGAGAATGTGTACGAGGTAGCCATCGAAGTAAGCTCAAACTGGCGCGGGTTCGGCGTTGGACGTAATTTATTAGCCTTTGCCCTTGAGCTTGATGCTTTAGAGGATATCATACTCTATGCGATGGGGTTATCATGGCATTGGGACACCGAAGGCCTGGGATTGAATTCCTACCGCTATCGCGAACTGATTGCACACCTGTTTGCGTCGCAAGGCTTTGTCGAATATCCAACGACTGAGCCAAATGTCAAAATGGAGCCCGCGAATATCTTTTTGGCGCGGGTTGGTAAACGTGTTGACCAGCGCGTGGTGAGCCAGTTCTTCAACCATTTACTTAGTACGCCGAACCTGGCGCGGTTATAGAGATAAGAGCATTTCAAGGGACTACCGTGCGAGCCTGCTGACGCGAAGCGTAGCACGAAGTACTGCCTTTGGTCTTGCCTGACGGACGCAGTCCGTAGCGACGCAGTCGCGTTGGCAAGACCCATTTCAAGGCACGTTGCAGGCGCGCATTTCAAGGGACTGTGAACCCGCAGGAGGAATGATGGACCTGGGTCTGAATGGCAAAGTAGCGATTGTCACCGGCGCGAGCCGGGGAGTAGGGAAGGCGATAGCCTTTGCTTTAGCGGCTGAGGGATGTCGTCTTTCAATCGTGGCGCGAGGCCGCAAAGCACTCGAAGAAACAGCCGGCGTATTGTGGAGTGGGGGTACTGAAACACTTGCAGTTGTCGCAGATCTGACGGTTGCGCATGATATCGATCGCGTGGTGCAGTCAACTTTGGAGCACTTTGGGCGGATCGATATCCTTGTGCATAACGCGGGTGGAGCGAAAGGCCAGAACATCTTCGATACGAGCGATGAAGATTGGGAGGAGGCGCTGGCGCTAAATGTGCTGGCACTGGCGCGCCTGGCTAAGCTGGTAGCACCGGTAATGAGCCAGCAGGGAGAAGGGCGCATCATAACTATTTCATCCGTCTTTGGCCGTGAATCGGGCGGACGCACAGCGTATAACTCGCTCAAAGCAGCCCTCATCAGCCTGACCAAGTCCCTGGCATGCCAGTTTGCCCCAAATAACATTCTGGTGAACAGTGTTGCTCCAGGCTCCCTGCTTTTCCCTGGTAGTTCCTGGGATCGCCGCCTGCAGGCCGATCCTGAGCGCATCGCGGCCTTTGTGAAAAGTGATTTGCCCCTTGGACGCTTCGGTAAGCCCGAAGAGGTGGCCGCAGTGGTAGTTTTTCTTGCTTCACAACAAGCTTCGCTCATAAGCGGCGCGTGCATTCCAGTGGATGGAGCGCAGTCTCACTCCAATATCTGACCTGCCTGTGCATCTTCAACCCCGCACGTACCCACGCTATCAGCTCCCACCTCCCTACATTTCCTGAGAAATAGCTAAGAAATAGCTGTCTTTTCTAAGAAGACGCTGAAATTACGTTAGCGTTCTTTAGTTTCTACTTAGAGTTCATTACAGCAGAGCTTTTAAGCGTATTTATATATTGTAATTCATCCAGAAATGGATTACGCTCATGTCAGATACCAAGAAAGTGAGGATGCTACTCATGGAAATGCGCGAACGAACACGAACCCATCGCCCGGGAATGACTGATAGCGTGCTGGCGCAGCACTACCTGGCGGGTGATCAGCAGGCCTTTGAAGTACTGGTGAATCGCTACAGCGGACCGCTTTTTACCTTTATCCGCCGCTTTTTAGGAGGAGAGTATGACGCGGCCTGCGATATCTTGCAGCAGGTCATGCTCCAATTATACATTTCCTTGCCGAAGCTGCACACCGGAGAGCCGCTGAAAGCCTGGTTGTACCGGGTGGCGCGCAACCGCTGCCTGGATGAATTGCGGCGCAAGCGTGCCATCCCTTTCTCCGAGCTGGAGAAAGGGACGGATGAGGAGGAACAGTCACTATTGGAGACCATGCAGGATCTGAGCCCTCTTCCCGAGGAAGTGGTCGAACGACGGGACGTGCAGGAAATCCTGCTCAAAGCCATCCGGGCATTGCCGCCCAAGTTTCGTGCCGTGGTGCTGCTGCGGTATGCTTCTCAACTCAGCTATGCAGAGATCGGCCGCGTGCTCCATATGCCGGAGGCCACGGCAAAAACCTACTTTCAGCGCGTGAAACCGCTGCTGCGCAATGTCCTGGCAGCGCAGTTACAGGTTGTTCCGGCGCACTAAATAGAGAGAGGGAGGGGCTTCAAGAAGCAATCTGCTCTGTCAGTTTGCCTGTGTGAACCAACCAGCGAATAAATTCCATGCGGCGGTTCTCGGCAAGAGCCTGGAGCTTCTCTCGCTCGTAGTGTTCCCGGCGAAGTTGAGTCAACCGCTTCACCTCTCCCTCTGCAAATCCTCCTCTACGCAGAATTTCACGATCTTCTTTATGGTCCATATAAACCTCCTCTTTCACTGTGTACAGCTATGAAGGTTCTGTTGTCAGCATGCGTTCAATACGTTTAAGAAGCGCCTGCATAGGATATGGTTTAGGCAGATGGTCCAGAGTTGACCTGGTTTCGCCACGTACGCGAATTTGCTTGCGTACCGTCGATTCCGCGCTGGTCAGTAGTACAGGCGTCCTGGAATAGGTACGCAAGGCCTGTAAAACGTCCCAGCCGGTAATTGTGCCTGACAGGTCCAGGTCAAGCAATACCAGGTCTGGCAGCGCTTGCTGCAGCGCTGTGATAGCTACCTCTCCATTTCGTGCTATCGTCACCATATAGCCATGAGCGGCTAAAATACCGGCTTCCAAATTGGCGAGCGAGTCATCATCTTCGACGACGAGGATGCACAGGGGTGAACCTGACCGTCCAACCTGGATTTGTTCCGGGTTGGCTATAATCCTTGCGCGATATGATGTCTCCTCGTTCCACACACTCTTGTTACGGCCACCCGGCAGAGTGTATGCAGCGTCGCTATCTTGCATGGCTTGCATCCTGCTCCCGCAAAGGTACAAAGATGGGTTGCGGTAGCACCGCCGGTGCGGTGTTGAGAGAATCCTAATCTCTACAAGGATAATACACGAAAACCGGTGATAAACACGTGAAAGTGGGTATGCAGATTGTGAAAAACATGTGAAAGTGGGTATTAAAACATGTTTCGGTACCTCATTGATGCTATTATTCTCGCGTGAGAAACCCAGGGCTCGAACATGCTTGCTTTGGCTCCAGACCTTGATTCAGCGTTTTATTCATGCCAATGAGGAACGGAGCACTACCGGTAGTTTGTTGATTTGGGGAAGAGTGTCTCCTTACACTTCTGTTGATCACTGGCTATACCTGGCTTCATCGAAATTGAGCAAACACAGGTTGTGCCCTCTGCCAAGCGTAAAATTCCCGAGTCGACAAAGTACCGCTACTGCTGCGTTCCTCATTGGTGCTATCATAAAAGTGAGGCCAAAAGTAAAACAGTGTGGTTCCACAAGCCAATCCCTTTTCTCATCGTCTTTGAGGAACGCAGCACTACAGCGGCGAGCAGAAGTATTGGGCGATTAGTCTTTTTGGCGTTCCAATGCGACCACTGGGATCTTCCGGGACGTCTTCCTCTGGTAATCGGCGAACTGAGGGTACAGTTCCGCTTGTTTGGCATAGAGCCGGTCTCGCTCTTCACCGGTAAGAGGCGTGGCAGTGGCTTTGTAGGTTTCGATCCCGACCTCGACAGTGACTTCAGGGTGGGCTAGCACATTATGGTACCAGTCGGGGTGAGTTGGTGCGCCAGCTTTAGAGGCGAAGACGAGCAGGCGGTCACCATCGCGCAGGTACATTGTGGGTGTAGTGTGGCGTTGGCCACTCCTGGCACCGCTAGTTGTGAGCAGAAGCAAGGGCCTGCCTTCCCATATTCCACCGACCTTGCCCCCGTTTGAACGGAACTCTTCGATAGTCTTGCGATTCCAGTCGTTTCGATCAGCCATAATTCCTCCGCTACTGTGGATGCCAACTCTGTCGGCAACTCTTTTGCGTGCCAGATTTGTCCTAGTTTACCTTCATGCTAGCATCTCTGTTTGACAACGTCAATATGGACCTCTCTGCTCTCTGCTGTCCCATTTTGCTTCTCCATACGACTTATTACATGAGGGATCATTCCTCAATAAAGGAGGGTGTACGCAACGCATGGATGCGGAAATAGCTCGGGACGAAGTTGATGCCGCTCTCTACGATCGTTTTGCTCTGACTATCTTTACCTACCTCGGTCAACAGGTCTCAAATGAGCAGGATGCTGAAGACCTGGTGCTGGAGGTCTTTCTTGCCGCTTTCAACAACGAAGCGCTCTCCAGCCTTCCTGCTGAGCGCCAGCTAGCCTGGTTACTGCGCGTGGCCAGGAACAAAGTGGTCGATCGTTATCGGCACCTTGCGCTCCTTACCCTGGTACCGCTAGGGTTAGTCGGAGAGCTGGAAGACGGAGCACCAACACCGGAACAATATACGGAACAGCAAGAGATGTATGAACGCCTCTACCTGGCGCTGGAGCACCTCTCACCGCTTCAGCAAGAGCTGATACGGTTACGCTATACCAATGGTTTGCGCTTTAGCGAAATTGCACAAATCCTCGGGAAATCTGAGGGAGCAGTGCGGAAATTGTGTGCGCGTACCCTCCAACAGCTGCGGGGCTCTACCACCAGGCAGAAAGGGAGAAGCAGCGATGAAACCGCTTGATGTTCTGCTACCAGAAGAGAGCGACCCACAGTATGCGGAGCTGATTACCTTACTTCAGCAAGCCAATCACAGTCCTATGCTAGTTGATCCAATACAGCGGGCACAGATCCTTTCGCGGGCGCGAGCACGCCTAATGCGGACAGACCTTGAAGCCTCTTTCACCGAAGCTATGCCTGTACCTGCCGATGGAGGACTGGCTTCCCCTCCGAGCAAGTCTGAAGCACAAACAGGTACACAACGTCCGGGTAGGCAGTTTGTTCGTCTGCTCAATGCGCTCGCTGCTGTCCTGATCGTGGGAGCGCTCGTGGGAACTATGCTCCTCCTCCTGGCCTCACATCGCCGCGAAACAGGAGCAGGAGGTATCGCTGAAAAGGGGTGCATCTTTACCAGCACAACCGGATTCGTACATGAATATAACTTGAGCGCGGTGACCGCGCTCTCGCGGAACGACATCTGGGTCGTGGGAGGGTTCTACGTTCCCGCGCGGGATCCTCATGCACTGATCGAACATTGGAATGGCTCACAGTGGTGCATCCGTCCCGACCCGTACCCGATTACCGGAACAGCCGGAATGGAGAGTGTTGATCTTCATGCAATAGCTGCCGACTCGACAAACGATGTCTGGGCCGTTGGGGGAGTCTGGCCAGCAGGCCACGTACTGATTGAACATTGGAACGGTTCGCGGTGGAGCGTCACACCCAATCCGACTATCGGGACTGGTGGAGGACTGTGGGGAGTAGCGGCTATCTCGCCGACTGATGCCTGGGCCGTTGGGTACTACGCCCCAGGCATCGGCCCAGACGAAAGGACACTCATTGAACATTGGAATGGCAAGCAGTGGAGTATCATTCCCAATCCATTTTCCCCCCTTTACATCGACCTCCGCGGAATCACTGCTCTCTCGGCCAATGACGTGTGGGCCGTCGGCGCTCTTAATAATAGCACGCTGATAGTGCACTGGAACGGGAAACGATGGAGTATCGTCCCCAGTCCAAATCCCGGCACGTCAAGCAATGAGCTCTGGGGGGTGACAGCTCTCTCCGCGAACGATGTGTGGGCCGTCGGTGGGTTCTCTAACAGAAGCACACAAAGACAAATCGTGGATAAGTCGTTGACCATGCACTGGAATGGCTCGCGGTGGAGTGTCGTCTCCAGTCCAAGCCCGGGCAATATTGCTAATGATCTTACAAGTGTGACAGCTCGCTCTGTGAATGATGTCTGGGCCGTCGGGACGCCGTATAACAATCTGATCGAGCACTGGGACAGTTCACGTTGGAGTGTGGTCAGGACTTCGAATCAATACGGATATCAATGGCTGTCCGCTGTAGCGCTTGTACCACATTCCACTACCATTGTGGCCGTGGGAGGGTGGACGTTGCTGCACATCAAGGACCCTGATGGAGAATCCCTCTCGAAACCTTGACCGAGTTCGCATCTCGGTGAGCGAGGTTTTTGGCTCAGGGGATCATTTGCGGGTGGCACGTAGGGCTACTTTGTAACTTTTTCGGCGTCCCAAATCATCAAAATTGGCGAGGGGCCCCGGGGCCGTGGCGGGGTTTGGTGAAATTACTGGTCGCCGGGATCAGGGGGTGGGACAAAATAACCCAAACCTAGCTCGTTTAGAAGAAAGCGGGGTTGGGCGCGATCGGGTTCTAGCTTGCGTCGCAGGTGGCGAATAAATGTGCGTAGATAGGTATTTTCAGCGCTGTAGTCCGGCCCCCAGACGCGTTGTAGGAGTTCGCGGTGTGTCAATACCTTGCCGGCGTTGCGGGTGAGTTCACAGAGCAAATCGTATTCGGTCGGCGTGAGATGGACCTCTTTCCCGCCCGAACGCACAACGCGATGCGCGAAATCAACCACCAGCCCACTCTCCCCTCCGCAGCGGTAGAGCGGGCGTTGTACATCATTGCTCACCATGCCGCTGCGGAGACGTTCCGTCTCATTGGCCCGGCGCAGTGCCACACGTACACGGGCCAGCAATTCATTCAGGCTGAAAGGTTTAGTCAAGTAGTCATCGGCCCCCTCGTCGAGAGCCTTGATCTTCACCAGTTCTTCGTCGCGCGCCGAGAGTATGATAACGGGCGCCCTGCTCCATTCGCGCAAGCGTCTCAAAAACGTCAGGCCGTCTAATGTAGGGAGCGAGAGATCGAGCAGGATCAGTTGTGGCTGAAAGATAGCTGCCACATCGATGGCTTGAGCGCCATCGGGCACTGCCTGTGCCTGGAAGCCCCTGGCTTTCAACTGGGCAAGCAGAAATGTGCGCATCTGCGGATCATCTTCGACACAGAGGATACGGGCCTTTTTCTCTGTGGTGGTCATCACAC
>WNFA01002732.1_pt1 | contig 14605 bp, 12 predicted proteins | sample 5400481 | NCBI WGS metagenome assembly WNFA01 (sample SAMN13153340, study PRJNA577476) | soil metagenome | isolation source: 120 cm saprolite under Douglas fir tree site 2 hole 1 replicate 2 | place: USA:California | collected 2015-04-18 | reverse complement strand
CTACCCAAGTGACGAGGTGACTCGTACTGTGCGAGCGACGGTTTCCACGTGGAGGGCTACATGAGAGCGCTCTTCGGTACGTTGATCGCAGTGATCCTCCTGGGCCTATATGCAGCCGCTGTGGTGTTTGCCATTTCGGTGGCGAGGTGCCTCGCTACGCCGGGCTGCTCGAGCCTCGCTGCTGAGAGCTTCACGACCGGCTTTGCACTGGTCTTGAGCACCGTCGGTGGGCTCGTCTCGGCCCTCGTGATCGCCGAACTCGCGATTACCGAGCCTGGCAAGGCGCCGGCCGCACGCCTGCTGCCGGCCACGCCTTCGCCGAGGATGACGTCTGCGTTCACGGTGATCACCGCCGGGTACTTGCTGATCTGGCTTGCCGCTGGCTTGGCGGCGTTCGTCGCCGGAACGCTCCTCTACCCCGGGAAGCTGCAGCCGCTCACCGATCTCGGGCAGGCCTGGCTCGGTCTCGGCGTGGCCGCGGGCTACTCCTATTTTGGCATCAAGCCGGCCTGACGGCCGCGCAGAAAGACCCAGGCGGTGAAGCGAGCGGGCCGGCTCCGAGTGGGACGAACGGCATGAAGCGCATCGTGATTTGTTGCGATGGTACCTGGAACACGCCCGACCAAACCGCCCACGGCGTGGCTGAGCCGACGAATGTCACGAAACTTGCCGACGCGATTGAACGCACTGCGGGCGGTGTGGCGCAAATGCTCTTCTATCACCCCGGTATCGGGACGTCAGGATCGTGGTTCTCCCGGCTGTACGACGGGTTCACGGGCAGCGGCATCTCCGACACCATCCTCGAAGCCTATCGCTTCGTCATTGAGAACTACGACCCCGGCGATCAGCTCTTCCTCGTCGGGTTCAGCCGCGGCGCGTTCACCGTGCGCAGTCTCGCCGGCCTGATGCGGAGTTGCGGTATCCTGCGACGCAACGCCGTGTACGCCATCCCGAAAGCGTTCCGGCTGTATCGATCTCGCACGCCGGCGACCCATCCCCGTGAGCGCGAGGCGACGCTGTTTCGCCGCACGTACGCGGTGGAGGAAATCTCACCGATCGAGTTCATCGGCGTGTGGGACACGGTGGGGGCGCTCGGCAATCCGCTGCTGTTCGGGAATCTCAGTCCCGGCAACCAGTTTCACGATGTCGACTTGAGCACCAAGGTCCGCCATGCCTTCCAGGCGTTGGCGATCGACGAGAAACGGCGCTTCTTCGAGGCCACGCTGTGGCATCAGCAACCTGACGCGGTGGGGCAGCAACTGGAGCAGATGTGGTTTTGCGGAACCCACTCGAATGTTGGCGGCGGCTACGCCGACGCGCGGCTCGCCGACATCGCGCTGCAGTGGCTGGTGCAGAAGGCTCGAGGCTGCGGCCTCGGGATCGGCGTTGTCCCAGCGACCCCGAATCCGCTCGGGGCTATCGTTGAGTCCCGCAAGGGGTACTATCGCCTGATTCCCAAGTACTACCGGCCGATCGCCGATCCGGCCGTGGTAGAGCGCACGTGCGAAAGCCTGCATCCATCGGTGGCGGAGCGCTATCGCGCCGCACCGTACCGGCCGCCGAATCTTGAGGCGTACTACGACAGACATCCTGACGAGCGACCCCGAGCGACGTGAGCTCGGGGCTTGGCGTGGTCGCGTCGGGCTCGATGCGGCGGTTCGCCCTGCCTCGAGAGGCTCTCGCGCCGGGGTGACATCCTGCTGAGGAGGTTCCGATGAAACGTCACTGGCTGGCCATGAGCGCTCTACTCGCACTCCCCCTCTCCGCCCGCTCGCAGCAACCAAGCCCGGCAGCGCCCAAGCGTCCTGCCACCGGTCCCGCCTGTGGCACGCACTGCGGCACGGAGCGCTGGGCCATCAAGACGCTCACGGATGGTCAGAGCGCCGCCGCCATTAACTCGACTCCCACGCAGAGCTCCGTGGGCGCCCTCGTTGCCTTAACAGCGCCGCCGAAGCTGCCCCAGAGCGCCCGCATCGCGCCGACCGAGACGCAACAGTTCACGGTGCAGGCACTCTTGATCGGGTGGAAAGAAGAATCGGGTCCGACGGGAGACCGTGACTTCCACCTCGTCCTCGCCGACCCGGCCGACCGCGGCAAGACCATGATCGCCGAAGTCCCTTCGCCCACCTGTGCCAGTGCCTGCGCATCCGCGAAGGTGGCCGCCTTCGGGGCGGCGCGTCAGGTGCTGATCAACGAGCTCGGGCCGGCGCCCGTTGCCACATCGATCACGCTGTTGAATCCCCCACGCAAGGTGGAGGTCACGGGACTCGGGTTCTTCGATTTCGATCACAAACAGGACGGCCTGGCACCGAACTGCATCGAGCTCCACCCGGTGCTGCAGATCACGGTGACGGGCAGCGAGCCGGGGGGTGCCATCGCGCTACCGTCCGGCGTCTCCCACACCTGCGGCACTCCGTCTGCCAAGGGTGGTGCGCGCCCCCGCCCCCGGCAGCGACCCCGCCCAGTTCCCAACACTCCCTAGCCGTTCAGGGGCGATCTGGGGTTACAGACGAGGCGCGTTTCACCACTCCTTGACCTTGATGGAGCGGAAGTAGACCTCGTCGCCGTGATCCTGCAGCACGATGTGCCCGCGGCGCCGCGCGGCGAAGCCTTGGATCTTCTTGAACTTGCTCGCGGCGACGAGCGAGTCCATGCGCGCGGTGCCGAGATCGAATTCGAGCACCTTGGTGCCGTTGAGCCAGTGCTCGCCGTGCGGGCCGCGGAACACGACCCGGGACTGGTTCCACTCGCCGACCGGGCGCAGCTGTTTCGTCGCATTGGGCGCGATGAGATCGTACAATGCGGTCGCCCGATGCGAAGGCATCTTGCCGTCCTCGTGAAGATCATCGTCGAGCATCTGGTACTCGAAGCCGATGGCCGCGTGGTTCGGCGCGGTGCGCATGGACAGCTCTTCGGACACATTGTACTTGACGCCGCTGTTCGCACCCGGCGTGACCTTCCACTCCCAGTCGAGCTCGAAGTCGCCGAAGGTGGCGACGGTCATGAGGTCCCCGCCGTGGGCGGGTTGGCCGTCGGGAAGCCGCGGCACGCGACCATTCGCGATCTTCTTGATCGTTCCGTCCACGACTACCCAATGGGCACGCGGCACGCTGTCGTAGCCGAGCCCGCGCCAGCCGTCGAGCGTCTTGCCGTCGAACAGGAGCCTCCAACCCACCGCCCGCTCGGCGGCGGTGAGCTGGTTGGGCGCCGCGCTAGTCGCACTCGACGCCGCGTTCGGTGGCGCTTGGGCCGCGAGCGTGGACGCGCAGACTAGAAGAGCGAGGAGCCAGCCGCGATCGTTCGTCATATCCCTCCGCAAGGCTTCGCGGCGCGACGCGCGCCGCTAGCGCCGCCCCTCAGCGGGCGAAATCCTGGTAGTACGGCTCGATTTGCTCGGGCGTCGTGGGACCGGAGAGGATCAGAACGCGGTAGCGGAACGTCTTCGCCTCTCCGGGCTCAAGCCGCAGGTTCACCTGCTCCTTCCCGTGGCTGAACACCTTGCGGCCGAGCGGGTTGGCGGCGAACAGGCCGTAGCCGCGCGCGTGCCAGTACGTCGGGAACCCCACGTTCGTGGGATGGTCGAGGATGGCGATCGTGACCGGTGCGCCCTCGACCGTGCCCGACAGCATGCACCAACGGGCGCGCATGCCCCATACGGCGTCCCCCTCAAGACCCTCGGAGTTCCGGTAGTGGCCCGTGACGTCTGCGTTGTTGAGCGCCGGGACGCTGGTCGCATGTCCGCTCGCGTCCGTGTAGATCTCGGCCGTCGTGGCCGGCTGCTCGAGTGCGCGGGCGACGCGCAGCCCGAGCATCGCGTCCTTCGCGTCCGTGAACGTCACGGCCCGACCAAGCGTGGTTAGGGTCGCGACCCGGTCGATCGTCCGCACGTCCGCACTGGCGCGGAACACGAAGCGCGTGTCCTCACGCAAGAGTGCCGCGCCATGAGCATCGACCCATTCCGCCGTGACCTCGAGCACACCTTCACCCGGCCCGCTCTCGGCCCGACGGACGGCGCGGTGCAGGATCGTGCCCATGGCGGATGCCCGGGCCTCTGGGATCGCGTCCGAGTTGTTCCAGAAGTCGAGCCCGTTCACGTTCTCATGGGTGAACCACAGGCCGACCTGGTGCGGATGATCGACCCGCTCCCCGGGCCGGGGCTCGAGCGGCCAGCCGCGCGTTACCACTGTGCCCGAAGCGCTCCGCACCGGGTAGAGCGTCGGCTTCTTGAGGGTCGTGGGGTAGATGTAGGAGGTGAACGGCTGGCCGTCGACCGTGATATCCACCCGACGCAAGGCCTCGTGCGGGACCACGTCGACCTGGAGAACGGCGGGCTGCTGCGCCGGAGCCCGGGCGCAGCAGACGATAGACAGCCACAGGGCGGAGCGCAGCCAGTGACGGCGGGACCTGGGGGAGTGACGCATCAATTCAGGCTCGCGCCCTCAGCCCATGACGACGTCCTGCTTCGTGTCGTCGAACGTCACCCGGCGGCCGCTGTGCATCGCCGCGATGGTCATGCACAGGGCTACGGAGTGATTGTAGCCGGCCTCGATGTCCGCGTTCGGTTTCTGACGTGAACGCACGCACTCCATCCAGTTCCGCACGTTGGCGACGGTGGATTCGTCGCCGCCCGTGTTCGCCGCGGTTTCCGTCGGCATGGCGTCCGACAGTTTCGTCTTCCGCAGCTGATTGACCTTGACCCCCATCTCCCGCGCCGCCTGTTCGGGCAGCCCACCGGTCGGTGAGATCTCGTTCTTATCGAGGTCGAGCATACCGGCGTTCGAGTAATACAGCTCCTTCACGTCCCCGGCCGAGTTGGTCATGCGCGACGAGTAGACGACTTGGAAGCCCTTGGTGGGATCGTCGAGCGGCCCGTAGTCGAACACGATCGTGGCGGTGTCCCAGTTCTTCCGGCCGTCCTTCCAGAGATACACCCCGCCGTTTGCGACCACGCTGCGGGGGCGCGTGAGGTCTGTGAACCAGTGCACGGTGTCGATTTGGTGCACCATCCACTGGTCCGGGATCCCCGACGAGTACGGCCAGAACAGCCGGTACTCGATGTACTTCCGCGGATCCCAGGGCTCGTGGGGCAGGTTGGTGAGGAAGCGCGTCCAGTCGGTGTCCTGCTCCCGGATCGCGGCCACGAGCTGCGGACGGCGCCAGCGCCCCGGCTGGTTCACGTTCCAGGTCATCTCCGCCATGACGATGTCGCCGAACTGGCCCGACCGGAGGAATGCGTTGGCCATCTGATAGTTGCGGGCGCTGCGGCGTTGCGTGCCGATCTGGACGATGCGGTTCGACTTCTTCACCGCGTCGCGGATGGCCGTGGCGTTCTCCATCGTGTGCGCGAGCGGCTTTTCGACGTAGGCGTCCTGCCCGGCTTGCATCGCCTCGACGCCGTGGTAGGCGTGCTGGAAGTCGGCGGTGGAGATCATCACGGCATCGGTCACCCGCGCGTCGTACATCTCCTCGTTGTTGCGGAACGGCTGCGGCTTCGTGCCCGTCACCTTGTCGATCTGGGCGACGCCTTCATCGCGCCGTCGGTTCCAGATGTCCGATACGGCGACGATCTCGAAGTTGTGCCGCTTGGCGAGCTGGCCGAACGCGGGGAGGAGGGATTGCCGGAAGCGGTCCGAGAAGCCGACCACCCCCACGCGCACCCGGTCGTTCGCGCCGAGGATGTTCGCATAGCTTGCCGCGGGCAGCGAGCCGAGTGCCAGGCCTGCGACGCCGCCGGCGGTCGTCTTCAAGAACTTGCGACGGGGTATCTGCTGCTTGTCGTTTGCCATGTTTGGTCCCTCCGATGCTTCCAATACACTCTCAGGAACCAGATGTGCGCCGAGACCGTCAACCTAGAATATCCGCTTTCCTGTTCGCCCGCGAGGTTCGCCGCCATCAATGGGTTCCGCCGTCGGTCTGAGGCAACTGAGCTCCAGCCGAGCCACGTGTCCTCGGAGCGCGACGCGCGGGATGCTTGGGAAGGGACCCGAAAGCTCGTCGCGGCAGGCTCGGGCCAGTCGGGTCTTCAATGACTGGTGGATCCGGGAACGCCGGTGACACGTCTCGTGCGCAGCGGAAGCCCGTGTGCTCCAGCCACGACCGCCGGTCGGGGAGCACGGCGCGGAAGATTGCGGTCGCGTTCTCGGGCGGGCTGTCGAACGCACCCCCTTTGATTACGTGACCCAGCTCACCGGACGCACGACTGCCAGCCGTCGCCGTCCATTCCCACGCATTCCCAATGAGATCCAGCGCACCAACCCAGGATTTGCCCGGAGTGTCCGTGCCAACGGGGGCGAAGGAGTCGCGCAGTGAATCAGCATTCGCCCGGCCGCGTTGCCAAAGGTCGCCCCACGGGTACCGAAAGCCGCGCGGTCCGCGAGCGGCCGCCTCCCACTCATCCTCGGTCGGCAGCCGCGCCTTGCGCCAGGCGCAATAGGCCGCCGCCTCGGACCAGAGCACGCCGGTCACAGGCCACCGCTCGGGAGGCTTGTGTGTCCAGGGCGGACCACCTCCAGTCGAAGACAGGTAGAGCTGGAACGCGCCGACGGGTACCTCCGTCGAATCGATGAAGAACGCTACGAGGCGCACGCTGGTCGACTGGCGCCACGGGGTGCCGCCCACGGGGTAGAGTCCCGCAGGGACGAGCGTCATCCCCGGCGGCAGCGACCCCCTCCCTGGGAGCACCCGCCACCAGATGATGACCGCCAGGACCACGCCCCCGATGGCCATCCAGGCAACCGGTCGTGCCGCGACTCCTGGGCGTTTGTGGCTCGGTGCAGTGAGCGCATCCACGAACTCGCGCACCGTGGCGGGGCGGTCGGCCGGGAGCTTCGCGAGCCCCCGTGCGACTGCGCGCTCGAGCGATGCCGGCAGGGTCGGCCGCAGCGTGCGGATCGGTCGCAGCGGGTCGCTAAGCACCCGGGCGACGACGGCCTGGACCGTTAGCCCGGTGAACGGCGGCTCGCCCGTGAGCATCGCGTACAGCACCGCCGCCAGCGAATAGACGTCGGTGCGCGCGTCGATGTGCCGGTCACCGCCCGCTTGCTCAGGACTCATGTACTCCGGCGTCCCCACCGTGGTCCCAGGCCCGGTGAGAGACTGTTGTCCCGTGTCCGATGCCGCCTCCATCAGCTTCGCGATACCGAAGTCGCTCACCATCGCGTGACCACGCGACAGGAGGATGTTGGCTGGTTTCACGTCGCGGTGGATGACACCACGCTCATGTGCATACTGCAGAGCGTCGCCGACCTCCGTGGTGATGCGGATCGCGTCCTCGACCGGCAGCGGCCCCTCGCGGTGAAGGCGATCCTCGAGCGACTCGCCTTCGACGTATTCCATGACGTAGAAGAGGAAGCCGTCCGCCTCGTCAGCTTCGAAAAGCGGCACGATATTGGGATGGGACAGCTGGGCGGCGAGCAGGACCTCGCGCTGGAACCGCTCGCTGCCGAGATAAGCGCGCGTGGCCGGTGCCAGTACCTTGATCGCGACCGGGCGCTCGAGCTTTTGGTCGGTGCCGAGGTATACAGTCGCCATCCCGCCATGGCCCAGTTCGCGCACGAGCGCGTAGCGACCCGCGAGAGCGCGGGCCAAGCGGTCGAACAGCGGGTCAGCGACCATGACTGGTGCTAAGGGCCAACCACTATGCCACTTAAGTCATGCGGCCGCCACCGATAACCGCACCGGCACGGCTACTGAAACGCGCCCGTCTCGCAGCAGGCGCTCTCAGAACAAGTCGCCCACTGGGAGCCCCAACGCGCGAGTGATTGGCGCCAGCGATAGCCGCGATGGTAGATGATGTGCATGCTGTCCGGGATGCCTTTCCTCAGGCTGTCCGAGAAATAGAGCGAACGCCACTGCCCACTCCGCTTGTCGACCCACCACCATGTCCACAGGTGCGAGTACCCGAACGCTCGGTGGAAGCTTGCCGTCTTGATCCGCGCGATGATGCGTCCCTCGGCGAGATGGTTCGAGTCCAGCGCCCACGCACCCATCTCGGGCTCAATGCGGGCCGGGTCGCCATTGGGGTCGATACGGGGCGCCTTGCCCAGCACGGTGTCGAACGCCAGGCGCTGCGAGTCGGCGGCGAAGAACACCGTGTCGAAGCGCAGCGTGTTGGCGTACGCCTTGACGCTGTCGAACGGGATGTTGTCCACCTGGCTGCTCGAGAAGTGCGGTGCTGGGGTCGCGTAATTGCAGCACACTGTCGCCAGCGGGGCCACCGCCACCACCACCGTGATGCTCCGAAGCCACTCTGCCCTGTTCCGCATACAGCCTCCTCGGGGTTGGACCGACATCACCTCGTCATCACGATCCGCTTCATCTCGGTCACCACATCTTGCAATGCTGGCTCGGCGCCAGACCACAGGGCTACCACCGCCGCAGCCCAGCGTCGAGCCGTGCGCGGGTCTTGGCGGCGTTCCGCGACCTGCGCGCGCAGCACCATCATCCGCACCAGCGCGCCCGCGAGGGGAACGTAGTGGAACAGCGCGCCGTGCAGGCTCGAGAGATCGTTGAGCGGCGCGTCGATGGTGCGTTCCGCAGCGGCAGTGTCGCCGACCGCGAGCAGCAGGCGAGCGGCCAGATACACGCCGTCCGGCGGGGAGTCCTCACGGGCGAGGACCCCCCTGTGCTGTGTCAGCTCCGTCGCCAGGGCGGCGCGCACCGATGTCGTGTCGCCGTGGGCCAGCGCCCATTGCCGGGCCATGAGGATCGGTGGCCCAGGCGGGGTCAATCGATGAGTGGGCCGCAGCCCCATAGCGTCGAACGCCAGTTGGGCCGGCACGTCGAGCAGAGCACTTCGCGCCGGCGAGCGCATAGTGATGGGCAGCAGGGCCACGAGCCCTTCGACGCGTTGTTCCAGGGCCGCGATGCTGTCCCGCGGCGCGCCGGCCGATGCGTAGCCGAGGAGCTCCAGGCCGACGTGGAGCGCGTTTACGGATAGCCGCAAGGGCGTATTGTCCGAGCTGCCCGGGTACTGTGTCTCCGGATCCTCGGGCGCGACGTAACGCGAGGCGAGGGCAGGTCGGCCGACAAGCACCGCCACGCCGGCCACCCCGGCGAGGCCGTGTGAGGGCTCACGCAGCAGCGAGTCCGCCGTGCGCCGTGCCGCGTCGAAGTCGCCTGCTTTCACGAACAGCCGTACGATGCTGATGGCATCGGCAATGCGGCCCTGCGCGCGCCGCTCGAGCCGTTCCGCCACGCGGATCTCCGTCAATGCCGACTGGGCGGCCCCGCTGACGGTCGCGACGCGTCCTGACGCTTCGAGCGCGTAGGCGAGGGCCCGGTGGGCGCGGGCCTCACGCGGAAAGGCGCTCACCCAGGCCTCCGTAATCTGAACCAAAGTGCGCCGGTTGCGGTCCACGGCGGTGGCGTGTCCGGGCACGTGTGGATCTAGTGCGGCGGCGCGGGGGGCGGGCACGGGATGGAACGCGAGCGTGTCTGCCTCGATCTCCGGAAAGCCGAAAAACGCAACCGTGTCGCGGCGACCCTCGCGCCACCAGTACACCTCGGCCGGCAGGATCCGCGTGAGGCGCTGCGCGGCCCGACTGCCGAATGCGAAGTTAAAGGAAGGCGCCAAGAACAGGGCGCGGCTGTAGGCGTGGACGGCCGTCTCCCAGCTACCCCTGAACACGTAGCGGCTCGTGTCGGCCCGGTCTGGAATCACGACCGGGTCGGCGGCATTGCACTCGGCGAGACCGTACCACGCGGCGAAGTTTGTCGAGTCACTTGCCAGGATGTCGCGGTACTGCTGGCAGGCGTCCGGCCAGCGCCGCTCGAACATGGCTTGCTGCGCGAGAAGGAGCGCGCGGTCGGCACGCCCCAACTTGCCCAGCAAGTCAGCCGCCCGACGCGCGATCACGGCACGGTCGCGCCCAGCCGCGGGAGTCGAGTCGGCCGCCCACAACAGTGCCTGACCGAGTCCCACGTACGCGTGCGCGAAGTCCGCATCGGCGGCGATGGCCGCGCGGAACTCGCGCGCGGCGCGCGTAAGATCCCACTCGCGAATCGCCTGCTGGCCGAGGTCGTACGCACGTAGGGCTCGGAGCGAGCGCGTCACGTCGGCACCGGCGCCCTCTGCGAGGCGGGCGGCGGCGCCGAGCAGGGAATCCGCGAGCGCGTTGAACCCCAAGCCGATCGCACCGCCATTCAGCGCCACCCGCGTCGAGGCCTGGCGCAACAGTGCGCCGCCGTGCACGGCGTCGTACAGATCAGCGGTGAGCCGCAACGTGTCGGCGTAGTTCCACAGATGCCCCATCACGAGCCTGCCCGCGCCCAGTTTGCGGGCGAGGGCGAGGGCGGTGTCGAACGCAACGTGAAACGGGGCACGCGCGCCGCGGCGCGCCAGTGCGTCGTAGATGCGCGTCTTGTCAGCGAGCCGAACCTCCACCCACCGCTCGAACGCCTCCGTGAGGAACTCTGCGCAGTCGGCGCCGTCGAGGGTGACCGGTTGGCTCCCCTCGGTATGAGCGAACGGGAGGATCGCGTAGCGCGCCGTGTCCGGCGAGGCGCTGGGCCGGTCGCAGGGAGGCGGGGAGCCGTTCGGGCACTGCGCCACCACGCGGCGGCCGGGGAGCGCGACGAGAAACACGGCGATCCCGGCTGCCCTGACGGCGACACAGAGTGCTGCTCGAGCGGCGCGGTTCATGGTCGCCAGGCGACCACAGTCGCAGCTCCGCTCCGGCGCTCCTGCCGTTCGCTACCGCTGGCCACACGGTGTGGCCCCCACGCGGGGCGATGTCCGTCGATACGGCAACAGATCATCCGATTCACAGTCGGGGCCCTCGGCCTACACGGCGATTTCTCCGCAACTCAGCCGAGGATACTCTACTATTCATTACGAGGTACATCTAGGTCGTCTTTGCGGCAGCGTACGGCCACAGCGACATCCATATCGGTGCCGAAGGAGTATTCAGCGTTGATGCGGCCTCGGGTCAGTTCAGCGGTGCGGGGCAGCGGGCGGCGGCCGCTTGCTTTTGGGATCCTCCAAGATCTCCCCGGACGCCTTGACCAGTTCGATTAGCCGCCGGGTCTCGGCCGAGGGGCGCACGCCGTACTCTTGCGCCAGCCGGGCGGCGAACTGGCGGTACACGTGCAATGCCGCGGCGCGATCACCCATCCGCTTGAACAGCAGGATGAGCCGGCGCAACGCCCCTTCATCCGTGGGTGTGAAGCCCATCGCCCGTCGCGCCCACTGGACGGCGAGCGCGTCGTGCTCATCGGTCGCCGCCTGCTCGGCTAGAGCCCAAGCGCTCGCCGCAGCCTGCTCGCGCAGGCGGCCGCGCTCTCCGTCGACCCACCTCTCGAACTCCGGCCCGCCCGAGATGAAGAACCCCTCCAGCAGATCGCCCCGGTAGAGCTCGAGCGCCGGGCCGAAGCGCTGCTCTGACACCGCTTGCTCGAAGGCGCTCGCATCGCACGAGACCGCGCCCTCTGCCAAGCCCAGTTCCTCGTCGCCGCGCCCAACCAGCGTGTCCGGACCAAGTCCCCGTCGCACGACGTGGACTGCTTTTCGCAGCGCCGCCCGCGCGTGCGCCTGGTCCAGCTCCGGCCAGAAGAGGGCGAGTAGCACGTCACGGCGGTGAAAGCCCCGAGGTCGCGCGACCGCGAGATAGACGAGCAGTGCGAGGCGCTTGGGCTGGGTAAGGACGGCCCTTATCTCTCGGCCGTCGCGGCCCTTCAGCTCCACGGCTCCCAACGTCTTCAGTTCGATCATGCGGAACGCTCAAGGTACGCACACGACACGGACGGGCAACGGCTGAACGCTAGGCTAGACCAAGCGTACGGGTGCTCCGCCAGCCTCGCAACTCGGCTGGATGCGGTCAGCGATGCCGAGTCGCTGGGTGCTAGAGAGATTGTCGATCTCCGCTGCCGCTCTCGCAACCATGGTTGCGGGTGCGGTGCTCGCCTGTCACGGAGGAACGTATGATGCGCTTTCCAGTGGTGGGGACATCCCCTGCCCTTCGGGCTCAGAGCGACCTCTTCACGGAGGTGTGCCCATGACGGCACCCCACGCCTCTCCAGGCCAGCCGCCCGTCGCGCAGCTTGGCACCCCGGACAGGTACGACCTTAGCGGCCATGACATCACCATCTTGTACCTGCCGTCGGGCGCTGGTGGTCGAGCCGGCTTCACTTACAAGGACCATCAGCGGACGCTGACCTTCCGTGGCGATGAGATTCGCTGCGTCCCCGTTCCCGACCTCGGGACCGTGGTTAGCGTTACGCTCACCATGAGTGCCGACTGTGGCTCGACCACGTTCAGCGTCCTCCTGCCTCAGGTCAATCTACCGAACCAGCTCGGCGCCTCTGTGTTCATTAGGACGGAAGGAATTTCGACCGTCCACCCTTTGCTCCCGAACCCCGCGCTAAGCCAATCCCAGGGCGACATCTACGCCGTGACTAGCCTGAGAGGTACGGCGTCGCTCTTGCCGTCATTCCGCTAGAGGCAACCTTAGGAGGCGTGTCCCGCTGGCGGGGAGAAACGAGGGGCGACTATCGCCGCGCGTGGGAGTCGCTGGCGGGCGCACGCGAGCGTCTGCGTCGCGCGCGGTGGCTGCGGGACGAGCATCTCGGAGAGCTGCTGGCGCTGTGGCGGGACGTTCCTGCGGACCATGGGCATGCGGGCCGTCGAGGGCCGTGAACTGTTCGTGGAGAAAGAAGTGTTCGTGGTTAACCGCGGGCGACTGGTGGCAACTCGACCGCGAACCGGAAGCGCGTCCCCCAGCCCGCACCCGTCTCCACCTCCAACTCGGCGTGCATTGCACGGATGAGTTTGCGGCAGATGGCAAGCCCGAGACCGGCGCTCGAGAATTGGTGGCGCAACTCGCCCGAGGTTTGGCGGAACGGTTGGCACGACGTCCGCAGGGTCTCGGCATCCAACCCCGGCCCCGTGTCGCGCACCGAGAACTCAACGCGAGTCGGTGACACCGGGCGTCCAGCGAGCTCGACGAATCCGGTATCGGTGTACTTGGCAGCGTTGGTGGCCAGGTTGAGGACGACGCGAGACAACGCCCGCGCGTACCCGATCCGGCGCTCCAGGACGGGGTGCACGAGCCGCAGTTCCAGCCCCTTTTCTTGGGCGAGAGGCAGGATCATACTGCGCACGGCGGCGAACATCTCAACGACCGAGAACGGTGCGGGCTCCGACGCGACGAGCCGGGCTCCGCCGTGGGCGAACTCGAGCACGTCGCTCGCCGTGGCGCACAGGCAGAGAGCGGCGCTGTGGATCAGGTCCAGCTGGTGCCGCTGAGCCTCCGTCACTGGCCCACCCTGGCCCTGTTGCAACGTCTCCACCAGGACCAGTATCGACGTCAACGGGGAACGTAGGTCGTGCGCCATCTCCACGACGAGGTCGAGCGCCTGCGGGCCGCTGAGACAGGCCGCGAGATCGGGTGGCTCAGGATCGAGCTGGGCTCGGGGCGGCGCTGGCCGCAGGAACTGCAGGGCGGTGCTCGTCCTCATGGTGGTCGTCCCAGACGGCTTCACGAGCCCGCTCGCGGGACGTCACCCGGCGCCGGCGTTGCCGTGACGGACTCCCGCTCGAACACGCCGCCCGGCGTGGGGCGGCGCTCCCGCCCGCGACGCTCCATCACGCGGGTGCAGGGCCCGCTAAAGGAGGGGTGCCTTGTCCGAGGAATCATGATAGGATGTTCTAACGCGGACCCGTTGCCTGACTGTGGCTTGCGCGTGTCCTGAGCGTTCCCTGGAAAACATCAAGCTGGAGGGGCCACCGTTGGTCTTCTACGAGATCTACGTCAACTTCCTTCCGGTCGGCGTGACACGGCGTTCACAAGCCCCGACTACCTCGGCAACCTCGACTTCTTCGGGGAAGGCTCGCTGCAGCGGCGCTTCAATGGCGTGCCCGTATACCTGCGGCTGCGGGAGCTGAAGGCCTGGAGCGAGGACGCCCTGCGCCTGGCGTTCGTGCCGCGGCCGTTTACGGAGGGGGAGGCTCCGGGCCAAGATCCTGGGAGCCCGTACACAGGCGACCGCGGGGCGAGTGGCACTCCGTATCGAGTGAAGCAGGCTAAGCGATTGTCACGCGGCCAATTCGCCCTCTCCCGTCCAGCGGTCGTGTGGTCGGCGGGGAGGTTCTCATCTTCGCCCGATGTGCCGTGACCTCTTGCGTCCTACGTCCTTCCGCGGCTGCCGCTGGCCTTCCGAGCGAGACTCACCGCATCAGGCCCGCAAGGCTGCCGCCCGCATCGCCGCGAGCGTCCGCTCGAGCGCGCTCGTGTCCACGGTGGCCATCGCGTCGGCGATCTCTTGTTGCGCCACGCGGACCCGCTCGGCCCCGGCACGCTGGCGTTCCTCGCCCCGGGGAGTGAGCCCGACGCCTGCGCCCCGCCGTTTGATCAGCTCTTGGGCATCGAGCTCGTCAAGCAGCTCCGCCATCTCGGCGAAGGAGCAGCTCAGACGACGCGCCAGCTCCCGCGGTGCTAACGGCTCACGCGCGTCTGCCAACTCGCTCAAGGCCTCCAAGGTGGCGGCCGATAACCTCGTCTCGCTCAACGCACCGTCGAGCGCGTCCGTCATGACATGTGCGGCGTGAAGGAACGAAAACAGCGTGCGCGGCCCGATAGCGACCGCAGTCTCGGTATCACTCACGGAC
>WNFA01002727.1_pt1 | contig 14612 bp, 12 predicted proteins | sample 5400481 | NCBI WGS metagenome assembly WNFA01 (sample SAMN13153340, study PRJNA577476) | soil metagenome | isolation source: 120 cm saprolite under Douglas fir tree site 2 hole 1 replicate 2 | place: USA:California | collected 2015-04-18 | reverse complement strand
ATCGCCGCGTCCAGGTTGATCGCGCCGGTCGGGATCACCTCCACCCGCACGCGCGGCGAGTCGGCCCCCATGCGCATGATGGCGCCCTTGCCGCAAGTCTTCTCGATCTGCGTGATGGCGAGGTTGAGGGCCTTTTTGCGCTCGTCTGAGAGCTGCGGGACTTCCTTGTCCGCCGCCATGAGTGTCCTCGACATGGGTTGGGAGCCTCGTTTGGTGAGGCCCGAATATACACCGAAGCCCCGGTTATCGCCACCCGGGGCGGAACGCGTCGGCCAGATGCTCCAGCTTGCCATCCACAATCGCGATGCAGTCGAACCGGTAAATGTCCGGCGCCTTCCCGAAGCGGTCCACCCAGACCCGCGCCGCCTTCACGAGCTCGCGCCGCTTCGCTCCCGTCACCGCCTCGAGCGGGCTCCCGAAGGCCCTGCCCCGCCGAGTCTTCACCTCGACAAAGGTCACCAGGTCGCCCTGCCGCGCGATCAGGTCGATCTCCGTGTGCCCTACCCGAAACCGATGCGCCACAATGTTGCATCCGCGCGACAGGAGGTACCGGATGGCCTGCTCCTCCCCGGCAATCCCCCGCCGGTGCCGCTCGTCCTTCCACGCCGCCGGATCGCTCCTCAGCCCGCTCTTCACGCGTGGAACCTAATAGCTTGGCGCGTGAACCGCGAAACCAAATCCTTGTGCGGAGTGCACGTTTTTTGCCGATGGGGCGTCGCATGTCCACCCAGCCGACAGGCCTCCGCGTGGCCGTGCTGAGCTGCGGCGACCTGGGGGACGCGGTCGCGCGTGCGCTCGGCCGCGTCTCGGGCGTGGGACGCGTCGTGCTCGTGACGGCGCCGTACGTCCGCAAGCCGTTGAGCCTGGCCGGCAAGGTACGCAACGTCTACCGCACGCAAGGTCCGGGGGGGCTCTTCGCCGTGCTGGCCGCCAAGCTCGGGGGCTCGCGCGAGCCGTCGCCTCAGCCCGGCAGCGGCGGTGCCGAAAGCGGCGTCGAGCACCACCACTTTTCCGATTTGCACGACCCCGCCTGTCTCGCGACCCTGCGGACCTTCGAGCCGGATCTGGGCGTCGTGGCGGGCACCTACATCCTCAAGGAAGCCGTCTTCTCCATTCCCCGCCTCGGGTCGATCAACCTCCACAGCGGCAAGGCGCCTGAGTACCGCGGGGCCGCGCCCGCGTTCTGGGAGCTCTACAACGGCGAGCGGGAAGTGGGCATCACGATTCACCGCGTCGCGACCGCGCTCGACGCCGGCAACATCCTGCTCCAGGAAACCTTCCCGCTCGATCCCGCCCCTGCGGACGATCCGCTCGCCTATCTCGAGCGCTATCGCCGGGAGGTGCTCCGCCCCAACGGTGTCCGCCTGCTCTCGCAGGCGGTGGCCCGGATCGCCAACGGCGGCGTCAGCGAGCGACCGCAGGACCCGGCTCGCGCCAAGACCTACCGCACGCCGGACTACGGCGCCGTCCGCGAGCTGCGACGTCGCGTTCAAGCTCGTCGAAACGGGGGAGGCCGCGTGAGGCGTCGGGTCAAGGCGCTGCTTGGCTTCCTGTTCTTCCGTACCGGCCTGTACCGCTCGTTCTTCCGGGGCAAGGCGATCATCGCCCTGTTTCATCGTGTGGACGATCGGCTCGCCGGCAATCCGATCAGCTGCACGGCGGCCGAGTTCCGGGCCTTCTGCGATTTCTTCGGCCGGTACTTCCGCGTGGTCTCGCTCCAGACGCTCCTCACCAAGCTCCGAAGAGGCGACGACGTGAGCGGTCATCTCGTGATCACCTTCGATGACGGGTACCGCGACAACTTCGAGACCGCGGCCGTGGAGCTCGAGCGACGGCGGTTGCCGGCGTGCTTCTTCATCGCCACCGAATTCATCGGCTCGAATCGCGTGCCGCCGTGGGACGCCGAGCTGGGCATCACGTCGCGCTGGATGAGCTGGGACGACGTGCGCGCGCTGAGCGAGGGAGGATTCGAGGTCGGAGCGCACACGATGAACCACGTGGATCTGGGTGTCGTGCAAGGGGACGACGCCGTGCGGGAGATCGCGGGCTCGCGCCGTCGCCTGGCCCAGGAGCTCGGCGAGGAAACGCCGCTCTTCAGCTATCCGTTCGGGCGCGCCGACCAGATCACGCCGGGCAATCGCGCGGCGGTGCGCGACGCCGGATTCAGCTGCTGCCTGTCGGCGTATGGCGGCACCGTGCGCTCCCAGGGCGATCCGTTCGAACTGAAGCGCATTCCCGTGTCGCCGTGGTTTCTCTCGCCCTATCAATACGGGTTCGAGGCGATGCTCGCGACGGACTGATCACGCCGGTCCGCAGATCTCATCCAGTTCGTCTAGTCCCACGAGCACATCGCGCGGCTTCGACCCGTTCGCGGGTCCGAGGATTCCGGCGAGCTCGAGCTGATCGATGATCCGGGCGGCGCGACCGTACCCGATGCTCATGCGCCGCTGCAGCAGCGAGGTCGATCCGAGTTGATTCTGGATGCACACTTCCGCGGCCTGTCGGAACAGCGAATCGCGCTCTCCCGAAGTTCCCGTTCCCCCTTCCCCGGCCTCATCACCGGCCTTTTCCCGTTCTTCAAGCGCCGTCACCTGCTCGTCGATGCTCGTGCCCGAGGCCGCCGCCTGGGCGGCGTGTGCCTTGTACCAGTCCATCAGCCGTTCGGTCTCGTCGGTCGAGATGAACGCCCCCTGCACGCGGAGCAGCGCGCTCTTGCCGGGCGGCAGAAACAGCATGTCCCCGTTCCCAAGCATGGTCTCGGCGCCGTTCTGGTCGAGGATGGTCCGGCTGTCCACCTTGGCAGAGACCCGAAACGCGATGCGGCAGGGAAAGTTCGCCTTGATGAGGCCGGTGATGACGTTCACTGACGGACGCTGGGTCGCGAGCACGAGGTGAATCCCGATGGCCCGGGCCTTTTGCGCCAGGGTCGCGAGCGGCGTCTCGATCTCACCCTGCACCGTGAGCATGAGGTCCGCGAGCTCGTCGACGATGAGCACGATGTAGGGAAAGATTCCGCCCGTGTATTCGCCGTCGAGCGGCAGCTCTTTCTGAATGCCGGCCTGTGTGGCCAGCGTCTCGCGGGGGCCCTTGAGCGGCCTCTTCTCTTCGACCTTCTTGTTGAAGTCCACGATGTTGCGGGCGTGGTTGGCGTGCAGCAGCCGGTAGCGCCGGTCCATCTCCCATACCGCCCACTTGAGCACGCTCGCCGCCTTGTGGTGGTTCGTCACCACGGGCAATCCGAGGTGCGGCAGGGCCGCGTACATCGAAAGCTCGACCATCTTGGGATCGATCATCAGCAGCTTGAGCTTCTCGGGCGGGTGCGTGTAGATCAGGCTCGTGATGATCGTGTTGATGCAGACGGACTTCCCGGACCCCGTGACGCCCGCGATCAGGAGATGCGGCATCTTGGCCAGATCCGCCACCACGGGATCGCCCTCGAGGTTCTTGCCGAGCGCGATCGGCAGCGCGCGCATCGAGCGCTGATAATCGGCGCCCTCGATCAGCTCGCGTACGTGGACCATGCGCGGCATCGGGTTCGGGACTTCGATGCCCACGGCGGCCTTGCCCGGGATGGGCGCCACGATGCGGAGCGAGGGGGCGCGCATCGCGAGCGCCAGGTCGTCGGCGAGGGCCGCGATGCGGCCCACCTTCACGCCCGGACCGGGCGCCACTTCGTACTGCGTCACCACCGGTCCCACCGTGCGACCGGCGATCGAGCCTTCGACCCGGAAGGTCTGCAGTGTCTCGATCAGCTTGTGGCCCATCTGCTCGATCTGTGCGAGCCCGGCGTCGCCATCTTCGGGAGGCGCGGGGTTCAAGAGATCGATGGGCGGGACCAATACACCTTCCGGGATAACGGCCGGTCGAGCCTGCGGGGGCGTCTTCAGCTTGCGGGTTTTCGGGGAAGGGGGAAGGGGAACTGGCCGCTCGGGTCGCTTGACCTCCAGCATCTCATCTTTCGCCTTTTCCCCTTCCCCGGCCTTACGCCGGGCCTTTACCCCGGCCGTTTCCCGAGTCCTTAATGCGACGAGCGGATGCCATCCGACGGTGAGGATTCCTAGCGCCGAGAGCGCAAACAGGCCGACCAGGATCCCGCCCGCCGTGCCGACCGCCCGATGCACGCCGTGAGCGAGCATGGCGGGTACGTAGCCGACCAGCTTTTGGGTCGGGCTCCAGGCGGCGTAGGCCGGTGGAAAGTCCGCCCCTGTGACGGTGCCGATCCCGTACGGGAGGAGCAGGATCAGCCCGGCGCCCAGCGCAGCCGCGCGGGCGGCCGAGAGGCTCCCGAGCCGCTCGAACGCAGCCAGCGCCCAACCGATGCCGAGCACCGGCAGGAGCACCGAGCCCGCCCCGAGCACCCGCCACAAGCGGGAGCCGATCTGGTCGCCCCAGCTGCCGGTGATGGGCAGCCGCAGCAGGGTGAGTCCGAGGAACAGCCCGACCGCGAGGGCGCCGATGCCGATCAGCTCCTGGCGCGCCTTGCGGTTCATGTGATGCGGCGGTCCGCGTACACGGGGACGACGCCGAAGCGGTCGGGTCGCGCGGCAAAGGCCACGTCCTCTCCCAGGTCCGCATCCACGAGCTGTTGCGCGGCCTCGGAGCGCTCGAGCGCCTCCTGCCAACCGGCGAACTGGTCGATCAGGGCCACCGTGGCGCGGGCGGCGTCGTTGAGGACGAGCTTGCGGATACCCTTCCGGATCGCCTTGATGAGACGGCCGGCCGTATAGGCGTCCTCCAACGCGAACTGCTTATCCCGCCCGCCGCACACGATCACCAAGTCGCCGCGCTGCGCCAGAATCGCGTGCGCGCGCTCGGCCAGCGCCTTGAAGTTCGCCGGGGCACCCACGAGCACGGGGTCGCCGCCCTGCGTCGCGACCAGCGCGGGAGTGCCGTTGGTGGTCGCCAGCACGATGGTCTTGCCGGCCACCGCCGCCGCAGTCATTTCCCGAGGCGAGTTCCCCAGGGCGAACCCCTCGATCTTCACGCTCCGTCGCTCGCCTGCGAGGACCACGCCGTCCTTCTCGAGGTTCGAGGCGAGCCGTACCGCTTCCTCCGAGGTCGCCGCGGGGATCACGGCTTTGGCGCCGTTGGCGAGCGCCGTGACGATGGTGGTCGTGGCACGCAGCGCGTCGACGACGACGACGCCCCGGCCGGCGAGATCCCCCGCGACGAGGCCGAGCGGCGTGAAGTGGACGTCGATCTTCATGCCGGGGGGGGCGGCTGGAGGAGTTGGGGTTCGCGCTCGAGGAACTTCGTGTCCACCCGGCCGGCGATGAAGTCGGGATGGCGCATGACCCGACTGAGAAAGGGGATGGTCGTGGTCACGCCTTCAATGATAAACGAGTCGAGCGCCTGCCGCATGCGGGCGAGCGCCTCGTCGCGGCTGTTGCCGTGCACGATCAGCTTCGCGAGCAGGGAGTCGTAGTACGGCGGCACCGTGTAGCCGGCGTAAATGTGGGTGTCGACCCGCACGCCGGGACCGCCCGGCGGGTGGTACACGGTGATCGTCCCGGGGCTCGGCTGAAAGTTGCGGGACGGGTCTTCCGCGTTCACGCGACACTCGATGGCGTGGCCGCGCAGCCGGTTGCCGTTCATCACGAACGAGAGGGGCTCCCCCGCCGCGACGCGAATCTGCTCCTTAACCAGGTCGAAGTTGGTGCACATCTCGGTGACCGGGTGCTCCACCTGAATCCGGGTGTTCATCTCCATGAAGTAGAACGAGCCGTCCTCGTCGAGCAGGAACTCGATCGTGCCCGCGCCGACATAGCCGATCGCCTCGGCGAGGCGTACGGCCGCGTCCCCGATGTCGTGCCGCAGCGTTTGATCCACCGCCGGGCTGGGCGCCTCCTCGATCAGCTTCTGGTGCCGTCGCTGGACCGAGCAGTCGCGCTCGCACAGGTGCATGATGCGCCCGTGCGTATCCCCCATGATCTGGATCTCGATGTGGCGCGGCCGCGCGAGGTACTTCTCGATGTACACTTCGTCCGAGCCGAACGCGGCCAACGCTTCCTGTTTCGCGAGCGAGAAGGCTTGTGGGAACGTCTCCTCGTCCTGCGCGACGCGCATCCCCTTCCCGCCCCCGCCGGCCGCGGCCTTGATGATCACCGGGAAGCCAATCTTCTCGGCGATCTTCAATCCCGCCTCCGCGTCCTCGACGGGCCCGGGAGAACCGGGCACGGTGGCCACTTTCAGCTTCTGCGCCAGCTTGCGGGCGGCGGCCTTGTCGCCCATCTGCCGGATCTGGTCCCCGCTCGGCCCCACGAACGTGATGTTCGACGTGCGGACGATATCCGCGAATTCCGCGTTTTCGGCCAGGAAGCCGTAGCCCGGGTGAATCGCGTCGGCGCCGGTGATCTCCGCGGCGGCGATGATGCGCGGAATGTTGAGGTAGCTGTCGCGCGACGGCGCGCGACCGATGCAGACGTCGTCGTCCGCGAACCGCGTATGCAGGCTGTCCCGGTCCGCCTCCGAGTAGACGGCGACCGTATTGATGTCCAGCTCCTTGCACGCACGGATCACCCGCAGGGCGATCTCCCCGCGGTTCGCGATCAGCACCTTCTTGAACATCAGGGCGTGATGTCGCCGCGCAGCCCGGCCGCGGCCGTGGTGCCGCCGAACGCCTGGCTCTCGCCCGAGTCCACGCCCGAGACCTTCAGCGCGAACTCGCTCGGATTCGTGGCGTAGAAGATCGCGCTCTCGTAGCTGACGGTCCCCTGCTGGTACCAGTACATCAGCGACTGGTCGAAGCTCTGCATGCCGTACTGGACCGACCCCTGCGCGATGAGGTCGGGGATGCTGAGCGACTTCGTGAGATCGCGCATGTTCTCCTGCACGGCCGCGGTATTGATCAGCACCTCGGACGCCGGCACTCGCCCCTTGCCGTCCTTGCGCGGAACCAGGCGCAGCGACACGATCGCCTGCAACGCGGTCGAGAGCAGGTGCCGCACCTCGTCGTGCTGATGCGGCGGGAAGAACGAGATCACCCGATTGATCGTCTGCGTCGCATCCGTGGTGTGCAGCGTCGAGAACACCAGGTGCCCGGTGTCCGCCGCCTTCAGCGCGGTGTCGAGCGTCTCCATGTCGCGGATCTCGCCGATCAGGATCACGTCGGGCGCCTGCCGCAGCACGTGGCGCAAGGCCGCATTGAACGACAGCGTGTCGTTCCCCACCTCGCGCTGCGAGATGTTGGCCAGGTTGTCGCGGTGCAGGAACTCGATCGGATCCTCGATCGTAATGATGTTGACCCGCCGATTCGTGTTGATGTGATTGATCATGGCCGCGAGCGCCGTCGACTTTCCCGACCCCGTCACACCGGTGACCAGCACCAGCCCCCGCGGCCGCAGGCCGATCTCCTCCAGCACCGGCGGCAGGTTGAGATCGTGGATCGTCTTGACTTCGTACGGAATGGCGCGGAAGGCGAACGCCACCGTCCCGCGCTGCTGGTACACGTTGGTCCGGAACCGCCCCACGCCCGGGACGCCGATCGCGAAGTCCGCCTCCTTGTGCTCGGCGAATTCCTTCACCTGACGGGGCGTCATGATCTGCTCGGCGAGCGACTTCAACTCCTCCGGCTTGAGGGGCGACGCATCGAGTGCCACCAGCTCGCCGTTCACCCGAATGGTCGCCGGCCGACCCACCTTGAGCAGTAGGTCCGACGCGTTGCGCTGGACCATGTGGGTGATGGCCGCCTTGAAGTTGAACGTCGCTTGTCCGGCTTGGGGCGCTTCAGGCATTGGGGTCCACCCGGAAGAGGAGCTGTCCGAACTCGACGGGCTGCGCGTTCTCCACCAGGACCTCCCGCACCACGCCCGCGACTTCGGACTCGATTTCGTTCATGATCTTCATCGCTTCGATGATGCAGACGACTTGGCCGGTCGCGACCCGGGTCCCGGCCTTGACGTAGGGCTCGGCGCCCGGCTCCGGGGCCGAGTAGAACGTCCCCACCATGGGAGACTTGATCTCCACCAGATGAGACGGAGGCGCCGCTGGGGGCGCCGCGGCCGGAGCGCCGGGCGCCGCCGCCGCTGCCGGGGCGTGCGCCTGCCCCAGGACCACGTGCTGCCCGCTCTCGTTGGTCGTGTGCCCGGCCTTGCTCACGCGCACCGACGACCAGGCCCCGAACAAACCCCGGCGGACCTCGATGGCGCCCAGCTCGGGCGCTTCCCTCAGGATCTTCACCAGCTGGGCGATGATGTCGAGGTTCATGGCTCCCAAAGTTACACGAGCTCCAACAGGTCCGTCAGCCCGTCGCTCAAGAGCTCCGGCCCCGCCGCAGCGAGATGAACGTCGTCTTCGATCCGCACCCCGCCGTCGCCTGCGAGATACACGCCTGGCTCGATGGTGACCACCGCGCCGACCGGCAGGGGATCGGGGTTGGTCTTCGAGAGTCGCGGCGCTTCGTGCACCTCGAGCCCGAGCCCGTGACCGAGCGAATGACCGAACGCCTCGCCGAACCCCCGCGCCGCGATCGGATCGCGCGCCAGCGCGTCGGCATCCCGCCCGGTCATGCCGGCACGCACGCCGGCACGCGCGCGCTGTTGCGCTTCGCGGACCAATCCATACAACACCCGTTGCCGCTCGGTCGCCCGCGCCCCCACCACCACGGTGCGCGTGATGTCCGCGCAGTAGCCGTCCACCTGAGCCCCAAAGTCTAGCAGCAGCCACTCGCCGGCCGCCACCGCTCGGCGACTCGAGCGCGCGTGCGGCAGCGCGCTGCGCGGTCCCGACGCCACGATGGTGGCGAAGGGATGGCCCTCGCTACCCAGTCGGCGCAGCGCGCCCTCGAGCACCCCCGCGATCGCCAGCTCGGTCATCCCGGGCCGCACCTGCGCGAGCGTCTGGCGCAACGCCTCGCCCGCGAGCTGCGCGGCGCTGCGGATGGCCGCGACCTCGCCTTCGTCCTTCGCCGCGCGCAGCCGCTCCACCAGCTCCGTCGTAGGCACCCAGCGCCACGCTTTCCCCGCCTGGACAAACCGCTCCGCGTCGTGCACCGAGAGGGCGTGGGCCTCGTACCCCACCGTGCCGAGCGGCCCCAGGGTGGCGAGCTCCTTAAAGAACCGATCCCACACGCTGGTGCTGTCGACCTCGACTCGCGCCACCTCGCCGGCCTCCGCCTGCGCCTGCTCGTCGTAGCGGAAGTCCGTCACCAACAGCACATCGGCGCGTGTAACCGCGACGACCGCCGCCGAGCCCGAGAACCCCGTCAGGTAGCGGATGTTGGCGTGCGACGTGACAACCAGTCCGTCCAGCGCATCCGCGTCCAGCGCCCGGACCAGCGCTTCCTGCCGGGCGCGCCGCCGATCAGCCGCCATGGCGGGCCTGGAGAAAGCCGACCAGACCCTCGAGTCCCAGCCGATAGCTCTCGGCGCCGAAGCCGGCCACCAGCCCTACGGCGGCGTCCGCGAGCACCGAGCGGCGCCGCTCCGGCTCCCGCGCGAAGATGTTCGAGAGATGCACCTCCACGAACGGCACGCGCACCGCGAGCAGCGCGTCGCGCACCGCGAGACTGGTGTGCGTGAAGGCGGCGGCATTGATCAGCAGGCCGTCCGCCTTCCCTTTGAGGCCCTGGATGGCATCGACCAGCTCACCCTCGTGGTTGCTCTGCGTCCACGACACCTGGACCCCGAGCGCGCGTGCCTGCTCGCGCGTTCGCGCTTCGATTTCCGCCAGGGTGATGCGCCCGTACAGCTCCGGCTCCCGCTCCCCCAGCAGATTCAGGTTCGGGCCGTTCAGCACGGCGATGTGCACTAGGACTTGAGGCCCCTGAGCCAGGCCTGGAACTGATCGAGGTCGCCCTCGTCCTCCACCGGCGGCCGGAGCCTCCCGCCCGAGCTCCGCGCCGGCGGATCGGGCGTCGCAGGTGCGACCTCTCCGCCGCCCGCCGGTTGTTCGGTCGGGCTGAAGAACTGGTCGAATGAGAACCCACCAGTGTCCTGCGGAGCCGGCGACGGCGCCGGGGGCGCAGCCTCCGGTGCCGCACCTGAGCTCCGCGAGCCTTCCTCCCCGAACACCTGATCGAGCGAGATGCTGTCCGTCGCCGGCCGGGTGGCCTCGCCCGGCGACACCACGTCAGGAGCAGAGCTCGGCTCGGCATCGGAGTGCGCGATCGCGAACGCGTCCTCGAGCGGAGACCGGGCCGCTGGCGCCGAGCGCCCGGGGGCGCCCGGTCGACCGGCGAGAATGCGTTTCAGGAAGATCTGCACCGTCTCACCGGTGCCGCGCCCGACTTCCCTCGTCCCACCGCCCGCCAGCGCTTCGACCCGTCCCCGCAGGCGCGCGTCCGTCGGTCGCTTCGCCAGGAGCGCCTCGTACACGCGGAGCGCCTCCTCCTGGTGACCCTGTCGCAGGTACAACTCGGCCATCGTCTCGGTGAGCACCGGCTCGGCGCGCGACAGGGCGGCCGTGTCGGCCGCACCATCGTCGTCCGACAGTGCGACCGCCGCCGGCGGCTGAGCGGGGGGCGCAGGGGGCGGGGGGAGCGTTTCGTCCAACACCTCGTCAGGCATGATCAGGGGCAGATCGATCTTCGGCTCGTCTTCCGACTCCGCTGTTTCCGGCGGCAGCGCGAAGATCCCGCTCTCGAACTGCGTGTGCGCCAGGCCCTCGACCACCAACTCCTGGGGCTTGAGCACGACCTCTTCCTGCACCTCGATCCCGTCCGCCTTGGCAGCACTGTGCGCGACGGCGTTGAAATCGAGCGTCCCGTCAAATGTCTCGATGTCGGCCGGCGTGCCCTTCACGTCGAGCCTGGGTGAGGTCGGCTCCTCCGACGCGTGCTCGATCACCAGATCCCGGGTGGGCTTGGGCGGCCGAGTCGCTTCGGGCACGAGCCGCGCGACCGGATCGGGCGTCGGCGTCGACTGGGCCGCCCGGCCCTTGGCTCGCGCCAATGCTTCAGCCGCATCGCCGTTCATCGGATCGGCCGAGAGCAGTCGACTGAGCCAGTCGGCCGCTTCGTCGTATCGACCGCCGCGCTCGGCGATTTCCGCCAGGATCTTGAGCGCCAGGACGTTTTCGGGGTCGAGCGCCAGAACCTTGCGAAACACCTCGGAGGCCCCGGGGTCGTTCTTCTGATCGATCAGGCAGCGCCCGAAGACGATGTGCGCGCTGACGTAGTCGGGGTGCCGCTCGAGACCGGCGGTGCACAGCTCGATGGCCCTATCTAGTTCTCCTGCTTTACGATAGGCGTCGGCCAGGGGGGCGAAGTTACGTCCCTTAGGGTTCTCCGCCCACCGCTTTTCTAGCTTCTCTATTTCGCTAGTGTAGGCCACGCCCTAAGTGCTTGCGGGAGTTGGACAAAGATAGTGTTTGCTCGGGCGCGCTGTCAATCGGAAACGCGCCCGCTCGCTTGAGTTTTCGCCTTGTCGTTTTTAGACTTAGGCCCCTTCTCACGTGCTCTGGTAGGAGTTTTTCGGCATATGATGCGCGCGATGCGCGAGATCACAAAGCCCGTCTTCTGGGTGGTGGCGGTCAGCTTCATCGGTTGGATGGCGTACGGACAAATCACCGATATCGTCGGCGGTGGCAAAGACGTCGTCCTCAAGGTGGACGGCACGATCGTACGGTCCCAGCCGTTTCAGCAACAGTATCAGGCGACCCTCGAGCAGTATCGACGGCAGCAGGGAGGCGGACGGCTGAGCCGCGAGGACGAGCGACAGGTGCAGGATCGAGTCGCCGACCAGTTCATCCAGAAGATCCTGCTCGATCGGGCGTACCGCCGCTTCGGCATCACGGTTTCAGACGACGAGATCATCCAGGCCGCACGCAGCTCGCCCCCGCCGCAGATCCTGCAGCAGGTGCTTCAGGACCCGACCTTTCAGACCAACGGTCAGTTCGACATCACCAAATGGCAGCGCTACATCTCGAGCGCCGGCTCGGAGTTCGCGTCTCAGGTCGAGCAGCTGTACCGTGAGTACCTGCCGCAGCGCAAGCTGGAAGAGTACCTGACGGCCGACCTCTACGTTTCCGACGCGAAGCTGTGGCGCACCTGGCGTGACCAACACGAATCGGTGACGGTTGCGCTGCTCGCCGTCCACCCGGAGGAGATACCAGACTCGCTCGCTCCAGTGTCGGACGCGGAGCTGGAGCGCTACTACGGCGTACACCGGGACGATTTCAAGCGACCCGCCGCGGCCTGGGTCAGCTACGTCGACCTGTCGCGCGTCCCGAGCGCCGCCGACAGCGCCGCGGCCCGCGCGCATGCGCGCGCCTTGCGGGATGAGATCGCGGGAGGCAAGGCCAAGTTCGACGACGTCGCGAAACGGGAGTCCGCCGACTCGGGATCGCGTACGCGGGGCGGGGACCTGGGGTGGGCGAAGCGCACCGGGGCCGGTTTCGTCGCGCCGTTCGCCGCCGCCGTGCGCCGCCTGACGCCGGGTGTGCTCAGCGAGCCCGTGCTCACCCAGTTTGGGCTTCACCTCATCCGGATCGACGCCGCCAAGGGAGATTCGGTACGCCTGCGTCATATCCTCGTTCCCATCGCGCTGCAGGGTGCGCATCTGGACGCGGTGGATGCGCGCACGGACACGCTGGACCGCCTGGCCGCGGACCAAAACGACGGCAGCCGGCTGGACAGCGCCGCGCACCGCCTCAACCTCACGCTCGCCCACGCGCCGAAGGTCATAGCAGGGGAGCGGTTGACGCTCGGCACGTCCACGGTACCCGACGTGAGCGTGTGGGCTTTCGAGGCCCGACCGGGCGAGACGAGCCCGGTGATCGACGCGCCGCAGGCGAGCTACGTCTTTCGGCTCGATTCCCTCGAAGCGGCGGGCGTCCCGCCGCTGCTGAGCATCCGGGCCCGGGTGCTCGCTGCGGCGCGCTACGAGAAGAAGAAGGCGGTCGCGCGCGAGCGGGCGGAGCACGCGATTGCGGCGCTGCACGACGCCAGCGATCTCGGGGTGGCGGGCCGGGCACGGGGGTACCAGGTCGAGAAACTGGGCCCGTTCACCCGCGTGACCGCGCCCGCGCAGTTCGCGCGCAATCCGGTCGTGCTGGGGACGGCCTTCGGGTTACGGCAGGGTGAGCGCAGCGGCCTCGTTGCGGGCGAAACGGGTTGGTTCGTGTTGCAGGCCCTGGCCCGCACCGGTGCCGACTCCGCCGCGTGGCTCAAGCAGCGGGACCAGCAGCGCGAATCGCTGCTCCGCCCCCTCGAGCAGGCGCGACTGCAGCAATTCATCGCGGCGCTGCACGCGGACGCCAAGATCGTGGACCGCCGCAGCGAGATCTTCCGACCGGCGACCGCCGGCGAGAGCTAGTCGCTCAGGCGCTTCGGATCGCCCGAGGAGATGGGGCTCGAGGTAGGTGGCTGGACGCCGCGCGGCGGGGCGGTGGGCGGGTCGTCGCTCGTGGCGTCCTTGAGGCTGCGCTTGAACTCTTTGATCCCCTGCCCCAACGAGGATCCGATCTCCGGGATCCGCTTCGCGCCGAAGACCAGCACCAGCACGAGCAGCAGGATCAGGATGTGGCTGAACGACAGGTCCCCGAACATAACGCGCCTCGCTTCAAAAGATCGATCGGGCGACGTAGTACGCGATCGCCACTCCCACGAGCGCGAGCAGGGACACGTCGAGTCCGATCGGCCCGAGAGTGATCGACACCACCAGCAGGTCCATGTGGACCGGCCCCAGCGTGGGGGTCACCGACCAGGTGAAGATCTCCTTCGCCGGCCCCTGCGGCAGGAAGCGCCGCAGCAGCGAGTGGACGAAACCGCCCAGCACGAAGCCGGTGGCCAGCACGCCAAAGTAAAATAGCGGCCTGCGCGGGCCTTGCGCCACGGGTTAGCTGCGCCGCTCCACGGCGTACGCAATGCTGTCGCGCAGGGCGTCGCGCGCCGGCGACATGGGCAGGATATCGAGCTCCGCGTCCGCCTGCTGCGCCAGCTCGAGCGCGCGGCGCCGGGCGTAATCCAGGCCCCCGGCCGACGCCACACACCGCACCACCTCAGCCACCAGCGCGTCCGCCGGCTCGGGCGCGGCCATCAGCTCGGCCACGAGGCGGCGGTCGGCGGGTGACATAGCGCCGAGCGCCGCGATGAGCGGCAGGGTCACCTTGTGCTCCCGCAGGTCGAGCCCCGACGGCTTGCCCGTCACCGCCTCCGCCTCGGTGTAGTCGAGCAGATCGTCGGCGATCTGGAAGGCCATGCCGAGGCGCATGCCGAAGCGGGCCAGCGCCTCACGATACGCCGTGGGTCCCTGAAGCGCGCCGACCTCGCACGCCCCCGACAAGAGCGAGGCCGTCTTCGCACGGATGAGCTGATCGTACTGATCCTCGCTGTACGCGAGCTTATCGTGCGCCTCGAGCTGGCGCATCTCGCCGATCGTCATCTCGTTCGTCACCCGGGCGAACACCCGCAACGGCTCGCGATCGTCCAGGCGGACCAGCTCGATGATCGCCCGCGAGTACAGGTAGTCACCCATGATCACGGCGACCTGGTGCGAGAACAGCGCGTTGAGCGTCGGCATCCCGCGCCGCAGCACCGAATGGTCGACCGAGTCGTCGTGTACCAGGGTGGCGAGGTGAATCAACTCGACGACCGCGGCGAGCGTCACCGCCCGTGGATCCGTGGCGCCCGCCGCCTGGCTCGAGAGCAGCAGCAGCGTGGGGCGGAACAGCTT
>WNFA01002980.1_pt1 | contig 14613 bp, 11 predicted proteins | sample 5400481 | NCBI WGS metagenome assembly WNFA01 (sample SAMN13153340, study PRJNA577476) | soil metagenome | isolation source: 120 cm saprolite under Douglas fir tree site 2 hole 1 replicate 2 | place: USA:California | collected 2015-04-18 | reverse complement strand
CTCCGGTAAGCGCCACAGACTCCGCCCATGCCTCGCGATTATTTCCAGAGGCGCCGCTACAAGCGGCGCATAACAAGTGCCGCGATGGTGGGTGTGCTCAGCGTACTAGTTGCCTGGGCGCTTACTCGCCAGCCGGCGACGCCTGCGTTTTCGATAAGCGAATCCAACCTGAACGCTCCCTCAGCAGATTTCGGAACAGGCTCCGACGCGCCTCAGCAAGAGATCGCGGATGCTGCCTTGCACGATACCGCGCGCGGAGCGAACATTCACGTACGACTCCTCTTTCCGAAAGCTGGCGGCAAATCCCCGGTGATCATTTTTTATCCGGATGACCACAACTCGCAAGAATGTTGCGAGGCCTTGATCCGCGATTGGACATCGCAGCGATACGTAATCGTTGAAATCATGCGCGTCGCAGCGCTTCACACGGACTCCCACACTGTAGTGGAAAGCGTTCGGTTGAAGCGCGCAAGTAAGCACGCGAACGTTGCGCAATCCAGAATCGGAGCCCTGGACGTCACCTCGGTCATCGATTCGCTCCCGGCGCTGCAGGATCTTGCACACATCGGCGTGGCGGGGAATGCTACCGGAGCCGTTGCGGCGGAAGCGCTTGCGGGCGCGGTGGTGGAACTGCCTGGCCGGCCACGCGCAAATCTGGCCGATCCTCGTGTGCGAGCTGTGCTTTGCATTTCGCCGCAAGGGCCAGGTCAGTACGGATTTACGGAGCACTCCTTCGATCAACTCGTTTTGCCCTATCTCGGAATCACAGGTTCCCAAGACGTCGCACCCGCCAAGTTTGCGGCCGCGGCTTGGCACAAGGCTCCGTTTGAGCGCAGCCAGCCCGCCGACAAATATGAGCTATTCGTTCAAAGTGGCGATGGAAGCTCGATGGTCAACGAGCTATATGAAGGTTCCGGCGATTACAGTCAGCACGCAAAACCGTCAGACTCGATCGCAACGCACATCCACGCCGCCACGCTGGCATTTTGGGATGGCTACTTGAAGCACGATGTAGCGGCCAAGCGTTATCTGGAATCCGGCGCCCTGGAAAAGGCGAGCGGTGGCGTCCTCACGCTTGACCGCAGATAACAGTCACGTCCCGACTGAAGTTGGCACCCAAGCAGGCGCAGAATTTCCACCGTTTTCAACATAAGTTTCCGCAGGGGAGTCCTTCCGTACTATTGACCCTTTTTCAACCTGCTCTGAGACTGATTACGTATGGCCCGTTATTCTGGTTTTTTAGGGCGCAGGGTCGAGGTGCATTACCGCGCTGGCGACATCCTATTGCCCGCGTCCGGTACGTTTGTCGCTGATTCGGGTCGTTCTATTTTCCTGGAGCAAAGCTTTTCACAGCGCGGGCAGCAAAGGCATTTCCGGTGGGAGATCCCGTACCAGTATATTGTGCGTTTGGAAGAAAAGACCGAGGACGAAGAGACCGCTGTCGATGGAGGCGCGAAAGCTTCGGCCTTGAGCACCGAGCGTAAGGATCAAGTTTCCCACGCCGCAGCTAGCGCTTCGGCGGGCGTGCCCGCGCTGCTTCCGATCCCGAATCGTCCCAAGACCGCTTAATCATTCTTAAGTCCGACTCCCCGTAGCTGGCCCATTCTTGGCGCAACCCTGTACAATCGGTTTGGTTCGCAGTTCAGCGACACGCCCGGCCTTAGAGGAGATCTCCGTGGACTCCGCCGCCAATTCCAAAACGAAAGTCGGCCTAATTGGCCTAGGCTTGATGGGCCAGCCGATCGGCATGAATCTGTTGAAAGCGGGCTATCCGCTGACGGTGTGGAATCGTACGACTTCGCGCGCGAACGAATTAGTCGCCATGGGAGCGACGCTGGCGATGTCTCCGAAAGATGTGGCTGCGGCGTCGGATGTTCTGATGACGATTGTCAGCGACCCACCGGCGCTGGAAAGCGTTCTCTGGGGAACGGATGGCAAGGATTCCGGCGCACTGGCCGCGCTGAAGCCGGGCAGCACCTATATTGACTCCAGCACGGTCTCGCCTGCGCTGGCCAGGAAAATTGCTGCGGCCTGTGCCGAACGCAAAGTGCATTTCCTGGATGCTCCGGTCACGGGCGGGGACTGGGGCGCGAAAAAAGGCGAGCTGATTTTCATGGTGGGAGGAGATGCGGAAACGTTGAAGTCTGTCGAGCCCGTTCTCAGCGTTCTAGGAAAGCGCTGGTTTCATCTTGGCCCGAACGGTGCCGGCCAGACGATCAAACTCGCGATGAACCTGATTCTGGCGTTGCAGGTAGACGCGCTGGCCGAAGCGCTGGCGCTGGTCACTGGCGCCGGGCTGAAAGGCGAGGGCCTGGTGGAAGTGATGCAATCGAGTATGGCGCGTTCCGGTGTGCTGGACGTAAAAGCACCGAATCTTTTGAAAGGCGAGTACAAGCCCAGCTTTCCTCTGCGCCTGATGCACAAGGATTTAAGCTTGGCGCTGGACCTAGGGAATCAGATCGGCGTGGCCCTGCCCGCGACCGCAGCCGCGCGTGAGATTTACAGCTACGTGAAAAGCAATGCAAAGGAAGACTTGGATTATTCGGCCGTGATGAAATTCTGGCGGCGCTAGCCTAAGACTTTCTCTTGCACCGGCCTTGCTTTCTGTCCAAGGAGGCCTACCGCTGCTTCGTAGAGTTTGGCGCGCAACTGATAGCGTTCGTTGGCCCGGGTGACGTAGCGTACGGCGATTTCAATGCCGCCGATCACCGGCCGGATGTTGATCGCCGGGGCTCCGGAGCGGGAACTCACGTCGCGCGATTTTGCCGCGCCCTGCCATTCGCGTTCCGCTTGCTGAGCTCCTTCCGCGGTGAACTCCAGCACTTTCTTCTGAATAGCGTCCACGACCGGGTACGGATCTTGTCCTGTTGGGACGACAACCTGCAACTCGTCCCAAAGCCACTGGCCTGACGTCGAGAAATTGAAGTAGTGGCCCTCGATAGCGAAGCTGTTTGTGAATGTCACACGCCGTCCGGTGGGATGGCTCGAATCCGTCCAGTTGCCGGTCTCCAGCAGGACGGTGTGAAACATTCCGAGCTCAACGACTTCTCCCGTGACTCCGTTAATTTCGACCCAATCGCCCAGGCGAATTCCGTTTTTGCCCATCAATACAAACCAACCCAGGAATCCCACGATGAAGTCTTTTAGCGCGACGGTAAGACCGGCGCCTGCGAGGCCGAGGACCGTGCCGAGCTGACTGGGTGGCCCGAAGATGACCAGCAAAACGAAAAGTACGGCCAGGACCTGCAGAGTAACTCGCGTTACGGCGCGCAGAGTTTCCACTTGGCGCCGATCGAGGGATGTCTTTCCCAACAAATGCTCGAACCATCCGTCGAAGAACAGACCTACCAGCAGAATGACGAGAATGATGGCAAGACCGATCATGCCGCGATGCAAAACCGCGCGTTGCTTGGCTGCAACGACTGAAATCCATCCGCCGTAGACGTCTGCAAGTTGCGTCTCGTTGGCAATTCGTTTGCCGAGGATGGTCATCGCTTTCTCATCTCCGGCACGGCGTCTCGTGGTTTTCACAAGCGCGGCGGATTCTTCTCGGCTACCAGACGTCTGCCCCTGGGCAACATCAGGGCGTTGATTCGATTGCTGCTTTAGCACACCGACTTGGTTCTCAAGTGCAGCGTGCTTTGAGGAAAAGGAAGCCGCCGCGGACGCTGCGTCATGCTTGGCCTGCCACAGCTGCAGTTGTTTTTGGTGCCACGCCAACCATTGCTGTACACGATGAATTAGGCCGCGTGTTTCCGCAGGTTCACTCACCGTAACATGCGTGGTATCCGAAGAATGGGAAGCAGATTCGTGCTGCTCCACCATGGTCTGAATGCGGCCTTGTGGGTCGCCTCCCGCATGGGACAAGTCTTGCTTTGCCTCATCGACTTCATCTTGATCCAGTTCGAGCTGCGCCTTGGCTAAGTCGAGCTGATCATCCAGAGCGTCCTTTTTCGATCCACTCGCTTTTGCCTCAGCAGCCGTAATCGCATCGACTCGTTTCTTGGAAGAATCCAGGGCATCTTCGGCTTTTTGGAGACGCGCCTGAATCGCTTTGGCCTCCGCGCTCAAAACGGGTGGGTGCTCCTGCGTGTCCAGCACCGCTGCCGCAAACGCCAGGTCCATCTCCTTGTCGGCAAGCTCTAACGCTGCCTCGGCAAATTGTTTTTCTTCGGAGGCGGTCGGCATCTTGGCGAACTGCTGTGCGGTCTGCAGCGGCCGCTGGTCTACTATTTCTGCCTCGGTAGGATTCGCCACGGCCGTCGTGGTCGGCGCGATAAAGTTTGGCGTGGACGTGCCGGTGCGGATCAGCACATAAACCGTGCCAGCCAACAAGAGGACCAGAATGAGGGCAGACGAGCGTTGCCTGGATTTCATAGAGCTTTCCATTCTAACTCCTGCCGGGCTTTACGTCAGCGCAAGGCGCGTATAGCGCGACGCGAGTAGGCGTCGTTTCGGAACATTGCGCAAATGCGAGTGTTGCTCCGATGTTTGTCCATGCATACTCTGTCGGGAAAAGATTGGTATTCTGAGCAGCGTTACGAGGCAAGCGGGGGCTGAAGCGATGAAGAAATACTTGGTAGTGATTGAGCCGACCCAGACAGGCTTCTTCGCCTATTCGCCGGATCTCCTCGGTTGCGTTTCGACGGGTCGCACGCGCGAGGAAGTTGAGCAGAATATACGGGAAGCGATTACCTTTCATGTGGACGGCCTGCGCGAAGAGGGCCAAACGATACCCGAACCGGGCAGCTATTCGGCCTACATTGAACTCTCGGCGTAAAAATAAAACGCCTCCGATTATTCGGAGGCGTTTTATTTTCTAATTTCTAGCTAGCTCGCACTCCTAAAGATAATCTCTAGACGGGCCCTCTAGGAAAGCGCGCAGTTTACGGGAACGCGAAGGATGACGTAGCTTGCGCAAAGCTTTCGCCTCAATCTGGCGGATGCGCTCGCGCGTGACTGCGAAGGACTGGCCGACTTCCTCGAGCGTGTGCTCGCTGCCGTCATCCAGGCCGAAGCGCATCTTGATCACTTTTTCCTCGCGCGGGGTCAGCGTCTTCAACACGGAAGACGTCTGCTCTTTCAAATTCAAATTGATCACCGCATCGGATGGCGATACCACAGCCTTGTCTTCGATGAAGTCGCCGAGGTGCGAATCTTCTTCTTCGCCGATGGGCGTTTCGAGCGAAATCGGTTCCTGCGCGATTTTCAAAATCTTGCGCACCTTGGACACGGGAATGTCCATGCGCTTGGCGATTTCTTCGCTGGTAGGTTCGCGGCCAAGCTCCTGCACGAGCTGGCGGCTGGTACGCACCAGTTTGTTGATGGTCTCGATCATGTGCACAGGAATACGAATCGTGCGCGCCTGGTCGGCAATCGCGCGCGTGATGGCCTGGCGAATCCACCAAGTAGCATAGGTTGAGAACTTATAGCCGCGGCGCCACTCGAATTTATCGACGGCCTTCATCAAGCCGATGTTGCCTTCCTGAATTAAGTCCAGGAACTGCAAACCGCGATTGGTATATTTTTTGGCAATGGAAACGACCAAGCGTAGGTTGGCTTCGATCAATTCTTTCTTGGCCTGCTCGGCTTCCGCTTCGCCGCGATGAATAATCGTCAGCGTGCGCTTCAATTCGGTGAGACCGACTTCGCTGGCTTCTTCGATGTCTTTCAGCTCGGTGCGGCGCGTACGTAGCTCTTTGCGCGCTTCCGCAGCCACATCGCCTTTCGCAACGTCGACGCGGCGTTCCAGCCGGCCCGCCTCACGCTCCAGGGATTGCAGGCGCTCAACGGTCCCGCGCATCTTGTCGATCAGGCGCTTTTTCTCAAACGGATTGAAGTCAATGTCGCGAACGGCCAGCGAAATCTCGACGCGCGTGCGCGCCACATCCCATTTCGCATGAATGTACGAACGCTTCTTGGCTTTTGGCGTCTTCTCCAGGCGAATGGCCTGCTTCAACGCGTTGTCATAAAGCTTGGCGATCTTCTCGATGTGCTTGAGCGTCTGCTTGGTCTTATTCGCGATCTTTTCTTCGGTGAGCTCTTCGTCGTCAAACTGCACGATCTCTTTGATGGACCGCACACCCTTGCGCAAATCATCGCCAACCGCGATTAGTTCCTTGATGACAATCGGCGATCGCGTGATCGCCTTCATCACCACCAGCTGCCCGCGTTCGATGCGCTTGGCGATGGTGACTTCGCCTTCGCGCGTCAGCAGCGGCACCGTGCCCATTTCGCGCAGGTACATGCGCACCGGGTCATTGGTCTTTTCCAATGAGCCGGGAGTCAGATCAAGATCGCTCTCGCCCTCGTGCGCATCTTCCTTAACCACAACTTCGTGGTCACCGCCCTCGGTCGACACCTCGACCGCACGCGCAGCCTTCGCCGACGCCGCATCTTCATAAATCTCGATGCCATTGCGCTCAAATGTCGTGAGAAGATCGTCGATCTCCTCCGAAGAATGCACTTCTGCAGGAAGCGAATCGTTCACTTCGTCGTACAGCAGGTAGCCGCGCTCTTTGCCGACCGCAATGAGCTGACGTACCGCGTCGTATTTCTCTTCAAGACCCGCTACAGCCACAAATCCCTCCCCAATATCATGGTAAGTCCGCCGCTTCTGGCATTATTCGGGGCAATCTATTAGATTCATTGAGACACCAACAGACTCGCTCGCTGGCGCGAACTTGGGGTGTTTCCCCAAAAAGATCGCTGATTATTGACCGCCTTGCGGTCACCAAGAACGTGGTTTGAAGCTTCTGCACGCGTAATCGCCGCCCGCCCGTGCGTCGCCCGCCGTCTCGCGCTTGGTGGTTGCCCCTGCCGCTAATCTCCTAAATTAGATGCACTTAGCGGCAAACCCGTTACCCGCGAAACCCTAGTACGCTACACGTTTAAGTCCGTTCGCGTCAATGCTTTAATTGATGGAAATCTGTGAAAATCCAAAGGCCTGTTCCACCGAGGACTAGCGGGCAGACGCAAGCCGGCGCATTAAATCCTGCTTTCTTTGCAATAAGTCGCGCAATTCCGGCCCAGCCGGGCTGGCTTCAATGCTCCGCTGCACATCGGCAAGCTGTCTTTCCGCCTGGCGATGGCGCAAAGCGTCTACGCAGCTCTGCGCTTCGTCCCAGGTTGGCTCGCTGGTTTCCTCGAACAGAATTTCGTAGAACAGCCTACGGTCGCGGTCCTCGAGTGCCGCCGCTATTTCGGTGGCCTGTAGTGCTTGGCCGGAAAGGCTGGCGACAATCAGCGCCGCAAATATCTTCTCGGTTTCCAGTCCATGATAAAGCTGAGCCTGCTGAAGCTGCTCAGAAAGCTCGCGGCGAAAGCCCTCGCCTTCCGCCAACATGCGAATCAGCTGGCGCTCCACCGGCTTTGCAGCGCGCCCTACCAACTCCGGCTGCGTTTTCACTTGGCTGTGTCGCTCGGCGGCGGCCTTGCTTAGGGCCGCGCGCAACACCGGTTCGTCAAGCCGTAACTGCTGCGCGATGCGCGTGGCCCATTCCGAACGCAATATCCGGTTCGGAATCTTTTGCACGTACGGCAGCAGGAAATTGACCGCCCGCAGTTTGCCTTCCGCGGTGGTCATATCCATCTTTCGTGCACGCGCAATCAAGTAGTCGACGTACGGCGGCGATTCCTTTACCAGCTTGATGTAAGCGTCCGCGCCCTGGTCGCGAATGAACTTGTCGGGATCGGCTTTGCCCGGGAGCGCCAAGACGCGCACTTCAAAATCTTGCTCGAGCAGAATCGAAATGGACCGCTCGGTGGCCGCTTGGCCCGCGGTGTCCGGGTCGTAGTTCACGATTACGCGCTTGGTGAATCGACCGAGTAGCTTGATTTGCGGCTCTGCCAGGCTGGTGCCGCAACTTGCGACTACGTTGCTGATTCCGGCACGCGCCACAGCGATGGCATCCATGTAGCCTTCGACTAAAACCGCGAAATCCGAGCGCCGCAGAGCTTCCTTCGCGCGGTCCAGGTGATATAGCACGTTGCTTTTCGAATAGATCGGCGTCTCAGGTGAGTTCAGATATTTCGGCTGATCATCGCCCAGCGCGCGGCAACCAAACGCGACGATTTTTCCGGATTCATTCGCGATTGGAAACGTGATGCGCCGCCGGAAGCGGTCAAACAAGCGGCTGCCATTCTGTTCGCGAGAGACGAGACCTGACTCTGCCAGCAGCTTCTCCGCATATTTTCCTTTGAGATGGCGAAGCAGCAAATCGCCGCCGCTCGGCGCATAACCAATCCCAAATCGATCGATCGTAGCTTTGTCGATTCCGCGGTCTTCCAGATACGCGCGCGCGAGCTTCCCCTCCACCGTTCCCTGCAACTGATTGACGAAGAACGTCTGCGCCTCGCGATGCATCTCTACCAAAGTTGCCCGTACGCTGCTCTGCGTGCGCTCCGCTGGCGAACTTGGTTTCGGCTTGGGAATCGAGATGCCGCACTTTTCCGCGACCAGGCGCAGTGCGTCCGGGAATTCGCAGCGCTCCATTTCCATCACGAAATTAAAAATGTCGCCGCCCTTGCCGCATCCAAAGCAATAGAAAATCTGCTTAATCGGCGAAACGGTGAACGAGGGCGTCTTTTCCTGATGGAAAGGACAAAGCCCACTGAAATCCTTACCGGTTTTCTTCAGGCGCACATATTCGCCGACAACCCGAACAATGTCGGATTGCTGCTTGACTCTCTCCGCAGTGCTTCCCGCTTCAGCCATACTATGAGCGCAATTCTACAACCGTCACGGCTTTGCCGCCGCGATCTTCCGTTTCGAAGGATTGGCGCTCGACCAGTGGATGAGTCTTGAGGAATTCGCCTAGCCCGCGCCGCAGTGCTCCGGTTCCGTGGCCGTGAATGATGCGCACGCGGGAAACGTGCGCGAGCGCCGCATTATCGAGAAACTTGTCCACTCGCTCTGTCGCTTCTTCAACGGTCGAGCCGATCAGATTGATTTCCTCTGTTGCTGCACCCTCACTCTGCTGCGAACGCACCGACACGCTCCCTCGCGTAGTCTGAGCGATTCCCGCGGCGGCCGGCACTCCCTCAATACCTACAATCTCGTCCACCGCCACTTTCATGCGCAAAGGGCCGGCTTCGATTTCAGCAGAGCTGCCGTCCAGCCGCCTAAAAATGACGGGCTTATTGAAGCCGCGCACCCGTATGCGAGCGCCCGCTTGCAAACGCTCACTACTAACCGCTTCTACGTGCGCGGACGTCCCAAGGTCCGCCTGCGAATCCGATAATGTCTGCACGACTGCCGCGTTCAGTTCCTCCCGCGCCTCACCGCGAACATCCTGCACCTTGCGCCGCGAGGATTTCTCCATCTGGCCGCGCAGTTCGCGCTCTTTCACCGCCTCGACTACGCGCGCAACGTTCTCGTCGAAGCGCTTCTGCATCTCGGCAAATTTGTCTTCGAGTTCCTTGATGCGTTTCTGTTGCCGCCCCACCCACTCGGTACGTAACTTCGCGCGCTCCTCTTCCAACGCGTGCCGTTCCGCGGTCATTTGCTGCCGCAGGCGATCTAATTCGTCGCGACTGCGATGCAAGTACGCAATCAGGTCCGCCGCCTCTCGCGATTCCGGAGTGAGCAAGGCTCTGGCGCGCTCGATTATCGGCTCCGCCAATCCCAACCGCTGCGCAATTGCAATCCCGCTGGATCCACCCGGAACGCCCACCATCAAGCGATACGTCGGCCGCAGGTTCACATCATCGAACTCCACGGCCGCATTCACCACGCCCGGCGTTGTCGAAGCATACGCTTTCAGGCGGTCGTGATGCGTAGTCGCCAGGACAATGCAGTTCTTCGCGCGAAATTCATCCAGCAACGCCACCGCCAATGCCGCGCCCTCCTCTGGCGCCGTGCCAGTGCCCATTTCGTCGGCCAGCACCAGCGATTGCGGCGTCGCCGCCTGCAGCATCGATTTCAGATTTAGGATGTGCGACGAAAAGGTGGAAAGGTCCGCGGCAATCGACTGCTCATCGCCAATATCCACTAGCACGCGGTCAAAGAGCGGCAGCACCGCGCGTTGCGCCGCAACCGGAATGCCCGATTGCGCGGACAGCACTGCGATCCCCGTGGTCTTCAGCGCCACGGTCTTGCCTCCCGTGTTCGGTCCGCTGATGACCAGCACCCGTTCGTCGCCCCCGAGTGCCAGCGACATCGGCACGATCGGCCGGTCCTCGCGTCGCAGCTTGTCTTCCAGAACCGGATGCCGCGCTGCCTGCAGCCGCAATTCTGCGTGCGCGGTAAATTCCGGCATCGCCGCGTCAAAATCGCGCGCGAACCGCGCCCGCGCAAACACGCTGTCCAACTCCCCGATCGTCTCCGCGGCCGCGATCAGCGGTACGCGCATTTTCTGCAAGCGCTCGGTCAACTCGCGCAGGATGCGCACGATTTCCGCTGCCTCCTCTTCCGCAAGTTGCACCAGCTGGTTGTTCGTTTCCACCGTCTCGAACGGCTCGAGAAAAACCGTCTGCCCCGTTCCGCTGCTACCATGCACAATGCCCGGCACGCTTCGCCGGCTCTCCGCGCGCACCGGAATCACGAAACGATCATTGCGCAACGTAACGTAGTCCTCGCCGGCTTCCGCATTCCGCGCCCGCAAGATTTGCTTCAATGCTCTCTGGATGGAGTCCCGCGTCTGCGCAATGCTCCCGCGAATCCTGCGCAGCGCGGTGGACGCATCGTCGCTGATCTCCCGGTTGGGCAGCACGCAGCGCCGAATCGCCGCTAGCGCGTCCCGAAAATCCGCAAGTGACGTCGTACGAGCCGCCAGCAACGGGAATTTAGCGCTCTCCTCGCGAAATTGCTGGCGCAGCCATCCCGCAGTCTCAAGCAGTGACGCCGCGTCCAGCAGCTCGGCTGCATCCAGCACCACGCCAGGGCCTTCAATGTGCTCGAGCCATTGCTGCGGGTCGGCGACTCCCCCAAACCCGAGTTCGCGCTCCGCCCGCAGCCATTCTCGTGCTTCGCGAATGTGCGCGAACGCGGACTCCAATCCCGACCGGTCTGTGCCAGGCTCCAAAGCGTCTACTGCGCGCTTCCCGAGCACACACGTCGTCCGCAGCCGCAGTAAGTCTCGCAGCTTGTCAAATTCCAAAACGTCTTGCGCGCTTCTTCCCATGGCTTTCTATTTGAATATCTTCTTTAGATGACGCGACGGCTCCTTCGGCATCCTGTCTAGCCAACAGGGCTTCGCCATGAGATCAGTGCGCACGTTTACCTGTGCTGCTCGAAACCGGCGGCTTGCGATCAAACTCCTCAATCATGGCCAAGCACAGCCCATCCAGCGCATCCGAAGCTTCGTGATTCTTTCCAGCCTGATTGTTGCTCAAAAACGAGAAAATCAGCCGCCGACCACTGGAAGTGTCTGCAAAACCTGAACGCGTCCGCACATGTTCCACGGAACCGGTTTTCGCATGGATATGCCCCGCGCTCGGCGTGTTCTTCATCAGAGTTTCCAGCGTCCCATCGATTCCCGCAACCGGCAGCGATGCAAAATAGGCAGCAAACCACGGCTGTCCCTGCGCGTACTTTAGCAGCGCAATGATCGCCCTTGGTGTAACCATGTCGTGCCGCGAAAGACCGGAACCATCCGTCTGGATTACATCCCCCGGCGCGATACCCGCCGCAATGTAAAAATCGGCCGGAAACTTCATAAGATCGTCAGGCGTATTCCACACCGCGGTATTTCGCGCCGCCGCGCGCAACAGCATCTCCGTATGCAAATTCTGACTGATCTTGTTCACCAACTTCACGGAGTCTCCAAGCGGCACCGACACGTGCTCGGCCATCACCGCGCGCGGAGCCGCTCCGGCAGCTTCTGCAATATGCATAGCCCGCGCAGTCCCAACAACCTTCACTCCGCGTTCCTCCAACAGCCGCGTCAACAGCGCCGCAGCATGTTCCGCAGGATCGTGAATCGCCAGCACCAGCTTACGCGGCGCGCTGTGCGCCGGCATTGACCCGCGAATGACCACGATCTTGGAATTTGGCTCCCGCGTCACCGTTAAATCGGACTTCGTCTCGGCCGCGGAAGTGACCACATTGTTCTGCACCACAAAATCCGGCGTTGCCGGAGCCACGATCGCCTGCACCGGCGCGCCAGCCGAATCCGCCGTTGTCAGCGTCAGCGTGACCGTATTGTCGTCCACCACGATCGCGGACACAGCCGAGCCGTACTCCCAAACCATGTCGTCAATTTCCCATCCGTTAGGATACGGCTCACGGGGAAAATAACTGTCGTCCCCAACTACATCTCCCGAAACTTCCCTCACTCCCTTAGCCACGAGCGCATCGGCCAATTCCGCAAGCACCTTCTCCGGCGCGCCATCGAACTCCTCCTTTAAATTGTAGGGAAACTTTCGATTTGAGAGGTTCGGATCGCCTCGCCCGAGAAGTATCAGATCGCCAGCTAGCACGCCCGCAGGAGACACCGTGCCATGCGTTTCCAAAGTCGTATGGAACCGATAGTCCGGCCCCAGCTTGGCCAGCGCAAGCGCGGTAGTGAAAAGCTTCATGTTCGAGGCTGGCACGAAATATTTATCCGCGTTCAGTTCGTAGAGCGTCTCGCCCGTCTCCCCATCGATGATCAACAACCCCCACTCGCCCTTGCTCGCTGGCGCCGCTGCAAGCAGCGCATCGGCTCGTTCGCCAAATTTACGTGTTGACGCCGCAACGTGCGTCTTCTTAACCTTTGAAGCCGCGGCAGGCGCAGATCCTGACTGGCCGCGCTCCGCGCCAGCTAAGGCGTCGCCCGTCAACATCCCACACGCAAACATCACCGTAAGCGCAATCCCGACCCGCACCGTTCCTCCTGCTGGCAAATTATGTTCCGGGAAAGTATAGTCGAACCAGCAAAAAGGCTTCGCTCGGCTCCACGTGTGGAGGCCGCCGCTGCGAAGCCCAGGTTGGAGTTCCGCAAGTTGCGCCCAGAAACTTCGGAACACGGAATCGGATCGCCCAAAAATCTCAGCGAGGTGACTTGATGTTGCAGCGAATAATGTCCTCCCTTCTGGCGCTAGCCATTGCTTTGCCCCTTGTCGCGGCAGACAACAAGAAGGAAACCGAACGCCTGGAAAATTGCGGGCTGGTCCTCAAGGAAATTCTCGACATTCCGGACGACATCCCGCAGGACCTGTTGGACAAGTCCGTGTGCGTCATCGTCTACCCGTCTGTGCTGAAAGCCGCCTTCGTCTTAGGGGGCAGTTACGGACGAGGCGCGATGACCTGCCGCACCGGCGAACACTTCACTGGCCCTTGGAGCGCTCCCACCATGATGGCTCTGGAGGGGGGCAGTATCGGATTTCAGATCGGTGGCCAAGCTACAGATTTCGTTCTCCTGGTCATGAACGACCGTGGAGCCCACGCCATCCTGAAAAGCAAGGTTAAGCTGGGCGCGGACGCATCTGCCGCCGCTGGACCCAAAGGACGCAACGCCTCTGCGGAGACTGACGTTACCATGCGCGCTGAAATCCTCACCTATTCGCGAGCTCGTGGCCTATTCGCGGGTGTCTCGCTCGCCGGTTCCTCTGTGCGGCCCGACAACGATGCCAACGCTCGCGTTTACGGAAAAAAGGTTGAAGCGGAAAGCATTGTCTTCAAGGGAGCGGTCGCCGTTCCGCCTTCGGCTCAAAGATTGATCGCCATGCTGAATCAGAAGTCTCCCAAGACCAAATAAGGCTTCGCAGCAAGACAAGATTGCTTCAGCCGAGAGCGGTGTATTTGCCGTTTCTGGGACACACGGTTGACTTTTGCTCATTTGTGACCTATAGTCATATACGCCCATGGGTCATCACAATGGATAAGCACAAAATACGTAAGCTCCCGAGCCAGCGTTCACACCACCCTGCTGCCGCTCCCGACCGCCGTCAGCGCCGCAGCGCAGAAATTCGCGAACGTCTCTTCAGCGCCGCGCTCAAGCTTTTCGCTGAAAAGGGCTTCGCCGAGACTACCGTCGAAGACATCACTAATGTCGCCGACGTCGGCAAAGGCACCTTCTTCAACCATTTTCCCAGCAAAGATCACATTCTCCTGGCCTTCGGCGAAATGCAGCTCGCCAAGCTCCAGGACGCGGTCAACACCGCCCGCAAGTCGAACGAACCGATGCCACATTTCCTGCGCTCGCTCGGCGTCCGTATGACCCAGGAACCTACTCGCAACCCTGCCATCATTCGCGCCCTTCTCCAGGCGTATCTCTCGACCACCCAAGTACGCGAAGCGATGATCGACCTGCAAAACCGCGTGCATGCCCTTCACACGCAGATGATCCAACTCGGCCAGGCTCGCGGCGAAATCCGCAGCGATCTTCCCGCCACGGAAATTGCGCATGTTTTCCGTCAGACCATTTTTGGCACGCTCCTGATTTGGTCGCTGTATGGCGACGACAGTTTGCACGCTCGCATCGAGGCCGCCTTCAACGTGCTCTGGTCCGGTCTCATGCCACGTCCAGGCGTTACAAACGGCCCTCGAACTCCGTTATCAAGGGTAGGAGAAGGGCCAGGAGAGTAGTTTCATGAACCGGAAGCGCCTAGTCATCATTCTCGTCATCGCTGCCGCGCTCGCCGCAACCGTATATGCCACCGGTTGGTTCCGACACGACTCTGCGTTGCAAG
>WNFA01007581.1_pt1 | contig 14615 bp, 18 predicted proteins | sample 5400481 | NCBI WGS metagenome assembly WNFA01 (sample SAMN13153340, study PRJNA577476) | soil metagenome | isolation source: 120 cm saprolite under Douglas fir tree site 2 hole 1 replicate 2 | place: USA:California | collected 2015-04-18 | reverse complement strand
AGGCGTGGTAAATGATCCCCCAGCGTTCTCGAACCCAAGAGCGTGGATCCAGTTTCATGCGACGTTTGACTTCTTCTACTGGATAATGAGCTGCGGCTCGTGTGACTCTCGTTCCCACAACAGGTCTTCTTCCCTTCCTTCATCGTTTCCTCTAGTATACCACTCGGAACGCAAGTTGGTATCAGAAGGCGAGCAGGACACCGTTCTGCGCAAGTCACGGATCAACGCCACCGCGAGCCTGAGCGGTTCATCGTCGCGATCAGGGCGAGCCAACAAAAACTGAGCGGGAGCGACCTCACGCAGTAATGTGCCATGACGATCCACCGTGAGGGGGACAAATGGACCAACGTTGGTGAAGGAGTCGAGTCCGCTATATTGGTTCGTCTTGAGAATGGTGGTCATGGTACGCCCCTCCGCGCTCATCTGTGCCAGGAAGTCGGCTGCCATCGCCTCACGATCAACAACCAGGTCGGTCAGATGCAGAGCTTCGGTGGTCTGTTCGTAGCGGGTGAGCACCTCAGGAATCCCGTTGGTCAGATGCAGATCACCGCGATGCGTGGTCGCAAGCAGTGGATGCCCTTGGTCGTCATGCAACAGCGTTAATGCTCGACACCCCAGGATTTTGCCCGAGTTCCCGATGAGTCCTCGGGGAATCAAAGTGTCTGTGTAGACGGCTTTGCGATGGCCATCCACGTACATATGAGGCGATGTGGCTTCTTGACTCCTTGCTTTCACCTGCCATAACGTGCTCGTCCACCCTGCCAATGCTGCGGTGAAGGCTTCATCAGCATTGGCAGTCGCCAATATCCTCAGAAAGCGTTCGACGTGACGATAACTGTAGGGCTGCGGCCGTCCCGAAAGCCTCGCAAGTTCGCTTCCCGTGTAGTCGCGTAAGTCCCATGGTCGGTGAAGTCCAACCGCATTGAGGAACAAGAGGGTGAGCAAGAGCCTCAACTGCGTTTGGAAGAGATGCTGTGGCGCAGGCTCTTGGACGGTTGCATGCTGCTGCTTCACCGGCAAGGCTACTTCCAACTGGGAAAGCAGGTCAGTGGCGTTCGCCGCAGCCAGTAACAACAAGGCTCCTGCCCCCTCCTGCCACTCCTGCTCATTGGTAGAACTGCTCACTTTTTTTTCGCAGATTGGGGCGGATTGCTGATGCCCAAGGCGGCACGAACCCGATTGAGTTGGCTGACACTGATGGGGAGGGCAAACCGCTTGGCAAGCTGCTCCTGAATCTTGTGGCTTGGCGTGTGAGGAGCCTGTCGGCATGTCTCTTCCAGAAACGCGCGCACTTCGCCTCGCATTTTCGCTGGATGTCCATGCCTGCCTTCCTGCAGCGCTGGCTTCCCTCCTTGGCGCATCCGCTGGCGCAGCCGATAGGCTGTTGATTGACTGATCTGGAGCCCAGCTTGCTTGGCTGCCTCGTGCCAGGGGAGTCCTTGCTCCATGGCCTCAACCACTTGCACTCGTGCCGTATACAGCTTACTTTCCTCCATAAGAGACCCTCACCTCCTGCAGGACGTTGGTCTTCCCTGTTTTTCCGTCAGTCTACTACAAGCTGCTCTTGCAGTCTACATGCACCCTCCTCTGCATTTGGCTGACACCCTGCTCACCAGTCGCAACGGCATAGCCCAGGCGCTGAAAAACCTTGAGATGCACGAGAAAGCCGAGCGTAGCGACAGTCCTTTTCGCAGTACGACGGGCAAGTAGGAGTTCTGCAGGTGTAGGTGTGTAAATCTGGTCGAGTTCTTTGGGTGTGAGCGTACGTTTCAAGCGAGGATATGCCGTATGCTCAATCGATGTCACGAAAAATACTCCCTTACTGCATCATCTGTGTACTTCCATCTACTGATGTGGTATACTGCCGCTAACGTACCTTAGCAGCAGCAAAAGACGCAAGAATATGGGACTTCTGTCTGCTAAGGCTGCTCAAAACAGCGTTACAGTATGTCTGCTAAGGTCTTGAGTCAGGAGATGCCGATGAAACGGGTGGCGCAACCTGAGCTGTCTGCGATGGGGGAGTCGGTCCTCAGCCACTATGAGCAGCGCCTTCGTGTCGAAGAGGATCTGTCAGTCGCTACCGTTCGGAATTACCTAAGTGATCTGCGCCAATTTGCCGCATGGTGCGAGGCAAGCTGGCAGCAGGGTCGTGAGCATGCTGCGTCTTTTACCCCCGAGAAAGGCGGGGATGGTAGACTTGGGGAAAGCCCATGGGTTTGACCAACAGATGAGGAGGACCACCGCAATGCCACCGACGGTTTCCCAGGAGCAGCGCCAAGGAGCCAAACGTCAGCTGATCGGGCAAATTGAACAAGGAGCCTCGGTGCAGCAAGCCAGGAGCCACAGTGCGATCCCCATGCATCGCGCGACCGTGTACCGGCTCCTCAAGCGGGTACGAGCCGAAGGAGAGACGGCTTACAGAGACAAGAGGCATGGTCACCCCATCAAGGTGCGTGGGGAGGTGCGAGCCTTTCTCATCGAGGTGTGCCAGGCAACCCCTTCGATCTCCAGTCCCGTGGCGCAACACGCCATCCAAGAACGCTTTGGTCTTTGCATTAGTGTCAGTCAACTCAACCGCGTCCGAGCGTCCCTCGGACTGAGCCGGAAGTGGCCGCCGCGAGAAAAAAAAGTCATCACCACCCCGACCGAGTGAACCCGAGTGGCAAGAGGGGGCGGGTGGCTTAGTGCTGCTGGCGGCGGCCACTGAGACGAGGCTGATCACCCAGCTCTGCGAAGCCCTCCCGACCGAATGCACCCCAGCACGTCCTCCCCTGGCAGCCAGTTCAGCGGCTCTGCGCCAAAGGCTCCTGCTCACACTGCTCTTTCTTGGGGCTGTCGGCTTGCAGCGCACCTGGGATCTGCGTGGCTACACCGCTGAAGGATTGGCACTGCTGACCGGACGCACGCGGGCGTATGGGTACCGCTACACGGAAGCCTTTTTGTCGCAGGTGGCCCACGCTGGTGGAGCTGAACGCTTGACCGATGCCTTGGCACGCTGCACAACGCAGCTATGGCACCCAGGAGACGAAATGCCTGAGCAGCTCAGGTCTCTCACGTGCTACATTGATGGACATCGCAAGCCCGTCTACACCGACGTACTCATTCCCCGAGGACTGGTCGGGCGTTTGAGTACGATCCTTGGGTGTCGTGCGCTCGTTCTGCTTCACGATGCGCAGGGCCATCCCTTGCTGGTGACGACTTACCGTGGGGATCAGCATTTGACCATCGGATTGCCCCTCATCATCGCGCACTATGAGCAGATCGTTGAACAGGTCCAGGTGAACCGGATCATTGTGGATCGGGAAGGCATGGCGACCGAGTTCCTTGCTAGCTTGCATACAGCGGGGCGAACGGTCGTGACGGTCTTGCGAACCGATCAGTATCGGGATCTGGCATCATTCACAGCGATCGGGGAATTTGTTCCGCTGAGCACAGATGCGCAGGGGCAGGTTCTGCGGGAAGTGGCTCCTGCCTGTATTGCTCTGCCCCGACCTGACTATCCAGGCGAAACCTTTCCCTTACAGGTGGCACTGATCCGCGATCTCCGTCGTCTGGTTCCTGTAGAGCGAGGCCTCGAGGACGCAGAGGTGCCGCATCGGTGGGATGCAGATCGCGAGCGAACCGATCCACGGTGGTGGGAAGAGGGCTGGCAAGCCACCGCAGCTCCAGCCACCGCACTGACTCCCAAGCTGATCCCGATTGTGACGACGGCAGACACGAGTGATGCCCTTGAACTGGCACAGACCTACATCCACCGCTGGCCAGCACAGGAAAATGTCATCAAGGATTACTTACGGCCCTTGGGAATGGACATCAACCATGGCTTTGCGAAGACGCCGGTGGAGAACTCGGAGGTAGCCAAACGGCGAAGCACCCTGCAGAAGCGACTGGTGAAGCTGAAACACTGGGCCGAGAGTGCCAGCACCCGCAGTCATCAAGCTGGCAAACGGCATGATCGCCTGCGGGTGCAGCTCAAGAGTCGTGCTGATAAGCTGTACCGGGAACTGGGTCTGCACCAAACCACCTTGGAGATGCAAGGGATGGCCGATCACCTGCTGCGACGGGAGATCAAAGAGCGCAAAGCGGTGATCGATGCGGAACTGGAGCAGCTCCGAGCCAAAGAGTGGCGGGCCTATGAGCAGTGTAATCGCGAGTTTGGCAAGCAGGAGCGCTATTGCAAAGCGCAACGAGAGGTGTTACGAGCGTTGGAAGAGCTCGAGGCGAAAGAGCGCACGATGTACGAACTGGATCACCGCAAGGATCAGGTGATGACGGTGTGCAAGGTCGCCCTGGCCAACCTGGCGATGTGGGTCCGTGATCACTACTTTCCTGCTTCCTACACGCATGCGACCTGGTCGCGGCTCGTCCCTTTTTTCCGACTCCCAGGTTGCATTGTACGGGATGCTACCACCATACGGGTCGAACTACGCCCTTTTAATGATCGCGCCCTCAATCGCGACCTGGCTCTGCTCAGTGCGCGTGTCAACGAGGCTTCCCCTCGACTTCCGGATGGACGTCATCTCTGCTTTACCATCAGTTCCATCTGTCGCATTCTTCCTGCGCAAGAAAATCGGGTAACGTGACTCCCTGATCAATATTTGGAGACAAAGCGTCAATCCAAACATGCAACTGGTCGATGTTCCAAACATGATTCTGGTGAACGGTGCCATGAGGAAGCACATATGCACTAGGATCCTTCTGGGATGCTCGCCAGGATACCGTTTGGATTGACAACCGGGCCAATTGAGGGAGCAGAGATTCTGGTCGCTGGGTGCCGAAAGGAAACGGTTGCATCTGAGATGCGCAGCAACGTGCAAAAATACCGTGACACCCTGGCCAACCCATACGATTAAAGTCTGCTAAAGGCCATTAGCAGATATGTATGTGCTATACTTTTGCTCAGAAATGTCTGCTAATCCTCCAAATAGTTTCGTTTTTGCATGTCTGCTAATGCTTTTGAAAGAAGGATACGATGAAACGAGCAAGTCAACCGCCTCTCTCTCATGCTGGTATCGAGGCGTTGAACCGGTACAAGGCGTACTTGCAGCATATAGAGGATATGAGCCCTGTCACGATTCGTAACTATCTGAGCGACCTGCGCCAGTTCATCGCGTGGTGCGAGGCAAGTTGGCAGGAGGGCAGGGACGGCGAGCATCCTTTTGCTCCTACCAGTGTCGTGACTCCCACGCTCACTCGCTACCGATCGCATCTACAAACGGCGTTACGACTCAGGCCGGCCTCCGTCAATCGAGCTCTGGTGAGCCTCAAGCGGTATTTTGCCTGGGCAACCAACGGTGGCCTTATCCAGCACGATCCCTCAAAGGTGGTGAAATTAGTACCAACGGTAGAACAGGCTCCACGCCAGATGAGTGATAAGGAGGAAGAGCGGCTGGTCGCCTCAGTCAAGGTGCATGGCAGTTTACGCGACCGCACGATCAGGGTGTCGCTCCAGTAAGGTGACAATACAGATCTAGACTAAGATTCAGGGTGTCGCTCCAGTAAGGTGACAATACAGATCTAGACTAAGATACCTCGACATGGTACACTTCTCACTACATGAACTGGGGGAAGAACTTTTCTTTTAAGCCACGTTCTCCTTTCCATCGACTGAGTAACCGACGACATGAGAACACCGTTTGCCCTTTTGAGGTAGAAAAATGCAAGTTCGACGCTTCACCGCTGACCTGAAAACGAAGATTCCAGGGGGTCATCCTGGCCTCTATGGTGTCCCTATCCAACTTGATCGTGCTCAGTTGGACACGCAGAACATGGAAGAACTAACGCAGCGCTTCAATGGTCTGCCGATCCTGCTCAACAGGCCGCTGTTAGTGGTGGCCATGTATCTAGAGCCTCACGGTTCCATGGATGAACATGCGGCAGCGGAACCTATCCTCTTCCTGATTATGCATGGAAAGGGATTGGTACGTATTGGGGGTCCGACTGGTGAGGCACGGCGTGTCACTGCAGGTGATGCCGTTTTATGGCCAGCCAGACTCGATCACAAGGTCTGGACGGAGGATGAGCCACTCGAGGCCATTCTGATCCATGGACCAGCAGAGCGGGAGGAGCCCCCGAAGTGAAAGAAGGAGTGAGCAAGAGGAGATGCTCGTTGTGGCTCCAAAAGCAACGGCTCTTCCGCGTTTCCTGTAGAAAGACCAGTGCAAAGCGCAGGATAGCGACGGATGCGTCTGTCAGGAGGGTCCTGTGAACCGGCCAATGACTCGTGAGCAACGGCGCACCGCAAAAGCCCAGCTGGTCGCTGCCATGAACCAGGGGCAGTCCTGGCAAACAGCTGCCGCCAGTGTCGATCTGCCGATCAGCCGTGCGACGGCCTATCGATGGCAACGGCGTGTGCACTTGGAAGGGGAAACGGCCCTAGACGATCAAAGGCACGGACATCTCTACAAGCTGCGCGAACCCCTGCGCCGCTGGTTGGTCAGCTACTGTCAGCAAGCGCCTCACACGCCAAGCCACCAACTCCAAAAGGTTCTGCGGGACCAATTCAACGTCGACCTCAGTATTGGCTATCTGAATGAGGTGCGTGCCGCCTGCGGTGTGCGCTACGTTCGTCCTCGACAGGTAAAAAAACCGTAACCGACCTTGCGAAGTCGGAGTCCACTTGGCAAGAGGGTGCAGGGAGTTTGTTGCTCCTAGCAGCAGCCCACACGGCAGGGCTGGTCACAACGTTGACCACAGCAGTGAGCGCGTCGCGGCCACCGGATGGATCACGCCTCACCCACCTACGACTGGAGAGCTTGCAGTCGTTGCTCTTGACCTTGTTGTTTCTCGCTGCGGTGGGATTGCGCCGCACGTGGGACTTACGCAGCTATACCGGTGATGCGCTGGCCTTGCTGACAGGCCGCCCGCGAGCATATGGATACCGACATGTGGAGCGGTTCCTTTCCCAGTTAGCCACGACCGGTGGGGTCGAAGCCCTCACCGATGCGCTCGCCTGCTGGACAACCTCCCTGTGGAAGGCCACCGTTCCAGCCGCTGAAAGTCCACTCACGGTCTACATTGATGGGCATCGCAAGCCGGTTTACAGCGAGCACTTGATCCCACGTGGTCTCATCGGGTGCACAGGGGCAATCGAGGGATGTCGTGCGCTGGTGCTACTGCATGATGCTCAAGGCCATCCCTTGTTGGTCACGACCCATCGCGGTGATCTGCATCTGACCAGCGGGCTCCCTCAGATCGTGGATCGGTACCAGCAGGCGACGAGCAGCCAGCTCATCGTTCGTATCATCGTCGATCGCGAGGGCATGGGCGCGGAGTTTCTGGCAGAGTTGGTCACCGCAGGGCACACGGTGGTCACGGTGCTCCGCTCCGATCAGTATCATGGCCTTGAGTCGTTTACGGATGTGGGAACATTCGTGCCTCTGGTCTCTGATCAGCATGGCACCGTGGTGCGGGAGGTGGCGCTAGCACGGTTTGCCCTTCCCTTGCCCGATCACCCAGGCCAAATCCTCTCCTTATCTGTTGCCTTGATCCGGGACCTGCACCGCCAGATGCCGGTGGTCTCCTCGGAAGAGGTGGTGCCTGGTGTTCACCGGTGGTACAGCGATCTGGACCTGGACGCTCGCAACTTCTGGGAGCAGGGGTGGAAGGCAACCCCTGCTCCCGCCACGCCGACCCAAGCCAAGCTCATTCCGATTGTCAGCACCGCTTCGACTGCTGCTCCCATCGCGTTAGCACGGCTCTACATGCAACGCTGGCCGGTGCAAGAGAACATTATCCGGGATTGGCTGATCACCCTGGGCATTGACACCAACCACGGCTATGCCAAAACGGAGGTCGTGAACTCCGAGGTCGCCAAGCAGCGCTGTGCCCTGGAGCAAAAACGCAACACCTTAGAGCGCTGGGCACAGGGGGCACGCCAGCGTGAAGACCAAGCGAGTAAACGCTACCATCGCCTTCACGAGCAGACCAAAGCCCATGCCGAGGCGCTCTATCGGGTCATCAATGACCGACAATGCGAACTGGAAGTGCAGGATGTGCCGGAGTATCTCCTGCGGCGAGAAATCCGGGAGATGAAAGCCACTGCCGATGCCGACATTAAGGAACGTCAAGCCAGGATGTGGCGAGCCTATGAACAGAGCAACCAGGAAGCGAGTAAGGTCGAGCGGTACTGTCGAAAACTGCGAGAGGTCTTGCGCGCTTTGGAGGATCTGGCGGCTCATGAGCGCACAATGTATGAACTGGACCATGCCAAAGATCAAGTGATGACGGTCTGCAAGGTCGCCCTAGCTAACTTGGTAATGTGGACCCGCGACCGCTATTTCCCAGCAACCTATGCACAGGCTACCTGGAAGCGCTTAGCTCCTTTCTTCCAACTAGCAGGCCGAGTGAGGTGGGAACCAGAAAGCGTGCAGGTAGAACTTCGTCCTTTCAACGATGCTCAACTCAATCGCGATCTCCATGTTCTCTGCACACGGGTCACAACTGCACAGCCACGGCTTCCTGATGGACGACGGTTGGCCTTCACTGTGGGGCCTCCTCAAGGTCTCAGTTCAGAACTGTACCAGCAGCGACTGGAGTGACATCCTGATCCCCTATGCTAAGATGAGAAACTACTTACTCCATATTTCAACTGTGGTTCACAGCATCCCAATAATGTGCGCTTCCACTAACCCTGCTGCTTGGGCGGGAGGCTACAAGGAGATAGTGGGCAGTTGGACCGACTATGTTACATTGCCGACGTATACTGGGGAGCGCCTTCGTGATTTATTAGTCTTTTTTGATATGTTACTTCCGTTCACACAGGAGTCGGGTCTCTTTCTCGCCCAAGTAAATGTGGGAACAGAAGTGATAGATGGCCCTGCAAAACTCATTGAAAAATGGACTGGCGGTATTCTTCGCGATGTTGTAATGCTCCTCAGGCATGCCAGTCGACACGCCATCGAGGATGACCTTCCTTGCTTATCATCTCAACTGTTGGAAGAGGCATGGAAAGAAATCCAAATTGCGCGGGTGGAGAACTTTTTTTGATGAAGGACATGAATCCCAAAATGAATGGTTATTCACAGGAAGCTTTTGAAAGATTTGTTAATGTGCGGCTCAGAACTTGTTCATTTGTCTTCATAAAGCTGTTCCATGTAGAGGTGTCGGCTCCAGCATTTGAGCTTGCTCAATGAGATCGCGTACTTCAAGTGCTCGCCTCTCGTAATATGCGCGTCGTAATGCGGCTGGCAGTAGCCGGTCTGTTAGATCAGAAGCCGTGAACGGCACCCCATTATTCTTTGGCTCATTTGGGCCAGTCAATCTCACCAACTCGACCACTGCCGCTTCCCCGAGCCGCAGTTCTGGTACCGATGTGAGGAGGATTTTGGCTCGTATGTTGTCTCCTGGCCGCTCAAAATGCAAATCGAGTGCAGCGCGCCTACGGATGGCAGGATCCAATGCTTCCGGTCGATTCGTGATGAAGAGCGCGGCGATGGGCAGCTTGGCCAAGCGGAGTTTGTCGAGGCGCTGCAGCAGCGTGTTGAGCCCAGCCTTATCTTCATGATGCATTTGCTGCGTCTCCCGGCTTACAGCAAGCGCATCGGCCTCGTCTAAGAGCAGTAGCACTGGATCACCGCCGAGTGCCTTCGCCCGTGCCTCAGCCTGGGCAAAAGCCTGGACGATCAAGTCGCTCATCTCACCTACCTGTCCTGTACCACGTACCTGCGTATTGATTTTGAGCATATGAACCTGCCTGTCCTCTCCTATCTGCCGAGCGAGTGCATCGCCGATGGTCTCCGCTAACGCCGTTTTGCCAGTCCCAACGTCGCCTTCAAGCAAGATCAGCGGTACCCGGTTGCGGTACAGGTCACAGATCCGAAGTACCTGACCGCCGTGATACCGCTTACTCCATTGTTCCAGGGGCTCTGGATAGAGAAGCATTTCCAACTCGATCAAGAGACGAGCTTTGTGGTCGTCCAGTCCTACCAGCCGTTCATACCACTGCTGTGCTGTGATATCTGGATAGACGCGCTCGGCTTCGAAGAACGCAATCATGTTCGAGGGATCCAGAGTAGCTACCACGAGATCACTTTTCCCTTCAATGTGATACTTGCCATTGGCATGAGCAAGGCCGCTCTCCTTGCGATCGATGCCGGAGCGCACCTGAATCTGGATAGCAGGCAATACTTCTCCGCGACGCACCTTCTCAAGGACGCCTACGGCTGCATTCAGTTCCGCCTCTCCGATTTCATACCCCGCTTCTTCCAGATATTCACGCAGCACCAGAGGCAGAGCCGTGCGCTTCGCGAGACGGCGGCTGCGGGCTACCTCTTCTGCCCTGGCGGCAAGGGCGAGTGCGCCTATACGTAGCGTTCCTATTGGTTGGCCCAGGAGACTCACAAGTTGCAGCGGGGTATCTGTCATGAGCGCTCAAACCTCTGGCGGATCAGGCCATACCCGTCCCGAGAGTAAGTGCGATCGGTGGTCCATTTCCCGCCACTATAATCAAGCTGCCCAGCGGGTCCCCAGTTCAGGTCGAGGCTCTTGCGAATGGCGCTCTTTTCATCCTCAGCTAGGTCTTTCCACCGTCTATTGTAGGTTACTCGCACGTCAAACGATGCTTTTGCTAATGCCGCTTGGTACCGGATGCCACCAGAATGATCGTCAGCCAGTTTGACGCCGCCAGCCACAACTGTATAGTTCAGTTCTTCGAGTACATACGTACTACTGGGGCGAGTCCAGACAAAACGGATGTGATCGATGACTTCTTCGTCGAGGAACACACGCACGTCGTGGATGAGGTGATGCGCGTAGTCCTCCGGAAAATATCTATAGGTATCTAAAATGGCGAGAAAGTCTGCCTGCACCTTCCGCGTGACATAGACGATTTTGGTTACCGTACTCGTAGCAGTCGCAGTACGTGTGCTTGTTGCGGTTCCTGCTGGCATCTTCTATTCCTCCTCCTCACTCAGCGTCCGAAATTTTTCTCCAAAAACCTCGCACCAGGCATCTACCGCTGCCTCCTCATCGCCCTCTAATTCCCAGCTCCGGGCGTCCATTATAGCATCATATGCTAACTGCACGCGTTCCAGGTAATCCAGTCGGATAGTCTCCGTCCAATTGCGGGTGACGTTGTTCTCTGGGTTGACTGAATCCATCACGATCACCTGGTCTGCGGGTAGCTTTATCTTGTTCGCGTTGTAGTAGTCGCTAAAGATGATCGGTTCAAGAAACTGGTGCTTGCGGAGGAACGTGAAGATGTTGCGCAGGCTAGTTTGCCATTCATCCGTCACTCCACTCCCCTCTAAAGCGGCTGCGGTGATCAGGTCGCAAAAATAGGATGGTTGCGCGAGATCGTCCTGCAGATTATTCCACCACTTCACTAGGCGAACCAGGCGGTTGAACTTGACCAGACCAGGCCGCTGTTTACTCCGCGCTGTACGGCTGCGCACGAACTCGTTGTGGCAGGTCACCGAGGTCAGTCGCCACTCATCGCTGCGCGGGATCCACCCACCGTTTTCAATGCCGAGGGAGCTATCCCGGATGATCGGCGTCACGTCAACGTTCAGTTTGATGCCGCCGTGGAACTTCACGCGTACCGCGCTTTTCAGCACTTCAAAGTCCCGGGCGCTCTTCGTGGGATAGATCTCGCGCAGCCGCTCCCTGGTGAAGGTCAGAAGCGTGCCGAGCCGCTCCCTGGTCGCGCCCTCGCCGGAATAGTATGCGCCGAGATCGACGTCGAACACGTTCTCTTCGGTGCGCCGCAGCGAGGTATGCTTCGCGTTCGAACCGGCCTGCAGGACCTTTTCCAGGGTAAAGTGCTCATCCTCGGCCACCATGCTTTTGAGCTGTATGATCATGTAGTCGGTTTGCCGGTTGGCTTCCTCGATATGTTCTACGGTCGGGCGAATACGCGTGGTGAAAAGTTCGAAGCGTGACTTAATACTCATGGTTTCCCTCATTTCCTCTTATGTAATCCTGCGGGCGAACAACGCACGGTTCACCGAGCGAGGCTGCCGCGAGATCGATTCCCCAGCCATATTCCTGGCGGAAGTTCCACACCGTCACGGCTGGATGGATGTTCTCGGATATTTGCTGTCCCAGGTGAAATGCCAGGGCCACCGGCCCGGCGTAAAAAATATGGATGCGCTGCACAGAGGGACAGCGTTGGGTGATGAGATCGAGCACGCGGCGGAACGTACGCCCGTACTCGCGGACCTGCTCCTCACTGCGCACCACGCCACGCTCCGGGTCAGGAACGGACAGATCCACCTCAAGTGCTGCGTGAGGGAAAACAGCGCGCGTCTGTGCAGCGGTGACTGTATAGCTGATAGAGATGCGCACCACGGCCACACCCTTGCGCCGGGATGGCCGCTCAGGTTCGCCGCGTACTTTCAGTGGGGATATGTCCCCCTGTATACCTGGCCAGGCCCACGTTTCGAGACCAGGGCCTGGATGAAAGTCAAACAGGCGTACTGCTTGACGATCGGTGACGAGATGGCCGATGAGAAAGGCAATTGGAATATGCACCAGACCGTGAAAGGCAAATTCTACCTCTCCTCGCCTGGCGAGCGCGACGTAGAACGGTCCCTGGGGACTGGTGAGACGCTGTGCTGCCCCTTCCGGATTAGCAAAAATGCCATTGGCCACCAGATCTGTAAAATCTAGCGAGACGATCTCCACCGAACGGGATGTGCTGTCTTTCTCCAGGACCCCAAGAAGCTCGTGCGCAGCGATGGGGCGCAAGGACTGAGCGCACAGGATAAGGAAGGGAGCCTTCCCTTGAATTCGGCGTGTATCCACTCTCAAAGGGGGTACGGGGCGTGAACGTAGCAGCCCGACGGTGAATGCCGCAGTTGCCTCAGCAGCAAATGGCTGCCAGTCATCGTTCTTCTGTTCGTTCGCGTAGTCGCAGATGCCGCGCACTTCGATGAAAGGTGGGGGATGGGGCTGCTGGGCGGCTGCGCGTGCCACACCTGCGCCCTCCATCGCCACGGCCAGCAGCCTGGGGCATTCTTTCAACAGCCGGGCCAATGCTCTGGCATCGGCAATCACTTTCTCACCGCTGCCGATAGCGCCAAAGTATGCCCTTGGAAAAGGAACATCTGCTTGAGCGGTTCCCGGCCGCGCAATGGCGATGTCGCTCCTCCACTCGCCCGCTTCATACGCAAGCGCGCGCCCATACAGGAGACGGTCAGAGAGAAAGTGTTGTGGCCGACGCTGATCCCCTCTCGGCGTGCGCCTGGCGGGCTCGTAGTAATACACAAAATCAGAGATGACAACATCGCCCAGCGCCACCTTGCCGGGAACACCACCGGCGATACCAACCAAGAGCACATACGCTGGTCGCCAACGCTCGATCACCCTCACGGTACTGACAGCGGCCTCGTCGTTTCCCATGCCTAACAACATAACGACGACTACCTCGTAATACTCGCCCGTCGCCGGAGCGCTGATGTGACCTCGATAGTACGTCAACGGCTCGAAGTCATCCTGTACCACCTCGCGACCCTCCAGACGTCGCAGCAGTGCATCACGCTCGATAGGCAGCGCCGTCACAATGGCAAAATCTATAGGGGGAGATTGAACCTGATCGTCTCCATCATTACGTTGCATTATCACGTGTCTAATTTACCTTTTCCCAAGAAAATCTCAGGCAGTCTCTCTATCATCACCAATCAGCTCACCCCTGCGTGCAACATACATTTCAATAATTCTTATTGAAAGCATCCCCAAAAATTAGATTGGGAGCATGTAGATGTGTTGTCGTCCGCCAGACGTGATTTCCTCGCGACGGGCGAGCAGCCGGGCATCATACAGCTTGTGCAGTCGCATGCTCGCTGTGTTGATTTCTAGCCCAAGCAGGTCTGCGAGTTCTCGCGCCGTCAACTCGGACCTCTCACAGACCAATTGCCATGCCTCCATCAAGTTTGGCTCAACATGCCCAATGAGCCGCATCTGACCTTCCTTGCGGATCAGTAAGGCCACCTTGGCTTTCCGGCGAGCGATTGTCCCTTCAAGGTTGTCGATAGTTGCCGGGCTAGGTTCCTCGAGTACCATCCAGCGATCTCCATATTTGTCCTGCGAGAGCCCAAGCGCAAGTTCGAGCACAGTCTCATCGGCAAAGGAAGTATCCATGACCGAGACGCCTGCAAAATCCAATACGAGCGCCTGACTTGGTGGCACCTCTTTCAGTGCATGCTCTAGCGTGGGAAATGCACGCTGACCATAGCTACGGAGCAGCAGGTCTGGCCCTGGTATGCCCAATAAAGCAAACAAGCGTGTCAACTCAAACCGTTTCATATGAGCCTTTCAACATCGATTGTTGAAACCTTGGCTCTTAGCATAGCATAGTACGGAGTCAATTGCAAACGCCAGACTCTTCAATTTGTGGGTGTGCTACGAAAGGTAATGGCGATCTGAGTACCTGGAAAGAAGTAAAGGCCATCGCGCGCTGCGGTTCCTGATGCCTGTGCCAGAACGCTGCCCATCTCTGAGCGGATGTGGAGGCTACCACCACTCTCAGTTGCAATGCGCTGAATGGTCCCAAGTCCCTGGCCGCCTCGCTCGCCGGTCCGTGCGCTCAACCCGGCCAGTGCTTGCTCGATATAACCGGCACAGGTATCGGATACCGCGCCATGGACGGCCATAAGCGATTGGCGAATTCCCCGACC
>WNFA01005162.1_pt1 | contig 14616 bp, 12 predicted proteins | sample 5400481 | NCBI WGS metagenome assembly WNFA01 (sample SAMN13153340, study PRJNA577476) | soil metagenome | isolation source: 120 cm saprolite under Douglas fir tree site 2 hole 1 replicate 2 | place: USA:California | collected 2015-04-18 | reverse complement strand
CGCGGCCGACCTGCTGCGCGAAAACAAGCTTCACGCCTACCTCGGTCCGCAGCCGCCGTTCCCCGGCGATACGCCGGCTTCGATCCGCGCAGTGGAGTCGCTCGGCAGCTTCATCGTCGTGCGGCTCAATCCCGCGTCGGCGGCGGCACGGGATGGGTCCTCCGCGTGCGCCATGATCGAGACCATCCTGCGCGGCATGGCCGGCAGGGGCGGCTTCGTGTTTCATCCTTATCCGGTCACGCCCCTTCACGGCGATTATCTGTATTTCGCCGATTTTGCCGCGGCCGCGAAAGCGCGGGTTTTGTCTGCGGCGGCTGCGCCGCCGGCGACGCAAAATCCGAAAATCAAGGCCGACGGCGCGCTCGACAATCTGGTGCCCGCCGCGTGGATCGCGCCGGGCCCGGAATGGGACGCCGCCGTGGAGGCGATCGATGCCGCCGGCCTCCTCGCCGGATCGATGCGTTCGATGAACGGCTGGATCGGGCCACCTTGGCTCAAGGCCGGGTGGTTCCATGCCGAACGCATCCTGGCGGATGCGCTCGACGATCCCGACGCCAAGCGCCGCGCCGAGGCTGCGCTCGCGCGTCTGGAAGCGAGCCAGGAGCACGACAGCGTCGAGCGCATCAACCTGGAGCGCGAGCTCGTCACCGCACTCGCCGGCAATTGCCGAAAAGTCGTCGCCGGCTACACCGTGAGGCGACAATATTTCAGCGCTGAATTCACCGAGGGCATCGAGAACATCGGCTTCGATTCCATCGCGGGACTCAATTCGCCGATGTTTCTGCGCACGGTCAAGCTCAAGGATTTTCCCTGGAACGGCTGGCTCACGCTGGGCATCGACAAAGCTCCGCAGGCGGCATGGAATCCGATCGCCGGCTTCGACGACCCGTTCGGGCATTTGCTGTGGTCCGCGGTCGGCGATCCCGCGCTGCTGCCGCAGCCCTATGATTCGGGCTGGATGCTCAACCGCATCTCCGATGTCCAGCCGAATTCCGGCCGATAGCAGGCGAGGCGACCCGTGACCCGCGCGCCGTTCATGCTCGCCCGATCCGTGCTGGCGCTGTCCCTGATCGCGGTCAGCGCCGTTGTTCCCGCCATGGCCGCGCAGCTGACCTTCGATCTCAACATCGAACGCGGCCGCGTCGCGGAAAACATGCGGCTGATCCGGGTCAAGCAGGGCGACGCCGTAACATTGCGGTGGACGAGCGATCAGCCGCTCGCCCTGCACCTGCACGGCTACGACATCGAGAAGCGCGTCGCGCCGGGCCCCGCCACCGAGATGACGTTCACCGCTTATGCGACCGGACGATTTCCGATCCACGTGCACATGCAAGGGGCCGGCGGTCGCGCGCACGAGGAAGCACCGCTCGTCAATGTCGAAGTCTACCCGCGGTAGGGTCACAGTGCGGCAGGGCAGAGTCTTCGGGATAAGTTGCCTGGCGGTCGCCATCATCGGCGCTTGCACGCTCACAACCCCGGCGCAGGCGCATGGCTTCGGCCAGCGCTACGACCTGCCCTTGCCGCTCTCGCTCTATCTGTTCGGCACCGCGGCCGCCGTCGTTCTGTCGTTCGTCATCGTCGGGCTGTTCGCCCGCCACACGCCCGGCGCGCAGGGCTATCCGCGGCTCGATGTGAGCGCGTATCCGCTCGGGCGATGGATCGCGCAGCCGGCTGTCGCGCTCGGTCTCAGGCTGATCGCCGTCGCTCTGTTGATATTGATCATGCTCGCGGGATTCGTCGGCAGTCAGAACCCGTATCAGAACCTCGCACCGACGCTGGTCTGGATCATCTTTTGGGTCGGGCTTGCCGTGTTCTCGGCGTTCGCCGGCGATCTTTGGGCGCTCGTCAATCCGTGGCGGACGCTGTTCGATTGGACCGATCGGCTCTGTCAAGCGATCGCCGGCCGCGGCCTCGCGCTGCGCCTGCCCTATCCCGAAACGCTCGGGGCATGGCCGGCGGTCGTGCTGCTGCTGGCGGTCTCCTGGACCGAGCTCGTGTTTCCGAGCCCGGCCGTGCCCGCCAACATCGCCTGGCTCGCAATCCTGTATTCCCTCATCACCTGGACCGGCATGATGCTGTTCGGCAGCGCCACCTGGGCGCGGCACGGCGAAGTCTTCGGCGTCTTCTTCGGCGTGTTTGCGCGTTTCGCGCCGACCGAGGCGAGCGTCCGCGATGCTTCCGGCGCATGCGGATTGGCGCTGCGGCCGTTCGGGGCCGGTCTGCTTGCAAACGAGCCCGCCTCCGCCTCAATGGTCGCCTTCGTGCTGCTCGTGCTCGCGACCGTGCTCTACGACGGCCTGCTGACCACGCCGGAATGGGCCGAGCTCGAGCGCGCGCTCGTCGGCGTGCTGCCGGGCGCCGACGAACTCGCTGCCATCCTGGTCAGGACCGCCGGGCTCGTCGGGTTCTGGGGCTTGTTTCTCGGCGCCTATGTCGCGGTGAGCGCCGTGATGAGCCTGGTCGCCGGGAGCCGCTCGGCGGGAGAGATGGCGCGGAGCTTCGTCTTCACCCTCGTCCCGATCGCGATCGCCTATCACCTCGCGCATTATCTCGTGTATCTGCTCACGCAGGGCCAATACATCATTCCGCTGGCGTCCGATCCGTTCGGCTACGGCTGGAATCTGTTCGGCACGGCGGGCCATCGCGTCGACATCGCATTGGTCGGCGCGCGGTTTGCCTGGTATGCGGCGGTGAGCTCGATCGTGCTCGGGCACATCGCCGCCGTCTATCTGGCCGACGTGCGGGCGCACCAGGTTCTCCCCGTGCGCCGCGCCGCGCTGCGCTCGCAGGTGCCGCTCACGGCCCTGATGGTGCTCTACACCTTCGTCAGTCTGTCGATTCTTGCCGAGCCGATCGTCGAGCGCCGCGCGCCCGCGCAGCCAAGCACGGCGGCGATCGAGGTCCAGAGCATTCCCGAGGACGCCCTCGTTCCCGAGCTTTCGACCGGCCGTTTGCAGCCGGTCGGGCCGGGGCGTTCCGCGAGGTTGAAATTGACCTATCGGGTGATGGGCTCGGCTTTTCACGACGGCACGCGCACGACCGCCGCCGACCTGCTCTATGCCTATATGTTCGCCTACCGCTGGGCCGGCCACGGCGAAGGCGATTCCCATTACGATCCGGTCGTGGCCGCCGCGACCGCGCCGTTGCGGCAGCGGCTCGCCGCGGTGCGGATCTCCGGCATCGACACGGCGTCGAAATCGTTCCGGGTCGGCGACGTCAACTTCATCCGCGAGCTGTTCGTCGTCGACGTCTATCTCGACGTTCCGCCGGAGGATCCCGAGCAGGATGCGGTGTTCGCGCCGCCCTGGAGCACGCTGCCCTGGCATGTGCTGGTGCTGATGGAGGAGGCGGTTGCCCGCGGCTGGGCGGCGTTCTCCAAGAGCGAAGCCGCGCGCCGCGGCGTCCCCTGGCTCGATCTCGTCCGCGCCGAGGACATCAAGACGCGGCTCGCCGCGCTGGTCGACCAATTCGAACGCGAGACATATCGGCCCGAGATCCTGCAGCCGTTCGTGAGTGCCGAGGACGCGCGCAAGCGCTGGGCCGCGCTAGCGGCATTCTACCGCGAGCACAGTCATTTCCTGGTGACCAACGGGCCCTATCGGCTCAAGAGCTGGTCCGCCGGGCACGCGACGCTCGAGGCCTTCCGGGATCTGAGCTATCCGCTGGGGGTGGGTTCCTACGATGCGTACGCGATTCCGCGCCGGGGCTATGTGGTCAAGGCCGAGCGCGAAAAAAACGGCGGATTGCGCATCTCGGCCGAGATCGAGATACTGATGAAATTCATGCGCGATTACCGCATCGTGCGGCAGCCGATGGCGTCGGTCGATCCGATCCTGGTCAAGCGCGCAGCGCCGGAATGCCGTTACGTGGTGATCGACTCGCAAGGCCGCGTCGCGCTCGCCGGCGTCGCGCGCCCGCAGGAGGATCTCACGTTTGCGGTCCCGCTCGACAGCGGGCTGCCGGCCGGGAATTACACGGTTTTCGCCGAGATCCTGGTCAACAACAACGCGATGAACGCGCAGATCGAGCGCATTCCGGTAATAATCGGCGGCGGGCGTTAGGTCGACCCAGCTCTCAGCTTCCCCGCTCGCGCGCATTGCCGACCTGCCACATCTCATAGGCCGCGAGCGCGATCACCAAGAGCCCGACCACGACGAAATCCGTGGTCGCCGCCGGCCCGACCCCGCGCAGCACCCAGGGCGAGACGAGAAGCCAGGCTCCGAGCGCGACGTTGATCCATTCCTCCCAGACCTGAAACGCCGAAAGCGTCACTACTTCGGCGAGGATCAGCACGAAGCCGAGGATGACGGAATTCTGCATTGCGGCGGCCTGATCCTCGAACTGCAGGATCCAGGGCGAGAGCAGCAGCCAGAACCCGAGAAGCCAACTGGCCCAATCCTCCCACTGCCGGGGAGGCGTGAACGTGATGCTCGCCATGTGCTGCCTCGCGCTTGGTGGCCTGCAAGTGCGCCAGAATAGGCCGCCGCGTCGTGGACGCAAACGCACATCCGGGCGAAATCCACGTGCCGCGGTCGCCAGCCGTACAGCGGAACCCGGAACCTCGACCGACGTTGCTCCGGGTGCCTGGCGCAGGTCCGGGGAGCGGGACGAGGCTTCACGAAGCGATGCTTTCAACTCGGGTGCGCAGAGCCGCAGTTGCGCGAAGCCTGGCAGGGGCGCTCTTGCTTGCCGGTTCGGCCCTCTGCCAGCCGGCCTACGCCCAGTACCGCGGCTTCGGGTTCCCGTTTTTCGGCAATCCCTGGTTCTCCGACCGACCCGCGCCCGAGCCGTGGGTGCCCCGTCACCGCCAGCCGCGGGAACGCGAGCCCGCGAATATCCCGGCCCCACCGCCCCCGCAGAAATCCGAGATTACCCCGGCGAAGACCGGGATCGTGATCGGCGATTCCATGGCCGAATGGCTCGCCTATGGGCTGGAGCAGGCCTATGCCGAATCCGCCGAAATGGGGGTCGTCCGCAAGGTGCGGTCATCGACCGGCTTGATCGATCCGTGCAAGGGCGAGCTGCGCAAATGGCTGGAGCAAAGCCTTGCCAACGAGAAACCGGCTTTCGTCGCCATCATGATCGGCGTGAACGACCGGCGCTCGATGCCGGCGTGCGGGCCGTCCGGCAAAAGCGACGGGGCAAAGGCGGGCCCTTACGCCTTTCGATCCAAGGAGTGGGCCGAGGCCTATGGCAAGGAGGTCGACGAGGCGATCGCACTGCTCAAGAGCAAGGGCGTTCCGGTGTTCTGGGTGGGGCTGCCGTCCGCCAAGAATATCCGCGCCGCGGACATCGGTTTCCTCAATGATCTCTTTCGCGAGCATGCGGACAAGGACGGGATCGGGTATATCGACGTTTGGGATGCTTTCGTCGATGAGGACGGGGATTTTGCCATGCGCGGACCCGACGTGAATGGACAGACGCGCCTGCTGCGTGCCGCCGACGGGCTGAATTTCACCAAGCCCGGCGCGCGCAAGCTTGCGCTTTATCTGGAGCGCGAGATTGGCCGGACGGTGCTGCATCCCGCGCCTGCCGAACCCCCGGTCGCCGCGCGAGGAACCATCCCCCCGCCGGGCAAGCCCGATGAACGGCCCGCTGCGGGGCCGGTGGTGCCGCTGACCGAGGTGCCGCCGTCCGTCAAAGGCGACGCGCTCCTGGGAGCGGCAAAGCCCGCGCAGGCTCCGTCCAACCCGCGCCTTCTCGGCGGCGAGCCGGCAGCGCCGGCCCGCGGCCGGGCCGACGATTTCAGCTGGCCCCGCGCCCAGCAAGCTCCCGGCGCGGCGCAGGAAAGCTCTGGCCGCGCCCAGGAAGGCTCGGGCCGTGCGCAGGAGGGCTCCGACGTGGCGCCCGGGTCCGGCAAGCCCAGGCCGCGGGGCGCGAGCCGCAAATCGGGAGAGAATGCGCGCTGAAGCCGGCCATGCGCCTGCCCGGTTGGACCTCCCCGCTACTCGCCCTGTGCCTCGCCGCTAGCGCGCCGGGTGCTTCCGGCGCGGGGGAGCAGAGTCCCGGACCGCCTTCCGACCCCGGACCGCGACCGGGCATCACCCAATCTGCGGCGCCGGATGCGAGCCGATCGTCGGAAAAATCCGAGACTGCCGCACCGAGCGAAGGCGCCGCCAGACCGCGAATGCCCGCTCCGGGCGAGCCGCCAAGCCGGGAATCGATCTGCTTGGCGGTGCAATCCGCGGCGGCCGCCAACGAGCTGCCGATCGAGTTCTTCACGCGCTTGATCTGGCAGGAGAGCAGGTTCGATCCGCGCGCGGTGAGCCGCAAGGGAGCCCAGGGCGTCGCTCAGTTCATGCCGAAGACTGCGATCTGGCGCGGCTTGGCGGACCCGTTCGATCCGATCCAGGCGTTGCCGCAATCGGCCGCCTTCCTGCGGGAGCTGCGAGCCCAATTCGGCAATCTCGGACTTGCCGCCGCCGCCTATAATGCCGGTCCCGGCCGCGTTCAGGCCTGGCTCGCCGGACATGCGAGCTTGCCGGGCGAGACCCGGGCCTATGTGATGGCGATCACCGGCCATTCGGCCGAAACTTGGCGCGCTGGCGAGCCACGGGAGGCGGCGCCGCTTCCCGCGTTGCCTTGCACGCGGGTTGCCAAGCTGTTCACCCCGTCCAGGCCGACTGCCCCGGCGCAGCCGAACCCGCCGGCCTGGGGTGTCCAGCTGGCCGGGAACTGGTCGGAAGCGCGCGCACTCGCGAGCTACGACTCGCTGAAGCAGCAATACCCTGCCATTCTCGGCGGCCGCCAACCCCTGCTGATCCACAGCAAGATCGCAGGTCGCGGGCCTGCGGTCTGGACTCGCATCCGGATCGGGGCCGACACTCGGGAGAGCGCCGAAAAACTGTGCTCGAATTTGAAATCGGCGGGCGGCAGCTGCATTGTGCTGCGGAATTGAAAGGCGAGTAAGCTTTCGTCGCGCACGGGGGTAGGGAGACGGGGATGCGCAGGGCTGCAACGAGTCTCGGCGCGCTTGTCGTGTCCCTCACCGCAGCGATGGCCGCGACCACCGCCCAACAAAAGCATCCGGCGCCCCCCGCTGTGCACGCCCATGCGACCACGGCGCCGAGCGCCGTCGCTCGGCGATCCGTAGCTTCGCCTGGCCTCGCCAAAGCGCACAGCAGTAAGAATAAGGCTGCCCCGAAGCACGCGTCCGGTCGCGCCAAAGGGTCTCACGCGAAACAAGCCCGTTCGCGCACCGTCCAGGCGCATGTCCGACCCAAAGCCGATGATGCCGGGCACCCTCGCCCCGCGCTGCAGTTCCATGGGGGCGCGGCCGGATTGTTCGCCGGCTGGCCCTTTACGCGGCCGGGATCGCCAGGACGGTTCGGCGGCGATCACGCCAAGCATCAATATGGCGGATTCATCGGATGGTTCGGGCCGGTGTTCTGGCCCTACGCCTATGATGACATGTTCGCCTACGTGTTTTGGCCCCTCGACTCTTTCGACTATGGTGAAGCATTCTGGGCATTCGCGTATGACGATCTGTTCGAGGGGATTTTCTGGGCGGATGCCGAGCCCGAGACCGAGCCCGGAAACGTCATCGCCACCGCCGAGGCGGATATTCCCAGTTTCGGGGACCGAAGTCGGGCAGGGGTGCTCGGGCTCGAAGGACAATCGCGCGAATTCGCGCAGATCTGCGGCGACCGAACGCCGGGCCTGAGCCAATGGCCGATTCTGCGGATTGCGCAGAGCGTTGGGCTCATGCGCGAGCAGCGCACCGCGCTCAAGGATCTCCAGACCGCCGCCGCCGAAGCCGCGCGCGCGCTCAAATCCGCTTGCCCCGTCGAAACGCCGAAAACACCCGCAGGGCGGCTCGATGCGATGCAGGAGCGCGTGCAGGCGATGTTGCGCGCGATCGATCTCGTTCGCCCCGCGCTCGAGAAATTTTACGCCCCGCTGAGCGATGCGCAAAAGGCGCGGTTCCACGCGACGGCATCGCAGACCTCCGGCGGGGACGAGGCGGTCGGCTCGGCAAGCGGAGAGAACGAGCTCGTCCCGCAGATCTGCACCGATCATCCCGGCGGCCTCTCGGTGCAAACGGTGGACCGGCTCGAGAACGTGGTGCGGCCGACGGCTGCCCAACGCGGCGCGCTCGACGAGCTCAGAACGGCGGCGGCGCGGGCGGCGCAAATTCTGCGCGACGCCTGCCCGGTCGGCACGCCCGGCAACCCGCCCGAACGGCTCGCCGCCATGCAACAGCGGCTCGGCGCGATGCTCGATGCTGCAAGCATGCTGCGTCCGGCGCTGCAAAACTTCTATGCCTCGCTGACGGACGTGCAGAAGGCGCGGTTCAATGCGATCGGCAAGCAGGCCGGCCGGGTCGCTAACTGAGGTCTTCGGAGGAACTCGCGTTCCGACCCTTGGCTCGGGCGCGCTGGACAGCCAGCCATAAGCCAAGATCTCGCCGGCAGCTTCGCGGGTCGGCTGGGCGCACGGCGCAGTCCGGCGCGGCCCTCGACGCCGCCGCGTGAGTTCTGCTAGGGGTCGCGGCGGCCCTCGCTTGGCCGTGGGCCCCGGCCGAGGTCCAAGAGTCAAAAAACGTCCATCGGGGAATGAAATGCTCAAGCCGCTGCGCGCCGTGGGGCGGCCGTTCGCAAAATGGATCGGCTGGAACCGGGTCGGGGTTGCGCTGAGCATCACCATCATCGCGGTCGCGGCGATCGTGCTCTATCGCATGCTCCACGACATCGACGTGAGAGAGGTCATGCGGGCGGTGCGAAGGACGCCGCTGCGCGACCTGTTCCTGGCCGGGCTGTTCGTTGCGGCCGGCTATTTCACGCTGACGTTCTATGATCTGTTCGCGCTGCGCACGATCGGGTGGAATACCGTGCCCTATCGGGTCGCCGCGCTTGCCGGCTTCACCAGCTATTCGATCGGCCACAACGTCGGGGCGAGCGTGTTCACCGGTGCGGCGGTCCGCTACCGCGTCTATTCGGTCTGGGGACTCACCGCGATCGACGTGGCGAAGATCTGCTTCGTCGCCGGCCTGACCTTCTGGCTCGGCAACGCGACGGTGCTCGGCCTGGGCATTGCCTACGATCCGAGCGCGGCAAGCGCCATCGACCAGCTGCCGGTTTGGCTCAATCGGTCGCTGGCGGCGGGGATTCTGTTGGTGCTTGCGGTCTATGTCGGCTGGGTGTGGATGGCGCCGAGACAAATCGGCCGCAGCAATTGGCAGGTGACGCTTCCGGGCGGTCCGTTGACCCTGCTGCAGATCCTGATCGGCATCGTCGATCTCGGCTGCTGCGCGCTCGCCATGTTCGTGCTGATGCCGAGCGAACCGCACATCCCTTTCGTGACGCTTGCGGTCATCTTCGTGATGGCGACGCTGCTCGGCTTTGCCAGCACCTCGCCCGGCGGGCTCGGCGTATTCGACGCGGCAATGTTCATCGGGCTGTGGCAGTTCGACAAGGAGGATCTGCTCGCGGGCCTGCTGCTGTTCCGGCTGTTCTATTACGTGGTGCCGTTCGCGGTCACGCTGGCCGTGCTCGGCGTCCGCGAGCTGTGGCTCGACGTGCGCGAGTTTGCGCCGCACGAGCAGGAACCGACGGTTGCCGATCGGAGCTCGATTCCCGTCGGAACGCCCTGCCAGGGATCGGAGGCGAGAGAATCGACGTCGGCGTTCGACAGCAGGAAGCAAGCCAGCTCCGATCGCTGATTGCTCGCCCAGTCTGATTCCTGATATCTGACCTCGATGTCTGATCCGCGCAGCCGATTTCCGGGTGGGCCGCCGCTGCGGGAACGGCTTCTTGCCGCGCGTGGCGTGTTGGTCGCCGCCGGGCTGCTGCTGTTGGGGTTTGCGGCGTTCAACCTGCTCTCGGTGTTCTACGCATTGCTCGGATTGGCCGTGATCGCCGCGGCAGCCGTCGTCGGCCGCGGCGCCTCCGTCCCGCCGCGTACCGGCCGCGCGCCCGAGAATCCCGGGCCGGCAATCGGCAGCCCCTGGATCGAGACTTTGATCGGCAAGCTTCCGGACCCGGTAATCGTGCTGGACCGCGACGGCCGGGTCGTCGCCTTCAACGCGCAGGCGAGCGCGATGGCTCCGGCACTGAGCCGAGGCGAGGCGGTCTCGTTGGCGTTGCGCGTACCGGAGGTCGTCGACGCGATTCGGCAGGCCGGCGCGGGGGCGGGCGCGCAGCGTGTCGAATTCTCCGAGCGCGTTCCGGTCGACCGCTGGCTGGCCGCGCACGTTGCCCCGCTCGAGCTTGCCGACGCTTCGGGCGTTATTCGTCGCCTCCTGCTCATGACGTTTCACGATCTCACTCCCTTGCGCCGCGTCGAGGAGATGCGCGCCGACTTCGTCGCCAATGCCAGCCACGAGCTGCGCACGCCGCTGGCGTCGCTGTCGGGATTCATCGATACGCTGCAAGGCCCCGCTCGCGACGATCCGCAGGCGCGCGAGCGCTTTCTTGTCATCATGAAGGCGCAGGCCCATCGCATGGCGCGGCTGATCGATGATCTGTTGTCGCTGTCGCGGGTCGAGCTCAATGCACACGTGCGACCCGAGACGCCGGTCGAGCTCGCCGCCATCGTTCGCCAGGTCGCCGACGCCCTGCAGATGCTCGCACGCGAGCGCGGCGTGACGATTGCGCTCGCCGTTTGCGCCGAACCGCTGCTCGTGCTGGGCGACCGCGACGAGCTCACCCGCGTATTCGAGAATCTCGTCGAGAATGCATTGAAATACGGCGCTTCGGGCAAGCGCGTCGACGTTTCCGCCGAGCGTGCCCAGGCCGCGGACGGCGCCGGCGAGGCGATCGTCCGCGTGCGCGATTACGGGCGCGTGCGCGATTACGGGCCGGGCATTGCGGCGGAGCATCTGCCGCGGCTGACCGAGCGGTTCTATCGGATCGACGTCGGCCAGAGCCGCGCCGAGGGCGGCACCGGGCTCGGGCTTTCGCTGGTCAAGCACGTGCTCAATCGCCACCGCGGCCGGCTCGGCATCGAAAGCAGGCTCGGCGAAGGCGCGATGTTCACCGTGCGGCTGCCGCTCGCGCCGCAACGAGGGTGATCGCGCCCGTGGCCGAGGTCCAGCCGCTCGACGCGATCTTGCCGGGCCCGCGGGCCTTGCTACCGAGAATCGGCGCTCTCAGCGGGATCGGGCTCCAGCGCCGGCCGGCCGAATGGCCGGCGACGCTCGGCCGGCTCGGTTCGCTCGAGATTCGATTGGCCACGAGCGCCGCCGAGATACGTCGCGCGCAGCGACTGCGATACAAGATCTTCTACGAGGAGATGTCGGCTGCGGCCGGCCTTATCAGTCTTATCACGCAGCGAGACCTCGATGAATTCGATCCCGTCTGCGATCATCTGCTGGTATTCGACAAGACGTCCGCAGGAAGTCCGGCGAATGTCGCAGTCGCAACCTGCCGCCTGCTCCGGCAAGACGTTGCGGAACGTCGCGGCGGATTTTATACCGCCGGCGAATATAGCTTGGTGGAGCTGATCGATCGGCACCGCGCCCTGAGATTTCTCGAATTGGGCCGCTCCTGCGTGCTGCGTCCCTATCGCGGCAAGCGCACCGTCGAGCTGCTGTGGCACGGAATTTGGAGTTATGCCGTGCGCCACGGCGTCGACGTGCTGGTGGGGTGCGCGAGCTTCGAGGGAACCGATCCGGACAAGCTCGCTTTGCCGCTTTCCTACCTGCACCATTACGCGTCGGCCCCGCAGGCGTGGCGGCTCGGCGCGCGGCCACGCCGCTATATCGAGATGAACCGTTTGCCGAAAAGAGCCGTCGATATCAAAACCGCACTGGCGGAGCTGCCGCCGCTGATCAAAGGATATCTGCGGCTGGGCGCCTACGTCGGTCATGGCGCGGTGATCGACCGCAACTTCGGCACCACGGACGTGGCAATCGTGTTGCCGGTATCGGTCATCCACCCGCGCTACATCCAGTACTTCGGTCCCGCGACTGGGCGCTACGCAGCGTAATCGTAAGCGCGAGCAGATAGCCAAGGCAGGCCGCTCGAACTTGCAGTCTGCCTAGTACTACTTTGGCAGGTATGTACTCATAATCCGAATTGATACGCGATGGTTGTCGATGTCCGCTTTGGAGCGCATCACTGACTCAAGTCAGACATCGCGCCAAGTCCGCGAAGTGCCAGCAAGAGACATCGGGCCGCCCCCTTTGCCTATGCGGGCAAGTAGTGTAGCTTCATCCACGAGCTGCCAGCCGGACGTGCCGATGTCCTGAGAATTTAACGGCAGCGTTGGTGCCGTCGGCAGGCACAATAGCAATCCAAATAGAGCTGCGTTCTCGCGGGTGCCCATCAATACCTGCATGCCGTCCGCGCGCCAGCTGTGGTGCGCGTGCTGAACCTTATAGATAATCAGGAGGAGAGCGATGACTCAGGTCGATCGAAGATCAGCATTGGCAATTGGATTGGCGGCCGCGTCGGCCGCTATGGTGAAGCCTGCCGCTGCGCAAACCACGGGCTATAAGGACACGACAGTGGCGCCGGGTGTCGTGAACCGTGTCTATGGCGAGGGACCATCCATAATCCCCGGCTTCAAGACTATCTCGCTGCGTGACATCATCATTCAACCGGGTTCGAAGACTCCCGAAAATCAAGTGATGATGAACGCTATGGTCTGTCATGTCACCGAGGGAGAACTTCGGGTCGTGCAAGACGGCAAGACCTTTACGGCCAAAAAGGACTTCGTCTGGACCTGCAACAAGGACACAAAAGAGCATTCAGCCAATGAGGGCCGGGTGGTCGCAATCATGCGGATCACAGATTTGAAGGCCTGAGGCTCGGCGTTTGGACCAAATGGCCGACGGACGTACATGAGTTTTGTTGGCGACCAAAGCGTGTGATCGGACATGTTTGCTCTCAGTCCCGGTATTAGCCGACGGCCTGGATGTCCGAGTTGGGGTCAGAGTCGGTCATTCCGGGCTGTCTAGGGCACGTCCGCTAATCCTCCGGTAGCCGAACTCCCTCTGCGACCTGGGCAAGTCCGGAGCGTGCCGATAGTGTTGCAAAACTATTTTGAGCGCCCGAGCCGGCAACATTGATTCAAGAACGGCGATTAATGCGACTATTTTGAGCGCCCGAGCCGGCAACATTGATTCAAGAACGGCGATTAATGCGCAACATCGATTCAAAAATTGTTTCCCCCGGATTCGATTATTGCGCGCCAGTCGCCTGCCACCGAGTTTTGCAACAAAATCTGCCAGGAGGAGACATTTGGCGGTGCAGCTACTTGCCCCGCTCCGAGGCCGTTGGTACAAAAACCCCTCAGGCGAGATCATTGCGCGGAAGCGGGGGAGTACTTCGATGAATCCGAACAAAGCACTTTGGGAAAAAGGCGACTTTACTCGCATTGCGGAGAGTATGCGAGAGAGTGGAGAAGCGCTCGTCCAGAGACTCGGAATCACAAAAGGGCTTAAGGTTTTGGATCTCGGATGCGGTGATGGAACGACGGCATTGCCGGAGGCGAGACTCGGAGCGGACGTGCTGGGCGTCGATATCGCGACAAACCTTGTTGAGGCCGGGAACAAGCGTGCAAAGGAAGAGAGCCTCACAAACTGCAAGTTTCAGGAAGGTGATGCGTCTAATTTGCACGAGCTGAAAGATCGCAGTTTTGACATCGTCGTGAGCATTTTTGGAGCCATGTTCGCACCAAAGCCGTTCGACGTGGCCAAGGAGATGGTGCGCGTGGCGCGGCCGGGAGGGCGGATCGTTATGGGGAATTGGATTCCAAATGATCCGACATTGGTCGCGCAAATCTTGAAGATCAGCTCTGCGTATTCGCCGCCACCGCCGGAAGGCTTCGTTAGCCCTATGACATGGGGGATCGAGAGCAACGTGATCGAGTGATTTGCAGGCGCGGGGATTCCAAAAGAGAAGATATCGTTCGTCAGAGACACATATACCTTCAACTATCCCGGTCCACCATCAGAGCTCGTCGATGCATTCCGAAAATACTATGGGCCAACTATGAACGCATTCGAGGCCGCAGAAAAGAACGGTCGAGCTCGTGATTTGCAGAAGGAGCTCGAAGCTCTGTTCAACAGCCAAAACAAAAGCAAGAACAAGGGCGCCACCTCAATTACCGCCACCTTCTTGCGGGTTACCGTTGACGTGTTGAACCGCTGAGCGATCTTCTCTGCCGGGCCAGCGCGGAAGCAATCTAAAGGCGGAGCAGGTCTGCGGCGAATGTCCGAGTTGGGTCAAAGGCCGAAGAACTCAGCTTGAGCATATGTTTTCCGGCTTACCCCCGAAAGCAGACATTGGGGATCAGCGCCCGCCACCCGGATGCAGATCGAGTTGCCCACGCCCTAGCAACCTGCGTTCTCCGGCCGCCGGCGGAAAATTCCCTGCAAGTTCAATCAGGTGCCCCGTCATCAAACCGTCGTCTGTCCGTCATAGAACCATGGCATGCGGCGATTAGAACTTCCGCGGCTTCGAAACGGCGGCCGTGAGTGCGTCGTCTGCCGCCCGAAGCCGGCGTCGAACAGAGCATCGCCTACAGCAAACGGCTCGGACCTCTGGCGCGCGGATCAGCCTTCGCGTTGCCCGGGTGTTCGGCCTCAACAGCGGAGAGAGCCCGTGAAGCCCTTCAAGATTTTGACCGCGGCTGCCGTGCTTGCGGCGGCATCGATCGCACCCGCCGGCG
>WNFA01005653.1_pt1 | contig 14622 bp, 10 predicted proteins | sample 5400481 | NCBI WGS metagenome assembly WNFA01 (sample SAMN13153340, study PRJNA577476) | soil metagenome | isolation source: 120 cm saprolite under Douglas fir tree site 2 hole 1 replicate 2 | place: USA:California | collected 2015-04-18 | reverse complement strand
TTCGGCATCGAGAAAGCCGACGCGCTGCGGCGCCTGATCAAGGGTCAGCTCGACGGGATCGGCACGCGGCCCCGGCTGTCCGCGGAGAGAAGCGACAGGTCATCGCTCATCGACAAAACCTACGCATCGAGCGAGATCGCCGACGTTCCCGCGGCGATCGCCACAGTAGCCTCCTGGCTGCGCCAGACCCAGAGCCTAAACCTTCTGGCGGTTGGTCACCGGGTCGTTCATGGCGGGCCGAAATACGACCGGCCGGTCGTCATCGACCAAGCGGTCGTGGCGGATCTTGAGCAATACGTTTCGCTTGCACCGCTGCATCAGCCCAACAATCTCGCGCCGATCAGCACACTAATGAGGGCTCGGCCCGAGTTGCTTCAAGTAGCCTGCCTCGACACCGCTTTTCACCACGGCCACCGTGCCGTGGCAGACCATTACGCCATTCCTGAGCATTTCTATGCGGAGGGCGTCAGACGCTACGGGTTCCATGGTCTCTCCTACGAATACGTCGCCCAGCGCCTGCGCGAGGTCGCCCCGACTGTGGCAGCGGGTCGCACGATCGTGGCGCATCTCGGCAGCGGCGCGTCTATGTGCGCCTTGGCCGACGGCCGCAGTATCGAAAGCACGATGGGTTTCACGGCGCTTGACGGCATCCCCATGGGCACGCGGCCGGGCCAAATCGATCCCGGAGTCCTCCTTTACCTGCTCAGCGAAAAAGGCATGACGCCGAGGGCGGTCCAGGATCTGCTCTATCGTGACAGCGGTCTTAAAGGCCTGTCCGGCATCAGCAATGACATGCGAGACCTCCAATCGAGCTCCGATCCCCGCGCGATACTCGCCGTCGATTACTTCGTTTACCGCGTGGGGCTCAACGCCGGAATGCTGGCGGCGGCGCTCGGCGGGCTCGATGCGTTCGTGTTCACGGCCGGCATTGGTGAGAACTCGCCAACGATCCGCGCCCGCATCGCGGAGAAGCTCGCTTGGCTTGGCGTCGTTTTTGATCCGGCGGCGAACGCAGCCGGCAAATCGCTCATTTCTCGGCCGGAAAGCCGGGTTGCCGTCCTTGTGGTCCCGACGGACGAAGAGCTGATGATCGCGCAACATACACTTGCGTTTCTGCCGAAACATACCGCAAAATCAGGCATGCTCCTCGGGATGCAGCAGCAATGACAGACTGACGAAGTGAACTAGGGAGGAAGGCCGTGAGACGAGCGTTGATTGCCGTGCTACTCGCCGGCGCCGTCGCCGTGAGCACGACGAAACCGGCGGAAGCGCGATGGGGATGGGGCTGGGGTTGGGGCCTCGGCGCATTCGCCGTCGGTGCCCTGATTGGCGCGGCGTTGTGGCGGCCGGCTTACTCTTATTACTATCCGGCCTACAGCTACCCCGCGTACGGCTATGGCTACGGGTATCCGGCCTACGGCTACGGCTATCCGGCCTATTCTTACGGCGGCTACTACGGCGGCTACGGCGGCTATTATGGCGGCTACAGCCCCTACTATGGCTACCGCGTCGCGCGGCGGTCGTCATCCATCGTGCTTGCGCGCGCTAAGTCACCCATCGTGCTTGCTCGCGCTAAGAAGAATTCCGAGATCGCCTTGGCCGGCGCAAAGATGCGTCGCGTCCACGGCGTCGCGTCGGTTGCAAGTTCGACGGCGACTTCGTCTCGCACTCATCCGCCTAAGCGGGTACAGGGCCGCTTTGCCACGGGTGGCAGCACGGTGCGGAATCCCATTTAGGTCCGGGTTGGTCATGCACGATCCATGCGGTCGTGCATGTCCGCTGCGTTCGCTGAGTCAGCCGAGCCGGGTTGTCGGTCCCGTCTGACGCTCAGCATGACATCGGATGAGGCGACACGCGGCTGCGGCGCTGATCACTCTTATCGCCGGCCTCCTCGCCGGTTTTCATTGTTATTCCGGATGCCTTACTCGCACGTGCGGAGCGCGTGATCGAATAGCTAATGAACGACCGCATCCTGGCACAAAGCGGACAAACCGAGACTGACCGCTATTTGTCTGCTTTCGGGGCGAAACAGACATCCCCTGAGTGTCGCGACCGTGCCGATCTGACGAAAATGACCCGGAGCGGACATTGCAGTTTTCACGTGCGCGTGAGGAACTGGCGCAATTTGATCTAGATCAAAGAGCTGCTTTGCAGAAGGTCCGCTTACTACCAGCACCGGCGAAAACGATGTACAATCGTTCGCGCCATCGGCTCTCCCTGAGCCTCGCGGTCGGGACGAGCCAAGGCAATCGAGAAAAAAGGGAGAGAACCAATGCTCAGGTTAGTTGCCGTTGCCTTTGCTGTGACGCTGGCGTCATCAGCACAGGCTTTGCCACCCGTGGTGTCGCTCAATCAGCCAGACCAACTAATCATTGCCGTCCGCGAAGCATGCGGCGCCGGTATGCACATGGTGAATGGTAAATGCTTGAGAACTCCCGCTCGCCGTGCTGCCAGCAGGTGCGTTCGCGGGAAGACTTGCTAAGCCACGAAACCAGACTGGCAGGACATCGAGAAAAAAGGGGAGAGAACCAATGCTCAGGTTGATTGCCGTTGCTGGCTTTGCCTTCGCCGTCGCAACTTCGGCGCAAGCAATGACGCCCGCCCCAATTCCTCAGCCGGACGGCGTGATCACGCAAGTAGCCGCCGGTTGCGGCGCGGGTAGGACCATGGTCGCTGGCCGCTGCGTGGCCAGAACCACCATCCGCCAGACCCGCCGAGCCATCCGCAGGTCGTACTGAGCGAGCCACCGAACTGGCGTCGATCCACCACACATCGGACGCCAGTTCCCCTTCTTTGGCGCGCCGACCGCCGCACATTCCCATCCGCGATGCGGCAATGTTTCCTCCTGGCACTAAGCGGACATGCCAATAGCGCCGAGCAATGTCTGCTTTCGGGGCCAAAGCGGACATGGCATGTCGGTGTGTCTGCCTATCAATGCGCCGCAAGTGACCAAAGTTTTCGAGCGGCGCTAGGGAGCTGGCAGCGCATTGATCTGCCGAGCTCGGTAGGCCCTGCATCTGTGCTACGCTGTCAGCCTTCGGCTAAAGCCTAGACCTGCGCATGATCGCTCAATGAAACGGAAAACATTTTCTGTGTTGGCTGGGACAATCTTCACCTTGGTGGCCCTGTTCCACCTAATCCGGATTCTTGAAGACTGGCCAATCATCATTGGAGATTGGTCAATCCCAATATCACTGAGTTGGGTCGGCCTAGTTATAGCTGGTGGCCTTGCTGTGTTGGGATTTAGGCTTGCGGCAGAAGACTGAAATCAAAATCAATATCAATGCGCGGTGACCAAAGTTTTCGATCGCCGGGCCGGCTGAGGAATCGGCGCAGGCGTCATTGCTTGCGCCGAAGTTGCGAGAGCTACCCGTCTGAGGCGACACGCGGTTGCGACGCTGATCACTCCTGCATCGCCTCTTCGCGCTTGGCCCGCAGCGCCGGCAGCGCGATGGCGACGAGCAGCGCGAGGGCGGCGAACAGGAAGGCGGCGGAGAGCGGCCGCGTGATCAAGACCATCGGATCGCCGAACGAGATCATCATCGCGCGGCGCAGGTTCTCCTCCATCATCGGCCCGAGAATATATCCGAGCACCATGGGGGCGGGCTCGCAGTCGAGCTTGAGCAGCACGTAGCCGACCGCCGAGAGCGCGGCGATCTCGTAGACGTCGAACACCTTGTTGTCGACGGCATAGGCGCCGATGCAGCAGAACACGAAGATCGCGGGAAACAGCAGCCGATAGGGCACCGCGAGCAGCTTGATCCACACCCCGACCAGCGGCAGGTTGAGCACCAGCAGCATGAGGTTGCCGATCCACATGCTCGCGATCAGGCCCCAGAACAACTCCGGGCGCTCGGTCATCACCTGCGGCCCGGGCGCGATGCCCTGGATCATCAGCGCGCCGATCATCAGCGCCATGGTCGGGTTCGACGGGATGCCGAGGGTGAGCATCGGGATGAACGAGGTTTGCGCGCCGGCATTGTTGGCCGATTCGGGCGCCGCCACGCCGCGAATGTCGCCGTGGCCGAAGGCGCGCGGCGGCTTTGCGACCTTCTTCTCAAACATGTAGGCGGCGAACGACGCAAGCAGCGCGCCGCCGCCCGGCAGAATGCCGAGCAGCGAGCCGAGGCCGGTGCCGCGCACGATCGACCACAAGCAGCTACGCAGATCGTCGAGCGTGGGCAGCACGCTGCCGATGCGCGAGGTGAACACCTCGTGCTTTTCCTCGCGCTCGAGGTTGAGCACCACGTCGGTGATGCCGAAGAAGGCCATGGCGAGGGCGACGAAGCCGAGCCCGTCGGCGAGCTCGGGCGCTCCGAAAGCGAAGCGGATCACGCCCGAATTGACGTCGGTGCCGACGAGGCCGAGCAGGATGCCGAAGCACACCATGGCGATGGCCTTGATGAGCGAGCCGCGCGCGAGCACAACCGCCGCGATCAGCCCGAACACCATCAGCGAAAAATATTCCGCCGGACTGAATTTGAGCGCGAGCTCGGCAAGCGGCGGGGCGAAATAGGCGATGACCAGCGTGGCAATGCAGCCCGCGATGAAGGAGCCGATCGCCGCGATGCCGAGCGCGGGCCCGGCGCGGCCGCGGCGCGCCATCTGGTGGCCGTCGAGCGTGGTCACCACCGAGGACGATTCGCCGGGAATGTTGACCAGGATCGCCGTGGTCGAGCCGCCATATTGGGCGCCGTAATAGATGCCGGCGAGCATGATCAGCGCCGGCGCCGGGTTGAGCCCGAAGGTGAAAGGCAACAGCATGGCGACGGTCGCCACTGGGCCGATGCCGGGCAACACGCCGACCAGCGTGCCGAGAAAGCAGCCGATGAAGCAGTAGAGAACGTTCTGCCAGCTCAGCGCCACGCCCAGACCGAACGCGAGATTGGAGAGCGTTTCCATTCCGGCCTCACGAATTCGGCCAGAGCGGCAACGGCAGGCCCAGCAGCCAGACGAAGACCGCGACCGAGAAGGCGATCATCACCGCCGCAAGCGCGAGATTCTCGAGCGGGCGCACGTCGCGCGCGGCGTAGGCGCCGACGAGCACGAGCACCGCGACGGCGGCGATGAGCCCGAGCCACTGCAGCGCTACGCCGAACAGCACGATCGCCAACAGCGAGACCCCGATCGGCCGCAGGTAAAAGCGCGGCACCGGCTCGCCCTCGAACGCAAACGACCGCAGCGCGATGATCGCCCCGAGCACGGCAAGCAGCGCGCCCACCAGGGTCGGAAACATGGCCGGTCCCATGCGATGCATGTCGCCAAGCCGATATTGCTGCGCAAGAAGCACGAAGCCGCCGCCGATCGCGATGAAGATCAGCCCCGCCCAGAAATCCTTCGGAGAACGGATGCGCATTATTTCATCCCGGAGAGTACCCGTAGGGTGGGCAGAGGCGCAGCCCGGATCGTCGTAGAGACACACGCTGGGGCGTGCGCCGTACCCCCGCGGCATTCCGGTCGCCGTGCGAAAAACGCGTGGGCACGCTTCGCTTTGCCCACCCTACGCATACGCATCGATGCTCAATCCGGCCGGATGTTCGCCTTCTGGACGATCGCGCGGAAGCGCTCCGCCTCCTGCTTCACGCGCGCGTCCAACTCCGCCGCGCTCGACGGGATCGTGACGACGCCGCCGCCGGCGAAGCGCTCCTTCACGTCGGGCATGTTAAGGATCTTGACGACCTCGGCGTTGAGCTTGTCGATGATCGGTTGCGGCGTCGCCTTGGGCGCAAACAGCGCGGTCCAGTTGGAGGCGTCGATCTCTTTCACGCCTTCCTGCTGCAACGTCGGCCATTCCGGATTGAGGGTCGAACGCTTGGCCATCGTGACCGCCAGCACGCGGACCCGTCCGCTCTTGACGTGCGGGGCGACCGAGGAGCTCGCCAGCACGCCGAGCGGAATATCGCCCGCCGCGAGCGCCGCGGCGGCCGGCGCGCCGCCCTTGTAGGGGATGTGCTGGAACTGGGTGCCGGTATTCAACGCCATCCATTCGAGCACGATCTGGTTGATGCTGCCGTTGCCGGGGGTGGCGACGGAGATGCGCCCGGGCTGCGCCTTCGCGGCGGCAATCACGTCCGCGACGGTGTTGTAGGGCGCGCCGGCATGCGCTGCGAGCACGAGCGGCGCGTCGCTCACCATCGCGATGGGCGCAAGGTCGCCCTCGACGTCGTAGGGCATCTCCTTGAACATGGCCGGATTGATCGCCACGTCGCCGCCGGTTGCCATGACCATGGTGTAGCCGTCGGGCGCGGCCTTCGCCGTCGCCGCCATGGCGATGAAACCATTGCCGCCGGGCCGGTTCTCCACCAACACTTGCTGCCCCCAGGCTTCCGTCAGCTTGGCGCCGAGGATGCGCGAGGCAATGTCGGAGATGCCCCCCGGGGCATAGGGCACCAGGATGTGGATGGGCTTGGCCGGGTAATTCTGGGCCTGCGCGGGCGCCGCGCAAAAAACGACGAGCGCGATGACACTTGCGATCCAAGCCATGGACACCTCCTGCGCCGGCGCGTCGCATCCATAACCTGCATGAGAGACCGCCCCCGTGGCAAGCCGCGCCGGCGCCGCAGCCTGCAAGCCGCTCAGACCTCGCGCACGATGGCGCTCTCGTGCCAGCGCCGCAGCAGCAGATGGGAGACGAGCGAGAGCGCGAAGAAGATGACGATGCCAGCGACCGAGAGGAGCAGCAGCGCCGCGAACATGCGCGGGATGTTGAGCCGGTAGCCTGACTCGACGATGCGATAGGCGAGACCCGAACCGGCGCCGGCGGAGCCCGCCGCGATCTCGGCGACCACGGCGCCGATCAGCGACAGTCCGCCCGCGATCTTCAAGCCGCCCAGGATATAGGGCAACGCCGCCGGCAGCTTGAGCTCCCACAGCACTTGGCGCCGCGTGGCGCCATAAAGGCGGAAAAGGTCGGCGAGGTTGTGATCGACGGAACGCAGGCCGAGCGTGGTGTTGGCGAGCACCGGGAAGAACGCGACGATCCAGGCGCAGGCGAGCACCGCGGCCTGCTGCGGCAGATAGATGAGGAGCAGCGGCGCAATCGCCACGATCGGCGTCACCTGCAGGATCACCGCGTAGGGATAGAGCGAATATTCGATGAGGCGCGACTGGTTGAACAGCACGGCAAGCCCGACGCCGCCGGCAGCCGCGAGCAGAAAACCTTCGAGCGTGGTCGTGAGCGTAACGAGGAGGGAAGCTCCCAGCACGGCCCAGTCGGAGATCAGGGTGGAAAAGACGAGGCGCGGGCCCGGCAGCACGTAGGGCGGAATGTTGCCGATGCGCACCAAGAGCTCCCACACGACCACGCCGAGCGCGAGCACCGCAACCGGGAGCAGCACGCGCAGCACGCGATCCACGCGCGTGCGCGCCTCATCCTTTGCTCTCGCCTCGCTCATCATCGCTCGCTCAAGATCGCTTTCATGGTCCTTCCGTCGTGCCGATGGCGCGCGTCAAGGCTTCCGAGACCTGCCGGCAATGGCCGACATAATCGGCGGAGGTGCGAAAGCGTTCGTCGCGCGGATAGGGCGCGTCGATCAAGAGCTCGGTGAAGACCCGGCCGGGCCGCGAGGTCATCACGACGATCCGCTGCGAGAGATAAACCGACTCGAACACCGAATGGGTGACGAACACGACCGTCTTGCCCAGCGACTGCCAGAGCGCCAGCAGGTCGTTGTTGAGGCGAAAGCGCGTGATCTCGTCGAGCGCGGCGAACGGCTCGTCCATCAACAGGAGTTTCGGCTCGGTGACGAGCGCGCGGGCGATCGAGGTGCGCATCTTCATCCCACCCGAGAGCTCGCGCGGATAGCTCTGCGCGAAGCCGGAAAGCCCGACGCGCGCGAGCGCGGCGTCGACGCGCGCCTGCGCCGACGGCTCGAGACCCGCGAGCTTGAGCGGCAGGCGCACATTCGCGGCGACCGTCGCCCACGGCATCAGCGTCGGCTCCTGGAACACGAAGCCGATGCGGCGCGGACCGGCGGCGCGTGCGGCCTCGGCCTCCAGCCACTCGACCGTTCCGTTGGTCGGCTCGCTCAGGCCCGCGACGATGCGCAGCGCCGTGGACTTGCCGCAGCCCGACGGGCCGAGCAGCGACACGAACTCGCCCGGCCGCACATCGAGGTCGAGGCGCTCGAGCGCGACCACGCCGTTGGCAAAGGTCTTGCCGACGCGCTTGAGCGCGACGACGGGAGCGTCGGAGTTGGAGGGATCAACGGGCACGTTGCATATTATTCGCTGTGCGGCGGCGCGACCGACGGCCGAAGCCTATTTCCTCAATCCGATCTCGGTCATGAACGCAACCCAGCGCTTCACTTCAGAAGCGTGGAATGCGGAAAACTCCTCGACGTCGAGCCCGGTGGGTTCGAAGCCGATGGCGCGAAATTTCTTCCCGATCTCGGGCTGCTTGACGATATCGGCGATGGCCTGGCCGAGCACCGCGCGCGCATCGGGGGGCATGCGCGGCGGCCCATAGATGCCGAGCCACCCCGTCAGCTCGACGCCGGCGACGCCCGCCTGCTTGAAGGTCGGCACGTTCGGAAGGCTCGGCAGCCGGTAAGGACTGCTGACCGCGAGCCCTTTGACCAACCCGGTTTTGATCTGCTCCATGACCACCGGAAACACCTCGATGAGCAGATCGATCGAGCCGCCCATGAGATCGTTGAGCGCCGCGGGGCCGCCGCGGTAGGGCACGTGCACCATCTTGGTGCCGGTCTCCTTCATGAACAGCTCGACCGCGAGATAGTCGAGCGCCGCGGTGCCGGTCGAGCCGAAGGTGAGCTTGCCGGGCCGCGCCTTGGCGTAATCGATGAACTCCCGTACCGAATTCACCGGCATGTTGTTGTTGACGACCATGGCAGTGGCGTATTCGGCCGTGCCGGCGATGGGAGAGAGATCGCGCAGCGCGTCGAACGGCGGGTTCATCTCCATGGCATAGCCGAGCACGACCATGCCCATGGCGCCGACCAACAGCGTGTAGCCGTCGGGCTCGGCTTTGAGCAACTCGCGCACGGCGATCACGCCGTTACCGCCGGGCTTGTTCTCGACGATGACCGGCTGGTTGAACCTCACGCGCAGGCCTTCCGCCACCAACCGTGCCGACAGGTCGGTGATGCCGGCCGGCGGGGCGGGAACGAGCATTCGCAGCGGGCGCGAGGGGAAGGATTGCGCCGAAGCCGAAGCCGCAAGCAGCACGCAGAAGGCAAGGCTCAACAGCGCGCGCATGGTCTCCCGCAGACCGGTCATTTCGACCGCAAGTCGAGGCCGACTTTCTTGTTCACGAATTGCAGCGTATACGCCCTGGCGAGCGCAATCGACGGCGCGACCACGCCCGCGCGCACCATCTTGTCGTAGAAACTCTGCATGCGCGCGTCGGTCATGGCGCCGACGCCGAGCGTGGTCGCATCGCCGGAATCGACGATGCCGTACTCCTTCATCTTCGCAATCGAATAGGCCAACAATTCGTCGGTCATTTCCGAGTTCTGCCGCTTGATCAGCGCGTTCGCCGCTTTGTTGTCGCCGTAGAGATAGTTCATCCAGCCGATGATCGAGGCATCGACGAAACGCTGCACCAGGTCGGGCTTGGTCGCAACCAGATCGCGGCGCGTTTCGATCAGCGTCGAATAGCCGTTGAAGCCCTGGTCGGCGATGAGAAAGACCTTCGGCTTGAAGCCGGCCTGCTTCTCGATGGCGAAGGGCTCCGACGTCACGTAGCCCTGCATCGCGCTGCGCTTGTCGGCGAGGAAGGGCTGCGGATTGGAGGTGTATGGTTTGACCCGCGCTTCGCTGAAACCGAAATCGGCCTTGAGCCACTGGAAGTAACTCGCGAGCCCTTCCTTGGAGATGAACAGGGTGAGCTTCTTCAAGTCCTCGAACGTGTCGATCCCCTGGTCGGGATGGGCGATCAGCACCTGCGGGTCCTTCTGGAACATGGCCGCGACCGCAAGCGTGGGAATGTTGCGCGCGACCGCGTCGAAGCTTTGCAGCGTGTTGGCGCTCATGAAGAAGTCGAGCTTGCCGACCGGCAGCAGGAGGCGGTTGTTCACGTTCGGCCCGCCCGGCACGATGGTGACGTCGAGGCCGTATCGGCGATAGGTGCCGTCCACCAGCGCCTGGTAATGGCCGCCGTGCTCGGCCTCCGCCACCCAGTTGGTGCCGAAGGAGACCTTGTCGAGCTTTTGCCTCGTCCTTGCCGACCTGGTCCTCGATGCCGTGCTCGAGGTTCGGGTTGTCGTTGACCTCCATGACGATGAAGCCGCGGTCGGTCTCCTTGATGTCCACGCCGTAGAAGCCGTCGCCGATCGGGCGCGCCGCGCGTACCGCGATGTCGATCAGGTCGCGCGGCGCCTTGTCGAGTTCGAAGGTGCGAAAGCCGCCCTCGTGCGAGGAGCCGTCGGGGCGGTGCTTGACGATCTGCCAATGGCCGCGCGCCATGCGGTACTGGCATACGAACAGCGGCTCGCCCGCGAGCACGCCGACGCGCCAGTCGAACTCGGTCGGCAAGAATTTCTGCGTCAGCAGGAGGTCGGTCTCCTCGAACAGCTCGTCGGCGACGCGGCGAAATTCCTCCGGCGTATTCACCTTGTGCACGCCGCGCGAGAACGACCCGTCCGGAATTTTCACCACCAGCGGCAGGGCCAGTTCGTCCATGGCTTTCGGTATGTCGCCGATATCGGCGAGCATCACGGTCGGCGGCGTCGCCACCTGGTGCTGGGCCAAAAGCTCCATCAGGAACACCTTGTTGGTGCAGCGGATCATCGAAATCGGGTCGTCGATGACCGGCATGCCTTCCTGCCAGGCGCGGCGGGCAAAGCGGTAGGTGTGATTGTCGATCGACGTGGTCTCGCGGATGAACAGGCCGTCGTACTCGGCGATCTCGGAAAGCTGGCGACGCGTCACCGGCTCGACGTCGACCGAAAGCCGCTCGGCGATGCGCGCCATGTGCTTGATCGAGGCGGGCGAGGACGGCGCCATCTTTTCGTTGGGGTCGTAGAGCACCGCAAGGTCGTATTTGGGAACGGTGCGCGCCTTTGGGTCGCGCCATTCGCGCTTGGTGTGCTGGTGCAGCGATTCGCGCAGGAATGATGCTTCGCCGTTGGCGAGCCGGGTGATGTTGCGCGGGCGGATGCGTTCGATCGAGAGCCAGGCGCCGGACTCGACGTTGACCTCCAGCGCCGGGCAACGAAACCAGTCGAACAGCAGCCGCCCGAACGATTCGAAGCGCGGATCGCGGGCGATGCCGAAGCAGACCAGGAGCTTGAACTCGCCCTCGGGCTGGAAGTCGGCCCGGCGCGCACAGCGGTTGAGCTCGTCTTCGAGCTTCGGCAGCGCGTGCTCGTAGAGCTTGGTCTCGCGCAACTCCAGCATGGTCTCGACGGTCGGCATGACGCGGTGGCCGCGCGCTTCCGCCAGCAGCGAGGCGTAGTAGCCCTTCGACTGATAGGCGTAGGACCGTGCGAGATTGACGAGCTTCGGCCGTCCCATGTCGAACAGGCGCGGACGGGCGAGATACTCGCTCGTCGTGATCACCTTGTGCGGGGTCTCAGCGTTGGGCAGGTCTTTGGGCTGGTCGACCAGAATGACCCAGCCGGTCATGAAGATCCTTTCCGGATGACGATGGCCGCGCTCAGCCGCTCGCGACCCAGATGGGTCACGCGCTCGAACGCGGTCCACGGTACCGCGTAGGTCTCGGCGGCGGCCGCCATCCCTTGATCATCTCTGATGGCCGCCGGGTCGTGCATGAGAACATGCCGTCCGTCGCGACCGAAGGCAAAAATCCAGTGTGGCTTCCCTCTGGGCACCATGTGATAGCCCGAAACCAGGACGATGACCACGCTGCCCGCATCGAGTGCCCGCATGAGAACCGATTCGTTCACTGGAGTCAGGTGGCTGGGGATATCGAGCGCCTTCGCCTCACGCTGGAACGCGAGCTGTGTCACCCGCATGACGCGGCGCTTGTCGGCGGATTTGGCGGTGTCGAGGAAATAGGGGCCGGGGTGGCTGACATAGACCTCGGGCTCGAGGCCGTGGCGCTTGAGCGCGACCGCCATGCCGTAGGGCTCGCAGCCGCCCGGTCCCGAGGTCATGAAAATGGTGGTCGCTTCGCGCCAAAGCTGAAACTCGAAGGCGGGCGCCGGCTTGAATTTTCGATCGGCCCAGCCCAGCGCCATCATGATGCAGGCCGGCCCGCAGGTGAATTCGGTGGTCTGGTGAAAATAAGGCGGCGCGAGCGCGGGCAAGTTGGTGACGAGCCGCTTCTCGAAACGCAGGGCATCGCCGCCGTCCTCATAGTAGCCGCGATGGCGAGCGAATTGCTTGTAGCCGCTCTTGCGGTAGCGCGAGATCGCGGCGTGGTTGGTCACGTGCACTTCGAGACGGATGGCGCGGCAGCGGCGCGCGACCGCGGCCGCTTCGGCGGCCGCGAGCAGCATCGGGCCGACCCCGCGTCCAGCGATATGGGGTGCGACCGCGATGGAATAGAGACGGGCGACGACCGAGCGCGGCCGAAACAGCACGATGGCGCTGCCGGCGAGCCGGTCGCGGTGCCGAGCCACGATCACCTCCGCGCTGGGCGACTTTAGAAAGCGTCGCAGGCTGGGGCGCGACAGCCGGTCGGTGGCAAAGACGCGATGCTCGAGCTCGCTCAACGCGTCGACGTCGCCGCGCTCGGCCTTGCGGACGCGGATCTCGACCACCTGTGCATGGGCAAGATGGGAAGGCATCGTCACCACGGAGACGCTGCACGATACCAGCTTCGCCGCGCACCTGCAGCCGGCGCTCTCGGATTCAAGCGAGATCGACAGGACCGGGGCGTGCCGGCGACCGCGGATTACGCCGGGATCCGCTGCCGATTCGGGCGCCCACGGCCTTTGAACCCGTTCGCCGCCTGTCGCGACCAACGGACGAACGGCCGCAAGGGCCGCAACGGGATCACAAGAGGAAAGCCGCAGCATTCTGCCGGAGGATTTATCCCCGGAACGAAAACGGTTGTGATCGGCGCGTGCGCCCCCATCCACCCCCGCGTCGGTCCGGCGGTCCGCCCGGATGTCTCCATCCGGGCGGACCTGCTCCTATTTTTTCGACCATGGCCGCGCGCAGCCATGTTCTTCCACCCACGCATAGACGGGCACGACGTAGTCTGCGCGTCGGCCATCGATCCGCTTGCAGATGCTAGCGACGGGGGGCGCGCCCTTGCGGACCACGCCGCTGATGTGCGATTTTGCACCGATGACTTTATTTGACCGATAGCAGGGAACGATCATGCGCACTGGCTTGACGACCGCCGCCCTCACGCTCATTCCCACCGCCGCCTTCGCTCATCCCGGCCTCGGCGACGCGCACGGCTTCGTTGCCGGTTTCGCGCATCCGCTCGGCGGGCTCGACCACATTCTGGCGATGGTCACCGTCGGCATCTTCGCCTGGCAACTCGGCGGCCGCGCGCTCTGGCTCGTGCCCGCGACCTTCGTGCTCGCCATGGCGGCCGGCGGCGCGCTCGGCATGGCCGGTGTCCCGGTGCCGTTCGTCGAACTTGGCATCGCCGCCTCGGTGATCGTGCTCGGCGCCGTCGTGGCATTCGCCCGCCGGGCTCCGGTCGCCATTGCGGTGGGGCTCGTCGGAGTGTTCGCGATCTTCCACGGCCACGCCCATGGCACCGAGATGCCGCTCGACGCCACCGGCGGCGCCTATGCGGCGGGCTTCATGCTGGCGACCGCGCTCCTTCACGCCGCAGGCATTGCGCTCGGCTTTGCGATCGGCCGCATCGCCCATGGCCGCGCCGCCTATCAGCTCGGCGGCTCCCTCGTCGCGCTTGCCGGCGTGGCGATCCTCGCGCACCTGATCTGAGATCGCGCGCGGTGCGCGCTCGCGTGCCTCTTTAATGTCCGGGGTGCGCGCGAGATGCCACAACGTCGGAAGCAGCACTAGCGGCTTCGACGCTCATCGCCAACACGCGCGCGACATGGAGGGCCTCGCGACCGGTGCCGTCCTGGATCTGATGCCGGCATGAGGTGCCGTCAGCAAGGATGAGCGTGTCGGCCTCCGCCTTGCGCACCGCGGGAAGGAGCGAGAGCTCCGCCATCTTGAGCGACACGTCGAAGGTATCGGCGCCGTAGCCGAAGGCGCCCGCCATGCCGCAGCAGCTCGATTCGACCGCCTCGACCGCGCCCATCGCAGCGAAGGCTTTCTGATGGCAATGGCCGTGCAGCAGCGCCCGCTTGGCCACTGGCGCGAGCGCGAGCTTGAGCGCCCCGGCCTTCGCCTCGCGCGCCAGAAATTCCTCGAACAGCAGCGCGTTTGCGGCCAGGCGGCGCGCATCCTCGCGCTTGACGAGCGACGGGATTTCGTCGCGGAAGCCGAGCATGCAGCTCGGCTCGAGGCCGACGAACGGAGTCGCGCGCTCGAGGAAGGGGGCGAGTGCGGCCACGCAGCGCTCCGCCTCGCGCCGCGCCTCGTCGATGAGCCCGACCGCGAGGAAGGTGCGCCCGCAGCACAGCGGCCGGTTGTCACCGTTGGCGGGTTGCGGCAGATGCACGGTATAGCCGCCGGCGGCAAGTACCGCGAGCGCGGCCTCGATGTTCTGCGGCTCGAAGTAGCGGTTAAAGGTGTCGGCAAAGAACACGACCGATCCTGCTT
>WNFA01002985.1_pt1 | contig 14623 bp, 14 predicted proteins | sample 5400481 | NCBI WGS metagenome assembly WNFA01 (sample SAMN13153340, study PRJNA577476) | soil metagenome | isolation source: 120 cm saprolite under Douglas fir tree site 2 hole 1 replicate 2 | place: USA:California | collected 2015-04-18 | reverse complement strand
ATCGCGTGGGGCTTCACGATGTCCTTCGCGATCACGTGCTGGGCGTGCGGCCAGTATCTCTCGAAGCGCGGCGCGCCGGGGCCGCCGAGCGCCGAGACGTAGTTGATCAGGGCATCGAACCAGACGTACGTGACGTACGTGTCGTCGAAGGGCAGCGGGATCCCCCAGGTCAATCGGCTTTTCGGCCGGCTGATCGAGAGGTCCTGGAGCGGCTCCCGCAGGAAGCCGAGGATCTCATTCCGGTAGCGCTCGGGGCGGATCAAGTCGGGCTGGCGCTCGACGGTTTCGATCAGCCACGCCTGGTACTTCGACATCTTGAAGAAGTAATTCTCCTCCTCGATCCAGGTGAGCGGCGTCTGGTGGTCCGGGCACTTGCCGTCGACGATCTCTTTCTCGGTGTAGAAGCGCTCGCAGCCGAAGCAGTAGTGGCCGCCGTACTTGCCGAGATAGATCTCGCCGGCGTCCCAGAGCTGCTGGAGGATCGCCTGGACGACCTTCTGGTGGCGCTCCTCGGTCGTGCGGATGAAATCGCTATGACTGATGCCGAGCGCCCGCCACGTCTCGCGGAACGCCGCGGAGTTCTGGTCGGCCAGCGCCTGCGGTGTCACGCCCGCCTTGGCCGCGGCCTGGGCGATCTTGTCCCCGTGCTCGTCGGTCCCTGTGAGGAGCCAGACGTCGTCGCCCGCGAGCCGCCGGTAGCGCACCATCGCGTCGGCGACGATCGTCGTGTACGCATGCCCCAGGTGGGGGCGGTCGTTCACATAGTAGATTGGCGTCGTCAGGTAGAAAGCGGTCACTGCTCGAGCTGCGCCTGGATGTGCGCCCGCCCCTCCCAGGTGACCTGGTCGAGCGGCACCTCCGCCTCCGTGCCGTCGGGGAAGCCCACGACGACGCTCTGCTTGAGGACGCGGATCGACCGGACCTTGCCCGTCATGCAGCCCCCACCACCGCAGGACGCCTGGCAGGGGGTGTTCACCCGCGGCAGCCGCGACCGCAGCTCCTCGTAGGTCGAGAACTCGTAGAGCAGGCAGCACTTGAGCCGGCCGCAGTTGCCCAGGAGCCGGTTGTCGGTCAGCGGCATGTCCTGAGCTTTCGCCATCCTCACCGAGATCGGCTCGAATCGTCTGAGGTGTGACGAGCAGCAGAGCTGGCGGCCGCACGGCCCGATGCCGTCGAGCAGCTTCGTCGTGTCCCGGGCGCCGATCTGGCGCATCTCGACCCGCGCGCGGAGCTCGCGCGCGAGATCGCGGACCAGGTCGCGGAAGTCGATGCGCTCCTCGGCATTGAAATAGACCGTCACCCGCCGGGCGACCGGGTGCATTTCGACGTCGACGACTTTCATTCGGACGCCGCGGCTCCTCGCGGCGCGCTGCGCGGTATCGATCGCCCGCTCCTCGCGCCCACGATGCTCGCGGTACGCCCGCGCCTCCGCCTCGGTCACCGTACGCAGCACCCGCCGGTACAAGCGATCCTTCTTCGCCTCGGGCAGCTCACGCTTCGCCCGGCGCACCTCGCCGACGGCGCTCTCGGCCGCGGTCTCCACCAGTACCAGATCGCCGACGTGGAGTTCGAGGTCCCCGACCCGGTAGTCGTCGGCCTGCGCGGTGGCGCGAAGCCGAACGCCGACGAGATATTCGTCCATGGGTACCATCCTATGCCGCCCGCAGGGCGAGCCGGCTCAGCACCACTTCGAGGGTGAGGCGGGGAGCGACGTTGCGCAGGAGCGCCTCTCGAGCCTGCCGGCAGAGATCCACCGCCGCCAGGATCTGATCGACCGTCCAGCCCTCGGCCTCGCGCGCGAGCTCGGCGGCGTGATCGCCGTCGATGAAGAGGGCAGCGGGCGCATCGGACTTCGCGAGCAGCAGATCGCGACAAAAGAGCCAGTAGGCATCCACCAGCGCCTCCGCCTTCTCTCGCTCCAGGCGATCTGTGCGCCGGAACAGCGCGTCGACGCCCTGCGCCCTGACCTCGGCCAGAAGCTCGCGCGCCTGGGCCCGCGCCGTCGCCGCGCCCGCGTCATCGCGTGGTGCGAAGCGCACGACCTGACACCGCGAGAGCACGGTCGCCGGCACCGCCCGGGCCCGCGGCAGGATCAGGATGATCACGGTTGCGGCGGGCGGCTCCTCGAGCGTCTTCAGGAACGCCTGCGGCGCCTCGCCCGTCATCCGCTCGGCCTCCTCGAGGACGAAGACCTTGCGGCGCGCCATCACGGGCCGCAGCGACGCCTGCCGTTCGAGCTCGCGGATGGCGCCGATGCGGATGGCCCTGGCGCCCCGCGAGTTCGTCTCGGGAGGCGTCGGCACGATCACGTGCAGGTCGGGGTGCTGCCGGGACGGGCTCCCCAGCAGTTCCGCGGCGAACGCGAGCGCCGTCGACATCCGCCCGGCGCCCGCGGGGCCGACGAAGGCGTATGCGTGGGCGACCCGATCGCTCGCGAGCGCCCGTCGCAGCAGATCCACGGCCCGCGGCTGGTCGAGAATGCGCTCAAGCAGCACGGAAGAAGTCCTCGACGATCGCCCGCACCTCGGCCGCGACGACGGCGGGCGGGCGCGCCGCGTGGATCAGCCGCACGCGCTTGGGCTCGGCGCGGCAGATCTCGAGATAGCCCTGGCGCACTCGCCGGTGGAAGGCGAGCGCTTCGCGCTCGAAGTGGTCGAGCCGCCGTCCGCCGATCCGCCTCAGCCCCTCAGCCGGATCGAGGTCGAAGAGCAGCGTGAGGTCGGGCATGACGCCGCTGGTCGCGCGAACGTTCAGCTCGCGGATCAGGTCGGGATCGACGCCGCGGCCGTACCCCTGATAGGCGACCGTCGCGTCGGCGTACCGGTCGCAGAGCACGACGCGGCCCCGGTCGAGCCACGGCCGGATCCTCTCCGCGACGTGCTGCTGGCGCGCCGCCATGAAGAGGAAGACCTCGACGAGCGGCTTCGGGTGAACGCCCGGACGCTCGAACAAGCGACGCACGGCGAGACCGAGCCGTGTCCCGTCGGGCTCGCGGGTGTGCACGACCTTCCGGCCCTGCTGACGAAGCCATCGCTCGAGCCGCATCATCTGGGTCGTCTTGCCCGACCCCTCGACGCCCTCGAGCGTGATCAGTGCGCCGCTCACGCTCCAGAACCTCCGGTGCAACCATAGCACGGCCCCGCAGCACCGGCGAACCGCCTCGACGGAGCCGCCGCCGCCCGCACACGCCCGGCGGGCGGCGGCGACTATGCTCGGCGACGGTGGACGGTCAGGGCAGCGGGTGGGTCGGCAGGCGCTGCGACGGGGTCGACACGACCCGTTCCCTCCCAGCGACGGCGGATGCATGAGCGCCCGGATGGAGCCCAGCCGCAACGGAGCAGCGAACGCGCGCCGCGTGGTCGTGCGACCTCGTCGCAGCGCCTGCCGGCCCGCCCGCTGCCCTGACCGACCGCGAGGCGCTAGAGGTGAGTGATGGTGTCCTGCGGCGCGGGCTCCCGCTCGCGGCGGCGACCGCGCTCGAGGATCTCCCGTGCAAGGTGCCGGCCGCCGAAACCGAACGCCAGCGCGAGCGCGAACACGAGCCCACCGAAGAGGGTGCCGAAGGCGATCAGCACCATGTCCCGGCCAATGCCGATCTCGGTCAGCGCGGTGGCGACGGCGAACAGCAGGACGAGCCAGCGGGCCGCGCGAGCCAGGAGTCGTGCCTGGACCACGCCGGCATTGACTGCGGCGATCAGCATCGCCTGCCCGAGAAAGTTCGCCGCGAGCCACCCGACGACGAGGATCAGGAGCGCGGACAGGAAGCGAGGCAAGACGCGCAGGAGCACGCCGGTGGCGCCGGGAGCGCCGGGGATCGCCAGCGCATCGATCCCCATCGTCGCGAAGATGACGAAGATCCCCCAGAACGCAACGAGCCGCAGCACCTGGGACAGCGGACGGTAGATGCCGGCGCGCGCCAGGGCAGGGGTGAGACCCCACGTCCGGCTCCGCTCGTCGAGGCGGAAGGCACGGGCCAGCCGCGACATCAGCGTCCCCGCGATCCAGCCGAGCAGCGCGCCGAGCGCCACGAGCGCCAGCATGGCGAGGATGCTGGGCAACACCGCGCCGAGGGTGACCCTCATGTTGCCTATCGCCGTCAGGACCAGATCGCTCCAGAGATCGGTCATGGACGTCCCCTCCTCATGGTACTCCGCCGGCGGATCACTCTTGCACCGCGCCGGCGACGAGTCCCCGGACCAGGAAGCGCTGCAGCACGATGACGATCAGCACGGGCGGAACGCTCGCGAGCATCGAGGCGGCGGCGATGTCGCCCCACGGGACCTCGAAGACCCCTGGGAAGAGCGCCAGCGCCACCGGGACCGTGCGGCTCGCGCCGGAGACGGTGAACGTGTAGGCAAACAGGAACTCGTTCCAGCTGAAGAGAAACGCCAGGAGCGCCGTGGAGGCGAGCCCGGGCGCCAGCAGCGGGACCACGACCCACCGAAAGATTCCGAGGAGGCCGGCCCCGTCCACGGCCGCGGCCTCCTCGGTCTCGATCGGGACTTCGCGGATGAACCCGGCGAGCAGCCAGATCGTCAGCGGCAGCGCGAACGAGGTGTGCACGAGGACGAGACCCGCCCACGTGTCACGCAGATCCAGCGCGCGCATCAGGAGATAGAGAGGGCTCACGGTCGCGATCTGGGGAAACGCCGTGCTCGCGACGATGGCCAGCAGCAACAGGCGCTTGCCCGGAAGCGGGAGCCTGGCGACCGCGTACGCCCCGGGCAGGCCGATCACCAGCGCCAGGAGCGTGGTGAGCGTGGCCACGCCGAGGCTGTTACCCAGCGCTTGCGGCATCAAGCTCTGCTCGATCACGACGCGGTAGTGCGCGAGCGTCAGCCGGCTCGGGAGCAACGGCGGGACCCGAAGCAGCTCGGCCTCGGGCTTGAAGGACGTCAGCAGCTGCCAGAAGAAGGGGATCGCGTAGGCCGCCAGCGCAACGAGGACCACGACGTCGCCGAGCGTCCCGATCCTCCGGGCTGGGCGTCTCACGCGGCCACCGTCGTGCCCGCCCGGAGGAGCTTCAGATACGCCCACGCGACGGCCATGACAAGGAGGAACACGACGACGCTCAGCGCCGAGCCGAAGCCAAGCTGGAGCGTCTGGAACAGGGCCCGGTACGCGTAGACCGTGAGCGTCTCGGTCATGCCCGCGGGACCGCCTCCGGTCAGCACGAACATGATGTCGAAGGCGCGCAGGGCGTCGAGCGTCCGGAAGAGCACGGCCACGAGGAGGATCCGGCCGAGCATCGGCAGCGTGATCCGCGTGAGCGTCGCGAGCCGGCCGGCGCCGTCGACCTGCGCCGCCTCGTACAGCTCCGCCGGGATCGCCAGGAGACGCGCGTAGCAGAGAATCGCGACGAACGGCATCGTACGCCACACGTCCGCGAGGACGACGGCGGGGAGCGCGAGCCCAGGGTCGCCGAGCCAGTTGAGGGAGCGCGCGCCGAGCGCGACGTTGATGAGCCCGGCCGTGGGGTGATAGAGCCACTCGAACAGCTTCGCCGTGACGACCGCCGGCATGGCCCACGCGAGCAGGAGGAACGCGAGCGCCAGGCGGCGGCCGCCCCGCTGGGCGTGAATCGCAAGCGCGGCCGTCAGGCCCAGCACGACCTCCAGCGCCACCGACGCGACGGTGAAGATGGCCGTGGCGCGACTGGCGTTCAAGAATCGGGGGTCGACGGCGAGGAACGCGTAGTTGTCGAGGCCGGCGAACCGCGACACCTCGAAGATCGGGATCCGGTGCTGGAGGGAGAGCCAGAGTACCCAGACGCCCGGGTAGACCGTGAGCGCCGCCAGTGCCAGGACGGTCGGCGCCAGGAGCAGCATCCCGCGCCGCCGGTTGGCTGCCTCACGCCGGGTCACCGGATCGCCCCGAGGAAGTAGCTCAGGCGGGCGCGAGCGTCGGCGATCGCCCGCTCGGGCGGCTTCACCCCGACGAGCGCCGCCGAGAACTCGGGTTGGACCGTCGAGGAGATCAGCAGATAGTAGGGCGTCACGGGCCGTGGTCGACCCGCCAGCGCGAACGCGTGTAGTCGCGGCATCTCCGGGTGGGCGCGCACGAGCTCCGGATCGTGGTAGAGGGCCTGGCGCGTCGGGCTGAGCGCGGCCCCGAGCGCGATCGCCCGCTGGGCCGGCTCGCTCGCGAGGTGCCGCGCCAGGGCCACCGCGAGCTCGGGATGGCGGCTCCGGCGGGACACGCCGAGATGCGCGCCGCCGGTCGAGCCCACGCCCCGTTCGCCGCGCGCGCGACCGGGCAGCGACACGACCGCCACCTTCCCGCGTACCGCCGAGTCCGCCGTCTCGAACAGCTCCATCGCGTACGGCCAGTTGCGCAGGAAGATCGCGTGACCATCCCCAAAGGCGCGCCGGCTCAGCTCCTCGTCGGCGGCGGTCGTCCACGCCGGGCTGACACCCGTCTCGATCAGACCGCGGAGGAACCGGAGCGCGTCCGCCGCCCGCGCGGGCTCGGGAAAGACCGAGCCGTCCTCCGCGAGAAGCCGGGCGTCGTTGGCCCAGAGCGCCTCGAGGACGTTGACGACGAGTCCTTCGTACTGCTTGCCCTGCCAGAGGTAGCCGTCGAGCGCGGGATCGCGCTCTGCGATTCGAATGCGGCGGACCTGGTCGACGAGCTCCTCGTACGTCTCGGGCGGTCGAAGGCCGTGCTTGGCCAGGAGATCCGCGCGGTAGTAGAGGAGGCCGACGTTCATGATCCAGGGCAGCGCCCAGACGCGCCCGCCGTACGTCGCCGCCGCCACCGCGCTCGGGAAGTGCGGCGCGAGCTCGTCCGGCCGGAGATGCGTGGTCAGGTCGGTGAGCCACCCGGCGCGGGCGAACTCGGGGACCCAGATGCAATCGAGCATCATGACGTCGAACCCCGGGCTCCGGCCCTCGAGGTTGATGACGTAGAACTGGTGCTGATCGTCCGACGTCCACGGCAGCGCCTCACCCTTGACGCGTATGCCAGGATGCGCCGCCTCGAACGAGCGCAGGAGCGCCGGCAGCGGGTCGGCGCGCCCGAGGATGCGGGCGTACTTGAACACAAGAGTGACGACCTCGCTCTCCGGCGGGCCGCCCGCACAGCCGCCCAGCGCCAGGAGCCAGACGACGAGGAGCGACCGCAAGGGCAGCGGAACGCGCCCGGCGCTCGCTCTCACGATGCGGCCCGCTCACGCGCCAGTAGTCGAGTCAGTCCCCGTAGCGGGATGGCGAGCCACGCGGGCCGGTTGTCCACCTCGTAGCGCACCTCGTACAGCGCTTTGTCGAGCTCGAAGACCGAGAGCGCCCGCGCCACCCCGGCCGCCGCGGCCGGGAGCAGGCGCGCCGGAGCTCTGACGATCTCCCCGAGATATCCCTCGAGGAACGCGGCCGAGGCGCGGCCGACCCAGCGCTCACCGGCGCCCGTCGGCCCGCTGGCCGGCGCCAGCGTCGCGTGGACGGCGTAGTCGAGCGAGCGGAGCATTCCGGCGACGTCCACGAGGGCGGACTGCTTTCGCCGCCGCTCGGCGACGGGCCGCGCGGGCTCGCCCTCGAAATCGAGGACGACGAAGCCCGACTCGGTGCGGAGCGTCTGGCCCAGGTGGTAGTCGCCGTGGACACGGATCTTCATACAGCGCTCGGCGTCGAGCGGCGGGAGATCGCGGACCCTAGAGCGCAGCGCGGCCTCGCCGGCGAGCAGCGTCCGCGCGTCGTCCTCGACCTCGCGGGGGACGGCGGAAAGGCGGGCGCGGACCTTGTCGCACGTGCGGCCGACGTCTGCGACGATGCGCTCGATCCACGCGGTCACATCGTCGGCTGTGATCGGCTCCGGCGCGAAGCCCGGGTCCGCGGCGTCGGAGGCGAGCGCAGCGTGCAAGGCTCCCGTCACGACGCCCAGGCCGGAGAGCTCGCGGAAGACGTGCCCGGACAGCTCGTCGACACGCGCCGGCGGGAGCTGCCGCAGGTGACCGACGAGCCAGCTCCAGCCGTCGCCCTGGTTCGCGACATATCCCTGAAGCAGGCCGAGCGTCGTCACCTCGCCCGCGGCGGGAACGTACTCGATCGCCCCCGCCAGCGGCGGCACGTGGGGAAACCGGGCCCGGAAGGTCAGGAACGCCCCGACTTCGTAGTCCAGGGTGATCCCGGGCTTCACCCGCCGGAGGGCCTTCACGACGAGGCGGTCGCCGTAGACCACCGACGTGTTGGACTGCTCCGCGGTCAGCCGGCGCGGCGTGAGCGAGGCCACGCCCGCGAGCGGCGGGAAGAGCTCGGTGCGGACGAACCGGACGGCGCCCTGGTGAAGAGTCGGCACGGTCACGTTCCGTTCGAACGCGGTCAAGAGCTCGAGGCAGAAGCCGGGGTCGTCGAAGGCGTCGAGGGCGCGGGTCGTGACTCCGTCGAGATCGAGCGTCATCGCGAGCGCGCCCGGCGCCGCGCCCTCGCCCCCCAGAACGAGCGGGACCGCGTACGTCTCGTCCAGGCCCTCGTCGAACGTTACGTCGACCAGCGCGAGCCACGCGCGATCCCCGAGCGCGCCGCAGTCGCGAAGACGGACACCGGTGATCGTCCGCCCCTTGTCGCCGAACCATCGCTGCCGCGGGAGCAGCGGCGCGAGCTGAGCCGACACGGCGCGCCCCAGCGCGGCTTCGACGCGCGCGTGGTCCGCGCCAGGCGCCCGGTCAGATCGCGGTGCCCTCGATGCCATACGGCTCGTCGCCGTCGCCGGGGCGCTCCAGGCGGAACCAGTAGAAACCGTGCGGGCCCAGGCTCAGGAAATAGGGCCCCGGCCGGATCGTCGGGAATACCGTCCCCCCCAGCATCTCGACCGGTGTGACACCGGCGAAGGCCGTGAGGTCGAGCTCCACCGGCTGGGGAGCCGCCGAGAGGTTGGCGACGATCAGCAGCGTCTCGCGCTCGAGCCGGCGAAGGTACGCGAGGACCTTCGAGTTGCGCGGCCGCAGGAACTCGATGCCGCCCCGCCCGAACACGGGCGACGTCCGCCGCGCCGCGAGCAGCCGCCGCATCGTGTTGAGCAGCGACGACGGCTGGCGCGTCTGCGCGGCGACGTTCACGGCCTCGTAGCCGTAGACCGGATCCGTGATGACCGGCAGGTACAGCCGCCCGTGCTCGGCGCTCGAGAATCCAGCGTTCCGGTCGCGCGACCACTGCATCGGCGTGCGCACGCCGTCCCGGTCGCCGAGGTACACGTTGTCGCCCATGCCGATCTCGTCGCCGTAGTAGATGATCGGACTCCCGGGCAGCGTGAGGAGCAGGCAGTTCAGCAGCTCGACGCGGCGGCGGTCGCCGTCCAGGAGCGGCGCCAGGCGCCGGCGGATCCCGAGGTTGAGCTTCATGTCGCGGTCGTGCGCGTAGGCGAAGTACATGAACGCCCGTTCCTCGTTCGTCACCATTTCCAGAGTCAGCTCGTCGTGGTTGCGCAGGAAGAGGCCCCACTGGCAGGTGGGCGGGATCTTCGGCGTGTGCGTGAAGATGTCGGTGATCGGGCGGGTGTCCTCGAGCCGGAGTCCGAGGTAGAGGCGCGGCATGAGCGGGAAGTGGAACGCCATGTGGAACTCGTCACCGTCGCCGAAGTAGTGGCGGACATCCTCGGGCCACTGGTTCGCCTCCGCGAGCAGGACGCGGTCGCCGCCGTACTCGCGGTCGATCACCGCGCGGAACTCCTTGAGGATCGCGTGCGTCTCGGGCAGGTTCTCGCAGCTGGTGCCCTCGCGCTCGACGAGGTACGGCACCGCGTCGCAGCGGAACCCGTCGAGGCCCCGGTCGAGCCAGAAACGCATCACGTCGAGCATGGATCGACGGACCGCCGGGTTGTCGTAGTTGAGATCGGGCTGGTGGCTGAAGAACCGGTGCCAGTAGTACGCGTTGCGCACCGGGTCCAGGGTCCAGTTCGACTTTTCGGTGTCCACGAAGATGACGCGCGCGTCCTTGAAGCGGCGATCGGACGGGTTCCAGACGTAGTAGTCGGCATAGGGTGATGCCGGATCCGACCGCGAGGCCTGGAACCACGGGTGCTGGTCCGAGGTGTGATTCATCACGAGATCGGCGATGACGCGCAGGTCGCGGGCGTGGGCGGCGTCGAGGAACTTCTGGAAGTCCTCCACCGTCCCGTATGAGGGGTGGATGCCGTAGAAGTCCGCGATGTCGTAGCCGTCGTCCCGGAGCGGCGAGGAATACATCGGCAGGATCCACAGGCAGTCGACCCCGAGCTCCTGGAAATAGTCGAGGCGCTCGGTGAGCCCCGCGAAGTCGCCGACACCGTCGCCGTTGGCGTCCATGAACGCCTTGACGTGGACCTCGTAAAACACGGCGTCCTTGTACCAGTCCCGGGCGGCGTTGCGCGTCATCCCCAGCGCTCCACCAGGTAGCGCTTCTGCCGTTCGAACGCGGCGGCGACCGCGTCGAGGGCGGCCTCGGCCGCCGCCGCGTCGTGCGCGCGCGTCGCCAGCACGAAGGCCGCGGTGCGGCCGAGGTAGAGCGGGACGAACGAGCGCAGCAGGTGGTCGTGGTACACGACGTGATGATGGTGACCCAGCGCGAAGTCGTAGACCGCGCGCGCCCAGAGCTCGTCCGGAAAGCGGAACCTCGCGAGGTCGTCCGTCTCCAGGCTCAGCACGTCGCCCCACGTCTCCGGTGTCAGCACGTGCTCCCAGATCGTGCCGAGGTCACTCAGACCCCGCCGGAACGCCCCGACCATCCGTTCGACGTCGATCCTCACGGGCTCGCCCGTCGGGGTCGCCGGCGCGCCTTCCGTCGGGACCGGCGCGCTGGTCACGGTCGGGAGCCACAGGTCTTCGTAGCTGTCCATCACGGTGAAGACCGCCCCCAGGGTCTGCGCCACCATCGTGGGCAGATCGGTGGTGCGCGTCTTCGATTCCACCCGCCACTGGCCGAGCCGCGCCTCGTGGACCGCGAAGCCCTCGGCGATCGCGGTGCCCTCGATCCAGAGATCGGTCATGGCCCGGCCCGGCGGCGGCCAGCGCTGGTCGGCCGCGAGGCGATCCAGGAACGGTGCCGATAGCGCCCGCGCGCCCGCGAGCGGCTGATGCATCCGCCGGCCGTACAGCGCGTTGACGAGAGGCGCCAGCACGAGGTTCGTGATCGTGCCGTCGTAGCGATGGCGCGCGTGCACGGGCATCACGAGGTCGGCGCCGCGCTCCAGCACGGGACGAAGGAGGCGCTCGAGCCACTCGGCGTCGATCGACGTGATGTCGGCCTCGAGAACCACGAGCGCGCGGGCCCCGAGCCGCCGCGCGACGTCGACCGACAGCCGGAGCGCGGCGCCGCGGCCGGGCACGCCGTGGAACGGCACGGTGGCGAGCTGCGCCGGGGGCGCCGCGTGGGTCGCGCGGACGAGCGGGAGCCCGGCATCCGCAAATCGGTCCACGGTGGCGTCCGACGAGCCGGCGTCGGCGTTGATCAGCACCGCTGAGACATCCGCGAAGTGCTTCTCGAGGCCCGCGCGGATGGCTTCGAGAACCAGGGAGACCGTCGCGACGTTGTTGTAGGTCGGCACGCTCACGGCGAGCTCCGCGGGCGCCAGACCTTCGAGCTGTCGGTCGACGTCGGGCGGCAGCGTCGAGGCGGCGGTGGAGCTCATCGGGGCAGATGGACCGCGAGCGCCAGATCATCCAGGAGCTCGCGCGTGATCAGGAAGGAGCGGCGAACGTGCTCGCGCCCCGCGGCCCCCATCCGTGGAATCAGCTCCGGATTGTTCAGGAGATGGCGGATCCGGAAGGCGGCCCCCTCCACCGAGTGGACGGTGTATCCGTTCACGTTCGGGATGATCTGCTGCGCGAGTCCGCCCGCGTAGCCGCCGACCACGGGCTTACCCTTCCACATCGCCTCCGCTGGTCCGAGATCGAACCCGGCGCGGACCGATTTCTGCAGCACGATCGTGGCGGCGCGCTGGAGCGCGTTGATCTGGCGGTGCGCCTCGGCCGGGAGCTCGAGCACGACGACGTCGGGGTCGTCGTGGGCGACTTCCCGGAGTTGCGACAGGAGCTCGAGCCGCTCCGGCTCGCCGTCGTCGGTTCCCACCAGCACGAGGCGCACGTCGTGATGCTTCTCGACGAGCCGGTACGCGTTCACGACGCCGAGCGGGTCGTGCGCCCGCGACAACGGACCGATCTGCACGAGCAGCGGCTTGTCGCGGGCAATCCCCAGCCCGGCGAGGATCTCGGTGACCTCGCGCGCCGGGAGGTCGCGGTTGCGCTCCGAGAGCGGGTCGATCGACGGCGGAATGACGTACATCGGGATCCCGAGCCGGCCCTCGAACCCGGGCAGCGCGAAGACGGCGGCGTCGTACTGGTCGGCGAACTGCCGGAAGAAGGACCAGGTGCTGGCCTGGGCCGTCGAGCAGTCGAAGTGACACCGCCAGACCCACCGGCCCGCCGTCCGGGCGCTCACGAGGCTGGCCGGCTGACTGTCGTGTACGAAGGTCAGGTCCGCGTCGAGATCGAGCTTCTTGCCGTTGAGGCGGTTCATGTCGGCCCAACGCGCGAGCCCCTCCTCGCTGAGCACACGCTCGACCCCCTCGAGCGCGGCCTGGAGCGTGCGCGCCGTCGCGTAGTACGCGGAGTCGCCGCCCGTGATCTCCCACCGCGCGTCGATGCCCAACTCGCTCAGGAGCGGCACCACGGCGCGCAGGGTCTCGGCGACGCCCCCGCCGAGACGTCCGCCGGTCACGTGGAGAAACCGCCGGCCCTTGACTTGCTCGGCGAGCTTCAGGATGAAGTCCACCGCGCCCGGCCCGGCGAACGGGCGGTAGTCGTCGATCCGGCTCATCCGCGCCCCTCCTCGAGCGCCTCGTCGACAAAACCGAGGAGTCGTCCGCGGACCCGCTCGAGCGTCGTCAGATACGGATCGATCCGGTCGAACCGCTCGGCGAGCGCCGGTAAGTCCAGCGCGTCCCGCAGCCACGCCGCGAACGGTTCGGCGCGGCGCTCGCGCACCCGGGTCTCGACGGTATGAAGATAGATCGCGCTCTCGTCGACGCTCGCGAGCCCGGCGCGGAACTCGACGAGCGTGGCGGCGGTGAGTCCGAGCGGCACGTCGACGATGTGCGACCGCTGGAAGTGGAACGCCCGGTCGAACTCGACGCGGCCCTCGGCCTCCCGCCCGCGGAGATGATCCTGGACGATCGTGACGAGGTGCTCGCGCAGGGCCTCGAGGTCCGGGAACGCGAACGGATCGACGACGGCGAGGCGCTCGGCGAGGGCACGATCGCCGACCTCGAGGGCGGCCCACCGCGCGAAGTCGTTGCCGTAGGCGGTGGTGAAAGGTCGGTGCCGGAGAAAGTAGCCGAACGTGTGGAAGAAGATCGAGGCCGCCGGCACCTCCGCGAGCCGGCGCATGAGCTCGCGCTCGTCGAGCGCGTGAACGTCGAGCGTCTGGCGCAGCTCGACGCAGCCCGCGAAGCGAAAGGGGTGCGCGGCCGTGCGCATACGTCGTCCGGTCAGGAGGCCATCGTGGAAGCCATCCGGCGCAGCAGCGCTTGGAAGTCCCGGACGCCGCGCACGCGGTACTCGGCGGCGGTCGGCTTCGTGCCGACGCAGATCGTGACCCCCCGCCCGCGCAGCGCGAGGAAGGCCGACTCGTCCGTCGTGTCGTCGCCGGCGTACAGGACGACCGCGCGCCGCGCGGGCAGCGTGCGCTTCATGTGGCTCGCGATCCAGCACGCCGCCCGGCCCTTGTTCCACCCGACCCGCGGCACGAAGTCGAACACCGCGTGGCCGGGGACGAGGGTCAGGCCGCCACGGCGCACGATCCGCTCCGCGACCTCCCGCACGTCGAGCCGACGTCCCGGCGACACCCGACGGTAGTGCAGGCTCACCGCCAGGCCCTTCCACTCGAGCCGCGGTGGGCGCGCGGGTGGCGGAAGTGGAGGTCGCGCCCGGCGATCTCGAGCCCGTGACAGCCGCCGTAGACCACGTCCTCGAGCGCGACCCGCGCGCGCAGATCCGCCAGCCCGCGGCCGGACAGGATCGCCAGGCGCGTCCGCTCGCACCCGGCGAGGCGGGCAAGCGTGCCGCGCACGGACGGCGCCAGGGTCGCGGCGCCCGGCGAGGCGACCAGGGGCGTCAAGGTACCGTCGTAGTCGAGGATCGCCACGAGGCTAGCGCCGTCTCCTAGCTCCCGGTCGAGACGGTCAAAGAGGCGCATCGGGAGACTCAGGACGGCCGGCCGCCGGCCGTCCCGACGGGAATCCTCGCCAGCTCGCTCAGCAGCATCCCGGCCCAGCGGTAGATATTGTGGTCGTTGACCGAGTGACGCATCCGGACCATCCGCGCGCGCCGCTCCTCCGGCGGCATCTCGAGCGCGGTGCGGATCGCCTCCGACATGCCGGTGAGGTCGTACGGGTTCACGATCAGCGCGTCCCGCAGCTCGTGGGAGGCGCCGGCGAACCGGCTCAGAATGAGCGCGCCGTCCTCGTCGTCACGCACCGAGACGAACTCCTTGGCCACCAGGTTCATCCCGTCGTGGAGCGAGGTCACCATGCAGAAGTCGGCGTGGCGATAGTAGGCCCAGATGTCGCGGTGCTCATGGTGAGCCTTGAGATAGAGCACAGGCCGCCACGTCTTCGTCTGGAACATCTGGTTGAGCTCCCGGACCTTTTCCTCCACCTC
>WNFA01004915.1_pt1 | contig 14633 bp, 12 predicted proteins | sample 5400481 | NCBI WGS metagenome assembly WNFA01 (sample SAMN13153340, study PRJNA577476) | soil metagenome | isolation source: 120 cm saprolite under Douglas fir tree site 2 hole 1 replicate 2 | place: USA:California | collected 2015-04-18 | reverse complement strand
GCATCGAATTGAAACCGAAGGGGCCTTTTCCCACCCAGCCAGCCCGTGCTTAGCTTTAGCTATTGCTCCAAAACCTACTCCTAAGGAGAACATGCATGAAGCGCCTCGCACTTCTACTTCTTCTTTCAGGCTGGGTGGTGCCTCTCGCGTCCGCTCAGGATCACGTACAACTCGGCGCCTACGTTGATTACTTCCGCGTTTCTCAAACCAAGTCGAATTTCGCCGGGCTCGGCGGCCGGCTTGGCTACAAAGCTCTTCCGTTCGTCATGATGGAGGGAGAGATCAATTACGATTTCGAGCAAGCCTTCACAGAAGGGTTTACAAATCCTACGACCGGCACAGTGACCCTACAGCGCTCCAACCTTCGTGTTCTCCACGGACTTTTTGGACCAAAGATCGTCGCCGGTCACGGTTCGCTTCGACCTTTTCTTACTATCAAGGGCGGCTTCGTTGATTTCCGGCTTGATCCGCGTCCCGCAACTTTCGCGACCTTCACCAGTTCTGTCCAAAACCTCCGCGGCCAAAACGTCATCGGCGCGCTCTACCCCGGTGGAGGTCTTGAAGGCCATCTCGGCCCCGTCGGTTTGCGCCTCGACGTTGGCGATGAGATCTACTTCAACGGCGGCACGCACCACAACGTACGCGTGGCCTTTGGCCCTTTCATCAGCTTTTAGCAGGGTGCTGAAAAACTCTTGGACGTGTCATTCCGAGGGCGGGGTTGTCCGAGGAATCTGCTTTTTCCTGGCTTTTTGCGAAAAGCAGATTCCTCGCTTCGCTCGGAATGACAATGAGCGCTACTTTTTCAGCACCTTCTAGGATTTGAAAAAGCAGGCTGCGAAGAAAAAAGAACGGGCCGAGCATTCACTCGCTCGGCCCGCTTCGTTCTGCACTGCTTTCTTCTAACTTCTTCCTTCAAACGGCTGACGTCTGTTCTTTACGCCCCAACTTCCTTCAAATCTTGTTTCGCCTGTCTTTCCGCGTTCTTGGCCTCCGCTTTGGCATTGGCATCCGGTTTCAGCGCGCGAATGGCCTTCACCAGGCTCATGGCCTTGTCGCCGGCGTTGCCTTTGCACGAAGACATATCCGCGCTCGTCTGCACTCCGGTCAGGTCGGACTTCAGGCAATTGAAGTCCACGCCGAGATTGTGGCTCACGTGCAAAGCCGCCACGCACTCATCCAGCGCCTTAAAGGTATCGCACGCAACCTTCAAGTCCGTGTTCGCCGGCAGCAGGTGTGCCGCCTGGAACTTGGCCGTCAGCTTCTTGTCCTGTTCGCTTTTCGCCTCGAGCTGATCGCTCGCCGGCTTAGGATCCTTCTTTACCCACTTGATGGGATTCAGCGTATGCGATGTCTTGGTATTTTCCGACGCCGACGCGGCTCCTGCGCCCGCGCCTGCGGGTCCTTGTGCTGCAGCTCTCCCCGCGCAGAGCGAGACACTCATCGCCGCCATTGCCACAACCATTAACGTCTTTTTCATGTTTTACCCCTTCGAGAGCAGTCCTTTGCTCTCGCCCCTCAGTAGGCCACGCTTTCTCTTCGCATCGAGCGGTTTCACGGGCGGTACTCCCCCAATTCGTCAGCCTGTCCTTTGGGACAGGATGCTCATTTTCAGAAAGGCGAAGAGAATGAGCTTTGCGAGCCGACGGGCACCTCGCATCGACCGACTGCCGCGTCTTCAGTTTTTTTGCGGCCGCCCTGTTGTTGCCCTGGGCCATTTATGAAATGCTTTTGCGGGAACAGGTCGCGATTTATATCTATCGCATGAGGTGATCCATGGCGTGCAACCCGGAAGCACTGAAGCAAGTTCCGCTCTTTGCCTTGCTCGACGAAGATGAAGCCGCCGTTCTGGCCGGACAAGTTGAGCTCAAGAAGTTCGCTCCGCGCCAGCGCATCTACAAGATCGGCGACCCCGGCGGACGAGCCTACGTGATTGTGTCCGGAACCGTCCGTGTCACCACCGTCGACCAGGACCATCAGGAAGTTATTGTCGACGAGCCCGCGCAAGGCGAATTTTTCGGCTTCGCCTCCATGCTCGAGCAGACTCCCCATCAAACTAACGCCGTCGCCCTCTCGGAAACGGAGTGCATCGAAGTCGACCGCCGCGACATCACCGTGCTCCTCGAGCGCAAGCCCCATGCCGGCATGGACATGCTCACGGTCCTCGGCCGGCAGTTCCACGCCTCTCAGCAGCTTGTCCGTGTTCGCGCCAGCCGCAATCCCAACGAATTGATCGAGAAGGAAGCCACTCTTGGCGAGCGCCTCGCCGACACCGTCGCCGGCTTCGGCGGCTCCTGGACGTTCATCACCATCTTCGCCGTTGCCATCGTCATCTATGCAACCATCAACGCGTTCCTGGGCCGCTCCGCTTGGGATCCTTATCCATTCATTCTGCTCAATCTCTTCCTCTCCATGCTCGCTGCTATCCAGGCGCCGGTCATCATGATGAGCCAGAATCGGCAGGACACTAAGGACCGTCTGCGCGGCGAGCTCGACTTCGAAGTCAACCGCCGCGCCGAATCTGAAATCCAGGGCCTCGCCCGCAAACTCAATCTTCTCGGGGACAAAATCGGCGACGTGGAAGACCTGCTCCGCGAAAAACTGTAACCGTCTCGCCGGATTGGAACCTTCCCGAGGCAGTCAAAACGGGAAGCCTGCAAGTCCGAAAGCGCCAGGTCTTTCGAGTTACTGGTACTTGGCGACGATCTCGCAGTTCTCAATCCGCAAATCCGAAATTCCCGCGGGCAGCTTCAGCTTATCGCGATTTTCCGGCGAGTCCATCATGCGGCGGACCGCCGCCTCGAGCGTCGACTGCGGAATCGGGAGCGACCCAAGCTGTCCGCTCACCGGTTCAAACCTCAGATACCCGTTCTCCGCGCCCAGCCGGCCTTCCAGTTGTAGCGTCATATCTTTTCCGTGGACATCGAACACCACGTACGCGCGCACGCGGTCCTCGATGAGCTGGACTTTCACGTCCCTGACGTTCGAGCGCATCTGCTCGACGTCTTCGGCACTGGGGGCCGCGGCACCCGGATTGCCGAGAGGCGCTGCGCTCGAAGCCCCGGCTGGCGCAGCGCTTCCTGTTTTGTTCCTTTCTCCACTGAGTACCGTGCCCCCGGAAAGAGCCAGGTGCGAGGCGAGATACGAGTTCAGTTCGGTCTCGTCCATGCGAAGTGTCGCGGACTGTCCCCGCGCGACAGCCTGCTGGACTTCCTGGAACTTTTCCTCGACGCGGGCGGCAGCCTGGGGGCTGGTATCCACGCGCGGCGGCGGAGCCTTGTGCAACACGAGCAGCAGGATGAACAGCGCGCAGGCGTATATGGTCCAGCGCACAATCCGGAAAACCCGGCGCATGGGATTCCGCTTCGCCGCACTGGTGTCGGCCACTGGCTCCCAGCCGGAAGGGTTCGTAATGCCTGCCATAAATCACCCCTTACAAACGCAAAGGCGCAGATTGCCATGTGACCTTCCAAACCTAGCCCGCACCATTCTCTGGGGCAAGAGAACCACCGCCCGGCGCTACCTACTCGCCACCTGACCGGAAGTTTCGCTCGGCGGTCCCGGCAAGAAGGGGAATTCAGAAACAATTCTCCGGCGGCGCCGTCTACAATGGAAGCCACATCATTCCGGGAGCATCCGAGATGCGCAAAGTCTGTCTGTTTGTACTGGCCGGGTTGTTGGCAGGCGCCGTGTTGCTGTACACAAGCCGCAGCCAGACGCCGCCAACGGCTCCGCCTGCAGGACCGCAGTTCACCGCCGATGGAAAGCTGGTGCGCCCGGAAGGCTATCGCCGCTGGGTGTACGTCTCGTCGGGGTTTGGAATGAGCTACAGCGCCAATGCGGCAAACAATGGAGACCCGGCGTTCACAAACGGCTTCGTGAACCCCGCATCGTACGAGTACTTCCTGGCGAATGGAAAGTGGCCGGACAAGACGGTTTTCGTGCTCGAAGAATATGGGTCCACGTCGCGGGGGTCGATCAATCAGCACGGAAGCTATCAGGACAAGTTCCTTGGGCTGGCCGTGGAAGTGAAAGACGAAGCTCGCTTTCCGGACAAGTGGGCGTATTACGGATTCGATTCCACCAAAAAGGAATCGAGCGCAATCACGCCGGGAAAGAACGCCTGCTGGAAATGCCATGAGGAAAACGCTGCGGTCGAGCATTCATTCGTGCAGTTCTATCCCGAGCTCCTGAAAGTGGCGCGCGAAAAAGGAACGATCAAATCCACGGTTCATCTGGAAGAGAAAAAATAGGAAGTGTGCTGCATTCCCGGAGCGGAAACGGCGACATCGTCAACATTAATTTGCTCGCCCCCTGATGTAATCATTGAGCATGGCTGCTTGCCGGAATCCCCTCGCTGGGCCAAACTCGTAAACGATTCTTGCATCCATCTATCCGACAAAGCGCTCACTGAGGAGGCCGCCATGTCCCGCGCACGCGCATTGTTCTATGTCTTGCCGCTCCTGCTTCCCCTCTCGGCGGGAGCGCAGGAGGCGCGCCCCCGCCCGCGGATCGGCGTAGCACTCGAGGGCGGCGGCGCTCTCGGTCTTGCGCACATTGGGGTCCTCGAGTGGTTTGAGGAGCACCACATTCCCGTGGATTACGTGGCAGGAACAAGCATGGGAGGATTGCTCGGAGGATTTTACGCGGCGGGGCAAAGTCCCAAGGATATGGAACAATTAATTGCGGGAGTGGATTGGAAAGCAGTTATCGGGGACAAGACGCCGTACGAGGAGCTTTCTTTTCGCAGAAAAGAAGACCAACGCGCACTTCCAAATTCGTTTTTGCTTGGATTACGAAATGGTGTTTCTCTGCCGGCGGGATTGAACGCGGGACACCAGCTCAGCCTACTGATTGACAAAGAGACGCTCCCCTATTACGAAATGAAATCGTTTGACGAGCTGCCGGTGCCGTTCCGGTGTGTGGCGACGGATTTGGTTACGGGGAAACCGTCGGTGTTCAAGGACGGCTCGCTGGGAGAAGCGCTGCGGGCGACGCTGTCCATTCCGGGCGTTTTCAGGCCGATACAGAACGGTGAAAAGGTATACGTCGACGGCGGGCTGGTGAACAACCTGCCGAGCGACGTGGTACGCGAGATGGGCGCGGACATCGTGATCGCGGTGCATCTCGAGAGAACGCCGGTCGAGGCGAAAGATATCCATTCGCTTTTTGGCGTGCTGGGACAATCGGTGCGCGTGGTGATTGCCGAAAACGAATTGCGCGGGCTGGCGCAGGCCGACGCGGTCGTTACCGTGGACATGAAAGGATTCGAGTCCATCGATTACAAGGCTAACAAATCCATTGTGCGGAAAGGCTACGAAGCGGCCGCAGGAAAAGAGCGCCTGCTGCAAAATTTCGCGCTGGGCGAGGCCGCGTGGGCGGAGTATCTGCGCGAACGAGATGGCCGGAAGAGGACGGTACCAGGCGCTCCGGAATTTGTAAAGGTGGAGGGAACGAACCCTGAGGCGGCGCGAAACCTTGAGAAATTTCTGCAGCCGCTGACGGGAAAGCCAATCAACTCCGCGAGGGTGGATAACTACCTGACACGGCTGACGGGAATCGGGAAATTCGACAGCGCAGGTTACCGCCTGACGCGACAGGAAGGAAGAGAGGGCCTGCTGGTAAGAGTTCACGAGATGGGATACGCGCCGCCGATGATTCAGCCGGCATTCGAGATGGACGGATCGGAGAGCGGGGACGTGGACTTTACAATCGGGGCGCGATTGACGTTCATGGACGTGGCGGGGTACCGCTCGGAGTGGCGGACGGATTTTCAGTTTGGAAATACTTATGGGGTGCAGAGCGAGCTTTACCGGCCGTTCACGGCGTCGAGCAAGTGGTTCTTCGCGCCGCACGCCGATGCGAGCGACACGGCATTCAAATTCGTGACGAAAAACGATCCGGTGGCGGACTTTCGGTTTTACCGGGAAGACATCGGCGGGGATCTGGGGTATGGGTTCAACCGGTTCAGCGAATTGCGAGTGGGCTACCAAATGGGATACCTGAGCACGAGGCTGCGGCTGGGCGCGCCGGGAATAGCATCGGTGAAAGGACGAGTGGGTGCGGCGCGGCTGCGCTATCTCCTGGATCATACGGATGATCCCGTGATTCCACGCCGTGGATTCAGCATGGAAACAAATTTTCGATGGTTCGATACGAGCCCTGGCGCCGCGGAAGGCTTTCCTTCGCTTCAAGAACAGCTGAATTATTTTCAGCCAGTTTCGAAAGAGGCTTCGATCTTTTTTGAGGCGGAGGGTGGATCGACGTTTCGATTCAGCCAAACGGGGCTGCCGCAATTTTACCTGGGCGGGCCCTTGCGGTTGAGCGCCTACGGGCAGAACGAGCTGTTCGGCAATCAGTACTACCTCTACCGCGCGGGATACCTGCACGATTTGATTACGCTGCCGCCGTTTGTGGGGAAGAAAGTGTACGCGATTGGCTCGTACGAATTCGGCAAGATGTACGGGGCAGCCAATTCGAGCAAGTTTCCGAACGATTTTGCGGCGGGTGTGCTTGCCGAAACGGCGTTTGGGCCGTTTTTCATCGGGGGAAGCGTGGGAGACTCCGGCCACCACAAGTGGTTTTTCCAGCTGGGACGTGTGTTCTGAGACGAGTCCAGTGGAGTGTGATGGTACCCTCCCGTTCCCAGATCGAAGAGGCGGCAGCTCCACGGCCTCGGAGGCCGCTGGCCCTTCGAATCGTGATTTGGCTACAATTCAGTCCCTCATGCTAGAGGGGGCGAACACAAGCGCGCTTCTCTTGGCTCAAGCGGTGGATTCTCTCTCGCGCTCGGATCTGCGCTGGGAACTCGCCAACATTGCGGCCGCCGTCACCCTTCTGTCCATCGCTCTCGCCGCAATCGCCCTTTTCTTCTTTCGCCGCAGGACGCACGACCTGACGCTGATTTACTTTGGCGTGTTGTGCATTCTCTATGCCGTCAGGCTGTTGGCTTCTCGCCCGTCCTTTCGCTCTCTCTTCGACGAGTCGCGAATGTTTTGGGACTACGTCAATTGGGTCATCACGTGCACCATCATTCTTCCCCTCGGCCTTTTCCTTTACCAACTAGCCGACGAACACCTCAGAAACTTCTTACGCTGGCTTCTGGCCGCACAAACGGTCTTCGCGATTTTTGGAATCCTCGCCGCCGCGCTTGGAGTCAGTCTGGATAAGCTCTTCTTCGCGAATAACTTCGTGGTGCTCGGCACGCTCGCGGCCACCGCGCTAGTCCTAGTCACTAATAAATGGCGCCTAAGCCACGAATCCCGCGTCTTTATCGCCGGCTCTCTCGTTTGGATGCTGTTCGTCGTGCACGCGAATCTCTTGGGCCTCAAGATCCTGACTGGGCAAAACGTGGAGTTTCTTGGTTTCCTGGTCTTTGTTGCGTGTCTGGGATATGTCTCCGCGTACCGTACTTTCGCGAACGAAGAACGACTCCTTGCTATCAATAAGGAGTTGGAAATAGCCCGCCGGATTCAGTCCTCCACGCTTCCGCAAAGCGTTCCCACCCTCAAGGGACTCGAAATTGCTGCGCGCTACGTCCCCATGAGTGCCGTGGCCGGCGATTTCTACGATTTCCTCAGCGTCGATGAAAAGCGCGTCGGCATCCTAGTCGCCGATGTCACCGGACACGGCGTGCCCGCCGCGCTGATCGCCTCCATGCTCAAGGTCGCTTTCGCGGGCCAAGCGGCTCACGCCCACGATCCCGCACGCGTTCTCGCCGGCTTGAACCGCTCTCTCTGCGGCAAGTTCGAAGAGCACTTCGTCACCGCCGCTTATCTCTTTGTGGATTTGGAGAAGAGCCTGCTGCGCTACTCCGCTGCAGGCCACCCGCCGCTCATGCTGGCCTCGCGCGCCGCAGGGAAGGTGCGGGAAATCGAAGAGAACGGCGTGATGCTCGGCATGTTTCCCGAAGCAGCTTACTCCTCCATGGAAATCCGAGTTGGTCCCGGAGATCGCTGTCTGCTCTACACGGACGGCGTCCTCGAAGCAAAGAACGCGGCGCAGGAAGAATTCGGCAAGCCGCGCTGCAAAGAATTCCTGGAAACGCAGCGCGATATTCCTGCCGCTCGTTTCGCCAACGCCCTCATCGACAGCATCGCCCGTTTTTCCGGCCACAACTCCGGCCGCGCGCAGGAGGACGACATTACCCTCCTCGTCCTCGACTTCCAAGAAGACACTCCGTGAGCAGACCGCCCAACGCATCGGTGCCGGCGAGTCCCACAAAGCTACCGCCCCGACCCTTCGACCTCAGAGCAAGCGGGCGGCGCTACGAAACGAAGTTGGAAGCGAGGAAAAGATTGTTGAGGGACTCGGAGAGGTTTGGGTGGGAGAAAACTGCATCGCGTAGAGTGGTGTACGGGAGCTTGCCCATCATAGCTAGCTGAAGCATAGACATCACTTCGCCGCCTTCGAGGCCGAGGACAGCCGCACCGAGGATTTGTGCGCTTTCGGCGTCGACGATGGCTTTCATAAACCCGCGGGATTCGTCGACTTCGAGTGCACGGGCGACGTGGGACATCGGCATTTTGGCGATGCGGATTTTGCGATTCTGCGCGCGGGCTTGGGATTCGGTCAGGCCGACGCGGCCGAGCTGGGGATCGATGAAGAGCGTGTAGGGCACCGGGCGGCCGTCCGTGCTGGCGCTGCCTTTTTCAATGAGATTGGTGCGGATGACGCGGAAGTCGTCGTAAGAAATGTGAGTGAAGGCCGGGCCGCCCTTGATATCGCCCAGCGCGTAGATGCCTGCGACGCTGGTTTCCAACTTTGAATTGACTTGAATGTAGCCGCGCTTGTCGGTGGCGACGCCGGCGGCGGCGAGGTTCAGCGTGTCCGTGTTAGGGATGCGGCCTGTGGCGACGAGAAGATGAGAGCCGGTGAGAATACGGTTTTCGCCGGCTGCGGTGACGGCGAGCTTGATTTGCGGGCCTTCCTTGGCGACGCGCTGCGCTTGAGCATTCAGCAAAATCTCGACGCCGTCCTGTTGCAGAACGTTAAGGACTTCCGCGGCAACGTCGGCGTCTTCGCCGCCGAGCAATTGAGCAACGCGCTGGACGATGGTTACGCGGCTGCCAAAGCGCCGGAAAAGCTGTCCGAACTCGAGGCCGATGTAGCCGCCGCCAAGGACCAGCAGATGCTCGGGCACAGTATCGAGCTCCATGATGGACGTGCTGTTGAGAAACGGGACGCTTTGCGCGCCTTCGAGCCTGGGTGCTGATGGGCGGCACCCTGCGTTGATGAAAAATTTGTCGGCGGTGAGGGTGCGGCGGGAGCCGTCTTTGAGGAGAACCTGGACGGACTTGGGGCTGGTGAAGCTGGCATCGCCAAAGATGAGGTCGAGATTGGGCGTTTTTTCGATGCGGGCCTGACTGCCGCTGTTGAAACTGGCGACGATGGCGCGTTTGCGCTCGCGAACGCGTGACATGTCGATGGTGATATTGCCGGTGTGGACGCCGTAGTCGGCGGCGCGGCGGGCGAGATAGGCGACGCGACCGCTGGCGACCATGGTCTTGGTTGGCGTGCAGCCTTCGTTGACGCAGGTGCCGCCGATGTGCTCGCGCTCGATGATCGCGGTGCGGAGGTCGGCCTTGGCGAGGGCCTGACAGAGCGGCGTGCCAGCTTGGCCGGAACCAATGACAATGGCTTGATACTGGTCGGAGGCGCTCACAAGAGTCTCCTTGCATGTGGATGGATGGAATACGACGCTTGGGAATTGGATGCGCGAGACGCGGTTTAGAAACGGGAAACGAGGAAAAGACCGCCGCCAATGGCGATGGCGTCTTCGAGCAGGGCGATGACGAAATCGGGGACGCCGAGCGCCTTCACCAGGCCGGTTCGCCATTGATAGCCCGCGTAGGCTCCGGCAATGCCCCCGGCAGCGCCGAGGAGTGCGCCAAAGCCGAGAGACTGGCCGGCGGAGACGGAAACGGCAGCGCCGGAGAGAGCCCCGCAGACGATGCGGGCGATCAGGCCAACCGGCTTCGTGCGGCTGGGCGTTTTGGGGAGCTTATCCGTGATGAGTTCGACGACGGCAAGCACCGTGAAGATGGCGACGGCGGCAGTGGACCCCATGAAAGCCAAGGGGGAGCTGGCAAGATTGAGCCAGTTGCGGTGCGCGGCCCAGGCGGCAACGGCGGGGGCGGTCAAGGAGCGCATGCCGGAAACGATGCCGATAGCGAAAGCGAGAAAGAGAACGTAAGAGATGCTCATGGCGAGAGAGATGTACCCCTGATGACGGCGGAGTGTCAAGAATTTAAGTAGCACAGGCACTCCTGCCTGTGCGCCTTTTCTTCCACCTGTCTGCGCCTCGAAAAACCCCGCACAGCCAAGAGTGGCTGTGCTACCCTGCCCGAAACAGACAACGCCGCAGATTCACGCAATGAGCTATTACGAACGGAACCTTCCTCACTGGCATCCTCAAGGAACAGCAATTTTTCTTACCTGGCGTTTGCATGGTTCGTTGCCAGTTGCAATCGTCCGCGCGACGCGATCTCACAAACATACTTCAGGGCAGCAGTTTGTCGATTTCGATCGGCATCTGGATCGCGCACGGTTCGGTCCGCTTTGGCTGAAGAATCCGACGATTGCAGATTCCGTTGTGAGCACTCTGCGCCGAGGTCAAAACGAACTTAACCAATATGTTCTGCGCGCGTATGTGGTCATGGCGAACCACATCCATGTTCTGCTTGAGCCACGAATCGCAGTGGCTCGGATTACGCGTGGAATTAAAGGCGTCACATCGCGAAGCGCAAACCGGATTCTGGGACGAACAGGCAAACCGTTCTGGCAAGACGAATCTTTCGATCATTGGGCAAGAGATTCTGCTGAAGAAGAACGTATTCGCATGTATATCGAACGGAACCCCGTAAAAGCCGGGCTCGTGGCAAATGCGGAAAAGTGGCCCTGGTCGAGCGCGTACCAGTAGCACAGGCACTCCTGCCTGTGCGCTTTTTCTTCCTTTCTATCTTGACTTTCGCTTTTTGTTCGCCTATAGTGCGGGGCGGTAGAGGAAACGGGAAACGGGTGGCGCGCCGGCTCCATTGCCGTCAAGGCTCTCACGAGCCGGCCGCCGCCCGTTGAATCTACCGCAGAGCCCGCTTCCCTGCGTTGACCGCTGTGCGGTCACAATCAATAGGAGCCGTCATGCCAGCTTGTGTCGAAAACGTATTCTCCACACCCGCCATTGAGGCAATGCAGGAGCGCCAGGCAACCGCGGAAGAGAAAAACCGCGGGGCTGAGGCCCCGCGCTATAGGGACGCAGAGGAAACTGTAACGCAGAGCGATAGTCCAGCGGCACCTTCTGAAACGCCACAGGCAGAAACGGCGGCGGAGAAAAATCCGTGGTCTGCGTGGGCCTGGCTGGGGATGTGCAAAAAAACCGACCGCAAAATTCCGAACATCGTGCATGTGGACGTGGACGCGTTTTTTGCGTCGGTGGAGCAGGTGCTGAACGCGAAGCTGCGCGGAAAGCCGGTGCTGGTGGGGCGCGGGGTGGTGGCGTCGGCGAGCTACGAAGCGAAGATGCACGGCGTGAAGACGGCGATGACGTTTCGCGAAGCGCTGCGCATCTGCCCGAAGGCGGTGGTGGTGCCGGGGCAGTACGAGCACTACGCGGATTTTGCGGAGCGCGTGCGGCGGATCCTGGAGACGTTCACGCCGGCGGTGGAGACGGCGGCGCTGGACGATTTTTATCTGGATTTTGCGGGGACGGAGCGGCTGTATCCGGATTATCGCGGGACGCTGCTGCGATTGCAGATGGAAATTTTCAAGAAGACGGGACTGGGCGTTTCCATCGGCGCGGCGCGGACGAAAGTGGTGGCGTCCATTGCGTCGCGGCTCGAGCGGCCGCGTGGGTTTCGAATGATTGCGCCGGGAACGGAAGAAGACTTTTTGACGCCGCTGCCGGTGGAAAAGCTGCACGGGATTGGGCACGTGCACGCGGGGATGCTGGCGGAGCGCGGGATTGCGACGATTGGAGAGTTGCGGCAAGTGCCGCGAGCGGCGCTGGAGGCGGCGTTTGGCGAAGTGATTGGCGGGCAAATCTGGGAGCGCGCGCGGGGGCTGGACGGGCGCGAGGTGATGATGCCGGCGACGCCGAAGTCGGTGTCGCGCGAGACGACGATTGAGGGCGGAACGATTGACACAGAATTTCTCGGCGGGTTGATCGAATATTTGAGCGAGCGGATCGGGTCGACGCTGCGCGAGTACGGAAAGCAGGCGCGGACGATTGAACTACGGATACGGTATGTGGACCATTTTTCGGCGCATCAGACGATGCGGCTCGCACGGCCGACAAACGACGAGCGCGAGTTGCTGGCGGCGGCGATGGAGCTGTTCAGAAAATTATTTACGCGGCGCGTGGCGGTGCGGCTGGCGGGCGTGAGCGTGACGAACCTCGAGCCGGACCGCCGGCAGAACGAGCTGTTCGACACGGACGCGAACCGGCGGTGGTATTTGAACCGCGAAATGGACCGCGTGCGCGGGCGGTATGGCTGGAACGCGGTGTTTTACGGCAAAGGGCTCGAGTTGCGCGAGCATTACGCCACCAAGCCGGGCGGGCTGGTGCTGTCCACGCCGTGTTTATCCCGTTGAAATATGTACTATGACGTTATAAACATGTTAAATTCAACATCTCAATGCCAACAATTATCGACGAGCATCCTGAGTACTGGCAAGAATACACAAACCTCCAGCACGTCAAACACGCCCTACTTCGTCGGTATCTCGGTGGATGGTTCCCTATTCTAAGTAAGTGGAAAGGTCGCGTTGTTTATATAGACTGTCATGCGGGGCGTGGATTACACGCAGGTGGTCAAAAAGGATCACCGTTAGTTGCGTTGGACACCTTGATCACACACCACTATCTGCCGAGCATCCTTCAGAATGTTGAGGTGTATTTTCTTTTTATCGAAGGTGATGCCGATAATAAAACTGAACTTGAGGCACATCTCAGAGGAAATCCGTTACCGGAAAAAATAAAAGTAGAAATCGTTTGCGAGGACTATGAAATGGTCGTCCAAAGCATTGTCGACCATCTGAGATCAAATAATTTGAAAATGGCACCGGCTTTTGTTTTCGTCGATCCTTATGGGTTCAGCCTCTCCATGAAACTTCTAGCACAACTCAAAGCGTTTGAACGGTGCGAGTTGTTCGTGAACTTCATGTGGCGTTATGTCGACATGGCAATTGCAAACTCCACTCAAGAAGAAAATATGGATGCGCTCTTCGGCTGTCGTGAATGGAGAGATTTACGATTAATTGCCGAAGCACAAGATCGCTGCGAAGCTGCAATCCAACTTTTTCAGAAAGGCCTCGGAGCACGATACATAACTTGGATTAAAATGCTCGGCGACAATCGAGCGATCAAATACGCACTGATCCATGCAACCAATCATCCAAAGGGGCGCGACCTCATGAAAGAGGCCGTTTGGAGCGTTGCACCGGAAGGAAGTTTTGTCGCCCGCGTGGCCGATAATCCACAGCAAGAATTTCTCATTCAATTAGAACCCGATCTGACACCATTAACTGATTGGCTGTGGCACAAATATCGTGGCCACGCTGTTCGATGCCAAGAGATTGAAAATGAACTTGTTTCGACGATCTACCTTCCAAAACACTTTCACAAGGTCGCGAGAACATTACGTGATAACGAGGAGATCGAATTTACAGGTTACGAAGGGAGGTTTTCCTTCGGGCAAAACCCAATGATCGAATTTAGATCTAGGCCGCCAAAAGTGTCGAAAAGGATGAAACAATGAAACTTGGAGAGCGCACATCCAGTTTTGTTCCAGATTGTGTGCTTCCGGTTTTGGCAACTTGTGGTGGCAGGCGGGTGCCCATATCGGTGCGCGTATTGCTTTTTGCAGACGGTGCCGTGGTTCCGGTTCCGCCCAGATGAACTTTATGGGTTGGTGTACACGAACGTGGAGGACATGGTCGCGGAGATCAAGGACTGGCTCGACGATCCCATTCCCAAGATGATGATCGTGGGAGAGCTGCAAGATGGCCTCGTTTTCGATTCTGCATACAAAAAGACAAGCGGAAAACCACTGACGCATCAGGTGATTCCCCTCTTCGCCGCGCAGAAGAGACATCGTCTTATTTTTCTGACCAAGTCCACACAAATTCAGCATGCTTTGGAGCTTGCTCCCACGCCGCAGGTTGTCTTCTCCTGGTCGGTCAATGCGGAAGAGATCGGCGCGAAATGGGAGCATGGCACACCGCTACCCTCAGAGCGTTTTACTGCGGCGGAAAAGATGAAAAAGGCGGGCTGGCCCATCCGGTTTCGTCTGGACCCGATGATTCCCTACCCCGATTGGAAAGACGGCTATGCTCAGGCGATCAAGCGAATTAACGCGCTGTCACCCGAGATGGTCACGCTCGGTGCGCTGCGCGCCACTTCGTATAACGGTTTGCGGAACGCCGCGAAGGCAAATGGGCGGGACGAAACGATTTTTGATTATCTGACGGAAACAAAAGATCCATCCGGGTTCAAATACCGGATTCCTTTTGATACCCAGGTGGAAATATTTCGCTTTGCTGTTGACCATCTGAAAGGCAGCATCAAACCGGCGCTCTGCAAAGAAGATAGAGCGCTCTGGAAAGCGCTGGGCATGAAATTCGACGGGTGTCATTGTTTG
>WNFA01007478.1_pt1 | contig 14642 bp, 15 predicted proteins | sample 5400481 | NCBI WGS metagenome assembly WNFA01 (sample SAMN13153340, study PRJNA577476) | soil metagenome | isolation source: 120 cm saprolite under Douglas fir tree site 2 hole 1 replicate 2 | place: USA:California | collected 2015-04-18 | reverse complement strand
TAACCAGAAAACGGGCCAAAGCCCCGAAGATAGCCCCAACTGCCACATACAGCAGACTTGCCAGCATAGTGATCTCCTACAAAGGTAGTAGGAGTCATCAGCCCAGTTTGGGCGGTTAATGGCGAACTCCATCGCCAATTCTGATTCTATCAAAATCAACTTGCCTTTTCTCCGAGCGCTTTCAGGATAAGCCCCTTGTCAATCCGCTTTGCAGCGGATGCCATCTCGGGCAGCAGACCGCAGAGTCCTTCGATTGTCCAAACGTGATTCGAGATTCCAGCTTCCATTGCCGGGGTCACGCGCAACGTGGAGTGTTATGATGCCACGGAATCAGCGCAGATGCGATAGCCTGTGGAAATCAGACTGACCCACTACCCGCATCTGAATTGCTTGGCGCATTTCGCCCACACCAGCGATAATTCCCAGATGTCGGGAACTCCGGCCCTCTATTCCACCGAATCGATGCGCGCCGAAAAGCGTGCCGTGGCCGGAAATTCCGTCTTCGCCGCACTCGCCATCACCGCCGGAAAGATCATCGTAGGTTTCACCACAGGCAGCCTCGGGATTCTCTCCGAAGCGGCGCACTCCGCCCTCGACACTATAGCCGCGCTAATCACGTATTTCTCCGTCAGCGTCTCCGACAAGCCCGCCGACGCAGATCACCAGTACGGCCACGGTAAAGTCGAGAACTTCTCCGCCTTCGTCGAAACCGGACTGCTCCTCGTCACCTGCGTCTGGATCATCTACCAGGCGATCGAGCGCATGTTTTTCCGCAAGGTCGACGTCGAGCCCTCAATCGGGGCCTTTGCGGTAATGCTGGTCTCCATGGGCGTCGACTGGTGGCGATCCCGCGCCCTCGGCCGCATCGCCCAGAAATTCGACAGCCAGGCGCTCGAAGCGGACGCTCTCCATTTCTCCACCGACATCTGGTCCGCCGGAGTGGTAGTGCTTGGCCTCGTGCTCGTCGTGGTGGGCCGCAACCTCCACGTGGATTGGCTGCAGGATGCCGATCCCATCGCGGCCCTGTTCGTGGCCGGCGTAGTCGTTTCCGTCAGTTGGCGCCTTGCCCGCCGCACCATCGACGCCCTGCTCGACGCCGCCCCCGCCGGCGTTCGCTCCCAGATCACCGACGCCATCCTGCGCGTGGAGGGCGTCCTCGAAGTCGATCGCGTCCGCATCCGCCGCGCCGGCAACCGATACTTCGCCGATCTCGCCGTAGGCCTGGCCCGCACCGTAACCTTCCAGCGCTCCGAGCAGTTGGTGTCCGCGGTCACCGCCGCTGTCCACCGCGTCCTCCCCGATGCTGACGTGACCGTGCAGCCATTGCCCCGCGCCCAGCGTTCCGAAAATGTCTTCGACCGCATTCGCGCCGTAGCTACACGTCACAACCTGAACGTGCATGACATAAGTGTGCAGGACCTCGCCGGCCGCCTGCATGTCGAGCAGCACGTCGAGCTTGACGAACGCATGACGCTCAAAGACGCCCACGACAAGGTCACCGAACTCGAAGCCGACATGCGCCGCGACGTCCCAGAGATTTCCGAGATCCTCACGCACATCGAAAGCGAGCCCGCCACCATCGAGACGCCGGAAGAGTTAGTCAGCGACGCCGAACTCGAGCACCGCCTGAAAGCCGATGCCGCCGAATTCCCCGAAATCCTTGATATGCACGACATCGTCATCAAACGCGTCCGCGGACGCCTCTACGTCTCCTGCCACTGCACCCTCTCCGACAATCTTTCACTAGCGCGCGTACACGAAATCCAAACCGATCTAGAAATCCGCTTCAAGCAGGACGCCCCCGAACTCTTCCGCGTTCTGATCCACCCCGAACCCGATACGGATAACCGCAGGTGACTATGATCTCAGCCCGTGCAGTCTGGTCCGACGGCGAACGTTATGTCGGCGAGGCCTCGTCCAGCCAGGCCATCGCCATCGACACCGCCACCGACAAAACCGCGAACTCTCCGATGGAACTCGTTCTAATCGGCCTCTGCGGATGCACCGCCTCCGACGTCGTCGGCATACTTCGGAAGAAGCGTGAGCCGTTCACGGGCCTCGAAGTTCATGCCCAAGCCGAGCGCGCCGCCGGGTATCCCGCTGTCTACACCAAGATCAAACTGATTTATCGTGTGAGAGGCAAGGTATCGCGCAAGGCAGTCGAAGATGCGGTCCGGCTCTCAAAAGAGAAGTATTGCTCGGTCTCCGCCATGCTCGAGAAAACCGCCACCATCAGCACCGAGATCGAGATGGTAGACGGCTAGCACTGGCATTCCCAACGATCTCCAGCGAGAATGGAAGTCGAGACTCTGGCAGTCGTCTGACAAACTCTGATTGGTGGCGCAGCGTTTTGACGCTGCTATAAAGCATTCATTCCCGTCAGGGCTCCAAGGTTTGCTGAAAGACGCCATGTGCGACTCTGTTTTGAAAGGGCGCGGCTTCAAGCCGCGCCGTAAGCGCCGAAAAATCAGTCCCGGCTTTAGCCGCTGAGGTAGTACGCACTCGGCAAAGGTGTGTTTTTCAGCAAACGGTGTAGCCCCGTGGGTGCCTGAATCAGTTTTTAACTAACCTGCTCGATTAGGAATTTCCCTTTGCCTCCTCGAAGCGCGCCAAAAAAAAGGAAGAAGAAGACCACCGGCCTGCGCTATTGGATGCTGTGTGTCCTCGAAAAATGCGACCGCGTCTCCGCCGACTTCAGCGCAGATCCCGTGCACGATCTGCGCGTCGCCCTCCGCCGCTGCCGTTCCATGGCCGACGGCCTGCTCGGCCTCGACCCCGACCCCGAATGGAAAGGCATGAAGAAAGCCGGCCGCGCGCTGTTCCGCAGCCTAGGCGACCTCCGCGACGTCCAGGTGATGATGGAGTGGATCGACAAGCTTCATCCCGCCGATGCAAGTGCGAAGCCCGAAAATGTGGCGCGGGCGCCCTCGCCCGCGCTGCCGCAATCGGAACATCACTCTGGGAGTATCGAAGACGTCGCAGCCACGAATGGCCAGAATCAGAGCACCCGAGACCCGGCAGCCCAAGCCCTGCGCGAGATCCTCACTCAGCGCGAGACCCAGCACAAGCACCAGGCAAAATCCGCGCTCGACGACTTCGATCGCAAGCAATGGCGCCAATGGAGCAAGTCTCTCCCTCAACGCGCCGCCCGCTTCCGCCCCGGAAGCCCGCTGTTCAAGCACCTCGCCCTCGAACGCTGGACCGAAGCTCGCAAACTCCACGACCGCGCTCTGCGCAACCGCTCCCAAATTGCCCTGCACACCCTGCGCATCGGCATCAAGCGCTTTCGCTACATCGTCGAAAATTTCCTTCCCGAACAACACAAAGCCTGGAGCAACGACCTCAAGAAAGTTCAGGACCTGCTCGGCGAAGTCCATGACCTCGACGTTCTCTGGAACACCGCCGTCGAGTGCCAAGTCTTTCCTAACGCCGAAGCGAAGAAACGCTGGCAGGCAAAGATTCTCGAAGAGAGGGCCAAGAGAGTAGCAGGTTATCACCGCAAAATGGTGGGACCCGATTCGCTCTGGCAGGTTTGGCGCGCCGCGCTACCACAAGGCAAACAGATTCAGGAGCTTGCCACACGCCGCATGAAGCTCTGGGCGAATGCCCTCGATCCCGACTTCGCGCATTCCGGGCACGTCGCCCGGCTGGCGCTAGAACTCTACGACGGTCTCGGCAAAGCGAGACTGCTCAACTTAGACGACGGGACGGACGTACGCTTCAGCCTGTGGGCAGCCGCGCTACTCCACGATGTCGGCAAATCCAAGAAGAAGAAAGGACATTACAAGGCCTCGCAACGCCTCATCGAAGATCACGGAGTTCCTCTCGGATGGAAACCCGCAATCCTTCATCGCGCCGCAGTCGTTGCCCGCTTCCATCAGGGTGCGTTGCCATCCAGGAGCCACAAAGCCTTGCGCGATCTTCTGCCCAATGAACAGAAAACAATCATCCAACTGGCCGCCGTCCTGCGGCTGGCGAATGCTTTGGATTCCTCGTACGATGGGAGTATCGGCCGCGTTCGGATCGAAGCCGAACTAAATCGCAAGCGACGCACCGACGGATTCTTGCGAAAGCCCGCGAGTGATTTGTGTAAGAACGAAGCGGTTGTCATCGACGCAAGTGGATACAGGTCAACCAGTCCCATAGCTCGAACTGTCGCCGCAGAGCGTTATCTCCTGGAAACTGTCCTGCGGCGGCCGGTGCTGGTGAAAGCGATGAAGAGCATTCCTGCCAAGCGGGGCAGGGGCGTCGTGCGGCACAGGACGCCCTGATGTCGGGTAGCGGTACCTACAGCGGCAGCGAAAAAAAATAATGCGCCGGAACCTTCCGGCGCATGATGCTGCAAGTATTGCAAAGTCCTTCAGTAGCCCATCGAGCCTTTCTGGGGCGCAACATCCTTCGAGGTCATGTCGAACGTGAGCAAGAAGCCGTTCGTGCCCTTGAACTCGTAGGCCTTGGGGCCCTCCTTGTACGTTTCCAACTCGTTGGGCATCATGATGAAGCCGTCGTTGCGCGGCGTGCCCCAGTACTTTACATTCTTCAGCACCGCGGGTTCGTCGGTCATCCCTTGAAAACGCTTCAGCTTGACCTCAGCCGTCTTGCCGCCGTTGAGGGTGGCGTGCGCCTGATCTTTGTCGAACGTCCAGGTGTCGATATCGCCTTCAGCTGTCTGAAACGACTTCCATTTCACAGGGAATACGTGGCTGACGATCTCCCCGAGGGCCTGCCGCTGTTCTGCCGTCGTGCCTTTATCAAACGTGGCTACAACCCAATCCATCTGGCCTTGCGAAAAGTCTCCACCCAGATCGCCGCTCAGCCAGAATTTTGCGCCCGCCAGGTCGGTGTTGCCGTAATGGCCCTTGTTGACTTTGTAGGCATTGTTGAACTTGCAGTAGTGTTCGGTCTTCCCGCCCTCGTGGTGCGCTGCGGGATGCGCGTTGAAATAGCACATGCAGAAGTGTGGACAACTGCATGCCTCGATTGCAGTCGCGTTAATCGCCCAGTCCGCCGCCGGCGAAGAAGAGTGACCGGCGCTGACACTGAGTAGAGCAACAACGATAAGCAATGCCGTCCTGTGCATACGACCGCCTCCTGTTCCGCGAAAGGATGCACCGGTCGCAAGCGCAGTGCAAGGGCTGTGCAACTAACTCGGGGTTCTCTGAACTGGTAGCTTCCCTGACACTTTTTTTGGCGCGTGCTCCGAATTACAACGTAAGCATCTATGACTCACGCTCAACTGGTTGAAAAGGCGGTGCGGTGGCTGCGGCACTACCGCTGCGGCGTTGTACTTTCCGAGCAAGCCTGCGTCAGCGGCGAGATGCCCGACGCCCTCGGCTGGAAGCGTGCCTGCCACTCCGTGCTGGTCGAATGCAAGGTGACGCGCGCGGATTTCCTGGCCGACCGCGCTAAGCCCTTTCGCCTGAAGCCGGAGCAGGGAGTCGGCAGCGAGCGGTCCATCCGTCGGCCAAGAACCTGCGCACCGCCACTGGCTTCCGTTACGAGATGAATCTTCTCCTGGCCAGCCTGGCGAGGGTGCAGGTGCGTATCGAACCCCAAACCATCACCGACTTCCTGAAGTGGAAGAACCGCATGGCGGAATACAACCGGGGCACGCTGCCCGAAGGATTGAGGGCTGCCGAGGAGGAAGGGAACGTCTTCCTCGAACCTGAGCTGCCGTGCTGAGTGGTAAACCGGTCCGACCGGTAGGACCAATTTGTATAGCTAAAAGATAACAATCGACTGGGAGGCGATTTAAGCCCCGTTGGCCGGAGGAATGACCTGGACTCCACCCCACCTGTTACTTTCGATCTGGGGGCTCCCGAACGCGATTAAATGGCATTGTAGAGAGGCTCCTCAATCCCGTTTGCGGGTCGCGGCGATCCACCGTTTCGCATTCGTAAGTATATCTAGCAGATAATAAACGACTTAGTCAAAATTGGATTGAGCACGTCCAGACTCTCGTGGATGTCTGCGTCCAGCCGTTGTCTACCCCTTGGCTGACGTGGTCCCGACTGACTCGAGCGGAGTACCTCCCAGCGTAGGCGAGCCGTGCTCTCATCCAAGCCACAGAGGTTCGGGACAAAAAGAAAACCGGGCTGGTTGGCCCGGTCTCTCATGGCGTCGAGTTGGATGCGGTTACATCGCAGCACGGCGCGACTGGCGCTAAGGTTGCTTTTCTGGTTGGGTTAGGACCAGTCCGGTTGCCCGGCTGTGCTTCCTCAGGCCAGTCCACAGATCGTCGGTTCAGGTCGAAGATCCGAGAAGCGGAGGAAACAGACAGTTGCAGGAGTGCAAACCGCATGCCAATGGTGCCTTAAAGTTAAAACCCCTCAAGTCATAGTTAAGTGAATGATTATGAACCGGTTGCCTAGTGATTGGATTGGCCTGTCTTCTTCCTGGAATGCGAGCGGCCGCGCCGGGACGGGGGCGCATGAGTAAAGTCTTGCATAAGTTGCACGGAATTGTGTGCACCCCAACGTGCAGAATCCTGCATCTTGACCACACCTACCCCCTGTGGGATGGTTCCTCCTCGCGGTAGAGATCGGGGATGAGCCTGGGGCAGCGCGAACCGCAACCTCGACAAGAACAACCACGAAGGTGGATTCCTCACGCACAACAAAACCTGAAGGAGATTCGTTAGGACCGGGCTTCCGCCCGGCGGACAGCCGAGGGCGGCTGTCCCCACATCAGGCCCTCACAGCTCGCGGCGGCCTTCCATGGCCTTCAGCATGGTGATCTCGTCGGTGTACTCGATGTCGCTTCCTACTGGAATGCCCATCGCGATGCGCGTCACTTTCACGCCCACGCGCTTCAGTTGCTGCGAGAGGTAAGTCGCGGTGGCTTCACCTTCGACCGTGGGATTCGTCGCGATGATGACTTCGTCGACATTGCCGGCGTCCACGCGAGTGATGAGATTTGAAATCCGCAACTGTTCGGGACCGATCCCATGCAGCGGGGAGATCGCGCCGTGCAGGACGTGGAAGACGCCGTTGAAGTGCTTGGTCTTTTCGATGGCGGCGATGTTGGTGGGTTCCTCGACCACGCAAACCAGACGCTGGTTGCGGGTGGCGCTGGTGCAGTAGACGCAGGGGTCGACGTCGGTGATGTTATTGCAGACCGAGCACAGGCGGAGATTGGCCTTTACGTCACGCACGGCGGTGGCAAGGGCGTCGGCGTCTTCGTCGCTGGAGCGCAGGATGTAGAAGGCCAGGCGCTGCGCGCTCTTCGCGCCTACGCCGGGGAGCTTCTTCAGCTCGTCGATCAGGCGCGACATGGGTTCCGCAAACTTGGACATTCTTCGTTCCCTTTCAATCGGCTTCTCATTCTGAGCGAAGCGAAGAACCTATGCAATTTGCCGGCAGCGAGAGGGTGCATAGGTCCTTCGCTCCGCTCAGCATGACAAGAGCCCTAGAGCCCGCTTAGGCCGAGGCCGCCGAGCATTCCACCCACCGTCGACTGCATCTGTGCGTCGACCTTGCGGGCGGCTTCGTTGATCGCGGCCAGGACCAGGTCCTGCAGCATTTCTACGTCGCCAGACTTCACCGCTTCGGGATCGATGCGCAGGCTGAGTAGTTGCTTGCGTCCGTCCATTTTGGCTGTAACTGTGCCGCCGCCGGAGGTCGCTTCAACGACCGTCTCCTGCATTTTCTTCTGCAGGGTCTCGTACTGCGACTTGGCCTTGGACATCAGGTCTTGCAGGTTGAATCCACCCATTGATTCCTCTCACTTCGGACCTCAGACCTCAGACTTTGGACCTCAGACCTCAGGGCCAACGAGAGGTGGCAAGGGGCTAAGGTCCGACGTCTGAGGTCCGAAGTCTGAGCTTCACCGCTTCTCTTTGTAGTCAATCACCGTGCGAATTTCGGCGCCGAATTTCTCTCGCATTCTCTGCACCACGGGATCCTGTTCGGCGCGATTGCGGCCGCCGATGGTCGGGCCGTTGGATCGTGCAGCCGCGCCGTTGCCTTTTCCATTTTGCGATGTGACGGCGGCGCCGGGAACGACCCTCAGCTTGACTGCCCGGCCTAAGGCTCCACTGGCTGAGGCGATGGCCAGGCGTCGGGCTTCGGCGCCCAGTGACATATCGACTACCGTTTGTGACTCGGCAACTTTGATGATGAGTTCGTTTCCCTGGACGCCCCACTCGCCGGCCTCGAGCATGGAGACCAGGATGCGCTGGTTGCCATCGGCGAGGGCTTGCAGGACAGCTCTTTGCACGTTGTCGATCGACGTGAGCGACGTGGTCGAGACCGCAGTCGCTTGCGCTGGCGCGACGGATGGTTCGGCTTGCGGCTGAGGCTCCGGCGGCGAACTGATTTCAGGATTGGGCGCGTTCTCGGGTAAATTCGCGGGTGCAGCAGCGCCCATAATGACGGGCGCGTTTGTTGCGGCGACAATTCGCGGGCCACTGGCCGGAGCAGGGTCCGCGGTGGCTTCCTGCCTCGGAGTGCCTTTACGGGCGGAGTCGGCGGCGAAGGGTGAAACGTTTGGACGCGCGCCGGGAGTCGTTTCACCGCGGCGCGGATCGGCGGAGCCGCTTGTGCCGCCAACAATCGAAGGTCTCGCGGGAGTTCTGGGGGCGCTTCCGGCCGGAGACGCGGCCACATCGCTCAACAATTGTTCGATCGGCAGCAGGCGCTGGGCATGCGCCATCTTCAGCAAGCCAAGTTCGAGGTGGAAGCGCTGTTCGTGCTTGTATCCCAGTTCGCCGTGAGTGCGCAGCATGATCTGCAAATGGCGCGTCAGGTCTTCTTCGCCGAAAAGCTCGGCTACGCGGGCGACGCGCTCGCGCTCTTCGCTGGAAATCTGCAGCAGGGAAGAGTCCTTGCCGGCGACCTTGGCGACCGTGGCGTTGCGCAGGAAGCGAACCATCTGGCGGGCGAAGTGGGTAGGGCTGTGGCCTTCACTGATCAGATGGTCGACCTGGCGGAGAACTTCATCGCTCTTGCTTTGGGCGATAGCCTGCATCACTTGTTCGAGAATGTGCGCGGGGGCTGCGCCCACCAGGTTGCGGACTGAGTCGGCGGTGAGCTTACCGCTGGAAGAAGCGATGGCCTGGTCGAGAATCGAGAGGGCATCGCGCATGGAGCCGTCGCCGGCTTCGGCTAGCAGGGCAAGAGCGGCGGCGTCGGCCTCGAGTTTTTCGCGGGTGACCAGATCGCGGAGCTGGTCGACGATGTCGTCGAACTTGACGGCGCGGAAGCTGAAGTGCTGGCAGCGCGAGCGGATCGTCTGAGGAATGTCTTCGGGCTGCGTTGTCGCCAGCATGAAGACGATGTGGTCGGGCGGTTCCTCCAGCGTTTTGAGCAGGGCATTGAAGGCGGCGTCGGTGATCTGATGGGCTTCGTCGAGGATGTAAATCTTGAAGCGGTCGCGCGCGGGGCGGTAGCGTGCGCCTTCCCGCAGTTCGCGGATTTCGTCGATGCCGCGGTTGGTGGCAGCGTCGATCTCGATGACGTCGACGGAGTTTCCGGCGCGGATCTCGGTGCAGGATTCACAAATCCCGCAGGGCTCGGGGACGGGCTTATCTTTCGAGCGGCAGTTCAGGGCCATGGCCAGAATGCGCGCAACCGTGGTCTTGCCGATACCGCGGTGTCCGCTGAAGATGTAGCCGTGGGCGGAGCGTCCCTGTTCGATGGCGTTCTGCAGGGTGCGGGTGACGTGCTCTTGTCCGATGACTTCGGAGAACTTCTGGGGACGGTATTTACGCGCCAGGACGGTGTAGCTCATGAGCCGGAAGAGACGATTATACGTGATGAGTCGCCGGGCTTGCGGGGACAAAAGCCTGAATCGCAGAGTACGCGGAGAAAGGCCCTCAGAGATCGCGGAGAAGTGCGCCGGATTGCTCTTGGCTGATGGCTGAGTGCTGATAGCTGAGAGCTGGCTTTCTGGGCTTGCGAAGGCGCGTCGCACGCGATACGCTTGTCCGTCATCCGTACAGAGCCGGCTGCGACCAGGGCTCCGGCTGGCGCAAAAGGAGCGTTTTCATGCAATTGAAAATCACGAGCAAGACGGTGGATGGGATTCTAGTTCTGCAGTGCAGTGGCCGGATCGTATTTGGCGAGGAATCGGCGCTGTTGCGGGATACGGTGAAGAAGGCGATGCCGGACTACAAGCGCATCGTGCTGAACCTGGGCGAGGTGAACTACATCGATTCGGGCGGCTTGGGAACGCTGGTGGCCCTGCACACGACGGCGAGCATGGCGGGCGGGACGATCAAACTCGCGAATCTTACCAAGCGTGTCGGCGATCTGCTGCAGGTTACCAAGTTGCTGACGGTATTTGAGGTGCACAACTCGGAGTATGAGGCCCTCGAGGCATTCCGCCAGGCAGCCTAATAAACTTCCGGGGGCGTACCGCGTAGGCGCCCGTCTCCTTTCGAATCGCGGCGCGAATGTCAGTGAAGCGAAAAGGCCGAGGCTCCGCGTCACGAAAATCCAAGAATTTGTCCAAGACGGCGGACGTGCGCTTGCGGATCGAGCGCGCGATTCGCATGATTCCGCGCGGCAAAGTTTCGACCTACGGAGCGGTGGCTCATGGTGCGGGATTTCCCGGCGCGGCCCGTCAGGTAGCGGCGATCTTGCGGCGAGGCTTTGGCCTGCCCTGGCAGCGTGTGCTGGGGTCAGGCGGCGAAATCAAGCTGACGGGGGACTCGGCGATCGAGCAACGGTTGCGACTGGAGGCGGAGGGCGTGCGCTTTCGCGGGCGGCGGGTGGATCTCAAGGCGCATGAATTCAGGTTTGGGCGAGTCGGGCGAGCGAAGAAACTGAAATAACGATTTGGTAAGCCCAGATTTGAGAGCCTAGGTTTGTAGCGGTAAATGGTCTAGACGGTAGCCCGCATCGAGGTCTCCTTCACAAACCTCTCCGCCAGCTTCAGACGTCTCGAAGGTATGACGGCGCACAGGGCATCGGAATTATTGGTGCGCGACATGAGACCGTCGCCGATGGCTTCGAGCGCGGCCGAGGAGTGGCCGAGTACGGCGAGCAGGTATTTCTGGGCAATCGGTCTATCTGCGGGATGGATCAGGTCCCACCACCGCCGGATCGATTCCTGGACCTCCGCTTCACTCTTTTCACCGACGACCAGAGCGTCTATAAGCCTATAGACCTTGCTCTTGATTGCCTGATACGAAACCGATATTTCCTGGGGCATGGGGGATCCTGGTAATGCTTTAGCATTACGCCGTGCAATCCTCCAACCAAATCGTGAACCCTAGGAAACACAAGGCATTAGCCGATTTTCCACTTCCGGGTGCACTTCCATGAAGCGGATAAGCGCAGGGCTGAATATGGATTCTGGAAGCGTGCGACCGAAGATCGCTAATTCTAGGCTGAGAGGAGCCCGGCAAGCGTTGAAGGCGAACCTATCTCGCCAGTGAAGGCTGCGCCTTCCCGCTCCCATGCATGATTCTGTAGCGCCGGCCTCTGGCCGGCTGTCGCGTGGGCGTCCCGCCCAGGCTGGGAGGGCGGGACGCCCTCACGACAGCCGCCGGGACGGCGGCGCTACGACGGCTTAACGACTAACTCGCAGGGTACAATGTTCCGCTCTATTCAACACAAGTGTGCGGAGGCGCGATGCAACGACTGGCGTGGATGTGGATTCTGACATTCGTCCTGCTACTTTCCCTGCCCGTAAAGGCACAGAGTTCACCCTCGTCCCAAGGAACCTGGCAAGCGGGGGATACCAACGACCGCATGTTCTTTCCCCGCGACATGCTCTGGGGATGGGCGCAGTTTGACCTGGCTCCTCCGCACAACGAGATCGATCCCAACCTCTGCGCCGGCAACGCTGGGGACTACGGTGGGGTCAACGCGCCCTGCAGCCTGTTCGCGCGCTACATGCTGTCGGGCATCCTGGAAGTCCGGCCCTTCGGCCGCAGCCCCCTTCGACGTTTCATGCTGTTCGGGGCGCCGGCATTCCTGTTCGGCAAGACGATCCCCAAGACGCTCTACACGTGGTCTTTTGATCCTATTGGTGTCGAGCACTCGTGGGGGGCGGGCATTTATATCGGTAAGGGATTTGAATTCCGCGTTACTCAGCATTTCCTGTTCGACCGTCTGGGCTCGCGGAACAGGAATCTCGGCACGGCGGACTTGGGTAATAACGGTCCCTGGGGACGCTACATGACGGTGGGTGTGAGGAAGACCTTTGGAACGCGACGTTGGTGAGACTATGCCGCGGTTGCCGGCACGGCTTGGCGACGCACTCGCTGAACCAGCCAGATTACCAGAGCAACAAACAGCCCGAGCACGGCCAAGGGCGTGAGAAAGATCAGCATGATCCAGCCGCGGCCACCCATTGACGTCACATCACCGCCAACGCTGCTCTCCGGATCGCGCCGGAGCTGGCCGCCAAAAACTGTCGCGTCTCCGTCAACTTTCACGTCCTTTGTGAGGCGCAGGTCTCCGGCAAAGGCAGTGACATCACCCGAGACCTGTGCGTGATCTTCGATTGCGATGCTGCCGCCGAACGCAGTCACGTCTCCCGCCACCAGACCGCGCACATGAATGCTGCAACCAAAGCAGGTGAGGTCTCCCACTTCGTCGCTGGGACCCACGTTGATGGTGTGTCCGAACTGTGTATAACTGAGATTGTCTTTTGCCAATGCTGTGACCGACAAAGCCAGACACGACACGGCGAGCCACAGCAAGAACGCGCCCAGTACTAAGAAAGCATAATGGCGTCCGCGATACATCACGAGGACCTCCTTACCTCAATTGGAGTTGGAAAGGGAATTATGGCACAACTGGGGCACAAGAATCTGGACTTTAGTTCATCGCAATAGTTCATCGTAATTCTCTATAATTGAAAGTTTCCTAAGTAGCGCCGGCATCTTGTCGGCTGTCCTGGGGGCGTCCCGCCCTCGAGTCGGCGGGCGAGACGCCCACCGGACAGCCGCCGGAGACGGCGGCGCTACTGAAGACAACTCCAGCGCACAGGACTCCAAAGGAGGAGGTTCGATGGCAGGTTCTTATAACGGCGTGGCCGTGCCGTCCGACGGCAAGCAGATCGGTTACGCAGGTGGCAGGTATGCCGTTCCCGACAATCCCATCATCCCATTCATCGAAGGAGACGGAACTGGCCGCGATATCTGGAAAGCGTCTCTGCGCGTGTTCAACGCCGCCGTCGAGAAGGCCTATGGGGGCAAGCGCCGCGCCGTCTGGTATGAAGTCTTCGCTGGAGAAAAGGCCAAAGCCAAGTTCGACACCTGGCTGCCCGACGACACAGTCGACGCCGTTCGCGAATTCCGCGTTGCCATCAAGGGCCCGCTGACTACGCCTGTTGGAGGCGGGATCCGCTCCCTCAACGTTGCGCTGCGGCAGATTCTCGATCTCTACTCTTGCGTGCGTCCCGTGAAGTACTACAAGGGCGTCCCCTCGCCGGTGAAGCATCCCGAGCGTATGGACGTCGTAATTTTCCGCGAGAATACCGAGGATGTCTATGCCGGCATCGAGTGGGAGCAGGGAACTGCCGAGTGCGCGAGGCTGATCGAGTTTCTCAACAAGGACATGCTTAAAGGCGGGAAGAAGCAAATCCGTCTAGACTCCGGAGTCGGCATCAAGCCGATGTCCGTCACCGGCACCAAACGCCTGGTGCGCATGGCAATTCAGCACGCTCTCGAAAGCGGGCGCAAGACAGTAACGCTGGTGCACAAGGGCAACATCCAGAAATTTACCGAAGGCGCCTTTCGGAAGTGGGGATACGAACTCGCCACCGAAGAATTTCGCGACAACGTTGTCACCGAGCGCGAGAGCTGGATTCTCGACAACAAGGACAAGAATCCCGCGATCAGCATCGCGCAGAACGCCGAACTGGTCGAGCCGGGAATGGAGTTCGCTCCGCCCGCGTTCCGCCAATCGGTGGAGCAGGAGGTTAAAGACATCCTCGACCACATCTACGCCACTCACGGCCGTGGCGAGTGGAAGAAGAAGATCATGATCAACGACCGCATCGCCGACTCGATCTTCCAGCAGGTAGTCACGCGAGCCGACGAATATTCCGTGCTGGCGACGCCAAATCTGAATGGAGACTACATTTCCGACGCCTGCGCCGCGCAAGTCGGCGGCCTGGGCATCGCTCCCGGAGCCAACATCGGGGACGGCTACGCCATCTTTGAAGCCACGCACGGCACCGCTCCCAAGTACGCCGACAAAGACGTAATCAATCCCGGATCTGTAATTCTTTCTGGGGTGATGCTGTTTCGCTTCCTGGGGTGGAACGAAGCTGCCGATCTGATCGAGCACAGCATGGAAAGCACAATTCTGCAGAAGAAAGTAACTTACGACTTTGAACGACTCATGGAAGGCGCAACCAAAGTGAAGACCAGCGAGTTTGCTGGACACATCATCGAGAACATGGGCGCCGGAGTATTGAGCGCGGTTTAGGGATTCATAAACCACCAAGGACACTAAGGTACACAAAGGAAGTCCCAACAATTTCGGCTTTCCTTGTTGGTACTTCGTGTCCTTGGTGGTTCATAGATTTGTTTCGACGGAAAGGACTCATTCATGCGCAAGAAAGTCACCATCGTCGGTTCCGGCAACGTAGGCGCGACTGCGGCTCACTGGATCGCCTCGAAGGAACTGGCCGACGTCGTCCTCATCGACATCATCGAAGGCGTCCCGCAAGGCAAGGCTCTC